>Ga0187819_10000379_pt1 | contig 21888 bp, 10 predicted proteins | sample NC_wetland_sal_i_15_FD_132411 | JGI IMG/M metagenome (GOLD analysis project Ga0187819, IMG submission 132411) | Wetland sediment microbial communities from Neuse River Estuary, North Carolina, USA - SO4_4 | ecosystem: Environmental > Aquatic > Freshwater > Wetlands > Sediment | place: USA...
TCTTTCTTCCCGATCAGCTACGACAAATCACAATCCCCCATCACGGCAGCCCGTTCGCATCCGTCAAGGTGTAGATATCCGACGACGGATTCAGCGGATTGGTACTCGTCTCTCCGCCGAACGTGATCATTTCGTTCGAAGTCGCATCGTACAACGAGCTGGGGAAGCGGCGCGGTTGCCCGGAAACATCTTGGGTCCAACTGGCCGCACCGTTATGCCCGCTCGCCCCAGAGAGAATCCAAACGTCGCTGAGAATCGCGCCCCCGTTGTATCCGCCATAAATCGTCATACGATCATTCACCGAATCGTAGATGGCGGAATGCCCCGATCGCGCCGACGGTCCGTGATTCGAAGGAGTCAATTGCTGCCACTTGGGAGTGCCGCCCGTGCCATTCGCATTCGACAGCAGCCAGATGTCTCCAAAAGACTGGCTCTGGCCCGTATCGCCTCCGAACACGATCAAAGTATTCGACGTCGGATCGTACACCGCGCTGCTGCTTTCCCTGGGGTTCGGACCAGCCCCCGAGGGCGAAAGCTGAGTCCAGCTGGGCGTCCCCGTCACATCGTTGGCATTTTTCAAGATCCACACATCGTTGTAGTACGTGGTCTTGCAGTTATATCCGCCAAAAATGATGATCGTATTGGTCACCGAATCGTACACCGACGCATGCAACGTGCGCACCGGCGGCGGAGTGCCCGATGGATTCAACAACAGCCACGTCAACGACCCGCCCTGATCGTTTGCATGTTCCAGCACGTGGTAATCATTGACGCACGGCGACGGGTATCCCGTGGCGCCGCCAAAAACCATCATCCGGTTACTTCCGCTATCGTACAAGCCGGTATGGCCAAAGCGCGCCTTCGGGTGACTTCCGCCCGGTGACAGGATCGTCCACTTCAGATTGGACGAGCCAATCACGTTCGAGGCCTCCCAGTAGTCACTGAAGTCGAGGTTCGTCTTGGAGTGCTGCCCTCCGAAAACGAACAAACTGTTCGTGACGCTGTCGTAGAACGCGGACTGCGAATAGCGCACCGCCGGTCCGCCGAGAATCCATCGATTCCCCGTCTTGGCAACCCCATTCGCCCCGAAGAGCGTGAAGGCATGCGAATTTGTCGTCAGTTTGTCAGCGCTGCTGCTGCCGGCAAAAACATACATATCGTTCGCCGTCGGATCATAGACCGCGCTGTGATACGCCACACTCGGCGCGGTACCTGTGACTGGGATCTCCATCCAGCTCGGGCTTCCGATTCCGTTTGCCGAAGTCAGCACCCACGAGTCGTACAGGGTGGTTGTGCCGTTGATCCCACCGAAGATCGTCATGCGATTCGTGCCGGGATCGTAAGTGGCAGTTTGCCCGGTTCGCGCGCCCGGAGGAGTTCCGCTCGGTGACAATTTCGTCCACACCGGTGTTCCACCGGTGCCATTGGCGTGTGACAGCACCCAGACGTCGCCGAGTCCGGATCCTCCAGCGTCGCCTCCGTAAATGGTCATAATATTGTTGACCGAATCGTAGATGGCGCTGGCGCTCTCTCGCGCCGCCGGCGGTGTGCCCGATGGCGCTAATTGCGTCCATGCCGGCGTTCCGCCTTCGCCGTTCGCGCTGCTCATCACCCAGACATCGTTGAAGTATCCGGTGGAGCAATTGTTCCCCCCGAACACGATCAAGGAATTAGTGGTCGGGTCGTAGACTCCGGTGTGATACACGCGTGCTGGCGGCAACGTTCCCGTGGGAGTCAACTCAAACCAGGCCGCACTCCCACTTCCGTTCGCTCCATCCAGCACCCACGCGTCGTTCGCGCATGGCGTAGGCGATCCCTCCGCTCCACCAAAAACCGTCATGCGATTGCTGTTGGGATCGTAGGTCGCTACGTGGCCGTATCGGCCTTGCGGAAGCGTGCCGGTCGGCAGCAACTGGTTGAAGCGATCGTCCTGCTGGGCGTTGGTCACGCCGAGCCACACATCGTTAAGATCTGTGTTGCTGGAGGTTACCTGCCCACCGAAAATAATCATTTGCCCGGTGGCGGGATCAAATACGGCGCTGTGGGAATGGCGCGATGCCGGACCCGCCAGGGTCCACACTTGCGCGCCTACAAACGTAACCGAGCCCAAGATAATGAAAACGAGAAAGCTAAGCTTCTTCATGGGAGTCCATTCGCATTCGTCAATGAGAATAAGTGATCGTCTGGGAGTGAAGGCAGGGTGAACACTCCCCCAAAAATATTCATTTGATTGTGCACCGAATCGTACACCGCACTCGCAAAGCGTCGCGCCGGCGCCGTCGTCTGGGGAGTGATTTCAGTCCATTGGGGGAGAGTGCTCTGTCCATTCGGATCGGTGAGCACCCAGGTGTCGCTCAACAACTTCGTGCCGTCATATCCCCCGTAGATCGTCATCAGATCGTTTGTCACATCGTAGATCGCGGTGTGCCCCGTACGGGCAACTGGCCCGCCGCTCGAGGGAACAGCCTGCCTCCACTGCGGTGTGCCTCCAGTGCCGTTGGCGTTGGAGAGAATCCAGATATCGCCGAACGGCGCACTACCAGCATCCCCGCCGTAGATCGTCAGAGTATTGGTGGTTGAGTTGTAAATAGCCGAACTGCTCTGCCGGGCGCTCGGAGGCGTGCCGCGCGGCGTCAGCTTGCTCCAGGCAGGTGTGCCTGTCACGGCATTTGCATTGCTCAGAACCCACACATCGTTGTAGTACTTGGAAACGCAATCGAAGCCACCGAAGACGATGAGCCTGTTCGTGACCGGGTCATAGGCGGAGTTGTGACGCGTGCGAATTCCCGGCAACGTACCCGTGGGAGCCGTCGCAACCCACGTGGGCCGGCCCCCTGTATTGTTGGCGCTGGTCATGACCCAGTAGTCGTTGACGCACGGTGCGGGAAACCCCGTTCCGCCGCCAAACACCATCAAGCGGTTGTTGACGCTGTCGTACTGCACGCTGTGACCCCAGCGCGCCTTGGGATGCTTACCCCCAACATTGATCGGAATCCAGTTGATGTTCGAGGAATTGTTGACTCCGTTCGTTTGCCAATAGTCGTCGATATTCGTATTGGTCTGCGCGTGCTGGCCATCCACGACGAACACACTGTTGGTGACCGAGTCGTAGAACATTCCTTCCGAATACCGTGCCGGCGGTCCGCCGCGCGTCCATGAACTCGTGCCCATGCCATTCGCGCTGCTCAGCGTGAAGGCATGGTCATCTCCCGCCAGTTTGGCCTGGCTGCTCGATCCCGCAAAAACGTACATGTCGTTTACAGCTGAGTCATACACCGCGCTGTGGAAGCCCACCGCAGGAGCGGTTCCCTTGGTCACGACTTGCGTCCACGCAGGCGTCCCTCCGATACCGTTGGCAAACGTCAATACAAAGCTGTCTGACAACGCGTTCGATGAGTGAAACCCGCCAAACACAATCATCCGATCATTCGTACTGTCGTACACCGCAGTTTGCCCGGAGCGACTGCTGGGAGCCGTCCCGGTTGGAGACAGTTGCGTCCAGGTCGGAGTTCCACCGGTTCCGTTCGCATGCGACAGCACCCATACGTCTCCAAAGCTCGCGGTGCCGGCGTCACCGCCATACACAGTCATCACGTTGTTCGCAGCGTCGTAAATCGCGCTCGCGCTCTCCCGCGCCGCGGGAGGCGTGCCGCTCGGCGCGAGTTGCTGCCACGCCGGGCTGCCGCTTCCCCCGTTTGCGTCGCTCAAAACCCACACATCATTGAAATATCCGGTCGAGCAATTGCTCCCACCAAACACGATCAGGGAATTTGTATTCGGGTCATAAACACCCGTGTGATGCAATCGGGCGGCTGGTGATGTACCAGAAGGAGAAATCGAAAGCCAGGCCGCCGATCCACTCTGACCGTTGGCACCATCGAGTATCCACACGTCGTTCATGCACGGCCCGGGCGTTCCCGTGCCACCTCCGAAGACTGTCATGCGGTTGCTGCTCGGGTCATACGTAGCCACGTGCCCGAACCTGCCCGCTGGCGCGGACCCGCTGGGAACCAAACTCGTCGAGGTCACAAACTTCGAAGTGCTGGTGCCGACCAGCCACACATCATTCAGGTCTGACTTGGTGGTGCTGTTCTGGCCTCCGAACACAATCATCTGCTTCGACGAGGGGTCGAATACCGCCGTATGCGCGTAGCGCGCCGGTGGACCATATTGAGTCCACGTCTGTGCGAACAATAGCGAATGGGAGACGAGGAACAGAATGGAGAGCGCCCGCGGAAAACTCACCGACGCTAGGGTTCCCCGCACCTTCATGATTCGGACGGCTCCTGGACCTGAAAACTAATCGCAAGCTGTGAACACGTACTGGGGGCACGCCGTCTAGGCACAGCTGCACCCGGCTCTCAACTAGGCGAACCGAGGGCAGTTCAGTCTGTCCGACCGTGCTCACACTGTCAAGATGAAGGAATTTGCATCTTGACGCTGTAGGGCCACAGCCCTATGCTGCCTAGGCATACGCGTAGAGCTGCCGTTTCCCCCACAACGCCCTACCTTGAACGTCGAACATACCGGAGCCAGCCCATGCTGTGCCCGTTTCGGAGTCCTCACTTGAACCGGTCCAATTCTGTGTACACGGCCCTGCTGTTGGTATGTTTCAGCATGCTTCTGGCTTCCTCCGCCTCCGCACAAAAGTGGAATCGCTACGGCCCCGGCACTCGCAGCCAGGCGTCGTCGATTTATGATCCCTCGACCAAGCAGATGATTATGTTTGGCGGACAGCACGCACCCACCAATGTCGACTTCCACGATGTCTGGGCCGTGAAGAACGTCATCGAGTCTTCAGCGTCGGCCGCCAACAATTTGAACTGGGTCTCCGTCACTACCGCCGGCACGGTTCCGAGCGTGCGCTTCGGACACTCTGCCGCCTACAATCCCACCTCCAATCGAATGATCATTTTTGGCGGCGGAACTGGATTTCCTGGACCCTGCGCCAACGATCTTTGGGTCTTGACCAATCCCAACTCCGTTGGCGGAACGCCCACTTGGATCAAACTCAATCCAACAGGAACCCTGCCTCCGGTTCGAGAAGGCCACGCCTCTGTGTACGACGCCGCGACCAACACCATGATCGTGTTCGGTGGCACCGACTGTGCCGGGAACTTTTACAACGACGTCTGGATCCTGAGCAACGCGGACGGATCTGTGGGCACGCCAAAGTGGACTCAATCGAAGCCGGTCGGCACCGCTCCGGCCGCACGTTCGCAAAGCACTGCGATCTACGACTCCACCAATCGCGTCATGACACTTTTCGGCGGCGCCGGAGCTTCCAAGACCGTGTTCAACGATGCCTGGACCCTGGCGAACGTGAACGGAACTGCGACCTGGACGCAGTTGGCGCCGACCGGGACGGCGCCGAATCCCCGCAGTGGCCATACCGCTGTCTACGACTCGGCCAATAATCGAATGATCATTCATGGCGGAGTTGTCGGCTCGACTGCCGTACAAAATGACACCTGGATTCTCACCGATGCGAACGGTATCGGCACTCCGGCATGGACGCAACTTACGCCCACGGACCCGGCGCCGTATCGCGCCAGTCACACTGCGATCTACGATCCAACCTCCAATGAAATGGTGATCTTCGGCGGAGACAGCCAGCTTCCCAAGACCTTTACTGACGATCACGTTTTTGTACTTACAAAAGCGAATGGATTGCAGTCCGGCGCCGCATGGTCCCAGGACGGTCCCGCCCCGCGAAGCCACCAGAGCGCCGTTTACGATGCCGTCACGGATCAGTTGATCGTCTTTGGCGGGCAGACCTCGGGAAGTCCCGGTGCTTTGAACGACGTCTGGTCGGCACCATCGATCGTCGCCTCCGGTCAGGTCTCGCAAGTCCCCACGAATTGGGTTCAGGTATTTCCCTCGGGACCCGCTCCCTCCGCGCGCTTTGGACACAGCGGCCTCTATGACTCGAGCAGCAACCGCATGATCATCTTCGGTGGCGCAACCAGCTCAACCAGTTGCCTGAATGATCTGTGGATTCTCGACGACGCTAATTCCGCCCACGGCACGCCGGACTGGATCAATCTGACAGCCTCGGGCACACTGCCGACCCCGCGCATGAACCAAACTGCGGCATACGATCCGGCTCAGAACACCATGATCGTTTTCGGCGGGACCAATTGCTCCTCCGGCTATCTGTCGGATGTGTGGGTACTCAGCAATGCAAACGGCGAAGGTGGAACTCCCACGTGGACCCAGCTTTCTCCCTCCGGCACGCCGCCAGCAGCACGAGAGAACAGCAGCTCTATATACGATCCAGTTAATAACGTTCTGACTATCTACGCGGGTGATATGGGGGGAAGCGGCTTCGCCGACGTCTGGACCCTCTCCAACGCCAACGGACAAGGTGGAACGCCTGTCTGGACGCAGCTTGCCCCGACCGGGACCGCTCCGAACGGCAGAACCGGGCAAAGCACGGTTTATGATGCGACTAATAACCGCATGATAATGTACGGTGGGATTAACGCGATCAACGGCACCCGCTTCCTCTATGACTCGTGGGTCCTCACCTTCCCCAACGGCATCGGAGGAACTCCGGCATGGACCGCCGAGAAAGTTACCGGGACCGCGCCCGAACGCTTCTTTCACTCATCGGTGTACAGTTCCACCTTCAACTGTCTGGTCGTTTTCGGCGGCGACAGCCAGATAGAATCTTTGCCCGATGATCACATTTTCATTCTCTCGAAGGCCAACGGGCAGAAATAGATTCGCGCACGGCAGCGCCACTCCGGCGCTATTGTATGATTCAGGAGTCTCGCGAGACCGGAGTCTTGCGGGACCAAGTCTCGCGTGACGAAGCCCGGCTCGCCTCGCGAGGCTTACCGTGCTGTGCCGGGGATGACTTCCCTGCCGAATGGCCACCCGTCCACCCAAGATCAACGCCAGCTCTGACCAGGGATTTCGCCCCAGCCCCGTGCACCTTGCGAGCCTCATTCTTGCGCTCGTAGCCATCACCTATGCACTGATCGCAGGCCTGCACACTCTGCAAGACTTTGATCTCGGCTGGCAGCTCGCCAGCGGCCGATGGGTCGTCCAGCATCGGCAGGTCTTCTCCACCGACGTTTTCTCCTACACAGCCGCGGGCCAGCCGTGGATCTATCCCGTTCTTTCAGGGATCGTCTTCTACCTCAGCTACCTCGCCGCTGGATACGCGATGCTCTCCTGGATGGGCGCCATCGCCTGCGCAGGAACAGTTGCTTTACTTCTGCGCCGCCAGAAGCTGATTGGATGCGTCCTCGCCGTTGTCGCCGTGCCTCTCATCGCAAACCGCACTCAACCTCGCGCCGAGATGTTCAGCACGATCCTGTTTGCCGCGTTCCTAACGCTGCTGTGGCAGAACTATCGGAGCGCCACATCGCGCCTGTGGCTGCTTCCCGTTCTCATGGTGGCGTGGGTCAACCTGCACCTGGGATTCCTGGCTGGCCTCGCACTCTGCGCTGGGTATGTGTTGCTGGAAGTTCTGGACCTTCCCTCGACGACAACCCGGCAAACCGCACTTGCTCGCTTGCAAAGCGCGTGGCCCTGGCTGGCGCTGACAGCCGCTGCCACTTTCGTGAATCCTTGGGGCCCTTCTCTATACCTTGCGCTGGTCAGGCAACAACGCATCCAGAGTCTCCACACATCCTGGATCGTCGAATGGGAGAACGTCCCCCTGTCCCGAGCTAGCCTGCATCAGGCGCTCGACTGGCGCGATCCGCAAAGCTGTTTCTGGTGGCTGATCTTTGTCGTCCTCATCAGCGCCTGCATCGCCCTCTGGCGAAAGCACTGGGGAGCCACCGTCTTACTGATCGCCTCCGCATACCTCGCCACCCAGCACATCCGTCTGCAAGCCGTGTTTGCCTGCGTTGCGGTAGTGGTTGGTGGCGCGATGCTCGACGAACTTCTAGACCGCACGCCTCCCAACAAAATCGAACAGCGCGAGGATCCAAGAGCGCCCTCGCCCACGCGAACGCAGCTCGCCATCGCAGGCATCCTTCTCGTTACCGCGACAAGCCTGGCCTTCGCCCGTGCCAGCGATCTCATTTCCAATCGCTACTACATGCGATCCATCCTGCGCGCATCATTCGGAACCGGACTCTCCTGGTGGTATCCCGAGCGCGCCGTCGACTTCCTGCAGCGCGAAAAATTGCCAGCCAACGTCTTCAACACCTACAACCTCGGCGGATACCTCACCTGGCGCCTCTTCCCAGCCTATCGCGATTACATCGACGGCCGCGCAATCCCGTTCGGTTCGCAACTATTCTTTCGTGCGTACGAGTTGAGCGTGGATCCTCCAGATTCACCCGCTTGGCAGCAGGAAGCCGAGACTCGCCGCATCAACACCATCATCGTTCCGCTATCCCGCTATCAGGGGATGACATTGTTCCCACAACTCGGCGCCTTCTGTCGAAGTCAGTCCTGGCGCCCCGTCTACCTCGATGAAGTCTCTGCAATCTTCGTGCGGCGTACGCCTGAAACTGCTGTGCTCATCGACAGCCTGCAGATTGATTGCGACAAGATCTCGTTCCGCCCAACCTCCGACCCGAACACCGCACAGTCCTCGGCAGCCAAAGCCGAACTTTTCAACTCATGGGCCAACGCCGGCGGAGTTCTCTACAGCCTCGAACGCTACCCCGAAGCTCTCGCTGCCCTCGACCGCGCTCAGTCGGTCTTTGCCGACAATGCTAATGTTCACCTGCTCCGTGCGCTCGTCCTTCAACAAACGAACCACGCCGCCGAGGCCGAAGCAGAATTCCGCACCAGCCTCCGTCTCGAATCGACCGACGAGACGTGGTTCGATTTCGGCCTCTTCTACATGACGCAGAAGCGCTATGCGGAAGCAGCCGAGGTCTTCCGCCAATCCGCGGAGGCTTCCTCGCGTCCCCACGAAATGTGGATGATGCTGGGCCAGGCCGACCTGCAAATGCACCAGCCACAACCCGCACTGGAGGCGCTCGACAAAGCCGTGGCCACAAGCCCCTTCGACACTGAAGGACAATCGCTGGGCGCGAGCTTCAATTCGCTCATCGCGACAGGTCGCGCCAAGGCGTGGTATCAGCTGGGAGACTTAGCCCAGGCAGTAAGTTTTCAGGAAGAGGCCGTGAAGCTAGCCCCGGGCGACGCCAAGCTCTGGCTGGGCTTGGCAGATTTGTACGAAGCACAAGGCCGAACCACGCTCGCGGGACAGGCACGTCTCCGCGCCAAAGCCGTCGGATCTCCCTAGCCGGAGTAACAGCCCACGATTTCGCACAAAAGTTCAGGCGCCGCAACCAGTTTCGATTCGCGGCGCCCTAGGTATTACAAGTCGCTACTGCTGCCTGATCTCTCCGACTACAACGACCGCAGGAAGTTCACCAGATCCTGCTGGTTCTTCGGACTCAGATTGTTGAAGTTCGTCACGCTCTGATTCGCTTCCGACGCGGGGTACGAACTGTTCCCCAGGCTGTAGTGATCTTCAATCGCCGTGACGATGTTGCTGGTGCGCCCATCGTGCAGGAACCACAGACGCTGTCCAATACCCCAGAGCGGCGAGGTCCTGAACTCATCGGGACCAGCGCTACCTTGCTGCAGTCCGTCAGCTAAGCCCGGCCCCATGTGATGCACCAGAATATCGGAATAGAGATTGATCTTGATGTTGCCCAGCGCGGGACGCGAGGTCGCCGGCGTCGTGAACGACGTCGTATGGCAATAGACGCAACCGACATTGGTGAACTGCGTCTTCCCATTGGTCGTCGAACTATTCTGCTGTCCCGGCGTCGGCGGCGCCATCCACTGCATAAAGTACTCGGCGCGCTCCGCATCGCCAGGGAACATTTCCGTCAGAATTCCGGGCGTGAAGTTCGAAACCGTCTCCGGCACCGGATTCAGCACGCATCCCGGGGTCTGGTCAATTTCGTTGGGGAATGTCTCATTGGTGACACCCATTTCCACGTTCAGCTGGTTGGCCGCCATCAGCAACGTCGACCGAACCTGCGCCTTCCACCCGAAGCGCTGGATGCTGCCGTCATTCCCGCTGTAATTGGGATGACCCGTAATGCCCAGCCCAGCCTTCTTGGTCAGGTTCGAGTTCATGTTGTTGATGATGTCGATATTACGAACCACTTCGATCAGGCCGTCGCCATACGTCGGCGTCACCTGCCGCAGCACAAGATTCCCTTGCGAAGCTGCAGTCACGAAGTCAGGCTGCGAAATATTGCAACCGGTAGCATCACTGCGGCCCGTGATGGTGAAGAGTTGGTGTACGGTGCCGTCGGGAATGGTCGTGCCCGGCTGGTTGATAAAGCGCGCTTCGAGGATTGGCCCGCTCGAAGTGATGAACGACGGCATCGTGTTGTTCGCTCCGTTGTAGTTGTACACGGAGAACAACGGATTTGACGGCGGGCTCGATCCACCCACCGCCGGATACGCGTGGCAACTCGCGCACGAATTCGAATTGAATCGCGGCCCCAGTCCACCGTCGGTCGGCGACGTGACAATAACGTCGTGCGTGCGGTTGAATTCCGTCGTGATACTAGGCTCAATCTGCTGTTCGTTTGAGCTCAAGGTCGACAGGAAACTGCCGGCGTTCGCGGGCAGCGGCCGCGGACCCGGATCCGTCGCTGTCACTGACGGAGGCAGACCCACATTCGTCCGCAAAGACGAAGGAGGAGTCGGCTTCGATGTCTTCGCGCCCTTCGGAAAATAAGCGGTCGCCGCCGTGCACACCGCCAGCAGCAGGGCCATCGGAAGAACTATGCGGATCCACTTCCCCTCATTCGATTGCGCCTGCATTGGATTCGTCTCTTTCGACAATGACATAAAGTTCCCCTTGATCTTGGTCGTGTCCCGAAGCCTCACAGCGAGCGCAGGAAGTTCACCAGGTCCTGCTGATTCTGCTGGTTCAAATTGTTGAAGTTGTTGATGACCTGGTTCGCTTCCGAATTCGGATACGTGCCATTGCCCAGACTGAAGTGGTCTTCAATCGCCTGGACGATATCGGAAGTCCGCCCATCGTGCATGAAGAAGTATCTCTGGCCGATTCCCCACAGCGGCGCGGTGCGGAACTGATCACCCGTGGCGTTGCCCTGATTGACGTTATCGGCGTCGCCCGGTCCCATGTCGTGAACCAGGAGGTCCGAGTACAGGTTCGCCTGCACGTTGCTCAAGGCCGCGATGGTCGACTTCGGAGTGGTGAACGAGTTCGTGTGGCACATGTTGCAGCCGATGGTGTTGAACTGCACCAGTCCGTTAGCGGTCGAAGAATTCGGTGGCACCGGCACCGGCGGCGCCAGGAAGCGCATGAACAGCGAGAAGCGCTCCAGATCGCCCGGGAAGTTTACCGGCAGCTTCGGCGCTTCGCCTGAATCCATGCGATCGTCGGGAACGCCCTTGGTCTTGTTCGTTCCCGGCGGCACCGGGAAGGGTGGCAGGCAGCTCGGAATCGACTCGTCGTTCTCGCTGGGGAACGCTTCGTCGCTCACGCCTTCTTCCACGGTGTAGGCCTCGCCCGAAAAATAGAGCAGGGACTTGTTCTGCGCCTTCCAGCCAAACCGTGTGATCGTGCCGTCATCGTCGCTGTAGTTCGGATGACCCGAAATTCCCAGCGACTGTTTCAGCGTAAGGTTGGAATTCATGTTGGCAATGATGTCGCTCTCTTGAATCAGTTCCACCAATCCCGCGCCAAACGTGGGCGTAACCTGCCGGAAGATAATGTTGTTGGTCTGCTGGGCCTGGGTGAAGTTCGGCTGCACCATCGTGGTGCAACCCGGAGCGTCCGTACGATTGGAAATCGTGAACATCTGGTGGACGCCGCCATCCGGCGTGACCAGATCTGACTTATAAGGGAACCGAGCCACAATCACCGGGCCCGTGGGCGTAATGAAATACGGCATGGTGTTGGTCGCGCCCTCCAACTGGTAGATGCCGAAGAGCGGATTGTTTGGCGGGCTCGAGCCGCCGACCGCGGGATATGCGTGGCAACTGTTGCACGAATTGGAATTGAATCGCGGCCCCAGTCCAACCGTCTTCACCAACGGTCCACCCGCTACGAAGTTAACTTCCGTAAAGATCTGTGTGAGCCGTTGCGTGATCGCACTCTGATTGGGTGTCAGATTCGAATAGAAATTGCCGGCATCGGCTGGAAGCGGGCGCGGCCCGGGATCCACCGCAAGCGCCGAACCATGTACCACTACCGGCCGCGACATCAACACTGCCGCGGACGCCACCAGCAAAAGGGCCAGTGCGAGATAGTAAGGGACGTGTCGACGGGACTTGTTTCCCGAGTGGTCTTGGCTAGGAGAATTGTCGAATCTGGGCATGGGTTTCCAACCTGTCTTCACCGAGTTCGTTCCGTTGGGCCACTTTTCAGCGGCGATGCTGCCAGGAAGATGTGGGGGGGTGAGCTTCCCGCGAGGTTCGTGCGCACTTCTTACTCACGGTACCGTAGTACAGCATCAAGATCGAGTCAATGAGAGGATCGTCTCCGTGAAGGATTTTGCATACCTGCTCTGAACCTCGGCCCGGAGAGTAACCACTCGGTAACATGCGCCATAGGGATAACCCTTTGAATAATGGCCCTAAAGTGCCATTTACCGGTTTCCCCCACCCTAATAACTTTGTCTCCAGAATGTCTTCGCCCCGGAAACGGGACGAGACGACTGGGGTTAGAGACTCCCTACTTGGAACTTAGGTTTTGCATCCGTTCCCCCCTCAACGTCTGAACAAACCGTTGTCTTACAGCTATAGAAGCGATGGGAGACGAAGGACTCCCTAACGTTTTTTTGGTTGCAGGCGAAATTCATCATGGCTCAATTGACCAGCTTTCCACAGCAAGACCGCATCCGCGTCCTCGCCGCCGACAACACTTCGATGAACACTCAGTTGCTGGTGGAGACGCTCGGCCGCGACGGCCAATTCAATGTGGCCAGTCCTGCCTCGAAAGAAGCTGAAATCCTGGCCGTGCTGAAACGCGAGCGTTCGCAGGTCGCCTTGATCAGCGCGCGCCAGGGGGCCGACAGCCGCGGCGGATTCGGCTTGAGCCGCGAGATCTGTTCCTCGTCCCCAAGCACCCGGGTCATCATGCTTTTGGACTCCTCCGAGCGTACCCCCGTGATTGAAGCGTTCCGCGCCGGCGCACGAGGTGTCTTCTGCCGCACCGAGTCTGTGAAGTTACTCGCCAAATCCATCCGTTGCGTGCACGAAGGTCAGATCTGGGCGAATAGCACAGAATTGCAATTCCTGCTGGAATCCATGGCTGAGCCTGTCCCCATGAAATTCCTGAGCGCGAGTGGCGATGCGTTGCTCTCCGCGCGCGAAGTTGACGTCGTCCGCTGTGTGGCCGAGGGACTTAGTAACCGCGAAATTGCACAGCGCCTGAACCTCAGGGAGCACACCGTAAAGAATTATCTCTTCCGCATCTTCGACAAGCTGGGAGTCTCCAGCCGCGTGGAAGTTGTCTTGTATGCGTTGGGCAATCACGCTGCCGCGGAGGCCAAGGGCGACGACGCTCCCCCTTCCAAAAAGGAAATCGCTCCAGCAGCAATCCCCGCTCGCCTCGATACGCCTGTACGCGTCATGCGACGCTAACGCGGTTACTCTCCTTACGTAACTAGCCCTTCCGCGTCGGCGCGGGGACTCCCTCTGCATGTACTTCTGGTCCCTCGTGGCCAATGGCCCTTGGGTATCTGTGCGCATGCGCAGCGCCTGTCTACTGTTACCTCCAGGACGTTCGAGAAAAGGCGTCCTGTCGAAAACCCCCATTCGAGGTAACACACATGATGGCCGCAGCACTCCCCTCGGCTCGGAACCGCCAGCAGTCTGCAGTGGTTCGATTCATTGGTGTCGCCGCTTTACTGCTGTGCCTGTCGTGGTTATCTGCCTGTGCGGGTTTCAGTTCAGGCGCCCCTTCTGCAAACACCGTCCAGGTTTCCGGAAACCTGTCCGCTGCGGAAGTAGGAGTGCCTTACAACGGCACGATCACTGTCAGTGGAGGAAAGGCGCCTTACGTCTTCAGCCTCTCGTCCGGAACTTTGCCTTCTGGCCTTGCGCTCACCCCATCCACCGGCACCGTCTCTGGAACCCCCGCCAAGACAGGAGTCTTTAACTTCGCAGTGCAAGCGACGGATTCGACAGGCCTGCAGGGGGCACAGTCTTTCCAAATCACGGTCTCGGCGGCCGGCGCCATCACCGTCACAGTCAGTCCCACGGCAGTTACCGTCACTTCCTCCGGGACGCAGCAATTCACGGCCCTTGTCACCAACACGTCCAACGTCGGGGTAACGTGGTCGGCTTCGCCAGGAACAATCGGCAGCAGCGGTCTCTACCAGGCGCCAGCAGTCAGCGTGAATACGACTGCCACGGTTACCGCAACCAGCAGCGCTGACTCGACCAAATCCGGAAACGCTTCGCTCACCATCACGCCGGCCCTGGCGCCACCGCTCGCTGTAGCAACCACATCGTTGCCCGGCGGAACCGCTGGCACCGCCTACTCCGCCACGCTAAACGCGACTGGAGGAACGACTCCATATACGTGGAGCCTGGCCTCCGGAACGCTACCTGCCGGCATGAGCCTGCAGGGCAGCGGCCTGCTGTCCGGAACCACGAATCAGACTGGACAATTCAGCTTCACTGTCCAGGTGACCGATTCCTCTTCGACGAAGGAAAATGCGACTCAGCCCCTGGTCCTGACGATCAGTGCGGTCGTCAACGGCAACACGGCCCCAGCTACGCTTTTTGGATTCTCTACGACTAACACGGCGGTGCAGGACTATCCGACAGTGAACTACGCGATGCAACGTTTCTGGGATTCGCCACCGCTGCAATGGCCGTCGATCAACACCGCGTCTGGTGTGTATGACTTCACGAACCTCGACTCCGTGCTCGCTCAGGCCTACACGAGCGGCGTGATGGAAGGTATGTACACGCTGGCTCGTACTCCACCGTGGGCCACGTCCAAACCATCGGACACGTCTTGCCAGTACACGACCGCCACTTCTGGCGGAGGCGCCGGTGAGTGCGATGCCCCCATCGATCTGAACAGCGATGGCACCGGAACGAATGCCATCTGGAAAGCGTGGATTACGGCAATTGCCACCCACGCCAACAATCCGACCTACCTGCAGACGCACGCTCACATCAAGTACTGGGAAATCTGGAACGAGCCCGATGCCGCGTTCTACTGGTCCGGAAGCTTTGCCCAACTCGCACGCCTGACCGAAGACGCGAACTGCATCATCACCGGCCGGGGCGTGATTCACGAAAGTGGCAACGGCACCGCGACTCCCTGCACGGCCACTCCAATCGATCCCACCGCCCAGATCGTCATGGCCTCCGGACACGCGGACAGTCCGTCCAATCTGACATACGCGCAGAACCAGCTGTATTGCAACGCCTCGCCCACGGGATACCAGTTGCCCTGTCCGAATCCTCCGAATGCAATCGCCGCGGCGGTGGACATCGTCAACTTCCACATGAAGCCCGGCAACGCCACCGGAAACCATTGCCCGGTGCCCGTTCCCTGCACCCCTGAGACCGCCATGCAGACCTATGTGGCCAACGCTCAAGGCATTCTGCAGCCCGCGGAACTCGCCAAGCCCCTGTGGGATGGAGAAGCGTCTTACGCCGAGGCTGGCTTCACCGGCGCCTACACCGACGCCGACATGGCCGCTTCCTTCATGCCGCGCTTCTATCTGATCAACTGGTCGCTCAATATCTCCGGCATGGCATGGTATGACTGGACCTACCTGAGCACTCAACCTGCCGCCGTGCAGACCGCCTACCAGCAGACCTATAACTGGCTCGCGAACTCCACACTGACCACTCCATGTGCAGCCAGCGGGACCATCTACTCGTGCACCGTCAACAAGTCTGGCACACAGTATCTGGTCCTGTGGGATTCATCGCAGAGTTGCGCCAACGGCTCCTGCACCACATCGAACCAGACTGTCGGATCCCAGTGGTCGCAGTATCAGGACATGACCACAGCGAGCGCCCCGATTTCCATCTCGGGAGGAATTGTTCAGGTCGGAATCAAGCCGGTCGTGCTGCACTAACCAGCATCGCGCAACCTCAACGTCCAAAAGAAAGCGCCCGTATGGCAAGATCCGGGCGCTTTGTTTTTCCCAACCCTTCGTTTTCTCAAACAGTCGCTGAACGATCCCACTACACTCCAGCCGCGAAGCGGCGGCACCGGAAAGCCCGGCACGGCAGTGCCGGGTGTGGGCGAGAAAAAAGAACAGAGTCCCGAAGGGATGGCACCCTCTCACGCCAACCCGCGAAACCTCCACGAGAATATAGCCAGGGTAACCGTCGGAGTTCACTTTCCCACCTTACGCATTATTTCTTATGCTTTCGTGTTGTTTCGACTCTGGTGTATTATCTCGGCAGTTCGAGGTTTTCGCTTTTCGAGTCAGATATGAGGCGACAGCCGTCGCCATGGGAGTGATGAGCATGAGGTTTTCAACCTTCTTCCTATTAATCGCATGCGTCTCCGGAGCGTTTGGCCAACCCGACACCTCCTTCTACGTGGCGACGACCGGGAATAATTCGAATCCCGGCACTCAAGCGGCGCCTTGGCGCACCATTCAACACGCCGCAGATACCGCGCGGGCCGGCAGTACGGTCAACGTTCGAGGTGGAATCTACGAAGAACTGGTGAGCATCAACGTATGCGGCAACGCGCTCGATGGAATCATTACATTTAGAAGCTATCCCGGCGAAACGGCGGTCCTGGAGGCAGCGCATTTCACTCCCTCTGGCAGAAGCGGCGTACTTACGATTCAGAACAAAAGTTACGTGAGAATCGAGGGTTTTGAAATTCGCAACTTCCGCACCGCCGAACATCGGCTCGCCCCCTTAGGCATCAACGTCATCGGCGCCGGCTCCCATATCGAACTCCTGAAGAACAACGTCCATCACATTGAACAGACTTTTGAAGGCCGGGATGCTCCGGGACGAGGTGGCAACGGCTTTGGCATTGCCGTATACGGCACCGACGCCAAGACTCCTATCACTGACTTGATCATTGACGGCAATGAGGTGCATCACCTCAAAACAGGTTCGAGCGAGTCGTTAGTGGTAAACGGAAACGTCACGAACTTCCGCATTACGCACAATGTTGTCCATGACAACAACAACATCGGAATCGACGTCATCGGTTTCGAGCGCACGGCGCCCGACCCAGCCGTCGACCAGGCTCGCGACGGGGTAGTCAGCGGCAATCTGGTTTACAACATTACTTCGCGTGGCAATCCGGCCTACGGCAATGATGAATCCTCCGACGGCATTTACGTGGATGGCGGTACCAGAATCCTCATCGAACAAAACGTCATGCACGATGTCGACTTTGGAATCGAACTGGCCAGTGAGCACAAGGACCGCGCCACCAGCTACATCACTGCCCGGAATAACCTTGTCTATCACTGCCACACCGCCGGTGTTTCCATCGGAGGTTATGCGCCTGAGCGAGGGCGCACCGATCACTCCACGGTGATCAACAATACGCTCTACGAAAACGATACGTCGGGGACAGGCTCCGGCGAGTTCCAGATGCAGTGGAACATGGCCGACAATATTTTTGCGAACAACATCGTCTATGCGGGGCCCCGCTGCCTTTTCACGGTAACCAAATCTCAGGTCGACAAAAAACAGCCGCCCGCCGTGATTGATCACAACCTCTATTACTGCGCCGCCGGAGCAAAGGCGAGCACATGGGCAGGGGCCTCCGCCACGGTGACGGGATTCGACAAGTATCTTGAGTCCACGGGAAATGACCGTCATTCGCGCTTTCTCGACCCGCATTTTGTTGACACTGCCGCGAAGGACTTCCACCTGCAATCAGATTCTCCCGCGATCGCCGCGGGCACGACGGACACAGTGCCGGTGGGAGAACTGGACCTGGATGGCTCACCGCGCGTCAAATCCGGCAACATAGACATCGGCTGCTACCAAAGACAATAGGAGTCGTCCATGTTGAAATCGCGCTGGAGACGCGGATCCGCCAGCTGAAACTGTAGCCGGCTGATGTCGGCTCGCCGCGATTAGTAACGGGAAATCGGATTGTCGCAAGCTCTGCTGTCGGCTGCGGAGAGCCGACTCACCAATTTGCGTGCTAGACTTTCCCCTTGCCAACCCCGCTCCAGAACCTGAAGGGCCGTCTGTTCTGGATTGTCGCGCGCACCTGCTTCGCCCTCTACCGCTGGTTCCCTTTGTTCGGATCGCTGCGCGCCTCCATCGCCATCATTCGCCGCGGCCAGACATTTCTGGTCATCCAGCGTAACGATGGACGCGGATTCTCGCTGCCCGGAGGAATCTCAGGCAGGAACGAGGCAGAAATCGACACACTGCGTCGCGAGGTTCTGGAAGAAACCGGATTAGCCGTCACTGGCGAGGAACTGCGAATGCGCTACCACAGCACGGCCGAAGTGCCATGCCACATCGCAGTCTTCGAGGTTAAAGCCAATGGAGAGGTGAAGGATTCCTGGGAAGGATCGCCGCGTTGGATGACGATTCCCGAGCTTGAACCGCAGCTGATGAACGGTCAGCGGCCCGTACTCGATCTGCTCAGGAAGATCTCTGCCGAAGGTCACCAGGACGGTGACGCGGAGAGAGAAGAGAACCAGAAATAGAAGTCGCTGCTGCGCGGAAGCGAGTTGCTTCCGCGCAGCGGTCTCTACGACCAAAAGCTTACTGGCCCGTACCCGTCAGGCTCACAACTTCGGGCGAAGAAACAGCAGCATCATTTAACGTCAGGTCCCCGCTGATCGCGCCCGTCACCGTCGGGCTAAACTCCACTCCCAGCGTGCAAATGCTGTTCGCGGGAATGCTCGCTCCGCACGGAATTCCTCCGCCTGTCGCGTAGATGAAGTCGCCGCTTGCCACAATGCTGTTGATCGGCACCGCCGTCTTCATGTAGTTCGTGACGGTCACCACCTGCACAGTGCTCGTCGTGCCCACGCTGACCGACCCGAAATTGATCGTCGTAGGAGAGACCGTCACCGGCAGAATTCCGGTTCCGGCGGCGTTCTGCACCTGCGTGCCGACCGCGGCATCGTCGATCACCGTAATGCCGCCAATATTGCCGCCCGCCACCATCGGCTTGTAGGTCACTGTGATCGTGCACGACTTGCCCGCATTCAACGCGCCGCCGCAAGGCGTGGTGCCGCTCGGCGTCGCCGTGAAGTACCCGCTGCCCGTGACGCTGCTCAGGGTCACCGTCGCCGCGCTGACATTCTTAATGGTGACCGTCTTGGTGCTCGTGGAATTCAGAACCACATTCCCGAAACTCAAATTCCCCGGAGTGAAGGTCAGCGGCACAGTGGACCCGTTCTGACCCGTTCCTGTCAGCCCGCCCTCCGCGACAGACCCGTTGAAGGTGATCGTTAACGCACCCTTTATCTGGCCATTAAACGTCGGCGTGAACGTCACTGAGAAGTTGCACTTCGCTCTTGCTGCCAGCGTCCCAGTACACGGACTCGTGTTACTGCCCACCGCCGAGAAGTCGCCGCTCGTGGCGTAAGTAAAGTTGAGCGTCTGGGTCCCATTGTTGGTCAGCGACATGGTCTCCGGGAGGCTGGAGCTTCCCACTTTCGTCGCAGGGAACGAGATGTTCGCCGAGAACGTTACTGGTACCTGCCCGGTCCCCGTCATGTTGACCAGGTGCGGCGCCCCAGACGTTGTGTCATTGATCGTGATCGTTCCGGTCAACGCTCCCGTCGCCACCGGAGCGAAGCTTGCCGTAATCGTGCAATTTTGTCCGGGCGTGAGCGTTACGCCGGAACAGTTGTCGGTCTCCGTGAACCCGCCGCTCGACTGCACCGAATTGACGGTGATATTCACGAAGCCAGTGTTCGATACCGTGACCTTCTGTCCGGCGCTGACTGTGTTCACCACCTGATTGCCGAACGTAAGAAGCGTTGGGGAGATCGAGATCGCGGAGGCAGAGCCGGTGCCGCTGAGCGCGACGCTTTGCGGGCTGCTGCTGGCATCGTCCGTGATGGTCAGCGTGCCCGTTCGCAGACCCGTCGTTGACGGAGTGAAATACACGTCGATTGTGCACGATCCGCCAGGAGCCACGGCCGATGTACAAGTGTTCGTTTGGGTGAAGTCGCCGCTCGCGGAAATCCCGCTGATGTTCAATGCTACCGTCTGGTTGTTGGTGATGGTCTCCACCAGCGGCGCGCTCTTCACGTCCACCGCCTGGCTCCCAAAACTGAAGGCGACATTCGAGAGCAGTACCGGCCCGCCAGCGCACGTGCCCATCGGCGGCAGCTTCGCCATCTCCGTGTACCAATACGGCTCGGTGGTCCGGTTCGACGGCAGGTATTCTCCCGCCACCCACACCGTGCACGAATCACTCGGATCGAGAACCCCGCTGTACCAGTCGCCCCATCGATAATTCAGCGTGTCAGTATCTTCGGCGTCGCCATCGGTGATGGGACTCGTGATATATCCCCACGTTCCGGCTTGCAGTGTGCCGGGATTGAACGTCAGGCTGTTCAGCGCCGGATGCTCGTTCACTCCGCTGCCCGACACTCCCAAAATCCCCTGCAAGTTGCCGCTCTTATCGCGGACGATGCTGGGCAGGAAGACATACGCGCTCGAATCTACCGGATCAAGCATCGGATAGTCCGCGGAAACATAAACCGAATTCGGCGAAGTCGAATTCCGCTGCAGAATGCGGATGTCGGCCTCGGTCTGTCCTGGATTGGTCGAGTTGGGAACAACTTCAATCGCGTGAGCTGAAGTCCAAATGCTTCCCTGTCCGCCTTTCGACGTGTAGTGGAAGAACTGCTGCATGCGATCCGCAACCGAATCGATGTGGATGCCGGTCGCCGCCGTCGAAGGCTGCGGGATGCAAACCGTGTCGTAATAGTTCGAAGGGATAAAGCAGCCCAACTGATCGCCGCCCGCTTGCGTCGAGGGAAGGTCCCAACTGGTGACGAAGGTCGGCGTGGGAGTCGTGGCGCTCCAGTTGATCGTCCACTGTTCGACGCCCTGCGTATGATTCGGATCCGTCAGAAAACTCGAGCCGTCCTTGGGCGGCTCGATCATGTAGGTAAACATTTCACCGTCCGCCGCGATCGGCGGAGTCGTGTCCGAGTTATTCGCGGGAACCCAACTGCGCCGCGGGTTAAAACTCGTCAGCGAATGTGCCACCACGCATGCCGGAGTCTTCGAGTTGTTCACCCATGGACTTATCGTGCTGGCCCGCAAGCCGGCCAGGTCCACCGCACAGACCAACGGCGCCATGATCGTCGAGCCGTTGTTGACGTCCTGCAAGTCGTAAGTGATCCACAGAGCCTGATCGGTAGCGGCCGTGTACGGCGGAGTCGTGCTCGTCGAGGTCTGCCACAATCCGGTCTGCGGATAGTCCGGATAGTAGTAGTTGCCCTGCGAGTTCTTGGGAATCACATTGTCCAGATCGTATTCGAAGGCAAACCAGCCGAAGGCGGGAGAAGTCGATCCAACATCCTCGACGTTGCTGATGGCCACGCACATGTAGTTATGACCGTTGCTCGGCGCCGTAATGCGCTTCTCCATGATCCACAGGTTGTAGACGTTGTCATGCAGGATCTGCGAGTTCGGACTGTACGCAGTCGGACAATGGGTCGTATTGCCGGAATTGTCGCTGTTTTGGCTCCACGGACCTGCATCGGATTTTACGTTCGTATTCCCCATGAACTTGACCGGCTGGTTTGTGCTCTTGTACCAGCACTGGTAGCCGCTGTTCACGTGCTCGCAATACTCGAGCGTGCCCACAGCGATCGTGACGTCCGGCGTCGCCGTCGAGTTGATGTGGTTCTGCACCGTATTCATGCCGGGGAAGTTGCTCAGCGTCTGGCTAAAGCCATAGCCGCACAGCACTGGGACCAGGCATGCAAAAACTGCGACCAACTTGCCACGTAGATTCAA
>Ga0187819_10000381_pt1 | contig 21823 bp, 18 predicted proteins | sample NC_wetland_sal_i_15_FD_132411 | JGI IMG/M metagenome (GOLD analysis project Ga0187819, IMG submission 132411) | Wetland sediment microbial communities from Neuse River Estuary, North Carolina, USA - SO4_4 | ecosystem: Environmental > Aquatic > Freshwater > Wetlands > Sediment | place: USA...
AATGCCACTGCCTCAGCCGGATTTCCGCCCCTCCTCACGATCAGCCTTGCCAGTGCCAGCGTGCCGGGCGCATATCTCGGCGCAATCTCCACGGCGTGGCGCAAGTCCCGTTCGCTGCTTTCCGGAATGTCGGCTGGTGCCTTCCAGTAGCTGGATAGAATTCCCTTGTAGTAGGAAGCCAAATAGAGGGTGGAATCCCCGGCCGCAGCCGTGGAAAATTCCTTTAACGCATTTTCATAGTCGGCCTGCTCCATGTCGTTCAGGCCTTGTGCCTCATGTGCGCGCGGTTCGTTGGGATTGGCGGCAAGCGCAGCATCAATCAATGGCTTGGCCACGGCTTGCCTCTTAAATCGCAATTGGTATTCCGCGAGCCAGGAGTTCGATTCCGCCGGAGGCAGAGCCCGAACGCTAAGCTGTTCCGCGTAACCTTCGCGGGGCAGCTCCATTTGGGCGAACGGGAACCCCTTCAGCGCGTAGTACGGCCCGAGCTTGTCCTGAAGCTTTCCCAGGTCCCCAAAGGCCTCTTCGGCGGCGTCCAATTGCTTCTTCCCATGGGAGAGGAGGTCGAGGTAGTTTTCGAGCTGCGCTCTGTGAGCACCTTGATCCCCGAGGAGCAGGTAGTGAAACAATCCCCATGATTCGGCATCGAAAACCCATCTCTTTTCCGGATCCTTGTATTCGGGGGAGTTTGTTCGCACCGCGAAAAATCTCGGCAGCGGAATCAGCGGCGCGTGTTCGAGCCGCCGGGCGTACCGCCCGCTCGGCATCCCCACCTTTGCTTTGGTATCTTCGATTTCCGAAACGGCGAAGAATTCGGCGAACCCGGCTCTAAACCACAGCGGTGCATGCGGAAAATTCAGGCCCGCCATCATTCCCGCGTAGTCGAATTTCAGCTGGTATTCCGACGAGACGCGGAATACCACGCGCATGGCGATGTAATTGCGGTCTCGCCCGGGCTGAAACGTGCTGTTGGGCTTGCTCCCTTGAGGCCGCTCCCGGTAGACCGGCACCAGCGCCGCAAACGTGTCCTCATCGGCCGTGACGAACACAATAATCGGAACATTCGGATCCTGCCGAATGCTCGGCAGCGCCTTCATCAGCACCGTTCGCGTCCGCTCCAAATCTACGGCCGCTTCCCGCCCTTCTTTCTCGCTGCCGTTGCAAATAATCGTGAAATGCGGGCTTTGAATCTCCACCCAAGCCCGCTCGGCGCGCGCCGGCCACGCAAGGCCCGCCAGCATAGCCCACACCAGAATGCAGATTCGCAGGATCTTCATAGGTTGCACACCTCGCTACGTTCCGTCTTTCTACCCCACGCCTCCCGCTTTCGCAAGGGCCACGCCTTTGCCTCGCCACTACTCATCCATGACGGCTTTTCGCTCGTTTTTGCGCAATGTGAAGTAGCAAGCCACGTCCCCTTTTTATAGGCGTCGTCCGGGAGCTTGCACGAAAAAGGCCCTGCGCCAAGGAGATTGCCGTGATCAACTCCACCCTCCGCAATACGATTCTCCTCTCCATCCTGGCCGCCGCCTTTCTCTCGTTCGGCTGTGGAAGCAGCGCCGAGGGTAAATACCGCGACCCCACCGGCTCGATCAACGCCGAGTTCAAGGGCGGCAAGGCCTATATCGCCCTCGGCGGCTACGCCGTCACGGGCACCTACACGATCGAAGGCAAGAAAATCGTCGCCCGCGGCGACTTCGGCATGATGATTCCCAACCCCTGCATCTTCACCATCAACGACGATGGCTCCATCATCGGCCCCAGCACCACCTTCATTCCCAAGCTCGATAAAGTGAAGTAGCGCAACCCGGGAACGCCAATCTCCTGATTGGTGTGCCACTCACGCAGGGGGGCCACATGAGCCAGTGGCGCACACACTCCTGTCTGCGCTCTTACGAGCTACCCTCTCTCCTTACCCACCCATCAAAAATCGGACTAAAAGGATGACGCCCCGCCCGCTTGAATCACCACGTAAGATGTGCCAGACTTTTTTCGTGCTCGACGAAGCCGTTTTCCCAGAAATCATTCCCACCCGCCGCCTTCTCCTCCGCAAATACACGCAGACCGATTGCCCCAGCATTTTTTCCCTCGTCGATAAGAATAAGGAAATTCTCTTGCAAAGTTTCGCCGATACAGTTCAAGGCCTCTCGAAACCAGAAGATGCCGGAAATTACGTCGAAGGCAAAACAAAACTGTGGCAAGACCGCAAGCTCTATTGCTACGGGCTCTGGCTCAAGAACTCCGAAGAATTAATCGGCCAGCTTCAAATCAAAAACATCACCTGGCAAGTCCCCGCCGCCGAGCTAAGCTATTTCATCGATTCTTCTTCGCGCAGAAAGGGATTCGCCACCGAAGCCGTCTCCGAAGTCCTGCATCAGGCCTTTCACCAGCTCAAATTCAAGCGCATTTTTGTCCGCATCATCCCCTCCAACAAGGAAAGCACCCTCCTGGTGGAAAAGCTCGGCTTCCGCCACGAAGGCCTGCATCGAAGCGAGTACCGCTGCGGCCTGGGAACCCTATGCGATATGCAATACCTCTCCCTCCTCGATATCGAATTCCCCGCCCGTCAGATCCCTTGAGCCCGTGACCCTCTCGCCGAATCAGGCCTCAGTAGCGGGCGAACGCACCCTTGTAATCCTTCGGGCATCCGATAACGCCGCCCGATCGAAGATTCCTGCCTCTGTGTTTCGCCTTTTCCTCTGAAATGGTTCGCAGCTTCCCTCTCTTCCAGTTCGGTTTTACCCTTGCAAAATCCCTCGTCCCCAAAAGTACAGTACTAGGACTGTACTAATCAAATCTGTACTCCTGACCAGTAGGATTTCACCCTTCCTCGCGCTAGCATTCCCCGTGGCTAACGAAAAAAAATGTCGAACCCTTCACATCGATCGCCGATTCCCCCGTCCGCCCGCCCCTTTTGGCCTTCAACTCTTAACTCTGAACTTCTACATTTCTAATAGCAAACTCGGTCGATCAGCGCACATCTCATCTCCCAGAAAACAAACAACATCACCATTTTCTAATAGCAAACTTGTTGTGAATTTTGGCCTCATTTTCGTCCCAATTCGGAACCGGGCCCGGTCTACCTCCCTCCAACCCCCTCCCGGCGCAGGCCAGATTGCGAAACGGCCATCGGTCACCTCTTTTCTAGCCACCTGCCACTCGCCACTATTCACTGAATTTCTACCAGCAACATTGCCCCGGACAAGATTCGGACTAACTGATTGCAATCAAAGGAAATCACAATTTTCTAGGAGCAACAAAATCGCATTTTTCTCCGAGGCAGGACAAACTCCACCGCCCAGCATCGACCGTCAGACAGCAATTCGGGGCTGGCATCCGCCACGCCGATGGCGGAAAATACCCGAGTCAAACAGTCGCCCCAAGCCTCTAATTACAAGAGGGATATACGTGAAAATTTCGCGCCATTCCACAACCAGCGAGGGCGGCCGCATGGCGAGGATGGCCGCCAAGAATAGGACCGGCGCACAAGACAAATCCTCGAAACCAAAAATCTCCTGGAATGCTCTCCCGGACGTCTGGGAGTTGCTAAGCCCGCGCCGCGGAATCCTGGCACTGGGCTTCGCCCTCATGGTCGTCAACCGGCTCTCCGGCCTGGTCCTCCCCGCCTCCACAAAATATCTCCTCGATAATGTCTTCATCAAAAAGCAGATCCAATTCCTCACCCCCATCCTCGTCGCCGTCGTCGCCGCCACCCTCATCCAGGGCGTCACCTCCTACGCCCTCACCCAGCTCCTCTCCAAATCCTCTCAAAGAATGATTTCCGAGCTCCGCATCAAAGTCCAAGCCCACGTCGGCCGCCTGCCCGTCGCCTACTACGACGCGAACAGAACAGGAGTCCTCGTCTCCCGCATCATGAGTGACGTCGAAGGCGTCCGCAATCTCCTTGGCACCGGCCTCATCGAATTTGCCGGCGGCATCATGACCGCCCTCTTCGCCCTGGCCTACCTCCTCCGCACCAGCGTGACCATGACTTCCGTCGCCTTCTTCATCCTTCTCCTCTTCGGCATCGCCTTGAACAAAGCCTTCAAGACCATCCGGCCCATCTACCGCGCGCGCCCGAAAATCAATGCCGAGGTCACCGGACGCCTTACGGAATCTCTCGGCGGCGTCCGCGTCGTGAAGGGATACCACGCCGAGGAGCGCGAGGAAAAAGTCTTCCAGGTGGGAATCCAACGCCTTCTCGACAACGTCCTCAAAACTCTCACCGCTACGTCCCTGATGAGCCTTTCCGCCACCAGCCTCATGGGCCTCGTCAGCGCCATCATCATGTTTCTCGGCGCCCGCCAAATTCTCGCCGGCACCATGACTCCCGGCACCTTCTTCTCCTATACATTTTTTCTCGGCATGCTCATCGCCCCGGTGATGCAAATCGTCGGCATCGGCCCACAGATCACCGAAGCCCTCGCCGGCCTCGAACGCACCCGCGAAGTCCTCGACGAAAAAGGAGAAGACGAGACTCCCGGACGCACTATCCGCCTCGAGCGAATCCGCGGCAACGTTGCCTTCGAAAATGTCGGCTTTGCTTATGACACCGGCAAGCAGGTCCTGCACGAAATCAATTTCAAATCCGAGCCTGGAACAGTGACCGCTCTCGTCGGCCCGTCCGGCGCGGGAAAATCAACGATCATCGGCTTGATCGCAGCCTTTTACGTGCCCACCAGCGGCCGCGTGCTTGTCGAGGAAACGGATCTCGCCCACGTCCGCCTCGATTCCTTCCGCACGCAGCTCGGCGTCGTGCTTCAGGAAACATTCCTCTTCGACGGAACTATCCGCGAAAACGTGGCCTTCGCCCGCCCGGAATCAACCGAGGAAGAAATTCTCGCCGCCTGCCGCATCGGCCGCGTGGACGAATTTGCCGAGACCTTCGAAAAAAAATACGACACGGTCGTGGGCGAGCGCGGAGTGAAATTATCCGGCGGCCAGCGCCAGCGCGTCTCCATCGCGCGCGCCATCCTCGCCGATCCCCGCATCCTGATTCTCGACGAAGCCACTTCGAGCCTCGACTCCGAATCCGAAGCGCTCATCCAGGAAGGCCTGCGCTACCTGATGCGTGGGCGCACCACCTTCGTCATCGCGCACCGCCTATCGACGGTGCGCCGCGCGGATCAAATTCTAGTAGTCGAGGCGGGCCGCATCGTCGAGCGCGGTACGCACACATCTCTCTATGCCGCGGGCGGCCGCTACTACGATCTCTACACCAAGCAGCATGGCGTGGAATCAAACCTCTTTCTCGCTCCGGGCGAGGCGAGTGGCGAGCCGGGCGAATCTCAGGCTGCCGCGGCGGATTCGGGGACCAATGGTCAGACGGACTCAACGTTACCTGAAGCGATTCGATTGATTCGCGACCGGGAAAATTAGTCTAGTGGCTGGGCTTGGATGGGCTTTCCGACAATTCCTCATAAATCTCGTAGGTGACGAATCCCATCACGCCCGTAAAAATCAAATAGAAGGCGAGGCGGCGTTTTCGATGGTGGTTCTGGGCAGGATGAAAATCGGGATTGTTCGTGGAAGAAGGTTCCTGGTCCTGTTGAATCACGATGCGGTAACTCTTCCCTTCCGGGATGGTGTGCAGCTCGCCCTCGTTATCCACAATCAGATCGCCGCGATACGCGGAGACCATAATTTCTCCCGGCTTCGTAATCGTCACTTGCCCATACGCCGGCTTGCCCTCCGCCCCTCGAACGATTCCCGCAGGCGTATCGAGCGCGAACCGCCCAGACGACGGCGAAGAGAAACCAACGGTGCCGCGCGTGACGTTGACCAGCGCGCCATCAGAATCTTCCCCGACTGTCACCGCACTCGAGGCCAGCAGATACATTTGGCTCAGCCCGAAGCGAAGTCGCAGCGTGCCTCCGCCCTCAGTCTCGAATGTATCGCCGGCATAAACAGAGGCGCCCATCGCCGCGCTGCTATTGTCGAGACGGGCGTGTTGCGCCTGGGAGACCACCCCAAGCGGCTTTTCGTGGGACGCGTTGGATCGAAGAGCGCATGGACCGGCTGCCACCAGTGCAGCCGCTGCAAGAGAAGCGAACAAGCGCATAAGCCTCCTCTGGGGTGTGCACTTTGAATTTGTGCCTAGGAGGGGTCCGCGTCAACGATGAGTAGAAAGCGAGTTGCCGCAGTTGCAATAGCTCGGTCCAGAAAGGATGTGGAGGGAGGGCTAGCAGACGTTCCAATTGCTGGGAGGGGAGCTAACCGGCCAGAACCAGGGGGCTGGCTGTTCAAACTCGATTCCCACTTGCGACAGACCGGCGTGGTCAGCGCCGACATATGCCACGCGCGCAATCCGTTCGTCCCAATTTTCCGGATTCGCGAGCGTCACTTTCTGCCCCAGGGCCACTTTTGTCTCCAACATGAGGAGCGCCCCGTGCGCGCTCACCGTCACCGTGAAAGTCGTCTCACGAAAAGGCCGGTGATCCACGGATTCGCCCAATAGAACGACGGGCACGTCCAGCAGCACACGTTCGCTCCGCCTTTGTAGGCCATTTGCCACGCGCACCCTCACACGGCAGGAAGCCTGTCGACTTTACTTTCGGCTATTCACGTCCCGCCGTCTGCACCAATTTCATCTGAGACAACGCGGCAGTTAACTCCCACTCGAATCATGCATTCATCAGTGGAAGCACTATCACTAGGACACAGCCGCCAATCTGCAATGATGGTGCCGGAGGAGGGACTTGAACCCACACAGCCTTGCGGCTACCGGATTTTGAGTCCGGCGCGTCTGCCAATTCCGCCACTCCGGCACGGGAAGCTGAAATCAGGTTAGCACGGCCTTGCTGCCATGCTCAAGACGTGCGCGAGTGAGCGTCCGCATGGAACTTCCGCGGCTCGACAACGGCTCGGAATACTCGGCCACGCCCGATGAGGTGAACACCAGAGCGTGCCTCGACATCAAAGACCAGGAACCGCCCCTCGTGCTCGACCAGCCGGGCGGTCGCTCGCACGGTCGCACCCGCAGGCACTGCCTTCAGATGGTCCACCTCGATCCGCGTGCCGACGGAGATCGCGCCCAGCGGCAATTCCGCGAGGATGGCCTGCGCCGCGGCGATTTCCATCAGGGCGATCATGTGCGGCGTGGACAGGACAGCGGGTAGTCGCGGGTCGAGCGAGGCAATCGTCCACTCTTGAAGCACCACTCTTTCAATGCTGCCTTCGAGGCCGGGACGCAACTTGGAATCGCTCGTCGCGCCGGGCGGACTCGAATTTGCTTGAGCTTTCTGGGCCGGGCGTGCTGCGGTCTTCGGCAATTTCGAGCGTTTCTTTGTGGGCACGGGCCGCTTCACCGGGAGGGTTCCCGACTGCTCGCCGTGGGTGTGGCCGCGCGAATGCAGCGGGGATCGAGAATGCTGCGCGAGATTTCCGCGATGGTGATTCCGAGCTGATTCCACAACCTCCGCTTGAGGCTGCGATAATCCTGCGAGCCACTGAAGACATCTCGGATCAGATCACGGAAGGCCGGGGAATAGTTCAGCAGTTGAACCATGCGCGTGGTGATCGCGCCGCCGAGAAACGTCCCCCGGAAAAGTTTCCGTGCGATATGAGCTGCGAATTCAAGGTCGGCGGAAAATGCCGTGCGCAGCCGTTCGGGGTATGCCTGCGGCTGTCCTTCGATGAGCGCTTCCGCCAGCAAATCGCCGGAGCGCAGTGCATAGTAGAGCCCCTCGCCGGTGATGGGGTCCACGCAGGCAGCAGCGTCACCCGCCATAGCCCAGTTTCTCCCCAGGATGCGCCGCGCGCGCAATGTGTGGGCCTCGGGCGATGGCAACACGTGGCTATAAAGATGCGCGCCTTCCATGGGAATTTTTTCTTCCTGGACAAAGTCGTCCAGGTGACGGCGTAACTGTTGGCTCGAGGTCTGTCCCATTTTCGCGCAAATGCCCACAGAAATATGATCCGCCCGCGGGAAAGACCACAGGTATCCCTCGAACTGCTTTAGGAATTTCACTTTGATGATGTCTTCTTCCGTGGGGACGAAATAGCCGAGAGTCATCTCGAGGTCGCGCTTGCCCAGCGGCGTTGTCTCCGGAAGAAGCTGATTACGGGCGCCGGCGGCCAGCACGACGAAATCAGCTTCGCGGTCTTCGCCCGTGGCGGAAACGCGAACGCGCCGGCCATCCGTGTTGATGCTTGTCACGCGCGAACGAATCGCCGTGCAGCCCGCTGCTACGGCACGGTCGAGCAGGAGGCCGTTGAGCACCTTGCGCGCGTAAATCACGATCGGATGGCTCATCTCGAAGCGCGCGCGGTGGCCGCGGCTTGAAATCATCTCTGCCGTGCGAATGATTCTCTTGGGATGGGGCGCGTCGAGCAGGAAAGGGTAGGCTTCGATCGCCTTGTGAGTCAATCCGCCCCCGCAGGGCTTTTCCCATGCCAGGCGCTCGTCGAAAATCGTGACCTGGAAGCCCGCCCTCGCCAGCCGCTCTCCACAGAGCGCACCGGCGGGGCCTCCTCCGACAATGGTTATTTCGTTCATCTCGCGGGTCAGGTCAGTGGGAACACCGCTGCAATAAACCAGGCAGCGAGTATAGCACTAAACAAAGCCGCAGCCGTGGCGGAGCCGGTGCGCAACCGTAACGCATCGGTCGCAAGCCTCTGTAGGATCGAAAACATGGCCAGAAATGTGAACAGGATCAGGAGCAGGATTTGGCTGCTTCCCAGAAAATATACTGATATGGCGCAGGCGATCCACAATTCAAGCCGCAGCAGCAGGAACGTTACGAAGCGCATTGCCCGCCGTCTGCCGAATCGCACCGGTCCGAGCATCACCTCTTCGGCATAGCTGTAAACCCACAGAATCGGGAGCAGCGCGGCGAAGCGAAGCCAGCGCGGGGCGTTGAGCCATGCGTCGTCAAGCTGCCAATTTAGCCACGCGCCGATACCGAGAAAAGTGCCGAAACCAAGGGCTGCGGCGGCGAGAAATTGGGGGATATTGAACGACAAACTCTCCCGCGCATCTTTCCAGTTCAATGAGAGCGACATCACCGCGACGATGAGCAGCAACGAAGCGAGATAGTCGGCCGTATACATGTGCAGCAGCTTAAGCGGTGTGCCGAACATGAGAATCAACCCGCCCACGAGCGAGCAAAGAGCGAACTCAGTGAGCGCGAGAAAAAACGCCGGATGCGAGTCATCCATTTCAACGCGGTGAGGGCCCGCAAGCTTTGCCGTCATCGTTGCGCAAAATGGAAACATCAGCATGAGGCCCAGGAGACCGATGACCGCACCGGCCAACCGGCGCCGCCCAAGTTTATAGGTTTCGTAGGTGGCGAGATCGAGATTCAATGCCAGAGTTTCGGTCGCAATCGCCGGAAATAACGCCTGCATGGCCCACAACTCGGATTGGTGGGCTACATTCCGGTCCACGATCAGGCTCGTGTGCATCATGTGCTGCATATACTGCAACTGGAATGCGTGCCGCTGAGCAAAATCGTCAGGCTGGATGCGATTGCCGCCCGCTGCCTCCATGAGCTTCTTCGCCTGGCGCTTCAAAAAACTGATATCGAGGCCTGCGCTGAAAACGAGGAGATTCGCTGGCATGCGGTGGGACAAAATCGAGGGTGCAGGCGAAAGGGCAATCGTCGCGGCGACCGGGTCGTGGTCGGCCATCCAAATCGCGATTGCTCCGCCCATGGAGTGCCCGAGGACAACAGTCGTCTTCGGTTCAATCTTGCCGCTGCGCGTGAGAGCCTCCATGGCCACCGTGGCACATTGCTGCGCGCGCAGAAACGTGAAGTGAGTCGTGTTGTCGCCGTGCCCAGGAAGATCGAGCAAGTACGCGGTGAAACCGTGCCCGGCGAAATCTTCCCCCAAATATGTCATCAGCCGCCGATTGGCGGAGAGCCCGTGAATCAAAACCACCGAGCCGGCTGGGTTCATGCCTGCCGGAGGTTGGATTATGGTGACGGGCATATTGCAGCCGGCATCGGTGATTCTAATTTCCTGTTTCGGCAATTCCCCGCGCTGAATCCAGCGCGCTCCCAAAATCATGCAAATCACGCCGGCGATAATTAGAACCGTCTCCCAGAGCTTCATCGCGAGTTTCCCGGTGACTTCCGCACGCATGGTAGAATTGCATGTTTGCGATTGTCCCCCGATGCACATGAGGAGAGTCGAAAGTGGGCCAGGTCGTGTCGCAAGAGAAGCTGATTCTCCACCGTGGCGAGTGGAAACGCAACGGGAGGCGCGTGGTGTTTGTGAGCGGCCGCTTTGATCTGCTTCATCCCGGCCACATTCGACTGTTGGAGCAGGCGCGCAAGCTCGGCGAGATCCTGGTTGTCGGCGTGCAAAGCGACGCGGCGGTCCACGCCTCGTCTGCCGGCGGACCCACCAAGAATTGCCCCGAACGCCCCATCACGCCCGCAAGCGAACGAATGGAAATTCTTGCGGCGATCGCGGCCGTGGACTACGCCATCGAATTCGATGCTCCCACACCGAACGATTTGCTGGCGCAACTCGAACCCGACATCGTTGCGGTGGGCGGTGGCGATCCGGCTGGGGGCAACGCCGGAAAGAAGATCGTGCGCATCCCGCTCGAACCTGGCTTTTCAACCTCACGCCTGATCGACCGTATCACGCAACCCCGCGCATGATCCTTTCCCTGGTGTCCGAGCTGCTCACGCGGGTAGGCCGCCGCCCCGTCGTCGACGAAGCAATCGAAGCCTTGCGCCGGAGCGGCGGCGAGGTCCGCCTCTCGGGCCTGACGGATTCGGCGAAGGCGCTGCTCGTCCCCATTGCCGCGGCCCAACTCGGCAGGCCGGCCATTTTTATTGTCGAGACAAACCAGCGCGCGGAAGCATTTCTCGAACCGGTGCGCTGGTTCTACCGCGCGGTGACAGGCAAGCCCGGCCACCGCGTGGTACATTTCCCGGCGCACGACGTGCTCCCCACCGAAAATCGCTCGCCTCACGCTGAAATCTCCGAAGATCGCGCCGTCGCGCTCTGGCGTTTCGCCAACGGAGAAGCGGACCTGCTGATCGCTCCGGTCCAGGCAGCCGTTTGGCGTATGCGCGAGCCGGAATTCTATCGCCAGCTCGCGCGCACCATCGAGCGCGACCAATCTCTCCCGCACGAAGAGTTGCTCGAGTTTCTAGCCAGCGCCGGTTATGACAAGCAGTTGACCTGCGAGATGCCAGGGCAGTACTCCGTGCGCGGCGGCATCATAGATGTGTTCTCGCCGGAAACACCGCAGCCCGTGCGCATCGAATTGCTCGGCGACACGATCGAATCCATTCGCGCCTTCGATCCCAATACCCAGCGCTCGACTAATCCCGTCGAACGCACCACGCTCCTGCCGCTCACGGAATTTCAGCGCGGCGCCGCTGTTCTCGAGCGCCTGCGCGTCCCCGCCGCTTCCGGCCGCGAGGATGACTCGCCCCCGCCCGGGTTCTATCCCGGCTGGGAATTTCGCGAGATTCTGATCGAAGAGCGCAAAGCTGTGCTGTTCGATCTCGTTGCCGACCCCTTGATTGTCGAAGACGAGCCAGCGCTCCTCGAATCCGCCGTTGAAAAATATCGCGCCAGCCTCCAGGAATCATTCGAGCAAGCCGAAGACCCGCTCGCCGAACCTCCGCAGCGCTACATTTTCGCGGACGATGAATGGAAGCTCGCGCTGCAACTTGCGCCGCGGCTCGGCTTGGAGCATCTGGGCGTGGCCGCGCAGGGTGCTCCGCAGCGCGCGCTTCCCACACAGCCAACCACGAGATATCACGGCAATGTCGCTGCATTCATGGCCGAAGTGCGCGGGCGGATTGCCGCCGGCGATCAGGTTATGGTCTCGGCTGCAAGCACCGGAGAACTCGAGCGGCTCGCGGACATCTGCCACGAATACGAACTGCCGTACCGCATGGGCGAACTCGAGGAGAACGTGACGGTCGCACGCCTCGCCGAGGAATCGAGCGGAGCCAGCGGACCGGCGATGGTATTGATCAAGGTGCCGCTGGCAGAAGGCGTAGTCTTCACGGATGCCAAGCTCGCGCTCTACGGCAATGCCGATCTGTTCGAATCGCTCCCGGCTCCATCGCAGCGTTCCCGCGCGCGCCCGAAGACCGCCAGTTTCTTCAGCGATTTCTCCGACCTCAAGCCGGGCGATTACGTGGTTCACGTGGACCACGGCATCGGGCAATTCGAGGGCTTGCGCCAGGTGGCCATCGAGGGCGCGAATGGGGAGTTCATGCTCCTGCGCTACGCCGGCGAGGCAAAGCTCTACGTCCCGCTCGCCCGCCTCGATTTGGTGCAGAAGTACCAATCGCTCGGCGGCGCTGAGCCGGTGCTCGATCGTCTCGGCACTGGCGTGTGGGAGGCGCGCAAGACTCGCGTCCGCAAATCGGTCAGCGACATGGCTGGGCAGCTTCTCGCGCTCTATGCTGAGCGCAAGACGGCACCCGGCCACGCCTTCCCGAGAGATACGAACTGGCAGAGGGAATTTGAGGACGCTTTTGAATTCGAGGAAACCCCGGATCAGCAGCGCGCCATCGAGGATTTGAAAAAGGATATGGAATCGCCGCTGCCGATGGACCGCCTGTTATGCGGCGACGTCGGCTATGGAAAAACGGAAGTGGCCATGCGCGCTGCATTCAAGGCCATCGCAGATTCGAAACAAGTCGCCGTACTCGCGCCGACCACCGTCCTCGCGTTCCAGCATTTCGAAACGTTCCGGCGCCGTTTTGCCGCCTTTCCCGTGCGCGTCGAAATGCTCAGCCGCTTCCGCACCGATAAGGAACAGAAGAAAATTCTGGAGGAGCTGGAAGCGGGAAAAGTGGACATCGTCATTGGCACACATCGCCTGATCTCGCGCGACGTGAAATTTCAGGATCTCGGCCTGCTCGTCGTGGACGAAGAGCAGCGCTTCGGCGTCGCGCACAAGGAACGACTAAAGGAAATGCGTAAGGAAGTGGACGTGCTCACCATGTCGGCCACCCCTATCCCGCGGACGCTGCACATGTCTCTGGTTGGATTGCGTGACATGAGTGTGATCGAGACTCCGCCGAAGGACCGTCTCGCGATTCAAACCACTGTTGCTCCGTTCAGCGAGACGCTCATCCAGCGAGTGGTCGAAGAAGAACTCGCGCGCGAAGGCCAGATATTTTTCGTCCACAATCGCGTCGAGTCCATCGCATCGCTCGCGTCTCTCGTAAAGCGGCTGGTGCCCCGAGCGCGCGTCGTAGTGGGCCACGGGCAGATGCGCGAGAGCGAACTCGAAAAAGTCATGCTGAAATTCATCCGCGACGAGGCGGACGTCCTCGTTTCAACCACCATCATCGAGAACGGATTGGACATCCCTCGCGCCAACACCATCATCATCAATCGCGCCGACCGCATGGGCCTCTCCGAGCTTTACCAGCTCCGCGGCCGTGTTGGCCGCTCGAACCAGCGCGCCTATGCCTATTTGCTGATCCCCCCGGAAGCTTCGCTCACGTCCATCGCGCGACAGCGGCTCGCCGCTCTCAAGGAATTCAGCGACCTGGGCGCGGGATTCCGCATCGCCGCTCTCGATCTGGAATTGCGCGGCGCTGGAAATCTCCTCGGCCGCGAACAACACGGCCACATCGAGGCCGTGGGTTTCGACATGTACTGCCAGATGATGGAGCGCGCGGTGGCGGAGCGCAAAGGCGAAGCAGCCGCCCCTGAACGTCGCGCCACACTCAACCTCGGACAGGAAATTCGCATCCCACCCGAGTACATCGAGAGCGAGAACCTGCGCCTGCGAATTTATAAGCGCATCGCCGGAGTCACGTCCGATGCCGAACGCGAAGAGGTGCGGCGCGAGCTCGATGATCGCTTTGGCACACCGCCGCCTGCGGTCGAAAATTTGCTCGATTACGCGGTCTTGAAGGGCCTCGCGGAAAGACTGCTGGTGGCGTCTATCGACCGCCGCGGCGATCAACTGGCCATCAAATTTTACGACGATACGCCTTTGGGCCCCGAGCGGCTGGTAAAACTGATTCGCAAACGGCGTGGGATACGTCTGGACCCGACAGGTGTCTTGTGGCTGGATTGGAAAGGCGACGCGGGTGGCGCGATGGGAGCCACGAGAAACATATTGCTACAACTACAATCGTAGGGATAAAATTCCGATTGAAGGATCGTCATGAAAAATAGAACCTTGCGGTCAACCCGATGTTTTTTGTCTTTCGCATTCTTTTTGCTCCTTCCAGCATCTCTTCTCGCTCAAGCTCTCGCGCAGCCCAAATCCAAGGGCGTTATCGTCGAGGAAATCATCGCCCGCGTCAACAACAGCATCATCACTCTCTCTGACTTTCAGAAAGCCGATGTTTCGCTGCGCGAGGAAATTTCGCATGATTGCCAGAATTGCGCGCCGGACAAGCTTGATGCCATGTATAGAGATCGGCAGAAGGACTTGCTGCGCGACCTGATCGACCAGCAATTGCTGGTCCAGCGCGGCAAGGATGAAGGCATCAGCGTGGAGACCGACCTCATCAAGCGTCTCGACGATGTCCGCAAGGACAATAAGCTCGCGAGCCTCGAGGATCTCGAGAAGGCGGTCGAGGGCGAAGGCCTCTCCTGGGAGGATTACAAAAACCAGATTCGCAACAACCTCCTGACGCAGGAAGTCATTCACCGGGAAATGAGTAACCGCATCGTCATCGGCAAGGATGAAGTGAAGAAATATTACGACGAGCACCAGAAGGACTTCGTCCGTCCGGAACTGGTGGTGCTAAGCGAAATCTTCCTGAGCACGGAGGGCAGGACGCCGGAAGAGATGGGCGTGATCCAGAGGAAAATGGAGGACTACCGCAACCGCGTGCTTAAGGGCGAGGAGTTCTCCGAACTCGCGAAGCGCTATTCGGAAGGCAGCACGGCCAAGGAAGGCGGCAACCTGGGAACTTTCGAGCGCGGTCAGCTCGATAAGCAGCTCGAGCCCGCCGTTTTCGCCCTGAATCGGGGCGGCATATCGGACGTGATTCAAACCAAGACCGGATTCGAGGTCCTGAAAGTGGTGGATCACTACCAGGCCGGCCAGCAACCGCTGGATAAAGTGGAAAATGAGATCATGAACAAGCTCTACCTCCAGAAGATGCAGCCCACCATGCGCGATTACCTCGCGCAATTGCGCGAGGAGAGCTATGTGATGGTGAAGCCGGGCTTCACCGATTCCGCGGCGATCGCCGGCGCAAGTATCATCCAGGAAGTTGCCCCGACGCCGGATACGCCGCAGAAGAGCAAGAAAAAGCTGCCCAAGCCGAAGGCCGGGAGCTGATGAAAAGCCATTACGTCTCGGGCTTGCAGGAGGGGCAGGTATTCTCCTCGCTCTTTCTCGTCCGTGAAAAGGAAATCCGCACTTCGGCCCGCACCGGCTCGTCGTGGCTACAACTCGAGCTTGCTGACCGCACCGGGTCAATCTCCGCGAAAATGTGGGACAATTTCGCGGCCATCGAAAAGACGTTCGAACGGGACGACGTCGTCCAGATTCGCGCGCGCGTCAAGTTGTACAATGGCGAGAAGGAACTCACGCTCGAGCAGGTGATTCCCGCGGCAGAGCGGGATTACGATCTCGCCGATTTTCTCCCGCATACGAAATTTGATGTCGAGCAGCTCTATTCCGAATTGCGCGCTGCGATCGCCGCAATGAAGAACCCCTGGCTGAAGCGACTGCTGACAAGTGTAGTCGATGATCCCTCCATCGCCCCCAAACTCAAGCGCGCGCCCGCGGCGATGACCATGCATCATGCTTTCGTCGGCGGCCTGCTTGAACACATCGTCAGCCTAAGCGGCCTTTCCAACGCGGTCGCCGCGCGTTACCCTGAGCTCGACCCCGATCTGCTTCTCGCCGGAGTGGTCCTGCACGACATTGGAAAGGTTGACGAGCTGCGCTATGCGCGCGGGATTGATTACTCGACCGAAGGACGCCTGCTGGGCCATATCGTGATCGGCGCCGCGATGGTGCGCGACAAGATCCGCGCGATTCCGGATTTCCCTGCGCCGCTGGAAGTCCTAGTCGAGCACTTGATCCTGAGCCATCACGGCACTCATGAATTTGGCTCACCTTCATTGCCGCAGACGCGCGAAGCGATTGCCCTTCATTTTATTGATGACATGGATTCGAAGATGGCGGCCATGCGCGCAACGCTCGATTCACCCGCCGGGGCGGACGATTGGACCGAGCGAAATCCATCGCTGCGGCGCGCGTTGTTGCGGGCCGACAAATTTCTCGCTGGCGGGGGCTCGACTGTTGGACCGACGAAGCAGCCAAATTCAAAGGCTGCGGCAGGCTTGATCGCACGAAAATGACAAGCGCCGGGGATCAACGATGAATGAGATCACAGCCAAAACGCCATCGCCTCGCCGTTCGCTCCTCGATCTAGCTCCGCTTGAGCTCGACTGCATGAACACGCTTTGGCCCATGGGCGAAGGCACGGTCCGCGAAATCCGCGATCGTCTGGCCGAACGCCGCCCGCGCGCCTACACCACGATCATGACCATCATGGATCGGCTGGCGCGCAAAGGCGTGGTCGAACGGCGCAAAGTCGGCCGCACGTATTTCTACCGCGCGAATTTGACCGCCGAAGATGCTCGCGCCCGGGCCCTCCGGCAAGTTGTCGAGAACTTCTTCGCAGGTTCAATGGAAGCGCTCGTCGCTCAACTCGGCAGCAGCATGCAGACTGCGCGGCCTGATTCCGTCGCGGCACCTGCTCTGCGTGCCCGCGCGGCAGCCGCAAGCGCGTCCGTGGGCCCCGCGCAACCCGCGCCCACTGCGGCACCCTCCGCTACTTCGCCTTCCCTGGCCCTAACGGGGCCGGCAATAGCCGCAGGTGCCCCTGATGCTCATGCCGGATTCGACATGGATCAGGGCCCGGACGGCGAACGGATTGACGACACGCTCCTCTGACCCATGTTTCCGCCCGAGATCACAATTCGCAATCTCACGATTCGTCCGGCGACGTTTCTCGCGCCGATGGCCGGCATCACAGACACCGTTTTTCGTCGCGTGATCCGCTCGCTCGGCGGCTGCGGCATGATCATGACCGAATTCACTAGCGCCGAGGGCTTGACGCGCAATTCCGCCCGCACGCTTCATTATCTCTACTTCGGCGAAGATGAGCATCCGATCACGGCGCAAATTTTTGGCTCGGATCCCACCGTGATGGCTTCCGCCGCGGCGCTCACCGAGGACCTGGGTTTTGACCAGGTGGATATTAATCTTGGCTGCCCAGTGAAAAAAGTAGTCAAGTGCGGCGGCTCGGGCCTCTTGCGCGACCTGCCGCACCTCGAAAAGCTTCTCCGCGCCGTCCGTGCTGCGGTGCGCATCCCGCTTACGATCAAGATTCGATCCGGCTGGGATGAAAATAACATTGTCGCCGCGGACGTGGCGCGCATGGCCGAGCAGGTGGGGATCGAAGCCATCGCCGTTCACCCCCGCACACGCATGCAGGGTTACAATGGTTCTGCCGACTGGACCATTATCCGCGCTGTCAAGCAAGCCGTGCGCATCCCCGTCATTGGAAATGGCGACATTCGTTCGCCCGAGGATGCCGTGCGCATGGTCGAGGAAACCGGCTGCGACGCCATCATGATAGGTCGCACAGCTTCCTCCAACCCCTGGATCTTTCGCCAGACGGCCGACTACCTCGCGACCGGCCGCTACACGGAGCCGACCGACCTCGACCGCTACCGATTGCTCTCCGGATATTTCCGCAGCTTGATCGCCGCCGCGATGCCGGACGCCATCGGCAAGATGAAACAGTTCGCAGGTCTCTTCACGCACGGCGTGCGGAACGGTGGCGAACTCCGCCACGCCGTGCACCACGCGCACACGCCCGCGGAAATTCTCGGCTGCGTGGACGCCTTCTTCGAAAACGTCACAACTTCATCCGCAGACTAGCGCGAGATAAAATCCACGCGGTCCTTCGTTTGCGACTGGAAGAGGAAAGGCCGCGCGATACGTTGCACTCGGTTATTCGTCGCGCGTGATCAGCAGTTGCTTGTAGGCTTCCCGGCGGGTCAGGCCGCGTTCGCGCGCTGCCACTTTCAATGCCGCTTTGCGGTCCATGTTGCGCTCCTCCATGATTTCGTCTACGCGCCTTGCCAGCGGCACGGCCGCGGCCAGACCAGGAGCCGCGTGGGTGGCCTGGCCATCGGCCGGCGCAATCAGCAATGTGATTTCGCCGCGCGGCGCCTTCTTGCGCACTTCTGCGAGCAAATCCTCGATGTGGCCCCGCCGGAATTCCTCGTACACTTTCGTCACTTCCCGGGCGATCACGGCCGGGCGGTTGCCGAGAATTTCGAGCGCATCCTCGAGCGTGTCCAGCAGGCGGTGCGGCGCCTCATAGAGCGCCAGTGTCCGCGGCTCTGCCGCCAGCGCACGCAGCGATTTTCTCCGCTCGGTCGGGCGCGACGGCAGAAAGCCAATGAACGCGAATTCCTCCGCGGGCATCCCCGAAGCGGCCAGCGCCGCAACAAATGCCGATGCCCCGGGCACGGGCACCACTTGGATGCCGTGCCGCACGCAAAGACTTACCAGACGGTGCCCCGGATCCGAAATCGCGGGCGTGCCCGCGTCGCTTACCAATGCCACCTTTGCTCCCTGCTCGAGATCAATCACCAATTCTGCGGCGCGCGTGATTTCGTTGTGCTCGTGATAGCTCACCAGGCGCTTCTGAATGCCGAAATGAGTGAGCAGCTTGAGCGTTTCCCGCGTGTCCTCGCAGGCAATCACATCCGCCTCTTTCAGGATCCGCAGCGCGCGGAGCGAGATATCCTCCAGGTTGCCAATGGGAGTGGCCACCACGTAGAGGGACCCAGCCACCGGTTCGATGGTCTTTGATTTCTTCATGGGGTTCGTGCACAGCAAGTCTAGCACACACGTGTGTGGCACTTACGGGACAGCTTCCTGCAACAACCGGGGCCGGCATGCTACTATTTTCTTTTCATTGCGCGTGCGAGAGGAGTTCTGCATTGCCGTTATTCGAATACAAGTGCCAGAAGTGCGGCCATCTCTTCGAGAAAATCGAAAAGCATTCGGCCTCTCAAACGAAGAAGTGCCCGAAATGTGGCGCAAAAGCCCCGCGCCAATTTGCGGCGCCCGCGATCCAATTCAAAGGCTCGGGCTGGTATGTGACCGACTACGGCGGAAAACAAACCTCCGCACCTGGGAGCGGCGAAGCTTCCGGCGAGAGCGCAGCTTCGAAATCCGGCGATAACAAGGCCGGGAAGCCGGGTGAAAAATCCGCCGAAAAATCACCGGAATCAAAAGCGCCCGCTGAAAAAGGAAGCTCGAAAAAAGAGAAAAAGTAAGCAGCGCGGCGCAGCCCGGCCTACAATTTTAAATTCTGCAAGTAATCCCGAAATTCCTTGCCGAAGTTCGGATTGCGCAGCGCAATTTCAACCGTAGCCTTCAGGAAGCCGAGCTTGTCTCCCGCGTCGTGCGTCTTTCCTTCGTAAACCGAGGCGTATAGGCCCTGTTTGTGCGCGAGGGCGCGCAATGCGTCGGTGAGCTGGATTTCGCCGCCGGTGCCGGGTGTGGTGGCCTCGAGGTAGTCGAAAATTTCGGGCGGGAGAACGTAGCGGCCCGTGACGCCGAGATTCGACGGCGCCTTATCGGCATGCGGCTTTTCGACAAGGTCTTTGATGCGCAGCAGCGAACCCCTCCATTTGGGCTCACTTGCAGGGCTGGCGTCGATGATTCCGTAAAGGTGCAGCCGCTCCCGCGGGACTTTTTCCACGGCGATCGCGCCCAGGCCCGTCGCTTCGTAAATCTCAAGGAGCGAGCGCGTCGCGGGGACCGGGCCATCCATGATGACGTCGCCCAGCAGCACCGCGAACGGTTCATCGCCAACCAGTTCGCGCGCGGCCAGCACGGCATGGCCTAGCCCCAGCGCTTCGCTTTGCCGCGTGTAACTGAAGTGGAGCCCGCCGCTGATATCCCGGACCATTTTCGCCTGCTGCGGCCTGCCGCGCTCCTCGAGAAACCGTTCGAGCTCGGGCGCGGAATCGAAATGGTCTTCAATCGCGTTCTTGCGCCGGCCGGTGACAAAAATAATATTTTCAATCCCGGAAGCGATGCACTCCTCGACCGCGTACTGAATCAGAGGCTTATCCACCACGGGCAGCATCTCTTTCGGCATGGCCTTCGTGGCCGGAAGAAATCGTGTGCCTAGCCCCGCAACGGGCAGGACCGCTTTGCGGACTTTTTTTCTCGTTTCGCTCATGTGCGCGAGTGTTTTCTACTCTTCTCCCGCGGCCCAATTTTGCCGCCGCAATTTGTTTCTTAGAAATTGCAATGCGCGTCCAATCGTTTGAATCGTTTTGTTTTCTGCATTCGCGGCCAGCCAGCCGATGCGACCGCGTATGCTAACATAGAGTTTTGAATCTCGCGGCCGCCTAAACCGATGATTTCGCACGAAGCACTCATTCTCGGCATCGAATCCTCCTGCGACGAGACGGCCGCAGCCGTAGTCGCCGGCGGCCAGCGCGTCCTCTCGAACGTGGTGGCCTCGCAAGTAGCCATTCACCGCAAGTACGGCGGCGTCGTACCCGAACTGGCCTCGCGCGAACATTTGCGCCGCATCGTCCCCGTCGTGCGCGAAGCCGTTGAACAGGCGGGCATCGCGCTGGCCGATCTCGACGCGGTGGCCGTCACGAGGGGCCCGGGCCTGATCGGCGCTCTGCTCGTGGGCGTGACATATGGCAAAGTTCTCGCGCTGGCGCTCGGCAAGCCGCTCGTCGCTGTGAATCATCTCGAGGGCCACGTTCACGCCGTGCTCCTCGAAGCCCACGCCGCCGGCCGCCGGCCGGAATTGCCCGCGGTCTGCCTGATCGTTTCCGGCGGCCATACCATTCTCTATCACGTAAAATCCGAGTCGTCGAATGGCGCCGCGCGCTTTTCCTACGCGCGCATCGGCGGCACGCGCGACGACGCGGCCGGCGAAGCCTACGACAAAGTCGCCCGGATGCTCGCGCTCGGCTATCCCGGCGGGCCCGTCATCGACCAGCTCGCCGCCTACGGAAACGCGAAAGCCATCCGCTTCGCAGAGCCGAAAATGCGCGGCAACGCCTACGATTTCAGCTTCAGCGGCATCAAGACGGCCGTGCTCTATCATCTGCGCCGCAATCCGCAGCTTCAGCCGGAAATCGAAGCGCGCCAACAAGCCCTCGCGCGCAGCGAACGCAGCGCCGAAACGATGCGCCAGCTCGCAAGCCCTGCCACTCTCGACCTCGTCGCCAGCTTCCAGCACGCCGTGGTACAGGACCTCGTCGCGCGGACTTTCTCTGCTTCCGAGCAGCACGCAGTCCGGACAATCCTCGTTTCCGGCGGCGTCGCGGCCAACCACGAACTGCGCACCACGTTCGAGGAGGAGGCCAAGCGCCGCGGCGTCGAAGTCTTTTTCCCCAGCCGCGCCCTCTCGACGGATAACGCGGCGATGATTGCTGCTGCGGGCTACCCGCGATTCCTCGCGGGGCAGCACGAGGACGCCACCCTGAACGCTGAAGCCAATTTTCCTCTGGCGTAGGTGGCGAGGGGGGCTCGAAAGTCGAAACTCGTGGTTCGTTTTTGGTATCGCGATATCGCGCGCGGATCTGCTTCCCTCAGCTCGACCTGCACCCAAGCATCGCGGACTGGAATCCTAGGTCGTAGACCCAGTCGGGAGGTTGTGTGCGTCCAGGGGGTGCGGCTGGATGCGAGGAATAGGCACATGGGCGCCCATAAGAAGGTCGATTTCAAAATTGCACTCGATTGATTTTGAATGGGTTAAGACCATTTGCAGATGGTTTTGAGAGTCGATTGAAAAGGGCGGTGGCTAGAGAAGCAGGGACATCATGGATTGAGCCGATTTTCGTCGGG
>Ga0187819_10000382_pt1 | contig 21809 bp, 20 predicted proteins | sample NC_wetland_sal_i_15_FD_132411 | JGI IMG/M metagenome (GOLD analysis project Ga0187819, IMG submission 132411) | Wetland sediment microbial communities from Neuse River Estuary, North Carolina, USA - SO4_4 | ecosystem: Environmental > Aquatic > Freshwater > Wetlands > Sediment | place: USA...
ACAGCGCGTAGCCGAACTGCTCGTCGACCGCGGCCATGAGCCGCTCGTCGTCGCGCCGCGGCCGCCGCGCGACGCCAAGGACCCCGGCTCATTCCCCTACCCGGTCGTACGCGTGCCCGCGGTGCCCCTGCCCGGCTACCCGAGCTTCCGCCTCGGCCTGCCCAGCCGTCGCGTCAGCGACGCGCTGATCAGGCACCGGACCGAGGTCGTCCACCTGGCCAGCCCGGTCTTCCTCGGCGCGCACGGCTCGAAGGTGGCCCGGCGGCTGCGCCTGCCGGTGGTCGCGGTGTTCCAGACCGACCTGCCGTCCTACGCCCGGGCGTACCGGCTCGGCCAGCCCGGGGAGGCCTTCGCCTGGAGTCGGCTGCGCCGTATCCACAACCACGCCGGGCGGACGTTGGCCCCGTCCACGGTTACCGCGACCGGGCTGCTCAGCCACGGGATCAACAACGTCTGGCTGTGGGGCCGCGGCGTGGACACGGCCCGGTTCGACCCGGCCCGCCGTAGCGAGCAGATCCGCGCCGAGCTCGCCCCGGGCGGCGAGCTGATCGCCGGCTACGTGGGGCGGCTGGCCACGGAAAAGCGCGTGGAACTGCTAGCCGGGATCACCGCGCTGAACGGGGTGCGCCTGGTCATCGTCGGCGGCGGGCCCGCCGAGCCTTACCTGCGCCAGCACCTGCCCGGCGCCCTGTTCCTGGGTGAGCGGCGCGGCGACGAGCTGGCCGCCATCTACGCTAGCCTCGACATCTTCGTGCACAGCGGGCCCTACGAGACGTTCGGGCAGACGCTGCAGGAGGCGGCCGCCAGCGGGCTCCCCGTGATCGCGCCGGCCGCGGGCGGCCCGCTGGACCTGGTCGACGACGGGGTGACGGGCTACCTGGTGCCGCCGGGCGACGCCGACGCGTTCACCGTCGCGGTCGCGCGGCTCGCTGCGGCCCCGGCGACGCGCCAGGCGTTCGGCGCGGCGGGGCGGCGCAAGGTCCTCGGGCGCACCTGGGGCGCGCTGACCGACGAGCTGATCGGCCACTACGCCGCCGTAACCGGGCGGACGCGCGCGGCTAAGGTCTCTATATGAGGATCGTCCGGCTCGCGAACTTCGTGGCCCCGCAGTCCGGCGGCCTGCGCACCTCGCTCCGCGAGCTCGGGGCCGGTTACCTGGCCGCGGGTCATGAGCCGGTGCTGATCATCCCCGGGGACCGGGACACCGACGAGCAGACCGAGCAGGGCCGCGTGATCACCCTGCACGGGCCGCGCGTGCAGTTCCTGGGCGGGTACCGCGTGCTGACGCGCAAGCGGAAGGTGGCCGCGCTGCTTAGCGAGCTGAAGCCGGACACCCTCGAGGTATCGGACCGGGCCACGCTGCGCTGGACCGGGCGCTGGGCGCGCGGGCACGGCGTGCCCGCCGCGATGGTGTCGCACGAGAGCCTCACCGCGCTGCTGGCCATGATGCCCGTCGGGCCGGCCGGCCTGTGGCGGGCCGTCGCGAATGCGCTGAACCGGCGGACGGCCCGGTCGTACCCGCAGATCATCTGCACCACCGGGTGGGCCGCGGCCGAGTTCGACCAGATCGGCGCGGGCAACGTGGTCCGCGCCCCGCTCGGAGTCGACCTGGACACCTTCAGTCCGGTCCGGCACAGCGAGCCGCTGCGGACCTGCTACGCCGCGCCCGGGGAGACTCTCCTGGTGCACTGCGGCCGGCTATCCGCGGAGAAGAAGCCGCAGCGCTCGCTGACCACGCTGGCCACCCTGCGGGCCCAGGGCCTGCCCGTCCGCCTCGTGGTGGCCGGGGACGGCCCGTTGCGCGAGTCCCTGGAGCGGATCGCCACCCGCGACGGGCTGCCCGTCACCTTCGCCGGTTTCCTGCGCGGCCGGACCGACCTGGCTGCGCTGCTGGCCACCGCCGACGCGGCCATCGCCCCCGGCCCGGCGGAGACCTTCGGGTTGGCCGCGCTCGAGGCGCTGGCCTGCGGGACGCCCGTGGTGGTGAGCGCGGAGTCGGCGCTGCCCGAGGTGGTGGGCGAGGCCGGCGCCAGCGTGGCGGGCGAGGACCTCGCCATCGGGGTGGCCGACGTGCTGTCCCGCCCGGAGCCGGACCGCCGGGCCGCGGCCAGGGCCCGGGCCGAACGCTACGGCTGGCCCGGGGCCGTCCAAGCGTTCCTGGCTATACACGAAGACCTCGCCGAGGCCGGCGCCAGCGGGCTCGGGAAGGACACTACAAATGGCGTAGTCACCGCAGGGCGGAGGATGGCATGACGACGTTCGTCGCGATGGGCGACTCCATCACGGTGGGCATGGGAGACCCGACGCCCGAGGGGCGCGGCTGGCGGGGCTTCGCGGTCCTGCTGGGCGACACCTTGCCCCAGCCGGACTTGCACAACCTCGCCTTCCTCGGCGCGCAGGCGGCCGACGTAGAACGCGTCCAGCTCCCGGCCGCCCTCGACCTGAAGCCGGACGTAGTCAGCCTGGTCGTGGGGATCAACGACACGCTGCGCGGCGACTTCAACCCGGAGCGGACCGGCGCGTCGGTCGGCCGGACGGTGGCCGCGCTGCGGGAGTCGGGCGCGCAGGTGCTGACGATGACCCTGCCCGACCCAGGGCAGATGTTCGGCCTGCCGAAGGCGCTCGCCCGGCCGCTGGCCCGGCGGATGCACGCGGTGAACCGGGCCATCGTGGCCGAGTCGCGCCGATATGGCGCGCTGCTCATGGATGCGGCCAGGGACCAGGACACCTACGACCGGCGCTACTGGAGCGTGGACCGGCTGCACCCGAACGAGCGCGGGCACCGCCTCATGGCGTGCCGCTTCCACCACCTGCTGGCCGAGGCCGGATACCCCATCGGCCCCGGTCCCGACCCCGAGCCGTCCAGCCCGCCGCCGACCCGCCTCGCCGAGTTCGCGTGGATGGCGACCAAGGGCACCGCGTGGGTGATCCGGCGGTCCAAGGACCTGGTACCCGCGCTGATTTACCTCGCCGTGTGCGAGGTAACGAGGAAGCGGGATGAGCCGGACGCCGACGAGGCCGGGGAACTGGAACTGCTCCCGGCCACCGGGACCCCATCAAGCTGAACGCCTTCAGCATACGTTCAGGAAACTTGGAGCATCGCGACTGGTTATCTTGGGCTGCCCTCCAGGTCCGCACCCGATTATCAGGTGTGTAAAGACCGGAGGAAGGGCCAGACATGAGCCAGAACTACCCCTACGACGCCTATCCGAGCCTACCCGGTTACGGCAGCACGCCACCACCGCCGCCGCGCCGCCGGAACCACGTCCGGGGCCTGATCGCCACGGGGGTCGTGGCGCTCGCGGCCGGGGTCGGCGCGGGCGCGCTGATCGGTCACCTGAACTCCACCGCCACGGGCACCGTCACCGCGACGTCTCAGACCATCCTGTCCACGAGCCAGATCGCGGCCCGGGTGGACCCCGGACTGGTCGACGTGGTGTCCACGGACGGCTACCAGCAGGCCATCGCGGCCGGTACCGGGATCGTGCTGACGTCGAACGGCGAGATCCTCACCAACAACCACGTCATCGAGGGCGCCACCGCCATCAAGGTCACCGACGTCGGGAACGGGCGCACGTACACGGCGACCGTGGTGGGCTACGACGCCAGCCACGACGTGGCGGTGCTCCAGCTCCAGGGCGCGTCCGGGCTCACCGTCGCCAGCCTGGGCGACTCCGGCTCCGTGCGGGTCGGCGACAACGTGGTCGCGCTGGGCAACGCCGGGGGCAAGGGCGGCACGCCTTCGGTCGCGGCGGGCTCGGTCACTTCGCTTAACCAGTCGATCACCGCGTCCGACGAGGGCTCCGGGGTCAGCGAGCAGCTGACCGGGCTGATCGAGACCAACGCGGGCATCCAGCCGGGCGACTCGGGCGGCTCGCTGGTCAACGCCTACGGCCAGGTGATCGGGATGGACACCGCGGCCTCCTCGACCTACCAGTTCCAGTCCCAGTCCTCCTCCGGCGAGCAGGCCTACGCGATCCCGATCAACGAGGCGGTCTCCATCGCCAAGCAGATCGAGGCGGGCACGACCTCGGCCGACGTGCACATCGGGGCGACCGCCTTCCTGGGGATCTCGATCCAGCCTGCGAGCTCCGGGTTCGGGGGTTCCGGCATCAGCGGCAGCGGCGTCACGATCGCGGGCGCCCTCTCGGGCTCCCCGGCGGCCAGCGCCGGCCTGACCGCGGGGGATGAGATCACCTCGCTCGGCGGCCAGCAGGTGGCCAGCGCCGAGGACGTGGCGCACGTCCTGGTCTCCTACCACCCCGGCGACCACATCTCGGTGACCTGGCTGGACCAGTCCGGCCAGTCGCACAACGAGACCCTGACCCTCACCACAGGCCCTGCGGCCTGACCGAGGCGGGCCCTGCACCGGTGATCCCCGGCCCTGCGGCGGGGATCACCGGTCCCGTCGTTTTTGCCCCGGTTTCCGGTCCTCGCAGGCAGGCCGGGAGGGGGACCAAGCACCGTTCGGGATAAAAAGGGGTTGTCAGGCGACGGGAGGAGTGCCGGTGCGCGCAGCGAGGGTGGCGCTGGTGCTCGATTGCTGCTGCGTGCTGGCCTTTGTCATCATCGGCCGGGCCAGTCACTCCCGCGGCGAGAGCCTGGGCGGGATCGCGTCGACGGGGTGGCCGTTCCTCGCGGGCCTGGCGTGCGGGTGGCTGGCGGTCAGGGCCTGGCGGCGGCCGCTCGGGCTGTTCCCGGCCGGGGTCGGCGCGTGGCTGGGGACCGTGGCGGCGGGCATGGTCCTGCGCGTGGTGGCGGGGCAGGGCACGGCCGTGGCGTTTGTGCTGGTGGCGCTCGGGTTCCTGGGATTGTTCCTGCTGGGGTGGCGGCTGGTGCCGCGCTTTTCCGGTTTGGTCAGGCTCCGACTGTCACCGGCGTGGCGCCGACGTCGAAGCCTTCCGTGATGCTGGCGATGTCGGCCAGCGCGTAGCTGGACAGGACCTCGAGGGACAGCTCGTGCAGGCGGCGGGTCTTGGCGGCGCAGCAGTCCGCCAGCAGGGTGACCGGGAAGTCGCGCATGAACGCCGAGCGCACCGTGCTCTCCACGCAGATGTTGGTGATGACCCCGCAGATGACGAGTTCGGTCACGCCGAGGCCCCGCAGCAGCGGCTCCAGCGAGGTCCACTGGAACGCGTCGAAGCGCACCTTGTCGACGACCAGGTCGTCCGGCCCGCAGCCGAGTTCGTCCATCACCTGGGCGTCCCAGGAGGAAGCGGCCAGGCCCTCGAGGTTCGCCAGGGCGGGGCTGTTGCCCTTGAGCGCCCGACCCTCGTCGGCGCGGCCCGGTCGGTAGACGTGCCTGGTGAACACCACGGGGATCCCGGCGCGCCGGGCCTGTCCGACCGCCACGGCGGCGTGGCCGACCGCCGCCAGCGCGCCCTCCAGGCCCATGTCCATGTGGGCAAACGAGCCGTCGGGGTGGCAGAAGGCGTTCTGCATGTCGATGACGAGCAGCGCGCGGTGGTTGGCGGTCATGGGGGTACCTCCCTGCTGTTCACAGGGTAGCTGGCGTACCGGGGGGCCTCGTGGCTAGCTCGGTGGAGGGCTGGGGCGCGGGGGGCTCATCGGGCCCCGGCGGTTCGATGGGTTCCGGCGGCTCGTACGGCTCGGGGGGCTCGTACGGCCCGGGGGGCTCGGTCGGCTGGGAGCGCGGGGCGGAGGCTACCGCGCGGTCGTAGGCCTCGCGGAGCTTGGCGACCTCGGCGTCCGGGTCGTGGAGCCAGTTGGTCGACCACAGCCGGTGGACGTTCCAGCCGAGCCGTTCCAGGTGCTCCTTGCGCAGCCGGTCGCGGTCGCGGACGCTGCCGGAGTCGCGGTACGAGGCGCCGTCGGCCTCCACGGCGAGGATCATCCGGGAGGGGTCGTCGGGGTGCGCGGCGGCGAAGTCGACGCGGTAGCCGCCGACACCGTACTGCGGGACGACGATGATGCCGTACCCGGCGAGGCGCTCGCGAACCGACGCCTCGAAGGCGTCGGCGGGCCCGGCGCCAGCCGCTGCCATCGGGGTCCCCCCGGCGCCCGCGTACTCCAGGTACTCGGCCAGCAGCCGGGCGCCCGCCTTGGTCAGCCGCTCGGGGTCGACGTCGTGGCTGGAGAACGAGCTGACCACGGTGAGCCGGTGCTTGGCCCGGGTGGCGGCGACGTTCAGCCTGCGCTCGCCGCCGTCGCGCAGCAGCGGGCCCCACTGGTACCGCATCCGGCCGTCCGGGTGCTTGCCGTACCCGATGGACAGGATGATCGCGTCCCGCTCGTCGCCCTGGACCCGTTCCAGGTTCTTGACGAAGAACGGCTCGGGCACGTCGTCGGCGAAGAACGCCTCGGTCTGCGGACCCGTTTTGGCCAGGGCCGCGCGCAGGGCCAGGTCGATCCGCTCGGCGTGCTTGATGCCGAGCGCGATCACGCCGAGGGACTCGTCGGGCCTGGTGCGGGCGTGCTCGAGGATCAGCTCGATCACCCGCGTCACCTCGGCGGTCACCGAGGCGTCCTGGCCCGGCGAGGCGTCCTGGGCGACGACCACGTGCTGCAGGCAGTCGTCGCGCAGCACGCCGGGGAACGTGGTCAGCGTGCCGCCGTAGATGCGCTCGTTGGAGAAGGCCACCAGGCGTTCGTCCCGGCTGCGGTAGTGCCAGGTCAGCGCCGCCGTCGGGAGCAGCGGCCTGAGCGTGTCGAGCACCGACTCGAAGCCGGCCTCGAACGACACCGTGTCCTCGTCGTCCTCGTCCTCGGCGCCCGCGTCCCCGAACTGGCGGAAGAAGCTGGTCGGCGGGAGCTGGTGGTCGTCCCCGGCCACGACGACCTGGTGCGCCCTGATGATCGAGGGAATCGCGTCGGCGGGGACGATCTGGCTGGCCTCGTCGAAGATCACCACGTCGAACAGCCGGGCGCCGGGCAGGACCTGGCTCACCATCAGCGGGGACATCGCCCAGCATGGCTTGACCGCGAAGAGGACGTCGGGGGCCTGGTCGAGCAGCCTTCTGAGCGGCAGGTGCCCGCGGCGCAGCGCGGCCTGCTTGCGGATCACCCTGGCCTGCAGCGGATGCCGCTCCTCGGCGTCGCGCGTCATCTCGGCCCAGGTCCGCCGGACCCGGGACCGGTTTCCGGCCAGGTGCTCCACGTCCCGCCGGCGGAAGTCGTCGGCGATCTCGTCGAGGGATCCGCCGTGTTCGGCGGCGTAGCGGGGGTCACGCACCCGGATCTGGTCCAGGATCGAGGAGTACCACGCGTGATCGAAGGTGGCCGTGGCCTGATCACCGTCGGCCCGCTTGCGAGCCAACTCGTCGAGCAGCGGGCGCAGCCCCAGGCGGTCGAACCGCTTGGCCAGCTGGTACAGCCGGGGCAGCTGCCACGGCGTCTGCTGGTCCTGGGCCAGGGCGTGGACGGTTTGCTCGACCGTTTCTGTGGCTAGCGGGGGGACGAACGTCCTTAGGGCGTCCAGCTGGCGTTCGGCATCGAGGAACGCGCGCGCCACTTCGGCGTATCCGGTTGGGACGTGGGGTGGACGGGCCTGAGCGGGGTCGTTTTGGGCGACGCTGAGCCGCTGCCATTCGGCCAGCTCGGCGGCGGCCTGGTCGAGGGCCTGGTGCAGTTCGTCCCAGGTGGGCTTGTTCGCGGGGTCTTGGCTGCCGCGCCACAGGGACCTGGCCTGATTGCGCAGCCGCCTTCGTTCGAGCATGCCTCCGCCTCCGCCTCCCTCGGATGTCGCGGCGGCCAGGGTGGCCGGGGACGAGGTGTACACGGCGGAGTCGAACGTCAGCAGGGTCCGCGCGACCTGGGCGAACAGGTGCATGAGGGCGGCCTGCTCGGTGTAGCTGGTGCGGCGCTGCAGCCCGGTCTCGGTGGTGAGTTTGTCGATCCGGTGCGCGAGCATCGGGAGCGTCTCGGTGTCCAGCGTGCCGGCCAGCTCGATGGCCTGCTGCGCGTCGCCGGTGGTGCGGATCAGGGCGCCGTACCAGGGGGTGCTCGACCGCCGCAGCGTGAACCCGCCGAGGTGGGCGAACTCGCGGAACTCGTCGCGGACCGTCTCGGCGGCCTCGGCGTCGAGGCGTTCGGGGGCGGGCAGCCGGAAGGGCGTTCTGGCCGCCTCGGGGATGCCGAGCAGCGCGGACTGGACCGCGAACGGCGTCAGGCCCCACGGCTCGTGCACCTCGTGCAGCGCGCTGACGTGCCGGGACAGGCGCTGGACCCGGTCGACCAGCCTTCTATGCAGACGCCCGACTTCCGGGGTGGCGGCCTGGCCGGCCAGGTCGAGGGTGGCGCCGAGGTCATTGGCGATCCGCTGCCGGTCCCTGGTGCCCTCGTGGATGTCCAGCACCATGTCGCCCAGGTCCACGCCCTTGAGGCGCGACAGGACGGCGTCGATGGCGGCGCGCTTCTCCGCGACGAACAGCACCTTGCGGCCGTGGGCGACCAGCGCGGCGATCAGGTTCGCGATCGTCTGGCTCTTGCCGGTCCCGGGCGGCCCGTGGATGACCAGGCTCTGCCCGGCCAGGACGGTGTCGATCGCGTGACGCTGCGAGGAGTCGGCGTCCAGGACGGAGTAGTCGTCCTCGGGGTCGTCGGCTTGGTCTTTGTGGGCCGCTAGCGGCTCGGCCGAGACCAGCTCCTGGGCCTCCGGGTCGCCCGCGATGGCGGCCACCAGGTCGCTCTCGGCCAGCAGGTCGCCGGCCGCCTCCATGTCCCTGACCATGGGCAGCTTGGCGTAGGTAAAGGTGCCGATGACCTGGCGGTCGGTGATCTCGAAGCCGGGCACCTCCGCGGCGTCGGCGGCGAGCTGCAGGCGGTCGAACGCGTTCTGCGGGGTCAGCCTGGTCAGCTCGGCCCCGAACACGGTGGTGAGCTTGTGCACCAGGACGGGGTTGACCTCGTGTTCGTCGTCCAGGACGAGGTCGAAGTCGTCGTACCTGGCCCGGGTCGGAGTGATGGTGAGCCCGCGGAGCAGCACCGGTGCGGCGGGCTCGAGGAACAGCTCATCCCAGCGGGCCATGCCGGTGGCCAGGTACCCGGCCCGGATGCCGCGCTCCTCGAGCAGCTCGCGGGCCTTGCGGTGGATGGCCTGGACCCGCCTGATCGCGTCGCCGCGCAGGTCGACGTCCTTGAACAGCCTGGTCAGCCGGATCGAGCCGGTCCTGGTGAAGCGGTCGAGCGCCTCGGGGTCGGCCTGGGCCAGGTCGAGCGTGGCCGCCCGGCGGTCCTTGTAGTACAGCAGCGTGTTCCGGCCGCCCAGGTCCGTCAGCGCCGCGATCCACCGCTGCTGGGCGGCGCTGACGAGCGCCAGCCTCCTGCTGTCCAGAGTTTCGGTCATGCCCGGCCTCCCAGAGGCGAACGCAGAGATCCCGCGATCGTCTTCCCCGGATGGGCCGGTTTATCCTTCGCCGGCTGGGGCGCCAGCATCGGAAACGGACCTTCCGGCGTTGGGCTGCATGTCATGCTTTACGGGCGCAAGTGAGGAGCCACCCTTGAGGGAGGGGCGCCGGAGCATGCAGCGCCGCTGGAAGACCGCGTTCGCCGGCGCGGGGACGGCCGTGGTCGATGCCGCGCTGGGTGTGCTGTTCGTGTTGCTCGTGTCCCGCGGCCGGCCGAGCGCGTGGCAACGCGTGGTCGCGGTCGTGCGTCTGCGGCGCCCGGTCCGGCCGGTGAGGGCCGCGGTTCGGGCACACCGGAAGATCGCGTTCGTCGGCGCGGGGACGGCCGTGGTCGCGGCCGGGCTGGGCGTGCTGCTTCTGTCCGGCGGTCAGCCGGCCGCGGGGCAACGCGCGGTCCCGGTCGCGCACCCGCTACTTCCCGTCGCGCATCTGGCGCACCTGCCGGTCAGGCCGCTGCCCGACGCGGTTCCGGCGCAGCTGACCTCCCCGTTCACCGGCGAGCCGGTCAAGACCCTCGGCCGGGTGCTCGTGGTGAAGATCGACAACATCGTGGACGCGCGGCCGCCGGACAACCTGACCAGCGCGGACATCGTGTACCTGCTGCCGGTGGAGGGCGGGCTGAGCCGCATCTTCGCGGTGTACTCCTCCCGCATCCCGGCGGTGATCGGCCCGGTGCGCAGCGCCCGGGAGGACGACCTGGAGTTGCTGCAGCAGTTCGGCAGGCCGGGGTTCGCCTACTCCGGCGCCACGCCGCATCTCATACCGTTCATCGCCCGCGCCCGGCTGGTGAACCTGTACGCCCTGGACGACCCGTCCGCGTACTTCCGCGACTACAACCGGGTGGCTCCGCACAACCTGTACGCCTACGGCAGCGTGCTCCGCGCCGAGCTACGGGGGGCCAGCACGGCCCGCGACATCGGGTTCCGGTTCGGCCCGGCCCCGCCCGGCGGGCACCCCACGACATCGTTCACTGTGTCCTATCCGGAGGCCACGTTCACCTTCCGCTGGTGGGCGCGGTCGCACCGCTGGCTGGTCTGGATGGACGGCACGCAGGCCACCGACGCCGCCGGCGGGTACCTCGGCGCGGCCACCGTGATCATCCAGGACACGGACGTGCGGACGTCGCGGTTCCGCGAATACGGCTTCCGTCCCCCGTACGCCGACTCCACCGGCTCCGGCACCGCCGTGGTGCTCCGCGACGGGCGCGCCTGGCGCGTGCACTGGTCCCGGCCCAACCCGGACGGCGGCACCACCTACACCCTGCCCTCCGGCGCCCGGATGACCTTCGCGCCCGGCCAGGAATGGGTCGTCCTCACGACGACGGACTGGGCCCACGCCGGACTCTAGGCGTGTTCCTCGTCGCTGGGGGTTAGCGGCGGCTGTCGTGCCGCTGGCGTATCTGGCGGACCGCTTCCTGGATGCCGCCGGTCCAGGCGTCGCCGTGCCCGGGAAGCACGTGATCAGCGGAGATTGCCTCCAGACGGGCCAGCGATTCGACCGCCTGGCCGGCGTCCGCGGTGAACGGCGCGACCTGAGGGCCGCGCGCTCCCGTGGTCACCGCGTAGGTGGCGAGTGCGTCCCCGACGAACAGGGCGCCTAGCGATGCGACGTGCAGGACGGCGCTGCCGGGGGTGTGGCCGGGCGTCAAGATGACCCGCGGGCTGCCCGGGACGTCCAGGGTGGCCCCGTCGCCGAAGGTCGCGACCTGCTGCAGCTTGACGGTGCGCAACCCGCCGTGCAGGGCGCTGAACCACAGGAAGCCGAGGAGGGGCCCGAGCTTTACCGGGCCAAAGCCCTTCGCCGGGTTAGGCACCTCCCCGCGGGCCAAGGCGGCGTCGGCTTCGTGCACCGACACCGGGACCCCTCGCTCGCGGCGCAGCCGCTCGGCGAAGCCGATGTGGTCGGTGTGCCCGTGGGTGAGAACCAGCGCCCGCACGTCGGCAGGTGTGCGGCCCATCGCGGCCAGCTCCCGGTCGATGTCCCGGTAGAAGCCGGATACCCCGGCGTCGATGATCGTTACCTCGCCGGCCTGCTCGATGAGGTAGGCGTTGATCATGCTGTTGCCGCCGATCCGGTGGATGCCCGGCGCAATCTTCATGATGAGATCCTCCATTCGGGTGGGTGGGGCAGCCGGCGGGCGGGGGTGGTCATGATGGCCGCGCCGCTGAGTGCTGTGCCATTGGGTGCCGGGCCATTGGGTACCGGGCCATTGGGTGCCGGGCCATGCCGCTGACGTCGGCGGAAGAGCGGTCGGCGAGCGGGGTGATGGCGGCGCGGGGCCGGCCGGCCGAAGCCCATAGGGCGGCGGCGAGGATGATCGAGCCGGCGGCCAGCAGGATGCCGTGGGCGATCCGGACTGCGGCCGGGCCGAAGAACTGGGGAAGGAACAGGGCCATTCCGGTGGCGAACAGAATGGCGCTGGTGCGGGGCAGGACGTCTGAGCGCCACACCGCGATCGCCGCCATGATGGCTGCGGCGGCCAGCAGCACCAGCCCGGTGCCGAAGATCGTCATCGCGAGCGGCTGGTAGCGCACCGCGTGGATGAGTCCGAGCAGGTCGGCCCTGGGCCCGGCGGGTCCGGCGATCGCGTGCAGCCCGAAGTCTTCAGCCCCGTAGTAAGGCAGCACCAGCCCGGAGCCGATCCAGGCCAGCACCGCTGCGGTCAGGGCCAGCGGCTCGGTCCTGGTGCGCGCGAGCGCCGAGCGCAGGGCCAGCAGCCCCAGCGGCATCAAGATGAACGCGAGCATCGCGAAGAAATGAGCAATCACCCAGGCCGGGGAGCTCATCGAGGCGGTGGCCCCAGCGACCGTGCCTTCGTCGTGCCAGGGCCGCAGCGCCGGGTAGGCGAGGAACAGCAGTCCGGCAGCCGCCAGGGCGGCGGCGCCTGCGCGGATGCGGGTGGCAGAGGTGGACATGTGCGTCTCCTGAAGTGGTGAACGGGGGCAAGTCAGTGCCGCGGCAACGATGCGAGGTACATCTGGATGAGCTGTTCGTAGGTTTCGGCTGGGTCCTCGGCCAGGCCGAAGCCGCCGCTGGATTCGATCGAGACGAAGCCGAAGACGATCACGCGCAGGCACCGGGTGGCGTGAATCGCGGCGGCGCCATCTAGGCCGTAGCCGCGCAAGGCAGCCAGGAATACCTCGATGAAGCGGGCCGCCGGCTGGGCCAGCGCCGGGTCGTGCATCGGGTCCGGCGGCACCGCCCGGTAGCGGGCAGGATGTTCTGTGCCGTAGGCACGCAGCCGCCTCATCAGCGCGGCGATCGCCGCGTCTCCGCTCAGCCCCAGCACGGCGGTGGTCGCCGCCTCGGTCATCTCGGCCAGGACCCGGGCGGCCACCCGTGACCGCAGCTCGGCCAGGCTCGCCACGTGCTTGTACAGCGACGGCGCGGCTACCCCGGCCCGGGCGGCGACCACCGACAGCGAGAGCGCCTCGGGCCCCTGCTCATCGACGATGGCCAGGGCGACATCGACCACCCCGTCGGCGCTGAGTCCGGCCCTAGGCACGGCCGCCGGCCCCCGCAGAGCTATGTTGCATAGCTAGAAAGCTATAGTCATTAGCCAGTGTTGTCAAACGTTCACAGCCGCCGGACGCGCAGCACGCCGGTCAGCATCGGGAGGGTGAACTCGCCGCGGGCGGTCTCCGGTCTGGCCGCGAGGTAGGCGCGGATCCGGCCGAGCGTGGCCGCTTGTTCGTGCGCGGGCATGACCAGCAATCCCGCTTTCGTCGCGAGCGTCGCGACGAGGGAGTCGGCGGTGCGGCGGTGCCCGTGCGGGAACTCGGCCTGCTCCGGTGAGCCGAACTGGGCTATCAGGCCAGTGTCTGGCAGGTGCGCGTCTGCCGTCTCGGCGCGCCAGCGGCTGAGCGTGTCACGCGGGCCGACGGCCGCGCTCCCGCCGACCCGCTCGATTCCGGCCACCCAGTCGAGCCGGTCGTCGAAGACGTTCCACAGGCCAGCCAGGATCCCACCGGAAACGAGGACCCTGGCTATCTCGGGTCCCGCGACGGCCAGGTCGAACCAGTGCAGGGCGTGGCCGGCCAGCACGGCATCGACGGACGCGTCCGGCAGCGGTATCGCCTCGGCCCTACCCGGCTGGGCACGGACCGCCGGCCGGGCGCGGCGCAGTTCGGCCAGCATCGCCGGGTCGGGCTCGACCGCGATGACGTCGGCGCCCAGCGCGACCAGCGTGGCGGTCAGCTTGCCGGTTCCGGCGCCGAGGTCGAGCACCCGCGGGCCGGGCGCGGGCTCGAGCGCCCAGCGCACCGCGGCCCGCGCGTAGTCCGGGCGGTGCTCGGCGTAGGCGGCCGCCGCCGGGCCGAACGACGACGCGTGAAGCAGCCGTTCGTCCCGGTCCACGCGGTTACCCTATCCGCGCGAACTCTTAGCTATGGCTCCTGCCGCGCAGGTCATCCAGGAAGCTCCGGGTGGCTGAGACGGCGTCGCTCGTGCGGCGGACGACGTCGGCGGCGGTGCGCACCGCGCAGCCGGCCGCGCCGGGGATGACCGCCGTTACGTCAGTGAACGGGTTACCCGTCTCTTCTATGACGCGAACGCCGGGCGGGACATCGAGGCGGAACTCCCCGAGCGGGACCGGCTCGGTGTCGATGCCGCTCAGCTCATACCACGACGCTGGCTTGTCGCCCGCGAACGAGATCAGCCGGAGCAGGCAGCCGAGCTCGGCGTCAACGATCAGGTCGGCGGGGAAGAACTGCAGCCGTGCCGCCCGCCATTCATCGCCGTTCGTCGCCGCGCTGAGCTGGTAAGCACGACGGCCGCGGTAGCTGACCTCCGCGCCACCCGACAGCCGGCAGCCGAGCAGCCAGGACGAGTCGACCACGGTGGCCATGTTGCCGCCCATCGGTCTGGCCGGCCCGACCACGGTCTGGGCCGTGTACGCCCGCCAGTGATGCTCCCCATCGCACGCGATCGTCTTCAGGTGGTTCCGGCCCGAGCGGGTTGGGTAGTCGACGCGGTACTTGTCCCAGCCGCCGACGCGCAAGCGGGAAACCGTGTGGGCCACGGGCTTCCCGTGCGTCACCGTGTCAAGCGAGTCGATGAGGTAGCCCAGGCCGCCGAGGCCCATACCGCGCACCGACTCCGGAACCCGCGCCATCATGGCGGTCAGGTCTTGCCATTCGTCCAGGATGGCCGTGAGAGCGGGGTTCTGGCCGCTGCGATACAGCAGGTACAGCAGATCGTCGGAGGGTGGCGGCCCGCCTTCCGGCTCGAGTACGGCCGGCTCGGCGGGTGGCATCGCCTCTTGGAGTTCGTCCTGGGAAAAGTCCTGACGGTGTGGCGCGAACCGGACGTAGGCCCCGAGAGCGCGGGAGGCCAGCCCTACGACGGCCTTCGTCGCCTCGGCGCCCGGCCCGCTGGACGTCTCCCGCAGGCTGTCCTCTGGATCCTGGCTGATCCGGCTGCCCGCAGGCGGCGCGAACCGGGAAGGGTCCGCCGCTTCCGGCGGGTCGACCACGACGGCGGTCAGCTCGGTAAGGCTCAGCCGCTGGCCCTCGACGATCGCCTCGTAGCGGAGCAGAATGCCGAGCTCGGCGTCGACGATCACCTCGAGCTGGTCAGCAAGAGAACTGCGCAGGCCGGGCCCGGTCCCAATGTCGGCTCGCGGGGTGGCCTGGACCGCTATCGCGTCGCGGTCGCACGCGGTCACCGGCCCGCGCATCTCCAGCGTGTACTCGGTAAGCAGTTCGGACGGGAAGAACAGTTCCCGCAACGGCGGCTTACGTGCGATATAGGCCGGCGGCGCCGGCGGCGCCGGATTCTGCGGATCCCATACCCAGCTGCGTTCACCTTCGCTGCCGATGACCCGCCCGGAAGGCTCATCCTGGTACTCCTGGCGGTACCGCCCGCCCGGCGCGATCAGCAGCCTCGTGTCCCAGGAGTGATAGCCCACCAGTTCTTCACCGGTCGCCTTGTCCCAGGTCAGCGGGCTGTTCTCCGGGTTTTCCCTGAATCTCCAAACGCGACCCTCGGGGACCCCGCGACCCTCGGGGATCCAGTGCGGTTTCGTCGCGCGCGCGCGACTCATCCACAGGTCCTGGTCGGTTTCGGAGTGCACGTCGGCGGACAGGCTGAGCCGGGCCCAGTCGGCCCGGTGGAGCAGCCCGATCACGTCCTGCAGGTCTGTCATGTCGATACCGCCGTCAGCGCTGGCCCCCACTCCCCGAACGCAGCATATGCGAGCGCCAGCGGCGTCCTCTGCATCAGCTCCCGGCGCGGTGGAGCAGCAGGTACTGCCTGATCCCGAGGGCCCGGAACATGGCGCGCTCGACCGGGCCGAACGCCTGACGGACGACGGCCCTGGCCTCTGGCCAGTCGACGAACTGCGGCCGGTCGGCCCGGTAGTCGACGCCGTTGACGCGGATCTCGCAGCCGCCCGCGGCCCGGATGTTGCGGGACCAGTCCGACTGGTTCCCGAAGGTCAGCGGGATGACGAACGTGTCGCCGGTCAGCCGGGCGCCGGTGGGGGTAATGTATGCCCGGCCCGAGCGCCGGCCGACGTGGCGGATCTGCGCGGCCATCCTCATGTGCCTGCGGCCCGCCAGCTTGATCATGACCGGGTTGAGCAGCTTGACCAGCGGGCGCATGGCGGTCACCACCCGGGAGGGGCGGACGACCGCTGGGGTGCCGGGGGCCTGCGTATCGGGCGCGTTCATGCTCGTGCCTTTCGTTAAACCGGGACCGCGAGCAGTCCTTACCGGTACCGGTAAGGACGGTGCGGTCCTTCGGAAAGTGACGGCGGGGCGTCAGCCGAGCTGGGCGGACAGGAGGCCGAGCTTGCGCGGGTCGCCGATGCCGTGCATCGCCTGGATCCGGCCGCCCTTCATCGTGAGGATCAGGACGACCGACAAGGTGCGGCCGGTGAACCCGAGCAGGGCGGGCTGGCCTGCGACCGGGTGCGTGACCAGGGTCATGCCCGGTCCGAGGTGGTACATCAGGTTCCTGGCCACCCGGTCGGCGCCGCGGACCACGACGACCCCCGGGCCGTCCGGGCCACCGTCGAAGTCGCCCCAGACGTCCGGGGCCAGCACCTCGAGCAGACCGTCCAGGTCTCCGCTGGCGCAGGCGGCGATGAACTTCTCCGTGACCTGCCGGTGCTCGGCCGCGCCGACGTCGACCGTGACGGCGCCCTGGCCGGCCTCGATCTTCTGACGGGCCCTCCTGGCCAGCTGACGGCAGGTGGCCGCGGGGCGGCCGAGGGTCTCCGCGACGGAGTCGAAGGGCACCCCGAAGATGTCGTGCAGGACGAAGACGACTCGTTCGGCCGGGCTGAGCCGCTGCAGCATGACGAGCAGGGCTAGCTGGACGTCGTCGTCGAGGGTGATCCGGTCCGCCGGGTCGGCGGGCGGCTGGAGGCCCACGGGCGCCTGGGTCCCGGTGCCGGGTCCGGTTCCGGTCACGAACTCGATCTCGCCGGCGTCGTGCGGGCGCTCCCGGCGTGACCGGGCCGAGCGGATCTGATCTAGGCACAGCCGGCTGGTCACCACGATCAGCCAGCCGCGTTCGTCCTCGATCTCGCCGGGCCTGACGCGCAGCAACCTGGTGAACGCGTCCTGGACGACATCCTCGGCCGCGCCGATGTCCCCGAGCATCCGGAAAGCCAGGTCGATCAGGTACGGGCGGTGCTCGTTCCAGGCCTGGATGACCTGCTCATCGTTCTGGTCCACCGTCACGACTACCTCCCGGCGGGTTTTTGCCCCTTATCGATAGGACGACACGCCGGCGTGGAAAGTGACAGCGTCACGTTCTGGTCCGTGGTCCCGTCCTTCAGCGGTGAGACATTCCCGGCTCAGCCCAAGGGGGACACCGTGACCCGCATCTGTATCTACAGTCATACGATCCAGGACGCACCCGAGGCGTCGCGGCCCCTGCTGGAAGGCCTGGTGCAGTTCTCGCCGACCGGGAAGCTGCTGAACCTGCACGCCCAGATGGCCCACTCCCCCGCGGTCCTGTCCGGCTACGTGGGCATCCGGCAGGCGACGGTGGCGCACGGCACGCTCGATCCCCGCGTGCGCGCGGCGCTCATGCTAGCCACGGCCGGGGTCACCGGCAGCGCCTACGCCCAGGCGGTCACCTCGTTCCTAGCCGCTCGGGCCGGCTTCACGCCGTCCGAGGTGCTCGCGCTGCGGGACGGCCGGGCGCTGGGTGACGACAAGACCGACGCGCTGATCGACGTGGCCCGGGAGGCGGCCACACGGTCCGGTGAGGTCAGCGACGCGACCTGGCAGCGGGCCGCCGACTGCGGCTGGAGCAGCGAGCACCTCACCGAGGCCTTCGCCTTCCTGGCCCTGACCGTCGTCACCGCCTACTTCCTGAACTACGCGCAGACGCCGATGGACTTGCCTGTGGCGCCGGGCGAGCGGGGGTGACCTGATGGAACTGGTCCAGAGCAGGATCGTCACCGACGACGTCGAGGGCCTGGCCGGGTTCTACGCCAAGCTGCTCGGCGTGCCGACGGCGCTGAACGAGTACTACGTCGAGATCGCGGCCGGGCCGGCCTCGGTGGGTTTCTGCCGCCGCAGGTTCACCGAGTACCGCGAGGCCGAGTGCCCCGCCGGCCGTCAGGGCCGGGACGAGATCATCCTGGACTTCCTCGTCGATGACGTGGACGCCGAGTACCCGCGGATCGCCGCGCTCGGCGTCGAGTGGGTGATGCCGCCCACCACCCAGCCCTGGGGCAACCGGTCGATGGTGTTCAGGGATCCGGCCGGGAACCTGGTCAACGTGTTCAGCCGGGATCGGTCATGATCCCCCGCGATCTTCGCCCGCTCCGGGCATCTGGTGATGCCCGGAGCGGGCGGTGAACTCCTGGTACCTGGCCTATGACGGCAGGACGCCCGGGATCTCGCCCCACAGCTGGTCGTTTCGGTCCTTCAGCGGGAAGGTGAACACGTTTGACCCGTCCGTAGTCAGCGATTCAGTGTGGTTGAAGTCTTTGTCGGTGGCCCCGTTGATCAGCGCGAAGAACGAGCCGGCCGCCGTCGTTACCGGGTCGAAGATCCACGTGGTCTTGGCGCTTGTGCCGCACTCCTGCAGAGTGACCGGAGTATTGGGGAGGGGAGCTGACGCGACGCCCGCGCATAGGCCGGAAAGGCTTCCACCGGGCTTGTACTCGATCTCGGCTACTTGGAGGTTGCCGTACAGGTTACCTAGCCGGGGATCCATCAGGCCCGCCGCGACGAAGTCGCTCACTACGCCCTCGAGCTCCACCTGGAAGTCCTCCCCCTGGTTTGCCCCGCTGGCGGCGGCCAGATCGACCGGCTGACCGATCGCGATAGCCTGGTTCAGCACATTAATGACGTCGCTCGTGCCGACCCGGGCGTTGAAGAAGTTGGTGCACGCGCCGCCGCAGGCCAACGTGGCGGCGTGCGCGGTAAGAGTCGCCACCGCCCCACCAGCGCCACCCAAAAGGGTCAGCGCCACCGCCGAAATGACAATATTCCTCTTTACGGACATATCAGGCCCCTCCCGCTCGGACCGCGCCGATGCGGCCACGAGCGGCACTATACTCGCAAATCCCCGTATTCATACCGGTATGGACGCCGCCCTTTTCGGGGCATTGCCCGGCTGCGACCTTAGGGCGGCGCCGCCGGATTGCCTCTCGCGGCCGCCGCAGCGATGAAGAGTGCGACAATTCACCCACTAACCGGCGCTAGCCACCAAAACTCCTAATTGGTCCATTCATCCGTTATGGAGATAATCGGGGGTCTAACTTAGGAGGACGTAAGCGCCCAGCCTCGGACCTGCCGACGCGCAGGTTTACTGGCATGCGGAGGTATCCGCGCGTGACTGTGAGTTCCCCGGTTGGCTCGTCTATCGGGGCATGCAGCGGGCACGACGCGCTTGCTGCGGGGAGCATCTGATCCGTAGGAATGGGCGCATCGTCCAGGATCGTCTACTGCGCTTCGTGCGCTGGGCCGACATTCCATAGCTGTCCACTCGGGATCGGTGTTGTCCAGCGGCTTGGAAGCAGTATTGGCAGCAGTCGCGGCGGAACGGCCTCGATCCCCGACCGTCTGCTCTTCAGGCCAGACGTATCCTCAAGTCGCCATGCGAAGTGCGAGTGTTCGTGTGTGCTGCCGACGCTGACGTTTGCCGTTGTCCTTCATCCGGGTTCGTCTTCGTTCAGCTCCCGGGCCTCTTGCTGGCTCCTCTTGCTGGCTTCCCTGAGCGCGGCCATCCAGTCGGGCTCGCCACCGAGGTCGAGCCCGCGCAAGATGAGGTCGAAGCCGCGCGCCATCATGGTCAAGGGGTGCTCATCGCCCAGGCCGCGGCGGCGGCGGGCGATGATGTCGTCGTTCAGCTCCCGGGCCGCATGGTACTCGCGCAGCGCCATCAGCGTGCCGACGAGGGAGAAGGCGGACCACAGGGTGTCGGGGTGATCTTCGCCCAGGACCCGGCGGCGGCGGGCCAGGGTGTCTTCGGCCAGCTCCCGGGCCGCCTGCTCCTCGCCGACCCGGCCCAGGAACAGGACGAGATTGTCTGCCGAGGTCAAGGTGTCGGGGTGATCCTCGCCCAGCACGCGGCGGCGGCGGGCCAGGGTATCTTCGCCCAGCTCCAGGGCCGCCTGGCCTCCGCGGACCCCTTGCAAGCTGAAGGCCAGGTTGTCGGCCGAAGCCAGGGTGTCGGGGTGATCGGGGCCCAGCACGCGGCGGCGGCGGTCCAGGGTATCCTCGTCTAGCTCCCGGGCCGCCTGGTTCTCGCCGACCACCCGCAAGCTGAGGGCCAGGCCGCTGGCCGTGGTCAAGGTGTCGGGGTGGTCCTCGCCCAGCACGCGGCGGCGGCGGGCCAGGGTATCTTCGCCCAGCTCCCGGGCCGCCTGGAACTCGCCGACCGCACGCAGGCTGATGGCCAGGGCGTTGGCGGCGGCCAGGGTGTCGGGGTGATCTTCGCCCATGTCGCCGCGGCGGCGCGCCAGGATGTCTTCGTCGAGCTGCACCTGAGCCCCGCCGTCATCACCAGCCATCCCCGCATTGTCGCCCCAGCGGCGCATGCGTGCCAAGCTCCCGGGCCGCCGCTACCCCACAGGTTGCCGCCTGGCGATGAAGGGCAGCGGAACGCCGTAATGGTTTTCAAGAGCACGCCCGTTTTGGTGTCTACCACGGCTCCTACCTGGGCGTCCAGCATGTCAGCGGGCCGCGTTGTCCAAGATCATCCCGCGTATATCCCGCGCCGGTAGACCCGGCCTCACTGCTGGGCTCATGATCCCTAGGCGGGGGACGAGCTGACCTTTACTCCAGCTGCGACGAGGTAGACCACAAGAACTGGACTCGTGCTGACCAGCGATTTGATCATGCGCGCCACCTCCGCAAGCTTCGCGACGAGCTGATCCTGAATTGCGAAACCCCAGATGACGAACACGCCCCACGCTTCCGGCAGCCCCGGGATCGAACCGAGACCTCCCCCGGCTAGAGATCATGAGCCAGCACATCCTACACAGCCTCGGCGCTGTCAGCCTGGCGTGTTACGCGCATTAGGAGGAAAGAATCTAGTGGCCGGGGCCCGATTACGAGGCTCATGCTCCGAACGGGCCGCCCTTGTCGCCTTCGGCGTAAGCGGCGAGGCTCGCGAGGAAATGCCGCCAGCCCGCGGCCACCACTTCACCCGGCAGACCGGAATGCTCGCACGTGCCCGGGCCGCGATCGGCCAGTTCGAAGCTGAGCTGGGTACCGGTCCACTCCTGTTCCCGGTTGTGCGAAACGCACCGCCACGCCACGCTGGCCGGACGGTGGCTCGCGACGACTAGCATGATCATCTCCTCGGGCCGCCCGGCGAATCCGAAGCGCAGCTCACCACCGGCGGCGGCAGAGCCGGACACCGTGGTGGTCCACCAGTGCCGCGGCCCGTCGAGCGTGCCGATCGCGTCCCAGACCCGTTCCCGCCCCGCACGCACCCGAACGCTTTGCTGGTACCCGGCCTCAGTCAACGAAACCAGCCTCGCGCAGGGCGGCGGTGTCGTGGATCTGCCGGATGCGGACGATCCTTCCGTCGCGCACCGTGAAGTGTTCGGCGATGCGCAGCGTGCCGAGCCCTGGCACATCCATGTCGTACAGCAGCATCCCGTCGTCGCCGTCGCTCATCGCTGCGTGCAGTTCGACCTTGGCAGCCAGTGAGCCGAACCCTTTCAGCGCGGCCCCGAAGGACTCGGCGGTCGGGTACTGGTTCACCGGCGCCGGCACCCGCGTGCACCTGGAGCACCGGGATCTGCCAGAGGAGGAAACGCCCGGCCACGCCGAAGGCTGGACGCATTACCTGGCGCGCCTCGCGGCTGCGGGCACCGGCGATCCCGGCCCCGATCCGGGCATGCGACCGGTCCGGAGGGCGGCCCAGGTCCTAGCGGAGCGTGCGGAAGACTAGTTCCGCGGCTCAGGCCAGGTACTTCGCGAGGCCCTCGAGCATCTCTTCGGTGCCTCCCTGGCGGAGCCGCGG
>Ga0187819_10000383_pt1 | contig 21776 bp, 20 predicted proteins | sample NC_wetland_sal_i_15_FD_132411 | JGI IMG/M metagenome (GOLD analysis project Ga0187819, IMG submission 132411) | Wetland sediment microbial communities from Neuse River Estuary, North Carolina, USA - SO4_4 | ecosystem: Environmental > Aquatic > Freshwater > Wetlands > Sediment | place: USA...
CGCTGGTCGGCGGAAATATCGGAGTGCCGCTGCTTGCTCTTGTCGAATCCTCGACGCACTCGAGCGTGACCGTTGTGGAGATCAGCAGTTTTCAGCTCGAAACCATTGCGGAGTTTCGCCCAGATATCGGCGTGCTTCTCAACCTCACACCGGACCATCTCGATCGGCACGCGTCCTTCGACGAGTACGCGCGAGCAAAAATGCGTATGTTCGAGAACCAACTCGACCGCGATGCCGCTGTCCTCAATGCCGATGATCCCGAGGTCACTCGCCGCATGCCCACGCGCCCGCACGTGTACTGGTTCAGCCGGCAAAAACGTGTCGCGTGGGGCGCTTTCGTGCGCGATAGAGAGATTGTCTTTCGCGCGGAAGGTTCGGAGGTACCCCTGGTTCATCGCGACGAGATCACTCTGCGCGGCGAACACAATGTCGAGAACGTGCTGGCGGCTTGTTCCGCCGCTTATCTTGCCGGCGCAGATCCCGCAGGAATCGCGAGCGGCATAAAGACTTTTCGGGCGGTGGAGCACAGGCTCGAGCCGGTCGCGGAAATTCGCGGCGTCGCGTTTTACAACGATTCGAAAGCCACCAATGTCGACGCGACCTTAAAGGCCATCGAAGCCTTTCCGGGTCCGCTCATCGTGATCCTGGGAGGCAAAGATAAGGGCGCGCCTTATACACCTTTGCGCGGCCCGCTGCACGAACGCGCTCGGCTGGCGATTCTTATTGGCGCAGCGGCAGGCAAAATCGAATCTGAATTGGCCGGGGCCGTGTCGCTGGTCGACGCCGGCACCCTCGACCGAGCCGTTGAGATCGCAATGGAATCGGCACAACCCGGCGACACGGTTCTGCTGGCGCCGGCTTGTTCAAGCTTCGATCAATTCGAGAATTACGAGCAGCGCGGCCGAATTTTCAAAGAGTTGGTCGCGCGGCTTGAAAATCAACCAGTACATTTAGGCGCAACGGATCGCGATTCGGGTGCGTTCAGGAACCGCGGTCCGGCGGATCCGAGATAGAGGCTAAAGAATGCCACGCAACCTGCAACCTGACCGGCGATTGTTCGGTGCGACGCTGGCGATGTGCCTGTTTGGCGCAGTTATGGTGTTCAGCGCTTCCGCAGTTACTGCGCGCGAGGAATATGGCAACGGATATGTTTTCTTGATCCGGCAGCTTCTCTATATCGCGCTCGGAATCGGCGGAATGTTCTGGCTCATGAATACCGATTATCGAAAGCTGCGCCAGCCGCGCGTGATCTTTCCTGCCCTCGGGTTGACGCTGATTCTGCTGATCGCGGTGTTTTTTCTGGACCGTTCGCACGCCACGCATCGCTGGATTCGCCTTGGTCCGCTCAGCCTGCAACCGTCCGAACTGGCCAAGCTCTGCGTGATCTTTTATCTGGCCTGGTTCCTGGAGATTCGGCGCGCGCCACGCGGAGTTGGCGTGAATGATCCGCTGCGCACGCTCTTGCCAGCCCTCGGAACCGTTTTCGTGATCGTGGCACTCATTTTGGCTGAGCCGGACATGGGCACGGCATGCATGATCGCGTTTATTGCCGCGATGATCCTGTTCGTTGCGGGGATTTCGCTGCGATACATTTCCTTCGCCAGCCTGGCGGCGATTCCTGCCATCTACTTGCTGATCGTTCGAGTGCCCTACCGGCTACAGCGCGTGCAAGCGTTTTTCTCGCCTGGAACGGATCCTCAAGGGCACGGCTTTCAATTGCTGCAATCGCTCATCGCGATCGGGTCAGGCGGGTTCAGCGGGGTTGGACTCATGGAGAGCAGGCAAAAGCTCTTTTACCTGCCCGAAGCTCACACGGATTTCATTTTTGCGGTTATTTGCGAGGAGTTGGGCTTTATAGGTGCGGTCGTGGTTCTTACGCTGTTTGCGGTATACGGCTGGCGCGGGTTCGTGGCGGCGATGAAAGCCCCTGACGATTTCGGCCGGTTTCTCGGCATCGGCATTACGACCATGGTCGTGGGGCAGGCGCTGATCAATCTAAGCGTAGTCCTCGGCCTCATGCCGACGAAGGGTATTCCGCTGCCGTTCATCAGCTATGGGGGCTCGAGTCTGCTTGGAATGCTATTGGCAACGGGCGTGCTTCTAAATATCAGCCAGCACGCGGATGACACGTGAGCGCGGATGCGAAAAGTTTACTGATTGCCGGTGGCGGCACGGGCGGGCACGTTTTTCCGGCGCTCGCAGTGGCGCGTGAATGGCTCAGGCGTGGAACCGGGACAGTACCAGAAACGGGGCGAACGGTCGTGATTGTGGGAACGGAACACGGACTTGAAGCGAAACTCGTGCCGCAGGCCGGGCTACCTCTTGAACTGATTCGCGTAGCGGGCCTGAAGGGCATCGGCGGAACGAAATTCGTTCGCAACGCGGCGCTTTTGCCCGCGGGGATTTGGGACTCGGAACGCATCCTTCAGCGCCATCGCGTCGACGCTGCGTTCGGCGTCGGGGGCTACGCTTCCGGCCCGATGATGCTTCTCGCGGCCATGCACGCGATCCCTTCGGTCGTGTTCGAGCCGAACGTGGAGCCTGGATTCACGAACCGCGTCCTCGCGAACATGGCCACGCGCGTTGCCGTGGCGCATACGGAGACGGTCGACAAACTCGGGCGTAAAGCTGTGGTCACAGGGTGCCCGGTGCGAAGCGAGTTTTTTGCCATTCAGCCAAGGGAGCACCGCCAGGGGTTCCGGCTCTTGATTACTGGCGGCAGCCGTGGCGCCGCGCCGATCAATCGCGCAGTCGTTGATTCGCTCGATCTGCTGGCGCCTCGAAAAAATCAGCTTTTCATCGTGCATCAGACTGGCGAACGTGACTATAATCCCGTTCGCGACGCCTATGCGCATCGCGGATTCCAAGCGGAGGTTTTGCCCTTCATCGAGAAAATGGCGGGGCAGTTTGCCCAGGCAGACCTGATTATCTGCCGCTCGGGCGCGATCACCGTAGCGGAAATCTCGGCCGCCGGACGCGCCGCCATCTTCATCCCCTTCGGTGCTTCAACTGACGCGCATCAGACGCGCAACGCAGAGGCCATGCAGAACGCCGGTGCCGCCCGGCTGCTGCCCCAGGACGAACTCACACCCGCGCGGCTTACAACTGAAATCTTCTCTCTCCTGGACCAGCCCCAGAGACTTGCGGAGATGGAACGTCGCGCCCGGATCCTCGCGCGCCCGCGCGCCGTTGAGGATATTGTTGACCTGCTCGAAGAAGTCGCGCTCCCGTCGCGCCAGCTTGCGATCGGAACGCACGAAAAGGGTATCGCGTCATGAACGTCACGTTTCGCAATTTCAAACGCATCCACCTTGTCGGCATCGGCGGCAGCGGGATGAGCGGCATCGCCGAAGTCTTGCTCTCGATGGGCTACGCCGTTTCCGGCTCGGACTTGAAGATTTCCTCGGTTACGCAGCGCCTGCAAAACCTGGGCGCCACCATTTACGAAGGTCATCAAGCGCAAAACGTGCGGGGCGCTCACGTCGTCGTGGTGTCATCCGCTGTTCATCCCGAAAATGTCGAAGTCGTTGAGGCACACCGGCTGAAAATTCCGGTGATTCCGCGCGCCGAAATGCTCGCCGAGCTGATGCGGCTGAAATACGGCATCGCCGTTGCCGGCGCGCATGGCAAGACGACGACGACGTCGATGGTGGCCGCCGTTCTTGCTGCTGCCGATCTCGATCCAACATTCGTCGTAGGCGGGCGGGTGAACCACGCAGGCACAAACGCGCGTGTCGGCCAGGGCGAGTACATGGTTGTCGAGGCTGACGAGAGCGATCGCTCATTCTTGCTGCTTGCTCCGGTAATAGCCGTGGTCACTACGATCGACCGCGAGCACCTCGACCACTACTCTTCCCTGGAGGAAATTCAGGAGGTTTTTCTTCAGTTCGTCAATCGAGTTCCATTTTACGGCATGGTAATTCTCTGCCTGGATGAACCGAATGTGCAGGCGATCATCGCCCGCGTGAAGAGGCCGGTGATCACGTACGGTACGTCGAGCCAGGCGGATGTGGTGATCAGCGACATCAAGCTCAACGGGTTGTCGAGCGAATTTCGGCTGACTTACCACGGCGATGACCTCGGACTGTTCACTCTTTCCTCGCCTCCGGGAATTCACAACGTGCGCAATGCCGCTGCGGCTGCTGCCGTCGCGCTGTCACTGAACGTTCCTGCTGACCTGATCCGCGCCGGGCTGGCCAAATTCTCCGGAGTCGGCCGCCGCTTCGAGATCAAGGGCACGTATGCGGGCGTAACACTGATCGACGATTACGGTCATCACCCCGCGGAAATTCGCGCCACCCTCGAAGCCGCGCGCGGGTGTGGCTACAAGCGCCTGCTCGTTCTTTTCCAGCCGCACCGTTACACGCGCACGCAACACTTGTGGGACGAGTTCTGCCACTCGTTCAATCAAGCGGATGTGCTCGTCTTAACCGAAATTTACGCTGCGGGCGAGGCGCCGATTCCGGGGATTACCGGCGAACTCCTGGCTGGCGCCATCAGCAGCGCCGGCCACAAGAACGCCGTTTTTTCGAGCACGATGCAGGGCGGATTGGAATACATGTTGCGGGAGGCGCGTCCGGGCGACGCGGTTCTCACCGTTGGCGCCGGCAGCGTTGGCCGCGTCCTGGATCAACTCGCGCTTCTGCTTGGTACAAAGGTCTCGGCCAATGCGGATTAACGATAATGCGCTGATCGCGCGGCTGAAAGAGCTTGGCGTCGAATTGCGTCCTGGCGTGTCGCTTGCGGCCAAGACGTCGCTGGGTATCGGCGGAACAACCGACCAGCTTCTATTGCGGCGTTACGAGTCGATTCCGGAAGTGATGCGCTTGCTCGCTGACAACCAAACCCCGCACCGGTTTCTGGGCGGCGGCACAAACGTGCTGATTGACGACGGAGAACTGGCGTGGGTCGTCCTGCACCTGCCGCCTGCTCACCCTGGGGTGCGCCTGGAAGGCAACTTCGCTTTTGTTGACGCCTCGGCGGACTTGGGCGGGACGGTTACGTTTTGCGCGAAGCATGATCTGGGCGGCATGGAAGGGCTGATCGGGGTTCCGGGGAGTGTTGGAGGCGCGTTGCGCATGAACGCCGGCGCCTATGGGATGCAGATTGGGTCGTACGTTCGCGAAATCGAGCTATATCGAGCGGCCAAGGGCGACCTTGAGACGATGCGCGGCGATCAGATCCGCTTCGATTATCGGCACACGTCCTTCGCGCCTGATGATGTCATGCTGCGGGTCAAACTCGAACTGCCCTCGAAGCCGTACAAGGAAATACTTGCCGGCATTCGCATTTGCAACGAAAAGCGCCGCTCTAGCCAGCCGCTCAACCAAAAAAGCGCCGGCTGCATCTTCAAGAACCCGCCCGGCGGCTCCGCCGGCCGCATGATCGACGCTCTTGGTCTTAAGGGCCACCGGGTCGGCGACGCCATGGTCAGCGACCGGCACGCAAATTTTTTCATCAATGCTGCGAATTCCTCTTGCGCCGACATGCTCAAACTGATTGACTACGTGCGCGACCGTGTGCGCGCCTCCTACGCTGTCGAGCTCGAGAACGAGGTGATCGTCTGGCGAAATTAAGGACCATCGATGTGGATGCGTTCCCGCAAGAAGTCCTCGCGGACGAAGAGCCGAAGTATCTCCGTCGCCAGAAACCGCTCGAAATCAAGCGCCGTAAATTCGGACGCAAAGCGTGGACCGCCTATTTCCGCGTCACTATGTGGATCGGAGCAGGCGTTGTTACCGTCTGGCTGGCCTATAACGGCGGCCGTTTCCTGCTCACCGCCCCTGAAATGCGTTTGATTCATCCCGAGCAAGTCGAGATTTCAGGCAACCGCTTCGTTCCGCGCGCGACGGTTCTTGAAGTTTTCGCCGCCGACCGTGGCAAGAGCATTCTCCACGTCCCTATCGAACAGCGCCGGCGCCAGCTCGAATCGATTTCTTGGGTCGAGCATGCTGCTGTTCGCCGCGCGCTGCCTAACCGCATCCAGGTCGAAATTACCGAGCGGATGCCAGTGGCATTTCTGCGTCAAGGAAGCGACATGCTGCTGATCGATTCGCACGGCATGATCTTCGAACGCCCCTTGCGCGCCGATTTCAATTTTCCCGTCGTGACCGGCATCTCGATGGACATGCCCCTCGATGAGCGTGAAAAGCGCATGCAGCTCTTTGCTGGGTTCTCGCAGCAAGTGGAAGACGCACGAGCCGGCGCAATGCAACAGATGAGCGAGGTCGATCTTTCCGATGCAAATGACCTGATTACCACCATCGATGGCCTGCCAAAATCGGAAGCGGACAGCGCGCAAGGGCAGGGCGACGGCCCGATTGTGGTTCACTTCGGGAACACGGATTTCGGGGGCAAGTATGCGACCTTGCTCGACAACATCAGCCAGTGGCGCGCGACGGCCGGCAGAATCGAATCGGTCGACCTGCGATTTAGCCGCGAGGCTGTCGTCAACCCGGAAATGGCCGCGGTTTCGCAACAAGTGCAGCGGGCTGCGCAGCCACCCGAGCTGAGCGCTCGCCGTCAGACACGTCGCGCCGAGGCGGGTCAATGGCATGCGAAGCACAACGACGCGGGACGCCATTGGCGATGATCGACGATCGCTTTGCGTTGATGCGCTCGTTGTTGCGGAGGGGGTTCGCCACAGGCATGCGCTTTCGAAATTCGGAAGATTTGACGGAGCGGCATAATTGACGAAGAAGGAACGACACGTAGTCGCGCTCGACATCGGGAGCACCAAGACCTGCGCCCTGATTGGCGAGCTTGAGGATGAGTCCGGAGTGAAATTCGCAGCGTTGGGGGCGGCAGAGTCGAAGGGCTGGCGGAAGGGGCAAATCGTCAACCTGGATCTTGCGGTGAGTTCGATACGCCGCGCCGTCGAGGAAGCCGAAACAATCGTTGGCGTGCCCGTCGAATCGGCACTGATTGGCGTGGCTGGAAGCCACGTGCGCGGGGTAAACAGCCGGGGCGGAATCACGGTGGGGGCGCGTCCGCGCGACATTCAGCGCGAGGATATTCGCCGCGCGATCGAAGCGGCGCGTGGCGTGTCGTTGCCTGACGACCGCGAAGTGTTGCACGTGCTCCCGCAGGAATTTTGTCTAGATGCGCAGGACAACATTCGAGATGCGATCGGGATGGTGGGCCAGCGCCTCGAAGCGAACGTGCACATCGTAACTGCGTCGGGCACGGCCACGCAGAACATCGTCACGGCCGTGAATCGCGCGGGCGTGCGAGTTGACGATACGGTTCTCGAACAGCTCGCTTCCGCCGAAGCATGCCTCACGCAGGACGAGCGCGAACTCGGCTGCTGCCTGCTTGATATTGGAGGCGGCACTACGGAACTCATCGCCTACGTGGGCGGCGTGGTGCGCCAGACGGCCGCAATTCCTGTCGGCGGCGATCACTTTACCAACGATCTTGCCGTGGGCTTGCGTACGCCAGTGCCTGAGGCCGAGAAAATCAAGCGCCAACACGCTTGCGCCTTCCGCGACCTGCAAAAGGAAGATTTTTCGATCGAAATCGCCAGCGTCGGCGACCGCCCGCCGCGCACGGTTTATGCGCGCATGCTGGCCGAGATTGTCGAGCCGCGCGCGCAGGAACTTCTGGCCCTTGTTCGCGACGAACTGCGCCGCGGCGGCCTCGAATCACAAATTCCCGCCGGGATGATTCTGACCGGCGGCGCTGCGCGCCTGCGTGGCCTAGTTGAATTGGCGGAGAAGACGTTCAACCTCCCGGTCCGTGTCTCTGTTCCACGCGGCCTGGTGGGAATGACGGAAGAGGTTTCGGAGCCTGAATACTCGACAGCGATTGGGCTCGTGCTGTACGGGGCGCGAACGCGGCGCCTCGCTGGCGCCCGGCCCACCGGCTGGACCGGCAAGTTGAAGGCTCTTTTTGCGGGGCAATGAAATTCGTCTCGGCGTTTCAACTTGGGGAGCAAGCGCCGGGGCAAAGGCTTCAGGATTTTCCGCTGACCCGGAAAAATCCTGAGTTGAAAACGTTCGAGCGCGAACTTCTGGGGGAGGAAGCATGACGGCGAAGGAATCGGGGATTCGGGTTTCGTTCAGTAACGAAGAAATACAAAACGGCGCAAAGATCAAAGTTATAGGAGTGGGAGGCGGCGGTTCGAATGCCGTCAACCGAATGATCCGCGCCAAAGTGGAAGGCGTCGAGTTCATTGCCGCGAACAGCGATTTGCAGGCGCTGAAGCTCTCGGCTGCGCCTGTGAAGCTGCAGCTCGGCGCGAAGCTCACCAAGGGATTAGGAGCGGGCGCGAATCCTGAGATCGGCCGCAAAGCGGCGCTCGAGGATACGGAGAAAATTCTTGAAGCGCTCGACGGCGCCGACATGGTTTTTGTCACCGCTGGCCTTGGTGGCGGCACAGGGAGCGGAGCTGCGCCCGTCGTAGCGAATCTGGCCAGCGAGCTGGGCGCGCTGACGGTTGCAGTCGTCACCAAGCCCTTCGCGTTTGAAGGCAAGCGCCGCATGCTGCAAGCCGAACAGTCGCTTGCGGAGCTCATCGGCTGCGTCGACACGGTCATCGTGATCCCCAACGAGCGGCTGATGGATTGCGTCGAGCACGGCACCAGCTTCTTCGAAGCGTTCCGTATCGCCGACGATATTTTGCGTCAAGCGGTGCAAGGCATCAGCGACATCATCACCATTCCGGGCATCATCAACCGCGATTTCGCCGATGTGAAGACGATCATGTCAGGTCAGGGCTACGCGGTGATGGGCACGGCGGTCGCTTCGGGAACGAATCGCGCGGTGGATGCTGCCAATCGCGCGATCAACAGCCCTCTGCTCGAGGACAACTGCATCCAGGGCGCGCAAGGAATCTTGATCAACATTACCGGCTCGTCATCGCTTTCGATCCAGGAGGTGCACGAAGCCTCCACGATCATCCAGAAGGCGGCGCACGAGAACGCGAACATCATCTTCGGCGCTGTGCAGGACGACGCCATGAAAGAAGCCGTAAAAATCACTGTCATCGCAGCCGGCTTCAGGGAAGTGGCCAACAAGAAGACGCAATCGCGGCCCTCGTATTTGCCGAAGACGTGGAAAGCAGGCCGCGAGCAGACCGCGCCGCCAACCCCTGTCGCACCGCCCCCGCCCGCGAATGTCGTGCAGCAGGTTGCGCGCAATGTTAGTGAAGCGGTGCGCGAGGTAAGCGAGCCCACGCGCAACGCCAGAGAAGTCATCCACGACGTGCCTGCGGACGATCTCGACGTCCCGACGTTCCTTCGCCGCCAGGCTCAAAAAGCCTAGTCGCGCGATTATTATTCCGATGTTTTGCGGGGACGGGTCTGTGACCCGCCCTTGCTGGTCGTGCCTCCGAAGCTTCCTTTCATCTACTCGCCTTGGGTTGCGCCTTCGGCCGAATCTTTTTCTGCCTTCACGTGCGGTGTAAACTTCCGCAGTGGCCTCGCAGGTCCGTATAACGCGCGACGCGTTGGAGAGTATGCAAGAGCATATTCGCGGCGAATGTGTTCGTGAAAGCTGCGGATTGCTGGCAGGGCTAGACGGCGTCATAACGCACGCGTTTCGCGCCACGAATGCAGCGGACAAACCGGAAACCCGCTACGAGATCGCGCCGAAAGAGATATTTCAGCGCATGCGCGAGATGCGCGCCGCAGGACTCGAATTGCTTGGCATCTACCACTCGCATCCAAACGGTAAGAATGAGCCGTCGCCGCGCGATATCGAGTGCGCGTGCTATCCCCAGACGCCGTATTTCATTCTTTCGCCGGCCGCAGACTCGCCGCGTCCGGTGCGCGCATTCTTGATCGCCGACGGCCGAGCGAACGAACTGGACATCCAGATCCTGTCTGGTGACGAGGTGAATCGTGAATCGGCGTGAATTGCTTCGCGTAATTGGTGCAGCAGCAGCGGGTTTCAGTTTCGAACAGCTTGCATCCGGCAGGCAGCCGCCGCCACCAGCGCGGAAGAAAGTTCTGATGTTTACGAAATCCTCGGGATTCGAACACTCGGTGATCAAACGGGCGGATGGACACTTAAGTCTCGCCGAGCAAATCGTCACCGATCTCGGAAAACAGCACGGTTTCGAAATAACAGCAACGAAGGACGGACGGATTTTTTCGAGTCCCGGCCTAGCGCAATACGATGCATTTCTCTTTTACACGACGGGCGATCTCACTACCGTCGGCACAGACGGGAACCCGCCAATGACACCGGCGGGCAAACAGGCCTTTCTCGATCTCATCTACGGGGGCAGAGGTTTCGTCGGCACGCACTCGGCGACAGATACTTTCGATACAGCCGGAAACCGTTTCGATCCAAGGCCGCAGGAGCAGCTTGATCCGTACCTGAAAATGATTGGCGCCGAATTCCTCATGCATGACCAGCAACAAAGGGCCCGCATCGCTGTCGCTGATGACCGGTTTCCTGGGTTTGCGGAATTAGGGCGCGGCATCGAGATTCTCGAAGAGTGGTATCCCTTCCGCGATTTTCAGCCGGACCTGCACGTGCTGACCGTCCTCGAAACACAAGGGATGCAAGGGCCTCATTACCAGCGACCGCCATTCCCGAATACTTGGGCGCGCATGCAGGGGCGAGGCCGCGTGTTTTACACCGCGCTGGGTCATCGCGAAGATGTGTGGAATTCAGCACAGTTTCAGAGCTTACTGGCGGGCGGAATTTCCTGGGCTACTGGAACTGTTCACGCGGACGTTCCGCCAAACATCGGCCAAGTAACAGCGCACGCGAACGAGATTCCCGCATCTGCTTTCGTCATGCAGATGGGCAAATGAAGTCAGCGCAGCGCAACGCGCGAGAATCCCCCTCCCGGTTTCGGCAGGACCATCGTCTCGAGCGCCTTCACGACGACGATGGTGATGTCGTCGTGCTGTGCAGCACCCGCGGAGAACTCCTTCATGCGCGCGAATAGAAAATCGAGCGTCTCCTCCCCAGAACTGCCCCGGCACTGGTGCCAGACTTGGGCCAGTTTCCAACTGAAATCTTCATCCTGGTTGTTGCGTAATTCATGCAGTCCGTCGGTCGCGAATAGGACTGCATCCCCTGGACTGAGCCGGATGGAATGAATTTCATAGGATGAACCGGGAAATAATCCCGATGGCAATCCGCCTTCTCCAACGGGCCCGCATCGCTTTTCTGACGCGTACAAGGGAAACGGCAAACCTGCATTCGAAAATTTCAGTTCGAGAGTCGCGGGATTCAGCAGAGCGTAAATCGTCGAGCAATAGCGCCCCGATACGGGGCGCACGAGCAGGCGCTTGTTCAGCGTGGCGAGGACTGCGCCGGTGTCTTCCCCCGTCTTATTTGTGCCTCGCAATGTGCCCATCACCATTGCGCCGTACATTGCCGCCGGCAAACCTTTGCCAACCACGTCCCCGACGTAAATTCCTACCAGCCCATTTGGTAGATCGAAATAATCTGCGAAGTCCCCGCTGACGTCGGAGAATGGCGAGAAGCGGCAAGCAACTTCGAAATTGGGTCCACGCAACGGGCCGGTGGGCAAAAGCGAGTCCTGAATCCGCCGCGCCTCTTCCATGTCGAGTTTTCGCAGATCAACGCTGTTTTCTTGCTCGCAGGTTTCAGGCGTCGGCATGTTCCTCCGTTGGCTTCCCCGAGTCCGAAAGCCCTTGTCCAGAGCGGCACGCCAAGTGCCAATCGGCATTCAAGAGATTAAGGAAGCAGAGGAGGTACGCGTCACAAGGGAAGCACAGGAGCACGTGGGCGTTTCAGTCGCGGACAGTTGTACCCTGGCGGAACAGATTCTCTTTTCCGTTTCTATATCCGGTTCCGAGGTTTGCTTTGTTGAGATACTTCTCCGCCAAGCCTCCGAACAGGCGTGCGAATCCCAATGAAGTTCAGCGATGCGCGCGATAGCTTTCCTGGGCTGCCGCGGCGTCGGCGGCCTCGAGCCGTTTTGTGTACAACGGGAACCTGGCGGCGAGCGCTGCCACCTCGCCCCGGATGCGCTTCTCGGTTGCCTCGTCGCCGAGATGGTCGAGCACTTCCGCGATCCAGCCCGCGATTTTTCCCATCTCCGGCTCGCGCATGCCGCGCGTGGTGACTGCAGGCGTTCCGACGCGAATCCCGCCCGCTTTCATCGGCGGCAGAGGATCGAACGGAATCGCATTTTTGTTGACTGTGATTCCGGCGCGATCGAAGGCGGGCTGCGCGACGCTGCCCACCAATCCCCGTGAGTTGATGTCGATCAGGAACAGGTGATTGTCCGTGCCCCCGCTCACGACGCGATAGCCATGCTTGGTCACACCTGCCGCGAGCGCCTTGGCGTTCGCCACGATTTGCCTGCCATACTCGCGGAATTCCGGCTCCATCGCCTCTTTCAGGCAAACGGCTTTTGCCGCAATGATGTGCATCAGCGGCCCGCCCTGAATTCCCGGAAACAGGTTTCTGTCGAGGTCCTTCGCGAATTTTTCTTTGCACAGGATCATCCCACCGCGAGGACCGCGCAAAGTTTTGTGCGTCGTTGTGCTTACGAAATCCGCATGCGGAACGGGACTCGGATGCACGCCTGCGGCGACGAGCCCTGCGATGTGAGCCATGTCGACGAAGAGCAGAGCGTCAATCGAGCGGGCGATTTCGCCCATGCGCGCAAAGTCGATGATGCGCGAGTAAGCGCTTGCGCCGACGACCACCATTTTGGGTTTGTGCTCGTGTGCGAGGCGGTCGAGTTGGTCGTAGTCGATGGTTTCCGTGTCGCGCGTTACGCCATACTCGATGAACTTGTACATTTTCCCTGAGAAGTTCAGCGGATGGCCGTGGGTCAGATGGCCGCCATGCGCGAGAGCCATTCCAAGAACGGTGTCGCCGGGCTGAAGTGCGGTCATGTAGACGGCGATATTGGCTTGCGTCCCGGAGTGCGCTTGCACGTTGGCGTGCTCCGCGCCAAAGAGAGCCTTCGCGCGGTCGATGGCGAGCTGCTCGGCGTTGTTCACGAACTCGCAGCCGCCATAGTACCGCTTCGTGCCGTAGCCTTCCGCGTACTTGTTGGTCAAAACCGAGCCCATGGCTTCAAGCACCGCCTCCGACACGAAATTCTCGGACGGAATCAGCTCGATGCCAGTCGATTGGCGGCGCAGTTCATTGCGCAACGCAGTAGCAATTTCCGGGTCAACTTCCTCGAGGGTCCGGCTCATGCGATGCACTTCAGTCGTTTCCACGGTCGTCTACCTCCGCCAATACTGGGACAACGAGTGACAGTATACCTGCAAAACTAAGGACGCAAGAAGGCAACGAGTCAAAGACAGAAGCAAACAGCCGTTAGAAAGACGAGTTACTCGTAGCGGAAGGGGTCGAACGCAGAAGGAAACAAGAGATCGCAGAGAAAACACAAAGCAGAGAAAACACAAAGCACGGCAGGTTACGGGCGGCGCTTACAACCAGAGTCAACGTTTGGTAGGGCGGGCAAGCGTCGGAGGGGCGGCTAGTGCTTCTTTCGACTTAGGGTTTGCGAGGGCAAAGCCTAGACTCCAGGCGGCGGTGAGGGCGCGGCGGAGAGAAGTTTTCTTTACGGCGGTGAGCATGACGCTGGTGGCGCCGCGGAGTCCCCATTTGCCGCTGCACGGGCTGAAGGCTTTAGGTTCCGCGTCGACGAACATGCGCTGCTCGATGGGCGTCAGCTTAACCATGCCGTGGGATTTGTCCGGGTAGCCGAGGGTGGCGAAGATTTTGCCGGCGACGCGAAAATCGGGATGGTCCATATGGGAGCGGGCTTCCGTTTGCGGGAAGCTCAAAGCCATGCGGCGAAATTCGCGCGGGGTGACCGGCATCGGGAATCTCCATTCGCAGCTATATTACAAGAGCAGTGACCAGTGGTCGACCGACGAGTGACAGTGACCGTTCGGATTCGCTCGGGCAAGCGAGTGATGAGAGAACAGTGAAGGACGAAACCAAAGACAAATAGCAAAAAGGCACGAACAAAAGGACAATCGCGGAGCGCACAAAGGCAAGAGATGGCTGAGAAAGTGGGAGAGCGGCGGAGCGATCGGCACGTCGCCATCGGAAGGATCGAATCGGCGAGTGAAAGAAATTGAAACGGAATCTTCGTTGGCTAGTTCTAACCAGCAGGGACCGAAATGGCGACGGTGCTCCATAACGTGGTGATATGCGATAGGATAATGGCATAAGGATCCGACAGCCTGAGGAAAATTCCGGGAAGGAAAAAAGGGTGGGTTGGCGAGCGAGGACGTAAACCTGTGATGCGGCGGGTAAGTGCGGCGGCGATCGTATGCGCGCTGGGACTGGTGTGCGCACTCCTGCCTGCGGCTGGACAGAATTTTCGCGGAGGCGTGATTGGGATTGTAGAGGATGCGAGCGGCGGTCGGGTTGCGTCAGCGAAAATCACGGTGCAGGCGAAGGAATCGGCATCGGTACAACGCGAGACGACGAGTGATAGCCGAGGAGAGTTTCGCGTCGACGACTTACTGCCGGGGTTGTACCGGTTGACGGTGGTGGCGAAAGGATTCGAGGTAGCGGCGTCGGATGTAAGCGTGGCGGTGAGTTCGATGAAGAATGTGACCGTGACGCTGCGGCCGGCGCCCATCGAGGAGAGAGTGAACGTGCGGGGGCGGGCGTCATCGATCACGACGCAGCCAGTCGACACGAGCAGCGCGGTACATCAAACGATCGTGACCGCGCAAGACCTGGAAACGATTCCGCTGGCGGAACGAACGTTCGCGAATATTGCGTATCTTGCGCCGGGAACGGAACCGGTTGAGCCATCGGATCCAACGAAGGCGCGGATCACGGCGGTGTCGGCGGGAGGAAGCTCGGGGTTGAACAACGAGCTTTCGGTGGATGGCGGCGACAATTCCGACGATTACATTGGCGGGTTCCTGCAGAATTTTTCGCCTGACGTGGTGCAGGAGTTTGCGGTGCGCACGGCCGGAGAAGATGCGGATACGGGGCGCACGACGGCGGGATCGGTGGTCATCACGACGAAACGCGGAACGAACGACTGGCACGGAGATGCGGCGTTCTACGAACGAGCGGCTGCGCTGAATGCGCGGTTTCCCATCGACAACCCGGCACCCGATCCGAAGCAGCCATTTTCGCGGCAGAATTATCTGGGGACGTTGGGCGGGCCTATCGTGCGGGACAAACTGTGGTTTTTCTCGTCGCTGGAGTATGTGCACGAGGACGCGAGCATCGCGTACAGTCCTGCGAGCCAAGCGCAGTTCGAGGCGCTGTCACAACTTGCGGCGGAGGGTCTCGTCGATGTGAACGGGGCGAGCGTGAACTCGATTGCGGTGCCGAACAACGTGCCGGTGCCGTTCCGTGATTACCTAGGGACGACGAGGGTGGATTGGGCGCAATCGCAACAGTCGCAGTGGTTCTTGCGCGCGGCGATGGACAACTACGTGACGCACAATGCGCTGGTGCAGCAGGCAGCGTTGCCGTCAACGGGCGCGGAACAGCACAACAATTATTTGAACCTGGTCATCAGCAATACATTCACGTTCAGCAACAACTGGGTGGGGTCGTTGGTGACGGAGGTGAGCGGACTGCATTTGACGGAAGCGCGCAATTCGAATTTGGGATTTGCGCTGGCGTTTCCGTTCACTCCGACGTCGAGCACGATTTCAGGTTTCGAGACGTTTGGGGACAACCAGTTCGTCACGCCGATCACGGCGTTTCCCGTGCTGCGCAACCAAGAAAAATATCAATTGCGGTATGACGTGACGCATACGGCGGGCGCACATGCGGTGAAGTTTGGGGTGAATTTCATTCACGAGCCGGTGTTGAGCGGGGCATTTCCTGCGAGCGCGGAGACATTCGTCACGCTAGCGATGGATCCGGCGGATTATGCGGCCGACCCACTGCAGTTCACGACGGACCTGAGTTCGTGCGCGGCGAATCCGTCGCCTAACGTGACACCGGGCACGACGTGCGCGGTCACACCGGCGGGGAACGGAAGCTTTTCGCAGAATGTGCAGCGGCTTGGGTTGTACGCGGAAGATTCCTGGCGAGTCACGCGGCGGCTGACGGTGAATTACGGATTGCGGTACGACCGGAGCTACGGGCTGTTCATCGCTTCGGGCCAGAATCAACTGCAGAATCCGGCGTACCTGACGCTAAAGGCACTCCAGGTTCCGATGGTCAGCGCCGAAAATTGGGGAGCGCCGCAGGATTACGATTGGGCGCTGGGACCGCGAGTCGGCATCGTGTATGCGCCGGGGGAATCGTCGAACACGGTGATTCGCGCAGGATTCGGAATCTACTCGAACGATCTCGCACAAAACGGGTGGGCGCCGGCGTTGCAAGCGGTGAATACGCCGGTGGGGCTATGCACACTCGATGCTGCGACACAAACGCTTACGGGTTCGGGCTGTTTGCCGCCAGCAGCAGCGACGGGACCGATTGGCACCGTGGGGGGCTCAGGCGCGATTATCGCGCCGGGATACAAAACGCCGTACGCGATTCACATCACGGGTGGAGTGCAACACGCCTTCAATTTTCCCGGGGTTCACACGGGTGGGGCGCCGAAGTGGGTGATCGGCGCGGACTACACACACGAACAGGGAGTGCACAGTTTCGCGCGTTATCAATATCAGGCGGGGTTTACGCTATTTACGCCACTGGCGGCTGGCGATGTGACGGATCAGCGGAATGTTACGCCGAATGTGGCCGTCTACCGGTCGGACAACCGGTCGAGCTACAAGGCGCTGATCATTCATTTGCAAGGGAACGTAGCGCGGCGATTCAGCCTGGTGGCGAATTACACGCTGTCGAAGGCAGAGACGTGGGGCTGCGTGCTGGGCGAACTTTTCGATTATGTGGACGGCGTATGCAATCCGCTGAATCCGTTTGGTCCTGGGGACTACGGGCCGTCGGGCGAGGATGTGCGGCACCGGTTCGTACTGGCGGGGACGTTTTATGCGCCGGGCGGTTTCGAGTTGACGACACTGTCGCAGGCGGAAAGCGCGCGGCCGTTTACGCTGACGACGACCACGCCGGTGACGGGATTAGGCGATGGAGTGGACGATCGCGCGGTCATAAACGGTGTGCAAACGACGCTCGATGACGTGCGCGGAACGCCGTACATTCAGGTGGACCTGCGAGTGAGCCGGCCGGTGCGTTTTCGGGAACGCTGGTCGGTGATTCCGTTCGTCGAATTCTTCAATTTGTTTAGCCGCAATAATCCTGGGGCAAATTATGTGACGGATGTGGGTGCGCTGCCTGTGCCGCCAGGGGAGGTGGCGGCGGGCAACGTCACGGACATTTGCTCGAATGCGGGCTGCACGGCGACGGCACCGATCAGGAGCCTCAACCAGTTGCGTGTGCCCGGCGGGGCACTCGGCGATTTTTTCGGGCCGGGGACGACGGTGGGGATTCCGTTTGCGGCGCAGATTGGCGCGCGTGTGACTTTCTGATCGTAGCCAAGGTGCCATAGCTCTCAGGAGGTTCGTCGTGGCATCATCATCTGCTACCAACGCGATTAACAAGGAGCGCAGAGTAGTGCGCGGCCTTGGCGAAATCGCACTCCGCGTCAACAATCTGGACGTGATGCAGAAGTTCTACGAAGAAGTCATCGGCTTGCCGCTAATGACCCGAGTTCCAAACTGCGCGTTCTTCAAGATTGCGGACGGCTTTGGCGGTCACACACAAGTCCTCGCCCTATTCGACCGCTCCGGGACGCCCGCTTATCGCGGGACGAACGCGGCAACTTCCACCATCGACCACATCGCATTCGAGATAGCTCTTGCTGATTTTGCGGACGAACGGAGAAGACTGGAGGCATTGGGACTCCAAGTCGAAACCGCGGAGCATGCATGGGTGCATTGGCGCTCGCTCTATGTGACTGATCCCGAGGGCAATCAGGTGGTGCTAGTCTGCTACGACGAGAGTGTTTAACTCGCTGCCCGATCCGCCAGAATGTCGTTGAAGGAAAATGTAGATTAATGTCGCTGAAAAGGGTCCACGTACGCACAAAAAACTTTGCGGGTGCGTTCTGATCTCCGCGGTAAATCGACTACGGATTTGGGTTGGGCGGCGCGGACGAGTGGCGGCCGAGGATGCGGACGCGGCTGAGGACAGTGTGGGGGCCGCCGTAGATGAACTCGAGGGCGAGGTTCTGGGCGGCGGCAGCGGCGAGATTGTAGTTGCCCATGCGAAAACCGTCGCTAGGGTTGTAACGGCTAGGATACCAGCCGAGCGCGGCGGACATTGTGCCGGCGTAGGGTGCACCCAGTGCGGCGAATGAAAAGACGCGATGGCCATCGTCACCACGAAGCGCGGTGACCGTCGAAATCAGCGCATGCTTGAGGCGCGGGGCGAAACCAGTGCAGGAGCAACGATAGTAGATTGTGTCCTCGCGAAATGCTTCAGCGAGCGTGTAGCGCGTGGTAGTGGTGATGAGTTGAATGCCATAGTCGCTGCCGAAACGCGTGGCGAACGAATCCCAGCCCTGGCCCCAGTCGGGCGGATTGCCGCGGGCCTGCTGATAGCTAGCGGTGACGATTGCGGTTGCGAGCGGATAGGGACCGAAAGCGTCGAAGGCGTAATTGCGGATTTTTTCGCGCTCGGTGGGACGATGATAGGCGACGGGGTTAGTTTTGGATGCGGCAGCAACCACAGATGTGGCATTCTCCGGAACTTGAGGAGAAGCGACTGCCGATTGCGCATGAGTACCCGGGGCGAGCCATAGAATGGCCGTCGCGAGCGGCGGCAGCAAAAGCCAGCGATGAGGCATGAACTCCTCGAAGGAAGGGGCGAAACGCGGAGCAAGCTTACCGCAGACATGCAGGAGACGCACAAAAATCGTGAGCACGACTCCAAAGCATTACTGAGGCAAGGAAGGAAAGGAAGCAAGGAACTAGGAGAGGTCACCGCCCAGAGCGCTGAGAGGAAAACGTGAGCGGCGAGAATGATTCGAGTGCAAGTGCGTTGAGGCCGGCCCATACAGATGCGGGCGCGGTCGCGGGCGTGTGGTGGGTGATTTTGCGCGTGGGGCTGGTGGCGGGGACGCTGGACATTACGGAAAACATCATCTTCAACCTGTATCGGGAAATCACGCCGAAGATGGTTTTTCAATATATCGCCAGCGGACTGATTGGCGCAAACGCTGCAATCACGTTCGGAATGGCGTCGGTGCTGCTGGGTGTGGCGATCCACTACTTCATCGCACTATCGTGGACGGCGATTTATTACGGGGCGAGCCGGAAGTTGACGGTGCTAATTCGACGGCCGGTGATCAGTGGGATCTTGTATGGCGGATTCGTCTACGTGGTGATGAATTTCGTTGTGCTACCGCTTACACGCGTTCCACGAAGCCGAGCGGCGATGACGATCGCATCGCGGGTCAACGGAGTGCTGGCGCTGCTGTTTTGCATTGGGCTGACGATTGCGCTGCTGGTGGCACGGGCCAGCAGCGCCCCGCACAACCGGTGATCAGCGCTTCTTCTTCGTTGGCTTGGGTTGCAGTGTCTTGGCGTATGCGTAGCTCGCAACAAGGTACTTTTTCAGTTCGTCGGTCTTCGGCAGCAAAGAGTTCGGGACGGCCACGTATTCCTTCATTACGGCCCCGTACGCCTCAAACAGCTTCGTCTTGTATTTTTTCAGAAACTGTTCGCGCTCCTCTTCCGGAAGTCTCAGGGCCAGCCTGCCTTCCGGGCTGAGTAGCAGGGAGAACATGTTGCCGTTAACAGCGGTGTAAGGATTGTTCGCGCCCTTCCGTTCAATTTCAGGGATGGTGGCCAGCAACTTCTCGTACGCAGCGATTTTTTCGGCAGGGACTGGGCTCTTCTTTCTTGGACTCATTGCGCCTCCTTGGCCTCGTGATCATCCGTAGCCGTGTATCGCCACGACGGGGTGCAGTTGTCACTGAACGGTAAAAAGTTGGTCAAAGCAGTACTCTGATGATTGGCTACCTTCCATCTGGTATGTGCGAGTTGACTTCATTTTAGTGCTTTCCTAACCTAACTCGTTTATCGTATGCGAGCGTGCCTGTATTCGTCCGCATTCTAAAGGACAATCTCAATTTGAAATTTCAGATTTCAAAGGAGCGGAATGGCTGAGCTGAAGCTGCCGACGCGCAGCGAAGATTTCTCGGAATGGTACAACCAAGTGGTGCTGCGGGCGGAACTGGCGGATTACGCGCCCGTGCGTGGATGCATGATCGTGCGTCCGTACGGATGGGCGCTGTGGGAAAACATCACGGCGGCGCTGGACCGACGATTCAAGGAGACGGGTCACGTTAACGCAGCGTTTCCACTGCTGATTCCGCGGAGTTTCATCGAGAAGGAAAAATCGCATGTGGCGGGATTTTCGCCGGAACTGGCGGTTGTGACGCACGGCGGAGGCGAAGAACTCGAAGAACCGCTGGTGATCCGGCCCACGTCAGAGACGATCATCGGGCACGCGTACGCGAAATGGATCCAGTCGTATCGCGATTTGCCGGTGCTGATCAACCAGTGGAACAGCGTGGTGCGCTGGGAGTTGCGCACGAAGCTTTTTCTACGGACGCTGGAGTTTTTCTGGCAGGAAGGGCACACGGCGCACGCTACGGCGGAAGAGGCCGAAGCCGAGACGCGGCAGATGCTCGACGTCTACACGGATCTGGCGGTGCGCGACGCGGCGATTCCGGTGATTGCCGGGCGCAAGTCGGCGGCGGAGCGGTTTGCGGGCGCGGATCAAACCTATTCGATCGAAGCGATGATGGGCGACGGGAAAGCGCTGCAGTCGGGCACGTCGCACAATCTGGGGCAGAATTTCGCGAAGGCCTTCGAGATACGATACCTCGATAAGAATGGCCAGTTGCAGCACTGCTGGACAACGTCGTGGGGGCTTTCGACGCGTTTTGTTGGTGCAATCATTATGGTGCATGGCGACGATCAGGGATTGATCATGCCGCCGCGGCTCGCGCCATTTCAGGCGGTGATCGTGCCGATTTACAAGAGCGACGAAGAACGCGCCACAGTTTTCGAAAATGCGCAGCGGTTGCGCAAAGAGCTTGCAGGCGCGGGAATTCGCGTGAAAGTTGACGAACGCGAAGGCATGAGCCCTGGATTCAAGTTCAATGATTGGGAAATGCGCGGCGTGCCGTTGCGCGTCGAACTGGGGCCAAAGGACGTGGCGAAAAATTCGGTCGTGCTGGCGCGGCGCGACAGGCCGGGCAAGGAAGGGAAGTCATTCGCGGCGCAGGAGGGAATTGCGGATGCAGTGACGCAGATGCTGGACGCGATACAGAATGCGCTGTTCGATCGCGCGCTCGCGTTTCGCAAGGCGAATACGGTGGAGCCGCACAATTACGAGGAATTCAAACAGGCGGTGGAGAAGGGATTTGCGTATTCGTTCTGGTGCGGGTCGGGCGCGTGCGAAGAAAATATCAAGAACGAAACGAAAGCGACGATGCGCTGCATTCCTCTCGATCAGACGTTAGGCGGCACGATGCCGGTTGAAAAGCCGGCGAAGTGCATCAACTGCGGCAGCGCAGCGCAGGAACGAGCGATCTTCGCGCGAGCCTACTAATCGCGTGCGCTGGGAAGCCACAGAGCCACAGAGACACAGAGCAAAGAGAACCTGAAATTTAGAATTTGAAATAGAGTCATCTCATAAATGCTGACTCAACTAGCTTCAGGGCTAAATGTGGTGTCTCAAGAGGTTGTTAACCTCCAAGCCGGAGCGAGACATAGGAGGATCCTGGCCCAGACTAGCATGGGGTCGATGCCAGTGGTAGCTGTGAACCCAAGGGGCAATCTCGGCCAGGCGTTCGGCGGAGTTCTGGTAGATGCGGGCGTAAGCCCATTCGCGGAGGGCGGTTTGGATGAAGC
>Ga0187819_10000384_pt1 | contig 21772 bp, 21 predicted proteins | sample NC_wetland_sal_i_15_FD_132411 | JGI IMG/M metagenome (GOLD analysis project Ga0187819, IMG submission 132411) | Wetland sediment microbial communities from Neuse River Estuary, North Carolina, USA - SO4_4 | ecosystem: Environmental > Aquatic > Freshwater > Wetlands > Sediment | place: USA...
CATCGTCCGACAGCCCGACCTGCTGCCTCCCGTGCGCGTGGACCGCGCGCTCATCCAGCAGGCGCTGATGAATCTGATTCTCAACGCCTGCGAGTCCATGCCCAAGGGAGGCCGGCTGGAAGTCACGCTGCGCGACCTCGATTCGCTCGAACGCCTCGATTCAGAGCTGGAGGTCTCCGAGCGCATGTCTGCGCTGGCCCGGGTGACCGCGGGCGTGGCGCATGAAGTGAAGAATCCGCTCAATTCCATGCGACTCTGGCTCGAAAATCTCCGCGAAAGCCTGCCCTCCGATCCCGAGGCCGCGCAGACCGCCGTGAAAGTTCTGGACACGGAGATTGACCGGCTGGACCGCGTGGTCAAACGCTTTCTCGATTTCACCAAGCCCGTGGAGCTGCATCTCGAGGAAACCGCTCTCTCCGAACTCGTCGGCGAGGTTCTGGCGCTGGCCCGGCCGCAAATCGAACGCGCGGGCGTGCGCGCCATCGTCCGACAGCCCGACCTGCTGCCTCCCGTGCGCGTGGACCGCGCGCTCATCCAGCAGGCGCTGATGAATCTGATTCTCAACGCCTGCGAGGCCATGCCCAAGGGAGGCCGGCTGGAAGTCACGCTGCGGCGCAAAGGGGAATGCGCGGAAATCCGCGTGGCCGACACCGGGCACGGAATCGCGCCGGAGCATCGCCGGCGCATCTTCGAGCTGTTTTTCACCACGCGGCCGTCGGGGAGCGGCCTGGGACTGGCCACCGCTTTTCGCATTGTGCAGCTTCACAGCGGTTCGATAGACTTTGAATCCGAAGCAGGCCGGGGAACCACCTTCCTGGTCGAATTGCCGTTCGCTCGCTGAGACGCTATGCCGCCCAGCACAAAACGCGTCCAGATCGTGCTGCTCGCTTTCGCCTGCGCCGGCGCGATCTCCTGCCATCGGCAGACGGCCCACGCCGCGCCGCCGCCGGGCGCGCCCGAACCCGCGGAAAGCTCGAAGCCCGCTCCGTCTGCACCGGCCGGGTCCGCGGCCGGGGCAAGTCCCGCGCCGGCGAACCCGGCCTCCAAGATCCCCGAGCCAGGGAGCGCCCCGGCGACCGCGCCCAAGCCTGTCCAGCCGAAACCTCGGCCGGTGGCGCCGCAGCCGGCTCCGCCTGCCGCCTCGGAGGCGCCGGCGCCAAAGCCCGCCCCGCCGCAAATTACCCCGCGCATTTCGCCCGCACAGGAGGCGGAACTCAAAAGTCAGACGCAGAAATCCATCGCCGAGGCGGAAGCCAATCTGCGTCGCGCGGCCGGCCGGCAACTGAACGACGTCCAGCACGACATGGTGGAAAAGATTCAGAGCTTTCTAGTGCAATCGCGCGAGGCCAGCGAAATCCCGGACTGGAGCCGCGCATTCATACTGGCGGACAAGGCGCGGCTCCTCTCCATCGAACTGGTGAATTCGCTCTAGGTGACGCAGGCACTCGCCGCGGCGAGGCTGCGCTCCACGGCGCCGATTTTCGTTCTTCGAATTTCGGTTTTCTCTGCGCTAGACTCGCCCTGTGGAATCGTACGACGTCATCGTCGCCGGTGCCGGAATCATCGGGTGCTCCATCGCCCGGGAACTGGCGCGGCGCGGCCTGCGCGTGCTCGCGCTCGATCGCCAGGAGCCGGGAAAGGAAGCCTCCTGGGCCGCCGCAGGGATGCTGACCCCCGCGGCGGAATCGAGCGAGGCCCTGGCGCTCGTGGCCTTCGCCAAAGCCAGCCTGGCGCTCTACACCGAGTTCATCGAGCAGGTCGAGCAAACCTCCGGCCGGAAAATCGACTACCGCCGCGACGGCGCGCTCGAGGTGTTTTTCGGAGACGCTGCGGAAGAGCGCCTGCGCGCGTGGCTCGCGGCGCTGCGCTCCGCGGGCTTCCAGCCGGAGCCGCTCACCGCCGCAGACCTCCGGCGCATGGAGCCGGCGCTGGCCACGGACGCCGCCGCCGGCGCATACCTCGCGGACGAAGGCGCGGTGGACAATCGCCTGCTGGCCGCGGCGGTGGCGGAAGCGGCGCGGCGCGAGGGCGTGGACCTCCGCGCGGGCGCGGAGGTCACACGCTTCCTGTGCCCGGGCGGGCGCGTCACCGGCATCGAAACGCGCAACGAGCGATTTTCCGCGCGGCACGTGGTGCTCGCCGCAGGATGCTACACGGGACAAATCGAAGGAGCCGGGCGCTACGCGCCAATGGTCCCGGCGCGCGGTCAAATGGTTGCGCTGCGCCCGGCGAACCTGCCCGTGCGGCACGTGGTGCTCGGCCCGGCGTACCTCGTCCCGCGCGCGGATGGACGGCTGCTGGTCGGCGCCACCGTGGAGCGTGTGGGATTCGTGAAGGCCGTCACACCCGAGGGAATCACTCGCCTGCTGGGAGACGCCGTGCGCATGTTTCCTGCGCTGGCCGCCGCTCCGATCGTGGAAACGTGGTGCGGTCTGCGGCCGGACACGCCGGACCACCTGCCTATTCTCGGCCCCACCGACGTCGAAGGCCTGTGGCTCGCCACCGGACATTACCGCAATGGGATTCTGCTGGCGCCGGCAACCGCGCGCGCCCTGGCGGATTGGATTACGGAGGGTCGCACCGCGCTTCCGGTGGAGGGCTTTGGCGCCATGCGATTCGCTCAGCGGACGCAGCCGCTCAGCCGCTGAGAGCGAGAAGTCCCTCAGTAACTCCACGGCCCTGGGAGTGCGGCTCCGCGCGAGGCTGGCGGTCTAAAACGGCGCGATCGAACGACTCCGCTCGCGCTCCGGCGGGCCGGGCAGCGTCGTGGCGCGACCAGGATCGGTGAACTGCACGCGCTCGGAATCGAGATAGATCGGCCGGTCGAGCAGCACATCGAGCGTGGTCCCGCGCGGCAGTTCGAGTTCGGGACCGCGCGTGAGCAGTACGGCTGCCAGACCAGTGGCCGCGCCGATCCCCGCGCCGATTCCCGCGCCCCTGGCGCCGTCCGCAATGGCGCCGATACCCGCGCCCGCTCCCGTGGCCTTCGCGACGGTTCCTACATCGCCCGCTTTGTTCCCGCTGTTTTGGATTTTCCCCTCTTTGTCCACAGCCTCCGCGCCACCCGTGTCCGCGTTATTGGGAGTGGCGAGCAGGTTGACGGCGTAACCGTTCGGCAGGATGAGCTGGGTGAGGCGCAGCATAATCTCGCCGCGGCCCTTCACGCGCCCCGGACGCTTCGCCTCCGTGATCTCTCCGCTCACGTAAGAGCCCGCGGGGATCACGATACGGCCCTCCACCAGAATGGGGAACAGCGTCTCCAGGTAGACAGGATCTCCTGGATGCGCGTTGCGCGTGGAGACGCCGTTGTGGAGCACGAGCGGCAGGCGCGTCCCTACAGGTACCAGAATTTGCCTCGCCTTCGCGGCGGGCGCTGCCGCAGGCGCGGTATTCGCGGCCGGAGGTGCTGCCGGAACTGCCGCGGCCGGAGGTGCTGGATTTGCCAGTGGCGGCTCGGCCGGCTGTGCGGGAGCGGCCGGCGGGGTTTGCGCGCGAGCGGCAGCGGACCCGCCCAGAACAGCGGCCAGGGAACACAGGACAAAGAATCGTAGTCGCTTCATCGCGCCCTCCCCGGTCGCGAGTGGACCGCCCCGGTGGAATCGCAACACGAAAACTCCAGCGGCCTCCGGAACGCCGTGAAGGTCTCCTGCTGCGATGCCACGATGCACGCCGGGGATGCTCTCTCGATTTTTCCGGCGGCTCCTGCCTCGCAATATTCCAAATCCAGCGAGAACCCGACTACACCGGTAAGAACGGCCGGTGATCGGAGTTCACGCGCCGCGCGTCAGTCCGCGCCCACCACGCGGTGGCCTCCGGCCTGGAGGATTTCCGCCGCGTTCTCCAGCGCGTCGTTCTGCACAAAAACGTAATCCGTGTCGTAGGTCGCCAGCACCGCGATGCTGATCCCCGCCTCTGCCAGCGGCCCGGCCACGGCCGCGATCACGCCGGACTCGCTGAAATCGAACGGGCCCAGGAGCTGCAGCGCGCGCCAGTTCCGCACCGCGCGCACGTCCTGCGGCACCGCGGCCTCTTCGCAGTAGACGCACAGCTCGTCTTCCGCGCGCACGCTGGCCGTAAAACCATGGCGCGGAAGCCAGGCGGGAGGCGCAGCGTCCGGCTCGAGCCTGCAAATCGCGAAGGACTCGGGGAGAAGGCGCAGCGTGAGCCGGCGGCCGTTCATGTTCGCCGGACACGCTATTCCCGGCGGTTCCGGGTGTCAATGCCCGGAGGCAGGCGGGAAGGGGGAAGAATCATGCCGTGGAGAATTTGACCGCTTCCGGCGACACACGTAGGCTGATGCGCAGGAGAGGACCATGGCAAAACTCGCACTCGTCTACGGCTTGCGGCTCTTCCCCGCCGACGAACTCCAGGAAGTGAAGAACGCGCCGGTGGTGCTCCAGGGCGGGCGCGCCGGACAAATTACCATGCACCTGATCGAAGGCAGCAAGGAGGAGATCGAGAATCAATTGCGGCAGTCGGTGGAGGCGTTTTTCGAGATGTATCCGGAAATCTAGGCTCGAGCCTCAGAGCAAGAACGTGGTTTGTCCGGTCAGCTCGAAGCGCTTCCGGCAGCGCATGTTCCGGCAAGCCACCATGTCGTCCAGGCGGACCATATAGGTGCGCGCCTTCTCGAATTTGGCGCGGTCTTCGTTGCCGGCCCCGCGGGGCAATTGGTCCTTCTTCGTGCTCACCTTCCAGCGGATGGGATAGGTGCCTTCCTGGCGGCAGTGCGGGCAGACGAGCGTTTGCTGCTTGATCTCGTCTTTTTCGGTGTAGAAATTGCGTTCGTCCATGGCTTCGTCCCGCCGCCCGCCGGGCAGCAGCAAGATAGCGCCTCTCGGCGCGCGCCGCAACATGCGGCTGCTGCGTAGTCACTTTCTGCCCGCCAGTGTGCTGGACCTGCACCGCACGCCGATCCCTCTTTAACCACCCCGCTTGCCTACGAGAACCTCCGTCACTCCAGAAACCCGCGTTTCATGCCGATACAGTCAGCAGGAGGGTCTGCGGATTCGTGTGCCGATTCGCGACATTGGGCCTGCTTCTCGTTGCAACGGCATGGCCTGCGTTGGGCTCTGCAGGGTCGTGGACTGTTCGCGCGGCCGGGGCCGACGACGACTGGAACGTCCGCGTCCGCGCACTGCTCAATGCCGGCAATGCGCAGGCCGCTCTCGATCTCACGGAGAAGTGGATGGCCCAGGCCCCGAAGGACATGGACGCGGTGGGATGGCACGGACGTGCGCTGGCGCGGCTGGGCCGCCTGCCGGAAGCGGAGCGGGATTTCCGGCGCTTGCTCGCGACCGCTCCCAACGACTCGGACGCGCTGCTGGACCTGGCCGGAGTGCTGCGCCGGCAGGGCCATCCGGAGCAGGCCCTCGAACTGCTGAAGCAAGCACACGCCGCGGACCCGAACCGCGCCGATGTGCTGCTCGAGGAAGGAAACGTCCTGCGCGGGCTCGGCAGGACACGCGAGGCGCGAGAGGCGTTCGAAGAGGCGCGCCGCCTCGCTCCGGATGACGTGGAGGTGCGAGAGGGGCTCGCTTCAGTGGCCGAGCTGGAGGCGCCGCTCGAGGAATTCCACGTGGGCACGGACATTGACATGTTCAACTACACGGACACCGCCGGGGCCTTCAACACGGGTCTGAAGACCGACTGGAACGCGAAGTGGATCACTTATTTTGAAGTTTCCTACTGGGACCGCTTCGGCGGCCGCGCGGAGCGCAATCTGGGCCAGGTGACCTTCAAACCGCGGCCGCACACGGCCATCACCGTGGGCGGCACCTGGAACCATGATGACGCCGTCATCCCGCGCAGCGAGGCATTCTTCGAACTGGACCAGGGAGGCTCGCTTCCCGGCCATCATTTCGTCCGCGGGATCGAATTCAACTATCACCAGCAGTGGTACTGGTTCTCCACCGCCCGAGTGCTGGCGCTCACGCCCTCGATGATTGCCTACCTGCCCCGCGACTGGATGTTTCAGTTCGGAATCACCACAGCGCGTTCTTCCTTTCCTGGATTGCCGCCGGGCTGGCAGCCCTCCGGGCAGACCAAGCTCACATTTCCGGTGCGGCCGCGGCTGACCGGCAACATTTTCTTCGCCGTCGGCAGCGAAGATTTCGCGCTCACGGACCAGATCGGGCGATTCGCGGCGCGCACCTGGGGCGGAGGCCTGCGTTGGGACTTCCTTCGGCGACAGTACATGAGCGGCTACGGCTTCTACCAGGATCGTTCGCAGGCTCGCTCGCAGACCAGCTTCGGCCTGACTTACGGCGTCCGCTTCTAGTCCGCAGCGATGAATCCAATCACAAAACTCGTACAGGCGATGGGGCCGGGCAGCTACGTGGCGCAGGCGGTCATCGCCAGCCTGATCGGCGCGGCTCTGCTGCTGGCTTTCATCATGGGACGCCGCGCGGCGCGCCGTCGCTACTTTGGCCGGCGGGATGCGCGCGTCCAGATGCTTCGCCGCCAATTGCCCGATATTCTCGCCGGGCGGATCATGCCGGAAGCCTGGCGTCGCGACCCGCTCGACGATCGCATTCTCGAAGCCATTCTGCTCGACCGTCTGGAGGTGGCGGAACGGGAGGAAGCCGAGCAGATCCGTCACTGTCTGCGGATCAGCGGGCTGCTCGATAAACGCATCCACCAGGCGCGTCACCGGCGCGGCTGGCGTCGGTTGAACACGCTTGTCGCGCTGGGGCGCATGCGCTGCCCGGAGGCCATCCCCGCGCTCGCGGAAGGACTGGATGACGAGAACGATCAGGTGGCCATCGCCGCCGCGCGCGGCCTGGGACGCTACGCCATGCCGGAAGCGGCCGAGCCGATTCTCGAGCGCCTCGAGCACGGGCGCCTGCGCCGCCTGCCCGCCAACGTGCTCCAGAGCGCGCTGTATCATTGCTGCCGCGACCGTCCCTCCCTGCTTTTGCACGCCCTCCAATTTTCGGATGACCATCTCCGCCCGCTGCTGGCGCGCGTGCTGGCGGAAGTGGCCACGGCGGAGCTGGGTGAGGATCTGGTCCTGATCGCCTCCGACCCTCTGCCGGAGGTGCGCGCTTCCGCGGCCCGGGCCATGGCCGGGGCGCGCCCGCGGCTGGCGCTCGCCGCGTTGCAGCAACTCGCCGCCGATTCGGAATGGTTTGTGCGCCTGCGCGCCGTGGTGGCTCTGGGGATGCTGCAGGATGCGCGCGCCATTCCGGTTCTGCTCGAAACGCTGTGCGATCCCAATCGCTTCGTGCGCCTGCGCGCCGCCGGAGCGCTTTCCCGATTGGAAGGGCACGAAGAGGAAATCCTGGTGCGCGCCATCCGCACGCACGACCGCTACGCGCTCCAGGCACTCATCGGGGAGATGCAGCGCTCCGGCGCGATGCTCACGGTGCTGAACGGCCTGGCCGATCCGCGCCGCCGGCAGCGCTCCCAGCGCATCCTGCTCGCCGCGGTGCGCGCCGGGGCGCCGCGCCTGCTGCTCGATGCCGTGCTGCATCACGCGAATTGGCGCGTGCGCACGCAGGCGGTGCGGCTGCTGGCCGATTCGCAGGACCCGGAGGTGTTGCGCCTCCTGCGCTTCCACGAAACGGACGCGCAGCGCCCGCGCGAACGCATCCTGCTCGCGTGGCTCGAACACCGGCTCCGGGAAACAGCGGAGCCGGCGGAACAGCATGCTCCCGCGGCGGGCGCAGCGGCATTGCCGCGGGCAGCGGAATCCGCCTCGCGCGCGGCTGCGTCGCTCGTGCGAGAAAAACCATGATTCCCCTGATCCTCACCGCCAACGACGGGCTCTTCCTTTACTACCTCGTGTCGAATCTTCTGTACCTGTTCCTGCTGATCTTCGCCATCCGCGCGAGCGTGCTGCACCAGCGGCAGCTCGCCAGCATTCGCCTGGAACGCTTTCGTGCGTCGCCGTTTTCGCCTCCCGTCTCCATCATCGCTCCGGCGCACAACGAGGGGCATAGCATCGCGCAATCCGTACGCTCCTTCCTCGCGCTGGATTACCCCGCGATCGAGGTGATTGTGGTGAACGACGGGTCCACCGACGAGACGCTCGAGGTGCTCACGCGCGAATTCCAGCTTTTGCGCACCGACCTCGTCTACGTAAAAGAGGTGCCCTGCCAGCCGGTGCGCGGCACCTACATGAGCCAGACCGAGCCGCGGCTGCTCGTCCTCGACAAGGAGGCCGGAGGGAGCAAAGCCGACGCCACGAACGCCGGGCTGAACGCCGCATCGAGCCCCTACATCTGCGTCTTGGATGCCGACAGCCTGCTCGAAAAGGATGCGCTGCTCCGCGTAATGGTGCCCATCCTGGCCGACCCCGCGCGCGTCGTCGCGGCCGGGGGCATCGTGCGCGCCGTCAACGGCTCCGTCGTCGAGGGCGGGCAGCTCCGCAAGGTGCGGCTGCCGCGCCGCTTCGTGGAAGTCGTGCAGGTGGTCGAATACCTGCGCGCGTTTCTGGTCGGGCGCGAGGGCTGGAGCCACTTCAATATGTTGATGATTATTTCCGGCGCCTTCGGCGTCTTCCGGCGCGACCTGGTGCGCGAGGTGGGAGGTTACCGGCCGAAAGCCATTGGCGAGGACTTTGACCTCGTGGTCCGGATGCACCGGAGATTGCGGGAAAAAGGGACCGATTACCGGGCCTGCTTCGTGCCCGACCCGGTGTGCTGGACCGAAGTGCCGCCGGACTGGCGCTCCGTGGGAAGGCAGCGCTCGCGCTGGCAGAAGGGCATGATTGACACGCTCTGGCTGAACCGGGACATGCTGGTCCGCCCGCGCTACGGGCGCATCGGCGCCATCGCTCTGCCCAACCTGTGGCTCTTCGAGGCGCTCGCTCCCGTGATTGAACTCACCGGGCTCTGCTCGATTGTGGCCGCGGCCTGCCTGGGCGTCCTGAGCCGCCATTTTCTGCTGCTGTTTCTGCTGTTCGGCTACGCGTTCTCCACCATGCTCTCGATCGGCGGCGTGCTGCTGGAGGAAATCACCTTCCGGCGTTACGGCGACTGGCGCGAGGTAGCCAAACTGCTGCTCTGCTGCTTCGCCGAACATTTTCCCTACCACCAGGCCCATCTCTGGTGGCGTTTGCGCGGCATGTGGCAATACGCCCGCGGCGACGTGGCCTGGGGAAAAATGACCCGCGTGGGATTCGAAGGCGCCTCAGCAAAACCCGCCGCTCGTTAGCCTGGACCTCCCGCTGGATTGCAACGGACACTCGCATCCGCAGCGCGGCCAATTTGATCATTCGTAGGGGCAAGGCATGCCGTGCCCCACTCCGTGCAGCGGTCGCCGCGCGGCGTGCTGGCCTTCCCTTTCTCGCGAGGTCTCAGATGTGGGACACTGAACCCACGAGCTGCTCGATGAAGCCTAAAGTTACCGTGACTCGCACTGCCGCTAGCCTGGCAAGAGCCCTGGGGCTCTCACCGGCCGATGGAGCGGAAATTGAACTGCGCAGCAGCCTCAATTCCAAGATCATTGATGTGGTTCACAGGAAGGCGCTGACCCACACTCAGGTTGCGCGGCTCGCGCGCACTTCCCGAACCCGCGTTACCGCTATCATGAATCGGAACACAAAGGACATTTCCACCGACCTCTTGCTGCGCGTGCTTTACGGGCTCGGCTACACCGCCAGGATCACCTTTGGCAGAGCCGCTTGATGCGCGAAACATCAGGCTGCCTGCGGCATCCCTGTGAACACAACTCTGGAACTCGATGACGGTTTGGAATCACCCGCGGTGTGAAGCAGATGCGGACCGAGCCGGCGGCGCCGCCGACCCTTCCGTTGCGGCAGCCACAGGCGCTTCCTTCTCTTCCGGTAGTCGCACCAGAAAAGCCGAAACCTGCTCCCCGCGCTGCGTCTCGACCGTGCCCCCGTGGTCGGAAATCGTGGCCTGTGCCCCGGCCAGCTCGAGTGCCGCCGTGTAGGTGCGTTTGAGCGGCGCCGTCGAAAACAGCCGGGCTGCTTCTTCTTCGTTCGGAAACGGCGCGGGCCACTCGATGCGCAGCAGCACGAACCCCGGCACGCGCTCCGTGCGCACCACAAACGTGCCTCCGGCCGGCATGGAATAGACCGCATACAGCAGAAACGTGTCCAGCGCGCGCCCCAGCGCGGCCGAGTCTCCCCGCACCGCCGGCAAATCTTCCGCCAGGGAAACTTCGGGAGCCACCGGAGGGCGAGTCACATCCATGGCCGCCTGGCTGAACAGTGGTTCGAGATCCCGCAGCACGCCGCGCACCACGTCGTTCACCTGCACCGATTCGATCGGCAGCACCCGCAGCTCTCCGAACTCGCGGAAGCGGTCCAGCACGCGGTGGAACCCCGCGATGCCTTCGGAGACGTCTCCGTTCTTGCGCGCTTCCGCCAGGGCGTCGAGCGCGTCCTCGATTTCGGCGGTCACGCGCCGCGTCATTTCCCTCCACGCGGCCACGCGCTCGGCCTGCATCAGGCGTTCGCGTTCGGCCGCCAGCTTTTGCGCAGCCTGATTCAGCGCCTGCGCCAGGGCCTTCACCTCCGGCCCGCCGCGTTCCTCGGCGCGCGCGCCGGGAGCGAGCGCGGCAATCTCCCGCGCGGAGCGCGCCAGGCGCACCAGCGGACGCACCAGGCGCGCCGCGCTCCCGTAGCTCACTGCGGCGCCGCCCGCCAGCCCAATCGCCAGAGCGAGCAGCAACCGGCGCCACAGCGCCTGTTCTTCCGCAAGCTGCGCCGCGGAGGAATAGCCAATCATCACCGCGCCCAGCATGCCTTGATCCGCCGCCACCAGCGGCAGGGCGTAGTCATCCTCGCGCGCGATCGAATCGGCGAACCGGTGCGCTTCTCCGCCTGCGGCCGGATTCCGGCAGACCTGCGCGAGGAATTCCGCGGCCGAGCCGGCGGAAGCGGGCGTGCCGGCAGAATCCCAGAACTGCGGCGAATCGCATTTCCCGGCCGCGTCCACAATCAGCAGCGCGCGCATCCCCGGCCCCAGCGGCAGGACGGCCAGCAGGCGGTGATCCACGCGGCGGCCACCCACCAGGTACAATTTTTGATCGCCCACGGCAACGCTGCGCACGGCCAGTTGCGAGATCCCGGCTTCTCCCTCGGCCTGCATGCGCCGCAGGAAGGCACGGCCGTCGGTGGCCTGCGCGGCGGCGGCCACCCAGTCTTCTTTGTGGCCGCTCGCTCCTGCGGACTCCGTGGAAGAGATCACCGTGCCGTCCCCGGAGACGAACTCGAAAATCTCCAATCCGTGGGTGCGCGCGGCCCCGCTAGCATCATTCGCGTAGATCGAGTAATCGGGCTGAGGGCGGCTCAGATCGAGCGCCATGCGCACCGTGGCTTCCGATTCCGCCACCAGGCCCACGCGCCGGCTCACGTCTTCGGCGCCGCGGTCCAGCTCCCGCTGCACGTTCTCGAATGCCGCGGCCACCTGTCCCTGTTCCATCTGTGAATAGGAGCCGCGCACCCCGCTCAGGGCGGCGGAGAAAAGTAGTCCGGCAGCCAGCGCAAAGGCGGCGACGAAGGAGAGAAAGACCTTCGTGGGAAACGTCATCGTCTGCGCCGCATGATAGCACAGGCCGGAGCCGCGGCCGTGGCCGGCCGGCGATCTCCGCTCGGGCGGGACGGCGCGGAGATCATTTCGTGTATCCCCGCGGGTGCCGCTGGCGCCACTCCCACGCGCTGGCGATCATTTCCTCGAGCCCGCGGCGCGGCTTCCAGCCGAGCTCTTCGGCCGCCTTGCGGTGACTGGCAACCAGTTGCGGCGGGTCTCCGGGGCGGCGCGGGTGTTTCTCGAGGGGGATCTTCCGCTGCGTCACCCGCGCGGCGCACTCGATCACTTCCCGCACGGAATAGCCGCGGCTGTTCCCCAGGTTGTAGATGCCGGAAGCGATCCGCGTGCAGTCGAGGGCCAGCAGGTGCGCTTCCGCCAGGTCTTCCACGTGGATGTAGTCGCGGATGCAGGTGCCGTCGGGCGTGGGATAGTCGCTGCCGTAGAGTTCCAGGTGCGGGCGCTCCCCCAGCGCCACTTCCAGCACCCGCGGGATCAGGTGCGTCTCGGGGTGATGCATCTCCCCCGAATTCTCCGTGGCTCCGGCCACGTTGAAATAGCGCAAGGAAACGAAGTGGAACGCGCCGCTATCGCCGCCGCCCGCCGCATGTCCGGTGTCCGCCAGAATGCGCTCGCACATCAGCTTGGACCAGCCGTAGGGATTCACCGGGACTGCCGGGCAATCTTCCGAAATCGGCGCCTCAGACGGCTCGCCGTACACCGCGGCAGTGGAAGAAAGAAGGATGCGCCGGCAGCCTGCGCGCTGCATGACTTCCAGAAGCGAGAGCAGATTCCCAACGTTTTCGCGATAGTACCGCACCGGCTGGCGCACCGATTCTCCAACCAGTGACACCGCGGCCATGTGCAGCACCGCCTCGATCTTGTGACGGTGGAAAATTTGCTCCACCGCCAGAGCCTCCGCGAGGTCCGCCTGCACCACCTCGACGCCCGGCGGCACGGCCTCGCGATGCCCCTGGGAGAAATTATCGAGCACGACGGGCGTGTCGCCACGCTCCAGGAGCCGCTCGGTGATCACGCTGCCGATGTAACCTGCTCCACCGGTGACCAGAATCTTTGCCAACGCGCAGTCCTTTCGAGAATCTGCCCGATTCGGAGCTCCGGCGCGCTGCCGCGCGCCGGGATTCAGGGCCGCGCCACGCGCTCGGAGCGGGCGCGCTCGAATTCCACCACGCTCTCGATGATGCGGTCGAGCTTCGTTTTGGGCTGGTAGCCGATGAGCCGGTGGATTTTTTCGAGCGAGGGCACGCGGCGCTGCATGTCCTCGAACCCCTCCTCGTACGCCTGGTCGTAAGGAATGTACACGATGGTCGACCGGCTGCCGCAGGCCCGCAGGACGCGCTCGGCCAGTCCGCCGATGGTGATCTCCTCGTCGCTCCCCAGGTTGAACACCTGGCCGCACGCCGCTTCCGTGCGCACGAGTTTCGCCAGGGCCTCCACAACGTCGCCCACGTAGCCGAAACAACGCGACTGCCGGCCGTTGCCGAACACGGTGATGGGCTCGTCGCGCAGCGCCTGGCGCACGAAGCTGGGCAGCACCATGCCGTAGCGCCCCGTCTGCCGCGGGCCCACGGTGTTGAAAAAGCGCACCACAATCACCGGAAGCCGCTTCTCTTTCCAATACGCCAGGGCCAGGAATTCGTCAATGGCCTTCGAGCAGGCGTAGCTCCACCGGCCTTTCGTCGAGGGACCGATCACCAGGTCGTCGTCCTCGCAGAACGGGATTTTGGTGGCTTTGCCGTAGACCTCCGAAGTAGAGGCGATCACCACCAGCTTTTTCTTTTTTGCCGCGCATTCCAGCACGATTTCCGTCCCGCGGATGTTCGTCTCGATCGTGCGCACCGGGCTTTCCACGATCAGCCGGACCCCCACGGCGGCGGCCAGATGGTAGATGACGTCGCAGCGGTCCACCAGCTCGGCGAGCTGCGGCACGTTGCTGATGCTGCCGATCTGGTAATGGAACCGCGGATGGGTTTTCAGATGCTCGATGTTTTCAATCGCGCCGGTGGAGAGATCGTCCAGCGCCCAAACCTCGTCGCCCAGCTCGAGCAGATGCCCGGCCAGATGCGAGGCGATGAACCCCGCGCCCCCTGTGATCAGTGCCCGCACTTCTCCGCGCCTCCGAGACCGAATCGTGTCGCGCGAATCATTCTATGCGGAGTGGAGCGGGTGCGAAAGCCGCGCCGGCAGCCGGTGTGCCCTCGCCGCACACGGCGGGAGGCGGCATGGGAACGGGCCGGAGGTCGGGCGGAAGAGCCAAGAACCGTGCGGATCAGAATACGTAGATGCGCAGGCCCATGCCGAGCAGCGCCGCCGCCAGTATGCCCTCGGAAATGCGGCTGGGGATGCGCCCGTGCAAATGGCTGGCCGCCCACAAGGCCGGCAGCGAGCCCGTAAGGAGAAGCGCGACGCTGGTCCACGATATGTGGCCCAGTCCGGCGTGCGGCAAAGCGGCCACCGCCGCCAGGACCGCGCCTGCAAAGATGTTGCTTCCCACCATTGTGCCGATCTCCGCCCGGTAACAAAGGACCATCACGGGCATCAGCGCGGCGCCCGCTCCGATGGACGTGACGCTCACAAAAATGCCGACGACGAAACCCGAAGCAACCACCGCCGCCCGCCGCAGGGCGGGATGCAGGCGCAGTTCGCGGTCCACGATCCCCGGGCGGTGCCTTTCCGGCAGCATCCGGACCAGCAGGATCAGCGCAGCGAAGATCAGCGCCAGCCCGATGGCACGCAGCAGCACGCTGTCCATGCTCTCCGGCCGGCGCACGCCCAGGTAACGAACCACAAACGCGCCGGCGGCCACGCCGGGCAGCCCCCCGAGGCTCAGGTCCTGCACAATCGCAAAGTCCACCAGGTTGCGGCGGATAAAGTGGAAGCTCCCTCCGAATTTCGTCAGGCAGGAGAACACCAGACTGGTGCCCACGGCGATGCTGGGAGAAAATCCCGCGCCTAATATCAGCAGCGGCGTGAGCACCAAGCCGCCTCCCAGCCCGGTGAGGCCGATCAAGAGACCCACGCCCGCGCCGATAGCGATTTCCAGAAGCGAGAGGGCCTGTCCGGGCAGATGCAGTAATCCGCTCACTGTTCGATGTAGCCGAGGCGGCTGAGCCGCTCGCGGATCCTTTCGGCTTCCTCCGGCGTGTAGGCGGGCTCGTGCGCCGGCTCAACCAGGCCGAGTTGTTCCAGCCTCTCCAGGATGCGCGCTGCGGATTGCTGTTCCACGTCTTCCGCCGTTTCGATCGCCAGTTCGGGCGCCAGGGGAGGCTCGTAGGGGTCGTCAATGCCGGTGAACTGTTTGATCTCTCCGGCCAGCGCCTTCCTATACATGCCCTTCACGTCGCGCTGGATGCAGACCTCGAGCGGCGCGTTCACGAAGACCTCGACAAAGCGGCCGGGCTCGTGCCCCGAGCGCACTTCGTCGCGCACCGCGCGATATGGGGAAATGGCCGCGGCAATCGCCACGGCGCCGTTGCGGCTCAACAGCCGGCACACGAACCCGATGCGGCGTATATTCTCGTCGCGGTCTTCGCGGGAAAAGCCCAGGCCTTTGGTCAGGTGTTTGCGCACTTCGTCCCCGTCCAGGACTTCCACAAAGCGCCCGCGCCTCTTCAATTCCCCGGCAACCATCCCCGCGAGCGTGGATTTTCCCGAGCAGGGCAGCCCGGTAAACCACAGCGTGAAGCCTTTGTGCTTTTCCTCTTTTCTCATCGAGCGTTGGATGATCTCTCCCCCGGGTGAGTTGCCGTGCATCTTCCCCCTACGTCGCCTGGGCCTGGTACGCTTCCCGGAGAATCGCGGCCACCTCCGGCCGCGTGAACTCGCGCGGAAGGTCCATGCCGCCGCGCAGCATCTCGCGCACTTTCGTGCCGCTCAGGATCAGGCGGTCTTCCGCGGCGTGCCGGCAGGTTTTCTCCGAAGCCATTTCGCCGCACTTGCGGCAGTAGAAGGTATGGTCGAAACACACCGGCGTGATGCCCAGTTCCCCGGGCTCGAATTCAAAGAATTTGCGCTGCGCGTCGTAGGTGCCGTAGTAATTGCCCACGCCGGCGTGGTCCCGCCCGACGATGAAGTGCGTGCAGCCGTAGTTCTTCCGCGCGATGGCGTGAAAAATGGCCTCGCGCGGCCCGGCATAGCGCATCGCCGCGGGATACACGCTCAGCACCGCGCGGCTGGCCGGATACGCCGCTTCGATCATCGCCAGATAACAGCGCAGGCGCACTGCGGCCGGCACGTCTTCCTCGCGCGTTGCTCCCACCAGCGGATGCAGCAGCAGGCCGTCCACGGTCTCCAGAGCGCACTTCAGGATGTATTCGTGCGCCCGGTGCACGGGGTTGCGCGTCTGGAAGGCCACCACCGTTTGCCAGCCGCGATGCTCGAACAGGTAGCGCGTCTCCTTTGGATCCAGCAGATAGTTCGCGAATTCCTCGCGCTCCGGACGCCGCAGCAGATGGATCGGTCCGGCCAGGCAGTGATCGCCCACGCTCTTCAGGTATTGCACCCCGGGATGTTTCTCCTCGGTGGTCAGCAGCACCTGCCGCGCTTCCGCTTCGCGGTCGTACGAAAAAATCTCTTCGACGTCCAGCAGCGCGTAGACCTGCCCGTCCTCGGCCGTCAGCGCCACGCGCGAGGCGCCGTGCAGGGCCTTCGCCTGCTCCGCGGTGATCGCCAGCGTCACCGGAATCGTCCAGGGCAGCCCGCTCGCCAGGCGCTGGTTGGCCAGCACGCTGCGGTAATCCCGCTGGTTCATAAAGCCTTCCAGCGGAGAAAACGCGCCCACGCTGATCTGTTCGATATCGGAAAACTGGCGTGCGTTCAAAGGCACGGCCGCCAGGGAGCGCGCCTGGTCCAGCAGGCGCTCCCGTTGCGGTCCTTCCACGATGCGGTTCACCAGCTTGCCGCCATGCGGCCGGCTGAAGATCATAGAGCGTACCGAATGCTTCCGATCATCTTCCGTAGCTATCGGAGAGCGGCGGATTCCCCCTGCCCTGCTCGCAGCCGCTCCCGGTGCGAAAGCCGGGGATGGGCTGGCGGCCATGTCCCGTCCCGCCTCCGGAGCAGCCTGCGCGATCATCCTAGTATACGTCGCCTGCTGACTCGCTCCCCTGCGGCAGCGCCAGGATGAGCGCCCCCCGCCAGGGGCGCAACAGGAAGTGTAACATCGGTAGAAATGGGTCCAGGTCCGGTATAAGATGAATTTGCTCGCATGTGCGCAGGCGTGCATGGCCTTCGCAACTCGCCGGGCATTTGAGGGTTGTCATTCATATGATTCTATATCTCAGTCCTGATCAAGTAGTCCCCCTCTACGGCGTGCTCGGCACGGTGGTGGGATTGGCGCTCATGTTCTGGGGCAAGCTGATGGCCGCCCTTCGCAAGGTGGGCAGCCTCTTGTCGTCGAAAGAACCGGAAAACCCTGAAGCTGGATGAGGGGTCTTCCGCGCCGCACTCTCGGCAATCATCGGTGAACGAGGCGGGAAACTTTTCGTTTCGCACACTGCCGGACTGCCGCGTCATCCCATCATCCCGACTCCCCATTCTGGCGGGTGGCAGGCCCTTCGTGCTGCGACTGGGTTTGGGGTGCCGCATCCTTTCGTCCTTGAAAGGGTGCGGATTCTTCCTGCCTTTCTCTCGCGTACTCTCTTAAGCCGATTCTCCCCGCTATTTCACAGGATCGATGGGCAGCATTCCGCGCTCCCCCGTCGTAGTACGACCAACTGCTCCACGGCCAGTCCCTGGGATGTTCCGCCAGCCCTCGGGTAACCGGATTCCTGCGCATGTACTTCAGTTTCTCCTTCCTCTTCTTCCTTCCAACCTCCAAGTTCCAGCCTCCTACCTCCAATACAGCTGTCCCTGCCCGTAGAAGCGCTTCAGTTTGTTACGCATCTTGGGAAAACCCCGCACCCTTTGCTGGACCGGCGCAAAGGGATGCGGCACCCGCTCCATCTACCCGCCATCACCTCGGGAGGAATTGCGGAAGTGGTATTCTCCCAATGTGCGAGGCGTCCAACAGATGAATCGGAGCAAATCCTATGCGCCACCCGCCGGGCGGCAGGCCCTTCGCGCGGCGACTGGGTTTGCGGTGGGCTAACATGGTCCTCGCATTTTGCGCACAATGACATATGATTTTCGGCGGCGAGGCCGAGGTGGCGCGTGAATAGTCCCGTTACTTCAAAGCGAGTTTTTGACATCTCGAGCCGCGAGATAGGGAACGGCACGGAATATGTCGCCAAGATCGAGGTGCTGCGCGAAAACGGCACGAAATCTCTCGCTGACGTCCTTGCCCGCAGGACCGACACAGACGAATGGATCAGTGTGCAAACGACGTTTGTCATCCAGAGATTTGCATCACAACAAGACAGCTCGCCGTCAGGGACGGATGTTTTCACCAGCATTATTGACACCAAGAAGGGCGAGGTTGAGGGCGATTACCGCTGGCATTCGACTCAGGCTACACATATCTCCACCAAGGGAATCTACAGAGTCCCGCCCGTAAGGGTCAAGGTCCCGACTGCGATCCGCGAGAAAGAATTCTCGATGGAAGAAATAATGGAGCAGATGTCTACAGTTTTGGATTATAGGTAATTCGATCGCCTGTAGGTTCTGTTCGGAGAATAGGGCGGGTGGCAGGCCCTTCCTGCGGTGACCGGGCTTGGGCTGCCACGTCCTTTCCGCCCGCAGAAAGCGTGCGGACTTTTCCTGCTTATCTCTCCCCCCAGCGTTCGCGGTCGCCGATCTGACCGCGAGCTACTGCGAGCGATACACCCGCTCAATCAACTCGCGATGCGCCGCCATCCAGTCGCGCAGCATGCGGACTCCCTGTTCGGGAGCGACCCGCGGTGCCCAGCCCAGTTCCTCACCTGCCCTGCGAATGTCGCTGATATACACGCGCTGATCCCCCGGCCGCCACTCGCCAAACGAATGTTCCAGCGCACGGCCCTCCATCCCACGGATAAGCCCGACGAGCTCGATGAGCGAGAGCGTGTTGCGCGGCCCGCCGCCGATGTTGTAGACGCGCCCGGCCACGCGGTCCATCCGCGCGACCGCGGCATCGAACGCGGCCAGCAGATCGTCCACGTAGAGCACGTCGCGCACCTGCCTGCCGTCGCCGTAAATCGTCACCGGCTGGCCCAAAAGCCCGCGCAGCACAAACCACGCCACCCAACCCTGGTCTTCCACGCCGAATTGGTGCGGCCCGTAAATGCACGACTGGCGGAAAACCACCGTACGCAGCCCGTAGATGCGCGCGTAGTCGCGCACGTACTGGTCCGCCGCGCCCTTCGAGCAGCCGTAGGGGGAATGGAAATCGAGCGGGCGGTCCTCGCCCGCGCCCTGGGGAAGGCCCGCGTAGCGGTAGCGGTTCCCGTCCTGCACGATGGCCACGTCTTCCATGCCGCCGTAGACCTTATTCGTCGAGGAATAAATCACCATGGGCGGCCGCGGCGCGCGGCGCGCCGCTTCCAGCACGTTGAAAGTCCCCAGGGCGTTGATTTCAAAATCCGTGCGCGGGTCGGTGACGGAGGTGGTCACGGCAACCTGCGCGGCAAGATGCAGGACCACGTCCGCCTCCGCCGCGGCCGCGTCCAGCGCTTTCTGGTCGCGGCAGATGTCCGCCGACACCGCGCGGACGCCGGGAAATTCGCGGCGCAGCCAGGCCAGGTTTTCCTGCGTGCCGCGCCGCGAAAGATTATCGAGCGTGGTCACGCTGTGCCCCTGCTGCGCGGCGTGCGCCGCCGCGTTCACGCCGATAAAGCCTGCTCCGCCGGTGATCAGATAGCGCATCTGCCTCCCCTGTCGCTCCCGCCGCGCATCGCATCCGCGCCGCCCCTCGCGAGCAAAGCGGGAATCGGAAGAATGAGGCAATCGGCTACGCCAGGCAAGCCCGGCCGCGCCAAAGGCGCAACCCCGCGGAACTCCCCGCCGTCATTGGGATTCTCCCGGCGTTCTGACATAAACTGGCAAGGTTGTCCGGCGGAATGACGGAACGGTCCCGGCGTGAAGAAAAAAGCCATCGTGATTGGTCTGGACGGGCTCGAGCCCACGATCGTGGAAGCGATGATGGAGCGCGGCGAGCTGCCCGCGTTTTCCCGGCTCCGGCAGCAGGGACATTATTCCCGGCTGGCCACCACCTATCCGGCGCAGACGCCGGTGGCGTGGTCCTCGTTTTCCACGGGCACGAACCCGGGCGGCCACGGCGTCTTCGATTTCATCACCCGCGATCCCGCCACCTATCTGCCCGATTTCGCCCTCACGCGGTTCGAGAAGCCCAAGAACATGTTTTCCCTGCCCCGCGTGCGCAACCAGCGCCGCGGCGTCCCCTTCTGGCTGCTTTTGAACGCCGCGGGCGTGCCTTCGACCGTCCTGCGCTGCCCTTGCACCTTTCCTCCGGACGAGCTGCGCGGAAAAATGATTTCCGGCGTGGGCGTGCCGGACCTGCGCGGCAGCCAGGGCACCGGCACGTTCTACACGCAGCAGCAGGATGCGAAAGCGAAGGAGAGTGAACAACTCGTCGTGCTTCCTGCCGCTGGCGATTACTTTGCGACCCATTTGATCGGGCCGCGCAACACCCGGACGAACCCTCCGGTGGACACTCGCGCCGAAATCGGCGTGGAGGTGGACCGGACGGCGGGACGCATGCGCGTGCGCACGGGCGGCGAGCCGGCCGTGCGGGAGCTCGCCCGCGGGGAGTGGAGCCCGTGGGTGCGCGTCAAATTCAAGTATTCGATGTTGCAGGCGGTCGCCGGGCAGGTGCGATTCTTTCTCCGCGCGCTCTCGCCGCACCTGGAGTTCTATGTTTCGCCTGTGAATTTCGATCCGGCGGCCCCGCTGTTTCCCGTATCCGCACCGGCCGAGTATGCGAAGGAGTTGGCCGGCGAGATTGGCACATTCTCCACACTCGGCATGGCGGAAGACCACACGGCGCTGAACAACGGGCGCATCGACGAGGGAGCTTACCTGGCGCAGTGCGGCCTGGTGCTCGCCGAGCGCGAAAAAATGATGGACCACGAATTGGCGCGGTTCCGCGAAGGTCTTTTCTTCATCGTGTTCGACACGCCCGACCGCGTCCAGCACATGTTCTGGCGATTCCGCGACGCGAAGCATCCCTTCCACCAGCCGGAGCTCGCGCGGGAATTCACGCGGCAAATCGAGGAGCATTACCGGCATTACGACGGAGTGCTCGCGCGCGTGATGGAGCAGGCCGATGAGCAGACGCTGCTCGTAGTCCTCTCCGACCACGGCTTCGGCACCTTCCGCCGCGCCGTGCACATCAACACCTGGCTGTGGCAGCAGGGCCTGCTGGTGCTCCAAGGCGCGCACAAGCCGGACGAAGAGTTGGGCGACAGTTTCTCGCGCGTGGATTGGGCGAAGACGCACGCCTATGCCCTGGGCCTCGCCGGAATCTACCTGAACCGGAAAGGCCGCGAACGCGAAGGCATTGTGGGTGACGACGGCGACGCGGAGCGGGTGCGGCGCGCCATTTCGAGCGGCCTGGCGGGACTCCCCGACCCATCCTCCGGATGCGTGGCCATCCACAGCGTCTCGCGCGCGGAAGAAATCTATTCCGGCGCCTACGCCGCCGAGGCGCCGGATTTCGTGGTGAACTACGCGCCCGGCTTCCGCGTCTCCTGGCAGACGGCGCTCGGCGGGATGCCCCGCGGCGTGTTGGAAGACAATCTGCGGCGCTGGAGCGGCGACCACATCATTGACCCGCAGGCCGTGCCCGGAATTCTGCTGATGAATCGCGCGGCGGCACGGGCCGGGGCGGACATCCGCGATCTGGCGCCCACCATCCTCGCGCACTTCGGCGTTGCGCCGCATCCGGCGATGGAAGGAAAATCGCTCCTCGCGGGGTGAGCGGAGCCGACCATGAAGATTTGCATCCTGGGACTGGACTGCTGCGCCCCGGAAATCATTTTCCACGACGAGCGGCTGGCCAACATCCGCCGGCTGATGGACGCGGGCGTGTGGGGACGGCTGGAAAGCGTGATCCCGCCGATCACTGTGCCCGCCTGGATGTGCATGTCCACCAGCCAGGACCCCGGCTCGCTGGGCGTCTACGGCTTTCGCAACCGCACCGATCACTCCTACAGCGGGCTGGGCTTCGCGAATTCCAGGTCCATCAGCGCGCTGGCCATGTGGGACCAGGTGGCCCGCGAGGGAAAAAAGTCCATCCTCATCGGCGTGCCGCCCGGATATCCGCCGCGCAAAGTGAACGGCATCGCCGTGGGCTGCTTCCTGACGCCCGATACGAC
>Ga0187819_10000385_pt1 | contig 21741 bp, 19 predicted proteins | sample NC_wetland_sal_i_15_FD_132411 | JGI IMG/M metagenome (GOLD analysis project Ga0187819, IMG submission 132411) | Wetland sediment microbial communities from Neuse River Estuary, North Carolina, USA - SO4_4 | ecosystem: Environmental > Aquatic > Freshwater > Wetlands > Sediment | place: USA...
CCGGCAATCGCCAGGTTGCTGGGCGCATCCTGCGGCTTGGGCTTTTCAATCAGATTTGCGACGGGGAAGTGATCCTCAACCCCATCCCGCGGCTGCACAATGCCGTAGAACGCCGTCTCCTCCCGCGGCACCTCTTCCACTGCTACCACGCAACTGGCCTGCTCTGACTCGAATACCTCCGCGAGCCGGGTCACCACCTTGGATTTCGCGTGCAACCCCAGAATCGAATCGCCCAAGGCTACCAAAAACGGCTCTTCTCCCGCGAAATTCTCGCCGCACAGCACGGCATCTCCCAGGCCCCGCTGGACGCGCTGCCGCGTGTAGAAAAAATGAACACCCAGGTCCTTGAAATTCATTTCGTCCAGAAGCTCTCGCCGGTTGGCTTCGCTCAGGACGCGGAACAGCTCCGGATCGTCGTCGAAATGATTCTCAATCGATGCCTTATTGCGGCCGGTGATGAACAACAACTGTTGGATGCCGTTCGAAACCAGTTCCTCCACCACGTACTGGACAATGGGCTTCCGCGCCACCGGAAGCATCTCCTTGGGCTGTGACTTGGTGGCCGGAAGCAGGCGGGTCCCCAGGCCTGCGACTGGAATCAAAGCGCTTTTGATCACTCCATTGACTATAGAACATGGACCAAACTTGAACGGCAGCCGATTTCCATTTATAGTAGGCGAAGAGAAAGCGAACGTGAGTTCCTTCCACCATCAGCTCGCTCTGCTGCGCCAGAAGGTCGCGCGCATCGACCGCAAATACGCCGGAGCCGAAAAACCCAGGGTGACGCCCTGTCTCATCGAAGAAATCGTGTCGGGCCAGGTCATGGAAACCGCTCTCGGCGCTCACTTTGAGACCGAACGGTTGTATGAGCGGCACCGGCGCCACGGCTCGGTGGGGATCGCGGACCTGATCGATCTGCCCGAAAATCTGTTGGATGCGCTTTCCGAGGGCGCCATACCGCAATCGCACCCCAAGCGCTGGGCCTTTCTCGACACGGAGACCACAGGGCTTGCGGGCGGCACCGGAACCTACGCATTCTTGATCGGAGTGGGCAGCATCGATGAAGCGGGCTTCCGGGTTCGCCAGTTTTTCATGCGCGACTACGGCGAAGAGGCCTCCCAGCTTTCATCCCTCGCCGCGTATCTGGAGCGGTTTGACGTGCTGGTCACGTACAACGGCAAAGCGTATGATCAGCCGCTACTAGAAACCCGTTATCGCATGGTCCGATCGCGTCCCCCGTTCGCCCGAATGGAGCACCTGGATCTGCTGTTCGGAGCGCGGCGTTTGTGGAAACTCCGGCTGGACAGTTGCCGGCTGGTGGATCTCGAGAATCGGGTGCTGGGCGTTGAGCGGCAGGGCGATCTGCCCGGTGAGATGATTCCCTACTACTATTTCGAGTACTTGCGCATGCGGCAGGCGTTCCGGCTGGTGCCCATCTTTCATCACAATGCGATGGATATCCTTTCTCTTGCGTGCCTGACAGCCATTGTGCCGGCGGCTTTCGGATCTCCAGACAGCACTCGGTTCCGGCATGGCGCGGATCTCGTTGGTCTGGCGCGGTGGCTGCTGGCGGCCGGGCGCAACGAAGAAGCTCTCGGGCTCTACCGACGCTCGGTCGAACTCGGTTTGCCGGACGCGCTGCTTTTTCCCACGATGGCTGAGATCGGCGCCATTGAAAAACGGCTGGGAAACCATGCGGCGGCCCTTGAAGTTTTCAGCGATCTCGCCGCTTCACCCAATCCCTGCCGCGCCCATGCATTTGAAGAACTCGCTAAGTATTACGAGCATCGCGAGCGCAACTATGATTTGGCCATAGAGATGACGCGCAGTGCCCGCGACCTCAAAGACACTCCGGAACTGGAACGCCGTGAGGAGCGGCTGAAGCGACGCGCCAAGCGGACACAGGCGTTATCATAGACCTTTCCCTCAATGAAAATTTTGTTGCTGTCTCTGCTGCTCGCCCAGGCGAGCGCGCCTGACCCCGAAAACCAGTTGGTTCACGATCTGCTGCGGGAGCTCATCGAGACCAATACCACGCACTCCATAGGAAGCACTGGGAAAGCGGCGCAAGCTATGGCGGCGCATCTGAGAGCCGCCGGGTTCGAGCCTTCCGATGTTCGCGTTCTCGGCCCGCGGTTTGACCGCGCCAATCTGGTGGCTCGCCTTCGAGGCACGGAGGTCCGGAAACCCATCCTGCTCATCGCGCACCTGGACGTGGTCGAGGCCCGGAAGGAAGATTGGACCACCGACCCGTTCCAGTTCGTCGAGAAAGACGGGTACTTTTACGGACGCGGAACGATGGACATCAAGAGCGGCGACGCCATCCTGGTGGCCAATTTCATTCGCTGGAAGCGCGAAGGATTCCGGCCCGATCGCGACTTGATCCTGGCGCTAACGGCCAATGAGGAGGGCGGCGATGTGGAGGAAAACGGGATTCACTGGCTCCTGAAAAACCACCGCGATTTGATCGACGCGGCATACTCGCTCAACGTGGACGGCGGCAACCTCGAAACCAAGAAGGGCGAGAAGCTGCTCAATGAGCTGCAGTACGCCGAGAAGGGCTTTCTCAGCTTTGTCCTGGAAGTGAAAAACAAAGGCGGGCACAGTTCGATGCCGGAGAAAGAGAACGCGATCTACCGGCTGTCGCGGGGACTGGTTCGCCTCAGTGAATTTGATTTTCCCGTGATCCTGGACGCCGGCACCCGGGCTTTCTTCGAGGCCATGGCCGTGCGGCAGTCGCCGGAAGTCGCGCAGGCCATCAACCGGATGCTCTCGACGAATCCGCCGGATGCCGCCGCGGTCGCGCTGTTATCGCGGTCGCCCGACTGGAACGCGGCTTTGCGGACCACTTGCGTCGCTACCATGCTTCAAGGCGGCCACGCGGAAAATGCGCTGCCGCAATCCGCCAAAGCCACGGTGAACTGCCGCATTCTGCCGTCGCAGTCCGCGGCCGAGGTACAACAGACGCTGCGGCAGGTTCTGAAGGATGACCAGATCAGCATGACTCCGCTCGAGCCGCTCAGCCAGGTTCAGAGCCCACCGTCGCCGCTGGACCCGGACGTGATGGCGGCCGCGAAACGCGTGACGTCGGCGATGTGGCCGGGCGTTCCTGTCGTGCCCTTCATTTCACAAGGCGGCACCGATGGCACGCATCTGCGCCGCGCCGGGATCCCAACTTATGGGATCTCGGGCATTGCCGACGACTATGACGACATCCGCGCGCACGGCAAGGATGAGCGGATTGCAGCCACCGCTCTGTACGAAGGCCGTGAGTTCATGTACCGGCTGGTGAGAGAGCTTTCCGCGCCGGCGAGATAAGGATGAGGGTAGCGGTGGCTTTCAGCCTGCGGACCCGCTTTCCTGCGGGTCAAGCCAGCCGAAAGGCTGGCTCGCAGCCAAGAATGGCTGCCCCACAAATCGAACTTCTGCCAACTCTCGAGCCTGGTCGCGAGATTTTCACGAGAGGACACGATGAAAGAGTTTAAAGGCAAAGTCGCGGTGATGACTGGTGCGGCGAGCGGCATTGGACGGGGGATCGCCGAACGGTGTGTGAGTGAGGGCATGAAAGTAGTCCTCGCCGACATCGAGGAACCTAATCTCATCAAAGCAGAAACTGAACTGAAAACCGCCGGCGGAACTGTGCTTGGTGTGAGAACGGACGTCTCGAAACGGAGCGACGTCGAACGGCTGGCTCGCCAAGCGCTCGATGCCTTTGGCCAGGTCGACTTGCTGTTCAACAACGCCGGAGTCGGCGCCGGTGGGGCGCCATGGGAGGCAACATGGAACGACTGGGAGTGGGTAATCGGCGTTAATTTATGGGGCGTGATCCATGGCGTAAAGGTATTCACGCCGCTGATGCTTGCGCAGAATACGGAGTGCCATATCATCAATACGTCCTCGGCTGCCGGGCTCATCGTCGGTGGCGGCTCCGCTCCTTACGCGGTGTCGAAGCATGCGGTGGTGGCCCTCTCAGAAAGCCTGTACTTATCGCTCCAACAACGGAACTCGCTCGTCAAAGTATCGGTTCTCTGCCCGGGGCTTGTGCGAACAAATATCATCAATGCCGAGCGTAACAGGCCCGCGGAGCTGCGTAATGAACCGGTCACGATGACCCCGGAAATGCAAGCCGGTCTGGCCGCATTCAAGGCCGCCATCGAGCGAAGCATGCCTCCTCTCCAAGTCGCTGACGTGGTCTTCGATGCAATTCAGAAGGAGCAGTTCTATATTCTTCCCCATCCCGAATGGACCGAGGTGATCCAACTGCGAACCGACAAACTGCTCCGAATGGAAAATCCGCAAAACCCTATGGCAATGGTTACGAAACTCATCAACCTCGGCGGTTGAAGAATGTCCGACTCACATCGGAGTGATGACGCTAGCTCTTCACACTCATAAGCTTTACTATAAAAAAGCGCTGTGCATGACTCTCTGCTGAACTGACGCGTCTAATGAGCGCCATCCGGTTTGAAAACGTCTCGAAAAGCTACCCGATCTACGAATCGCCGGGCGACCGTCTCAAGGAACTGGCCACCTTCAACCGGCTCCAGTTTCACCGGAATTTCTGGGCGCTGCATGATGTCAGTTTCGAGATCCGGCGCGGCGAGACATTCTGCGTGATCGGCGAGAACGGATCGGGAAAGAGCACCCTGCTGCAGCTTGTGGCCGGCATTCTGCAACCCAGTTCCGGCAGCGTGGCGGTGGACGGGCGCGTCTCCGCGCTGCTCGAATTAGGCGCCGGGTTCAATCCGGAATTCACCGGCCGGGACAACGTCTATCTGAATGGCGCGGTTCTGGGCCTTTCCACACGCGAAATTACAGCGCGATACAAAGACATCGAAACGTTTGCCGAGATCGGCGACTTCATCAACCAGCCGGTGAAGACCTATTCGAGCGGCATGGTGGTGCGTCTGGCTTTCGCCGTAGCCATCAACGTCGATCCTGAGATTCTGCTGGTCGACGAAGCGCTGGCGGTGGGCGACATTTATTTCCGCCAGCGCTGCATGCGCAAGGTGCACGAACTGCGCGCGCGGGGTATCACCATTCTGTTCGTCTCGCACGCCCTGGCGGATGTGAAGGCGCTGGGCGACCGGGCGCTCTGGCTCGACCAGGGCCGCGTGGTTGAGCTGGGCGAGACCGATCGCGTCGTCGCCAAGTACCTGGCCGCCATGGTGGAGAAGGACACCGCGTATCTCGCGCAGCAGCGGGCCGCGGTGAGCGTGGCGCGGGAGCGTTCGCTGGCGCCGGAAATTGTGGATCACATTCCGAACATCGACCACCGGTATGGCGACGGGCGCGCTGAGGTGCTGGGAATCGCTATTCTCGATCCGCAAGGGACGGGGCTTCAACTGCTGGAGCCATCAAGCCAAATTGTCGTGCGCATCTCGGTCCGCGCTAAGGCTGAGGTCCAGCACCCGAATGTCGGATTCATCATGCGTAATCATCTGGGCGTCGATTTCGCGGGAACCAATACGGAGCGCGAAGGCTTCCCGCTCGATCCCATGATGCCCGGCGATATCCACACGATCGATTTTCATCTCCAGGTGCCGGAGCTGTATCCCTCGTCGTTCTCGTTTTCGCCGGCGATCGCCGACGGTCCGCTCGAAGCCTTTCGGGTTTGCGACTTGATCGACAACGCCATCGCCGTGCAGATGGCTCGCGGCGACGGGGAAGTTTACGGATTTCTGCACCTGCCCTGCCAAATCGCACTCAACGCACGGCTGGGTTCAGGAGCGGCGGAGGTGGTGAAGCAAGCCCGGAGCAGGGTATGAAAGGAATCGCAATGAAAGCCGTTATCCCTGTGGCGTGCGCGCTCGCGTGCGCTTGCTCATTAAACGCACAAATCACTGCGACGCTGAACCATTTACCCAACGGCATGGAGGAAGTCAGAATTCGCAACAATTCTGCAGCCAGCCTGGTGGCATTTGTGGTCACCGTAAAACAGGTGCCCCAAAGCGAGTACTCCAGTAATGCGCCCTTTGTGGTGTATTCAGATCCGTTGATTGAGCCGGCGGCCAGGCCGCTGCCGGCAGGCGAAGAGCGCGTGCTGATCACGGGTGGTGTGGCGGCAGGCCTGGACTCCCACGGCAGGCCGTGGTGCTACGGGTCGTGCAGTCGTTTACAGGAGCCGGTGGCTGCTGCCGGAATTTTCGCCAACGCCGAACCCACTGGTGACGCGGCCTTGCTGACTCGGCTGATATTGCGCCGGAGCAGTTTGCTGCAAGCGGTGGAGATGGCGCTCGAAACACTATCCGATGCCGGCAGACACAACGTACCCCGAGGTGAGCTGGTTGGCCAGTTCAAGAAGATGGCGGCCTCGGTGAGCCATTGGTACCTGCCTCCGGAGCAACAGGTAGGTCGCGATCTCTACAAGTCGATCATCGGACAACTGATGGATTTGCCGGTGGAGGTTGGATCGCCATTCCCGCCGACGGCCTTCGTACAGGAAGAAACGGCGATGTTGAACCGGCAGCGCGTCATGCTCCTGGAATCGCAACCCAGCCTGGCAGAGGCGCTCCTCATTGAAAGGTAAGATCGTCGCAGCCAGAATGCTGGATTGTTCCTTCCAGTCGCGGCTAAATACTAGAATGAAGGGCGATGGAGCGCACGGTAGCCAAATTCTCGAGCCATCAGGAAGCCGAGCAAGCCGAGCGAGAATACTACCGGAGCCTGACACCGCAGCAGAGGCTGGATATTCTGTTACAGTTGATCGAATTTTCGCGAAAAGAGGGCGATGCCGCTTCAGAAAGATTTGAGAGAGTTTATCGAATCGTTAAATTCTCACCACGTTGAGTATCTGATTGTCGGAGCTTTTGCCCTCGCTTTCCATGGTGCGCCTCGTTCTACCGGCGACATCGACATTCTCCTTCGACGGTCCCCCGAAAACGCAGAACGCATCGAATCGGTGCTCGTTGATTTTAGCTTCGCCTCCCTCGGGCTGTCAGCGGCCGATTTCATCGATGCCGATCAGATTATCCAGCTCGGCCAGCCACCAAATAGAATTGACTTACTCACTTCCATCACCGGTGTCGAGTTTGAGGAAGCGTGGGCCGGGCGTGTAGCGGCGGATCTCCACGGGATTCCGGTCCATTTCCTCGGCCGAGAATGCCTGATTCGAAACAAGAGGGCAACGGGCCGAACCCGAGACCTGGCGGATCTGGAGGCGCTCGGCGCGCGCTGAGAAGGTGAGTTTTCAGCCGGAGGTACACTACCAGGAAATGCAAAGGGGAACCTTGCGGAGCTGTGAGCTTGGCTGAGTTTACCGGCGAGCGTGTGATTCCGGGCAAGGTGGATGACGACCTGCTGAACGAGCATGTCGCCCGCTATGCCTTCGCAGAGCGGCTGGCGGCGGGCCGGCGCGTGCTGGATGCGGGCTGTGGATCGGGCTACGGCGCTGCGAAGCTGGCCGCGAGAGCGCGCGAAGTGCTGGGTATCGATGTTTCGCAAGAAGCCGTCGACTATGCCCGCGAACATTACCCCGCCCCCAACCTGCGTTTTGAATGCGCCGATTGCCTGGACATACCGGCCGCGGACGGCGCTTTCGATCTGGTGGTGGCCTTCGAAATCATCGAACATTTGAGCGACTGGCGGGGGTTCCTTGGCGAAGTGCGCCGCGTGCTCGCGCCGGACGGCCGCTTTATCGTTTCCACACCCAACCGGCTTTACTACGCCGAAGCGCGCGCCGGGCTCGGGCCCAATCCATTCCACGTTCACGAATTCGAGTACCACGAGTTTCGCGCCGAATTGGAGTCGGTCTTCCCCGATGTAGCCATGTACCTGGAGAACCATACCGACGCCATCGTGTTCACCGAAGCCGGTGGCGCCGGCCCGATGGAAGCAGGAGTCGATGAACTGGCTGCCAGCCCCGAAAATGCACACTTCTTTGTGGCCGTGTGCGGCCTGCCGGCCGATCCGGCAGTTCCCGGGCTCGCATGGGTTCCACGGGCAGCCAATATGCTGCGCGAGCGCGAGCATCACATCGAAGTGCTGGAGACCGAACTCCGCGAGCGTATCGCGCGCGTGGTCCAACTTCAGGATGAACTGGCCGCCGAGCAGGCCCAGGCGCGGGTACGAATCGATCAGCTCGAAGCGGAACTCCGCGAGACGGTGGAGAACGCCACGCGGCTCGCCGGTGAACTCGCCGCCAAGGTTGCCGAGCTGGGCCAGTGCGTGGAGCATCTCCACGCCGCCGAGCGCACCGTCGAGGAACGGACAGCCTGGGCGCGTCGCAACGAAGCCGAGGCGGACGACCTGCGGCGGCGGTTGCAGGCGCTGTGGAGTACGCGCTGGCTCAGGCTCGGGTTCAAGCTGCGCATTCTCCCCAAGCCGGAATCCGGTAGATGAGAGCGCTGTTCCGTTTCATCCGGCTGACGCCGCTGGTATTGCTCTCGCCCGTCATCCTGGCCGCAGCGGTGATCGTCTTTGCCGTTGAAGATCTGGCCTGGAGTCTTTTCGGGCGCAGGCGCCAACCGGCGAACACGCACCCTCAAACCGCCGGGGCCAGCGTGGTCATTCCCAATTGGAACGGCCGCGATCTGCTGGAAAAATACCTTCCGTCGGTGATTGCGGCACTCGAGGGGAATCCAGCCAACGAGATCGTCGTGGTTGACAATGGCTCAACGGACGGCAGCGCCGAATTTCTGAGCCGGAATTTTCCGGCGGTAAAGGCGGTCGCTCTCGAACGCAACCTCGGCTTTGGCGGTGGCTCGAATGCGGGTGTGCGCGCCGCGGCCAACGACATCGTGGTGCTGCTGAACAGCGACATGCGCGTAGCGCCCGATTTTCTCGCGCCCCTGGTGGCCGGCTTCACCGACGAGCGAGTGTTCGCGGTTTCGTGCCAGATTCTGTTTACGGACCCGAACAAACGGCGGGAAGAAACCGGGCTCACGCAAGGATGGTGGGAAGAAGGCGGGTTGCGCGTACGGCATCGCATCGACGACCAGATCCGCGACCTGTACCCGTGCTTGTACGGCGGCGGCGGCTCCTGCGCCTTCGACCGGCGGAAATTCCTGGAGCTGGGCGGCTTCGATCCGCTGCTCGAACCGTTTTATCTCGAAGATACCGACCTCGGCTATCAGGCCTGGAAACGCGGCTGGAAAGTGCTCTATCAGCCGCGCAGCGTGGTGTATCACGAGCACCGGGGCACCATCGGGAAACGGTTCAGCCAAGCGCAGATCCAGGCGGTGCTGCACAAGAACTACATTTTGTTCGCGTGGAAAAACATTCACGAATGGCGGCGGCTGGCATCTCATTTCTTCTTTACCTATGCGGGCGCGCTGGTCAGCGTGATGTTCGGCGAGTCGCCGCGGCGGTCCAGCATGGCCGGCCTCTGGCGCGCGTTTCTTCAGTTGCCCCGCGCTGTGCGATCGCGCTGGCGGGCTCGGCGCTTGGCGGAAATCAGCGACACGGAAGCTTTCCGGCGGCCTCTGGGCGGCTATTTTCGCGATCGTTTTCTGTGCGCCGAGTCCGCTCCCGAGCGGCTACGCGTCCTGTTCATTTCTCCTTACCCGATCTGCCCGCCGGTTCACGGAGGCGGGGTTTTCATGTACGGAACGCTGCGTGAACTGGCCAAGCACGCAGAGGTACACGTAGTGGCCCAGCTCGAGCTACCAGAACAGAGGGAAGCGCACGAAGAACTGAGAGCGTTCTGTGCGTCGATGGAGCTTCCAGTCCGCATTGCGCAGCTCGATGCCAGCGCTTCCCCCACGCCGCGCGCGGTCCGCGAATTCGCCGACCCGGACCTGGAATGGCTCATCCATCGCAAGATCCTTCTGGATCAAATCGACGTTCTGCAATTGGAGTACACGCCCCTGATTCAATACGCGGCCCGGTTTGAGCGGCTGGCGAGCGTGGTTTTTGAACACGACCTCTATTTCCAGTCCATCGCCCGCGGTCTGAGGCATCAGACTGGCCGGGCGCTGGCAAAAGCGGCGTTCGAGTATCTGCGCGCCTTTCACTACGAGCTGACGCATTTGCCGCAATGCGATCGCGTACAGGTTTGCACTCGGGAAAACCGGGAGTTTCTTACCTCGTATCTCCCCCGATCCGCCGGGCGGATTCAAGAGGGGCTGCGCGCCGGCATTTGCGTGAACCGCTTTCTCTTCCGGCCCGACGGACGCGAATCCGGCTCCATGCTGTTTGTGGGAAGTTTCCGTCACACCCCGAACCTGACGGCCATCGAGTGGTTCGTCGAGCAGGTGTTACCACGGGTTCTGGAGCACCGGCCCGACGCGCGTCTGGTGGTGGTGGGCTCCGATCCTCCGCCACCCGGCCTTTTCGCAAAGGCCACGCGCGCAGTCGAACTGTTAGGATTTGTGGAAGACATCCGGACCGAACTGATGCGCCGCGCGGTATTTGTATGCCCGATTCTCAGCGGCTCCGGCGTGCGCGTGAAGCTCTTGGAGGCGTTCGCCGCCGGAATTCCCGTGGTTTCGACGGCCGTCGGAGCCGAGGGCCTGGCGCAATGCGACGGAGAATTTTGCGCGCTCGCAGACGATCCCGGGGAATTCGCTCGCAAGGTGGTGGAGATCCTGAACGCACCCGATCAGGCGAGGGCCATGACCGAACGCGCTCGCAAAGAAGTGGAATCGAACTGGGACATGCCGGTTCTCACCGAGAGGTTGGAGAGGAGCTACCGCGAAGTGCTCAATGAGAAGCGGAGGGCGGCTTGCCGGCCAGATCGCGTTTGAGCCGGTCGACGACGCGTTTGGCGGTGTGGTCCAGGTCGTCGGGCGTAAATTTCACCGGCTTTTCGTACACCGACCAGAGAACCGAACGGGAGTGGGCGTCCACCAGGAACAGCGTGCCCTTGCCGCGAGCGAACGTCGAAACGGGCATCGGCGCCGACTCCGTCATCGTTTTCCGGCTATGCGAGGTTTGCTGCGTGTCTGCATCTTCCGAGTCGCTGTCCGTGTCTTCCGCCTCCGGCTTCGGCGTGGGGTGCAGTTGCTCCAGTTTCGACTCGAGATCCTTGCCGAGCGTATCGGTGAGGATGGCGTCCGCGCGCGACGGGTCCGCGACCACTTCCAGCACCCGTTCCCGGGTCAAACGGTTGGCCAGGTACTGGTCCAGTCCATGCCCCATCGGTAGGACGTATATGGTGCGCACGCTGGAACCACCGATCTCAGCGGCCCCTGCCAGCACCGAAAGCAGAAGAAATGCGGCGAATCGCATGGCACCCACCATCATAGCAACGCCGCTCCTTGCGCATGCGTGATATGTCCGGCGACATTGCGGTCATCGTTCCGGTTTGGAACGGCCGGGCCCTGGTGGAGCGCCTGCTGCTGAGCTTGCGCGCACAGACGCACCCGGTGGCCGAGACGGTGATTGTAGACAACGGCTCGGAGGATGGCGCCCCCGAAGCCGCGGAGCGGTTGGGAGCGCGCGTCATCCGCATGGGATCGAATACCGGATTCGCACGCGCCGTGAACCGCGGCATTCAGGAATGCACGACCGAATGGCTGGCCGTCATCAACAGTGATGTGGAACTCGCGCCGGACTACCTGGAACGGTTGCTGGCGGAGGCTCGGCTGAGTGGCGCATGGTTCGCCACCGGAAGGATTCTGAGCGCGTCGCGCCCCGACCACATTGACGGCACGTATGACGCCTTATGCCGCGGCGGGTGCGCATGGCGTGTGGGGCAAGGCCGGCCGGACGGCCCCGAGTTCGCGTGTCCGCGAACCATCTGGTCTGCGCCGGGCACGGCCGTGCTATTTCGCACGGAACTGTTTCGCTACCTGGGGCTACTCGATGAAATGTTCGAATCGTACCTGGAAGACGTGGAGTTCGGCTTGCGTTGCGCCTGCTTGAATTATGCCGGCCGCTACGTCCCTGATGCCATTTGCTATCACGAAGGCAGCGCTGCGCTGGGCAAATGGCATTCCGCAGTCGTCCGAAGAATTGCGCGTAACCAGGTACTTCTGGTGGCGAAGTACTACCCGCGTAGCCTTCTACTGGGTGTCGCCTGGCCCATCCTGGTCTCCCAGTCGCTTTGGGGGCTGCTGGCTTGGCACCATGGAGCCTTGCAGGCCTTTCTGGCGGGAAAGATCGAGGGACTGAAGAGCATTCGTGCGGCGCGCAGAACGGCTGCGGGCCTCGAAATCAAACCCGATCGGCTGGCGGAGGTTTTGCGGGAATCGGAACGTGAGATACGCCGGGTGCAGCGCCTGACGGGCCTGGACTGGTACTGGCGTGTGTACTTTTTGCTGACCTCCGGTGGGACAGATTGACACACTTACACGACGTGGGGATCGTCATCGTGACCTGCAACTCCGCGCCGGAGATCGGTCCCTGCCTGGATGCGGCAATAGCCACGGGTGCGGAAGTCATCGTCGTGGACAACGCTTCTGAGGACGGCACACGCGCGGAAGTGGAACGCCGCGGAGTGCGCCTCCGGGCCAATTCGTCGAATGCCGGTTTCGCCGCCGCGGTAAATCAGGGCATCCGCGAGTTACGCGCGCCCTTGCTGCTATTGCTGAATCCGGACGCCATTATACAATCGGGACTCGAATCATTGCGCGAGGCGTGCGGAGATCCCCAGACGGCGGCGGCGGGCGGGATGCTGGTGGACGACCTCGGTAAACCGCAGGTGGGGTTCATGGTGCGGCGTTTTCCCACGCCGGCGGCGCTTTGCCTGGAGGTGCTACTTGTAAACCGCCTTTGGCCCGGCAACCCGGTGAATTGGCATTACCGTTGCTTAGGCTTGAACTACAGCGCGCCACTCGAAGTGGAACAGCCCGCCGGGGCGTTTCTGATGATTCGCCGCGACGCGTGGGAAAAATTGGGCGGGTTCGATGAGAGTTTTTATCCGCTCTGGTTTGAAGACGTGGACTTTTTGAAGCGCGCGCAAACGAACGGCTATCACACGTGTTTCGTGCCGGGCGCGGTGGCGAAACACACAGGGGGTCACTCCATCCAGAAGATTTCAGTGGAGTTCCGGCAACTTTATTGGTATCGTAGTCTACTTAAGTACGCGGCCAAGCATTTCCCCCCGGGTTCGGAGAAGATTGTTTGCTTGGCGGTAATAATCGGCTCCTGCATGCGAACAGTGCTGGGTATCGCTCACCAGTGGAGCCTGAAGCCCATTGCAGTCTATGGCAAAGTCGTGAGGCTTGCCGGCCGGCAGTTGTTTTTCGGAGCGGCAGGATGAGTTAACCGTGTTGTCTTTTCATAAGTCATGGCAGAGTAGATTTTTCTCAGGTTCGAGTTCATGTCCTATAGCGACTTTGTATCCGTCACTCTAGTTACTTACAACAGCGGTCGGTTCATTAAGCGGTGCCTGGAATCGGTTCTCGAGCAGAGATATCCCGACAAGGAAATCATCGTCATCGATAACTGCTCGACCGACGGAACCATCGACATCCTGGAACAATTCGAGGACCGCTGCCAGATCGTCTACAACGAAGAAAACATCGGCTTCGCCGCGGCGCAAAACCAGGCCATCGCGCTCTCCAGCGGCGACTGGGTGTTGACGCTGAATCCGGATGTTCTGCTGTTGCCCGATTTCATTCAGGTGCTGGTGGATGCCACACAACTGGATCCCAAGGTCGGCACGGTTTGCGGCAAGCTGCTGACCATGACGGATGCCTTCGCCTTTCCGGCGAAGCCCGTGGTCGACTCCACGGGTATCTACTTCACCCCCATGCTGCGTCATCTGGATCGCGGCAGCCAGGAAGTGGATAACGGCCACTATCTCAACTACGAGTACGTTTTTGGCGCGACCGCGGCCGCGGCCCTGTACCGCCGCGAGATGATTCACGACATCTCGATTGGCAGCGAGTTTTTCGACTCGGATTTCTTCGTCTATCGCGAGGACGCGGACGTGGCGTGGCGAGCCCAATTACTGGGCTGGCGATGCCTCTATGTGCCCTATGCGCGCGGGTACCACGTGCGCAAAGTGCTGCCGGGAAAACGCCGCGCGTTGCCGCCGGAAATCAACATGCACTCCGTAAAGAACCGGTTTATGCTGCGGATGAAGAACATCTCCGGAGATCTTTACCGCCGCAACTGGTTCTCGATTTCGGTGCGCGACGTGATGGTGGTGACTTGCTGCCTGCTGTGGGAGCATTCATCGCTCAAAGCATTCTGGTACCTGGCGAATAACTGGAAGCGCATCATGGCCAAGCGCCGGGAGATCCGCAAACGCCAGCGCGTGGATGACGAGTACATCGCGAGCTGGTTCAAATACGCACCCGTCAGCAAACCCGCTCCGCGGAAGATGGTTCGCGTGCTGTCCAGATCCCGGGCTTTTCAGGACTAAGAGGACCCGAGACACCCTCCCACCTCCGGCTGTGCTGTAATTCGGATTGATGCGGATCGCCCTCCTCGGCACCAGAGGCATTCCAGCCCATTACGGCGGATTCGAAACCTTTGCCGAAGAGTTATCCACGCGATTGGCGCTGATGGGGCATTCCGTGGCGGTCTACTGCCGCGAGCGCCCACCGCAATCACCGTGGCGCGGCGTGGAATTGCGTTATCTCCCCACCATCCGCCACAAGTATTTCGATACGCTCGCCCACACGGGTCTCTCGACCCTTCACTTGCTGTTCCATCGCGCGGACGTCGCGCTTTACTGTAACGCCGCCAACGCCATTTTCGCGATTCTGCCTAGGCTTGCCGGAATTCCAGTGGCGCTCAATGTCGATGGTATCGAGCGCAAGCGCAAGAAGTGGAACCGGCTGGCCAAAGCCTGGTACTTGCTGTCAGAGAAGCTGGCCACGTTTTTGCCCAACGAAGTGGTGACCGATGCGCAAGCCATTGCGGATTATTATGGCCAACGCTATGGCAAGAAAACCTGCTTCATTCCGTACGGCGCGGAGACGGGAAAGACCGAAACGCACGACGCGCTCGATGCACTCGGCCTGGAACCTCGCCGCTATTTTCTCTACGTGAGCCGCATGGAACCGGAGAATCATGCGCTCGAAGTGCGCCAGGCGTTCGAACAGGTGCGCACGGACATGAAGCTGGCATTGATCGGGGACGCGCCATATGCGGCCGAATATATCCGTCAAGTGCATGCGACCACCGATCCGCGCATCGTGATGCCGGGCGCAATTTACGGCCGGGGGTATCAGGAACTCGGCTCCCATTGTTTCGCTTACATTCACGCCACCACCGTCGGCGGCACGCATCCCGCGCTCATCGAAGCCATGGGCCGCGGCGCGCTGGTGCTCTATCGCGACACGCCCGAAAACACCGAGGTGGCGCAGGAGGCCGGAATTCCATTTGGCGAAAATGATTTGGCGGATAAAATCGCACTGGCGCTGGCCATGAGTGAACCGGAGCGGAACGGATTTCGCCGGCGCGCCATGGAGCGCGTGCGAGAACGCTATTGCTGGGATGCCGTCACAGCCCAGTATGACCGGCTCTTCCGCAAACTCGCGGGGGCGGCCATGGCTCAAGCAAGGCGGCGCGTGGGCGTCGATAATTGAGAGGTGCCCGTGCTTCCTTACCGGTCCTACGCGCTGATCTCTCGCGAGCAGCTCCGCCAGAATTATCGCAGCGTCCGGTTAGCTGCCGGACCCGGGGTCGCGGTGATGGCGGTGGTGAAAGCCGACGCCTACGGCCACGGGGCTGAAGAAGTTTCACGCGTGCTGGTGGCCGAAGGCGTCGAGTGGCTGGCCGTCAGCTCCGTGGCTGAGGGCGTAACCTTGCGGCGCGCAGGAATTCCGGTGCCTATTCTCGTAATGACCGGCGTTCTCCCCCACGAATGGCAAGCAGTCACTGATGCCAAGCTCACGCCATCGGTCCATTCGCTCGAAGATCTTCGCGCGCTCGATCGCATGGCGCGTGAATCGGGGCAAAGCCTCGATTACCACCTCAAGATCGACAGCGGCATGAACCGGATGGGCACGCGCGCCGGCGCTGAAGAAATCATCGCCGTGCTGCGTTCCGCCAGCCACGCTCGTTTGAGCGGGCTGATGACGCATTTCGCCTCGCCCGCCGACTACACCTCCACGCAAACCGAAGAGCAGACGGATTATTTTTCCAGGATCATCGAGCAACTGCGCGAAGCCGGATTTACGCCGCCTCACATCCACATGTCCAGCACGAACGCTCTGGCCTATCGCCGCAATCCCTCATGGCTCACCATGGTGCGGCCAGGCCATGCGCTGTACGGGTACGTGTCCCCCGCGCGCGGCAATGCGCCCAAGCCCCTGCTGAAGGTGAAGCCGGTGCTCACCTGGAAAGCCAAGATCCTCACGGTGAAAGAAATCCCCGAGGGCGCACGTGTGGGCTACGGCGGAGTCTTTCGCGCGCCCGCGCCCATGCGCATCGCGGTTCTGGCGGCGGGCTACGCCGACGGGGTCTCGCACCGGCTGTCGAACAAAGGAAAAGTGATCGCCGGGGGCAAGCTCGTGCCCATTTTGGGCACGGTCTGCATGGACCTGACCAGCATCGACATCAGCCAGACCGCGCCGCTCGCACCGGGCGATGAAGTCACTCTTCTGGGACGCGAGGGCGACGCCAGCCTGGATGCCCAGCAAATCGCGCGCACCGCGGGCACCATTTCCTATGCCATCCTCTGCGGCATCGGAGCGCGCGTGGAGCGGGTGTACGTTTGATGCCGGATTAAAAAATCGAAATTTCAGCCGATAGAGCTATTAGCGGCCCGCCTCGCGGGTCCACATTCCCAAATATCGGAGAAACCTATTACATGGCACAATTCCAGGCGTATTCACCGGGCGTCCAGGTGAACGGACAGACGGTATTATCGGTGGTCAAAGGCATGGGGGCGTTCGCTCAGACCGCTTCGGACATCTTGGCGCGGCACGGCATCAAGTCCCCGAACCCGACGGGATGGTACCCCCAACAGGCGTGGCTGAGCGCCTTTCAGGAAATTTCGAAATCGGTCGGCCCTCGGACATTAAGCCAGATCGGGAGAAGCATTCCCAACAGCGCGAAGTTCCCGCCGGGAATCGATACCGTGGAGAAGGCTCTGGCTTCGATTGACGCCGCCTACCACATGAATCACCGCGGGGGAGAGATCGGCCATTACAAGTTCACGAAAACCGGCGAGAGACTGGGAACGATGGAATGCCGGAATCCTTATCCCTGCGACTTCGATCAAGGGCTCATCGAGGCGATGGTTCGGCGCTTCATGCCGGCCGGTTCGATGCCCAAGGTCACGCACGACGCCTCGAAACCATGCCGCAACAAGCAAGGCGACTCTTGCACGTTTCTGATTTCCTGGTAAGCGCAGGCTAGAAATCGGTTTAGTAGCGCACCAGGTCTTCGAAATCCAGATTTCCGCCGGAAAGAATCACCCCGATCGAGCGGACGTTCTTCGGCAGCTTGTGGTGCAGCACCGCCGCGGCCGCCACCGCTCCGCTCGGCTCAACCAGCAGCTTCATGCGCATCAGGAGAAACTTCACGGTCTCGCGGATCTCCGCTTCGCTGACGAGCAGTACCTTCTCGACGTGCCTTTGCAGCACCGGGAATGTCAGCGCCCCCGGCTGCGGCGCGCGCAACCCGTCGGCAATGGTATCCGGGAGCGGAATTTCCACCCTCCGCCCGGCCTGAAGCGAAAGGAAGGTATCGTTGGCGCGCTCGGGCTCCGCGCCGAAGATGCGGATCTCCGGATCCAGGGCCTTAGCGATGGTGGCGCAACCCGCCAGCAGCCCGCCTCCGCCGATGGGCGCAATAAACGCGTCCAGTTGCGGAATGGTCTGCAGCAGTTCGAGCGCTGCTGTCCCCTGCCCGGCCATCACCAGCGGATGATCGAACGGCGGCACCAGCGTAGCGCCGGTCTCTTTGAGAATGCGTTCGGCGATGGCCTCGCGGCTCTCGCTTTTGCGATCGTAGGTGACGATGCTCGCTCCGTGGTTCCGCGTGGCTTCCAGTTTCCCCCGCGGTGCGTCGGCAGGCATGACGATGGTGGCTTTCGTGCCCGCTTTCTCGGCGGCAATGGCCACCGCCTGCGCGTGATTACCCGATGAGAAGGCCACCACACCACGCGGCAGATCCTCGTCCGGAATCGAGAAAATTAAATTGCTCGCACCGCGAATCTTGAAGGCGCCGCCGCGCTGCAGGTTCTCGCATTTGAAATGAACTTCCACGCCAGCGGCCCGGTTGACGCTCGTCGACGTGAACACCGGCGTGTGGCGGGCCAGGGGCCGGATGCGCACGTCGGCGTCGCGCACCATTACCGGCGAAAGGTCGGGTTCCATAGTCAGATTGCCAGCTTATCGCAGTGCAGACGGATTCCGTTGTAGCGAAATCAATGCGCGGACTGCATCTCGAAGGCGCGCCGCTCCCGGAGCCAGCGCAGCCTGCTCTGATGCTCCTGGAACAGCGTCGCAAAGGCCGCCCAATAGTAGCCCGCTACGAACAACGCCAGGAAGGGAATGGCGAAGTAATTGTAGGTGTCGACCGCAAAGGTGATCATGTAGACGAAATACGAACCCACCGCGATCTCAATGTAGGGCAGCCAGCCGCTCTTGCGCCGGTATTTCTTGTGCTCCAGATTTACCGGACGCCCCTCGATGGCGTATTTCGGCGTACGCACAAACGCGCTGCGAATGCCCAATAGCGCCTCGATCACCGCGCGCGTATTGATGATCGTGAGCGCCACTCCCACCGCCATCAGCAGGGGCAGCAGACCGAGAGAGCGTTTCCAGGTTTTGGGATGCAACTCGCGGTACGCCACGATGTAAAACGCCGAGATCGACCAGAACGACGCGATGATGAGCGGCAGATCCAGAAACACCATCTGCAGCGGGCCCATATAGAAGCGCACGATCATCACCGGCAGCATGAGCGCGGAAACCACCAGCATGAGCGGATAGGAAATATTGGGAGTCAGGTGCAAGAACGCTTCGGCCTTCACCCGCCAGGGCAGCTTTGCCCGGAAGACCTCCGGCAGAACTTTCTGCGCCACCTGGGTGAGGCCCTTGGCCCAGCGCGATTGCTGCACCTGAAAGCCATGCATCTCGACCGGCAGTTCCGAAGGGCATTCGAGGCCGGGCAGATACACGAAGCGCCAGCCCTTGAGCTGCGCGCGATAGCTGAGGTCGGAATCTTCGGTCAGCGTGTCCGCCTGCCAGCCACCGGCATCCTCGATCATCCGCCGCCGGAGAATTCCCGCCGTTCCGTTGAAATTGAAGAAATAACCGGCTCGCGAGCGCGCCCCGTGCTCCAGGATGAAGTGGCCGTCGAGCAGCAAGGCTTCCACTTCGGTCAGAAAGTTGTATTCGCGGTTCAGGTAACTCCAGCGCGTCTGCACGACGCCGACGTTCGGATCTGCGAAGTGATGAATCGTCTTGAGCAGGAAGTCCGCCGGAGGGATGAAATCGGCATCGAAGATGGCGACGAATTCGCCCGTAGTGGTTTTGAGGCCTTCGGCCAGCGCCCCGGCCTTAAATCCCTGGCGATCCGCCCGGTGGCGATACTCAATCGGGAACCCAAGCGCGTGGTAGCGCTCGCACAGCGCTTCGGCGTAAGGATGCGTGTCGTCTGTGGAGTCGTCCAGCACCTGGATCTCGAGCAGCTCTTTCGGGTACTCGATTTTGGTCACCTCATCAATCAGCCGCTCGACGACGTATCGCTCGTTATAAATCGGCAACTGGATGGTGACGCGAGGGAGTTGCTCAAACCGCGCCACCGGGTCTTTCGTAGCGTTCTTCCGGTACTTGAAGTACGTCCGGATGATGTCGTAACGGTGCAGGCCATACACGGAAAGAATCGCTAGCGTGGCGAAGTACGGAATGAGTAGCGAATAATCGAACCAGCCGAGTTGATGGATACCCGTAAACGTCTTGTCCGTCAGGCTGCGCACCAGGCGGTCGGCGAGACCGCTCGCAGCGAAAAGGGCCGGCGGTATCGAAGCTGGTAGCATCATGAGTTGTTCCAAACGGACCGGACAGTGCGGATTGCGTTGCTCCTCTCAGCCGCCGCCTTGTGGGCGGTGTTTCTGCGAATCCGCGCGTTGAGCGATCTCCGGGTTCACGTGCCCGAAGCCGTTACGTGGCTGATCTTTGCAAGTTTATTGTATCTCGTTTCGTCTTTTCTCGTGCTGCGCGTGCCAAAACGTGCGGCAAGCCACAGTTTGAGTCTTGGAATTGTCGTGGCAGCCATTATATTCCGGCTCACGGTCTGGCCCCTGACACCGTTTCCGATGACATTTACCGCTACCGGTGGGAAGGCAAACTACAGGCTGCCGGCGGCAATCCCTATGAATCCAGGCCTGTTGACCCACGCTGGGCCAGTCTGCGCGATTCCACATTCCCATTGATCGCTGGCAGAGATTTCAAGGCAATCTACGGACCGTTGAGTCAGCAGATCGAACTCCGGACCTACCGCGCGGCGGCCGCGGTAGAAAAAGATCCAGCCCGGCAGGTCTTCTGGTTCAAGTTGCCGTTTGCGCTATGTGATTGCGCACCACCTGCCGCAAGAGCGCGTGCTGATTTACGCCTGGTCGCCTTTGCCGGTGATCGAATTCAGGGCCACAGGCCACAACGATTCGGTGATTGTTCTGCTCATTACGCTCGCGCTGCTTGCCGCCGCGAAAGAGCGCTGGACCTGGGCCTTCGTCGCGCTCTCTCTTGCCGTAGCTGCCAAAATATGGCCGGTTCTGCTGTTCCCGATCTTCATCGGATGGCGCCGGAGCCGGCCGCTGCGCTGGTATCAGTGGTGGGTGACGCTTTCCCATCCTCGGCCCTCTCGCGTTTCCTTATCGGACCAATGTCACTGAGAATCTGCGCTTCATAAGTGGATTCATGGGCGGCTGGCGCAACAACGACAGCCTCTTCGGCATCATCTTGTGGCTGGCAAAAGACCCGTATCGCGCTAAATACGCCGTGCTCGGAATCATCGCGCTGACGGTCTTGATCCTGACCTTCGGGAGAATTCCGCTGGAGCGCGCCTGTCTCATCGCCATCGCCATAATGCTCATGGTCTCGGCCAACTGCCACCCCTGGTATCTCACCTGGCTTCTTCCATTGCTGGTGTTGTTTCCCGTTCCGTCGCTGCTGCTTTGGACCGCACTGGCGCCGCTGGCATACTCTGCGGTCATTTCATGGGTGACGCTGGGCGAATGGCAGGGCTCAACCGCCTTCCGCTGGTTCGAATACGTGCCGGTCTATTCGATGCTTACAGGCTCGTGGCTGGTCTCACAGATGATCTCGCGCCGCAGATCTCTTCGTAGTACCGCTCATATTGCGGGATGATGCGCTCGGTGGAGAAGCGGCTCACCGCCGTATGCCGCGCCGCTGCCGCCATGCGCTGATGCAGCCGATGGTTGGTGAGCAGTTCGGTGACTCTCGCCGCCTGCGCGTCGAGGTCGGCCACGGCTTCGGCAAAGCCGTCCACCTTATGCGTAATCAGCTCCGGCACGCCGCCGGCGTTCGTCCCGATTGGAGGCACGCCGCAAGCCATGGCTTCCAGCGCCGCGAGGCCAAAGGCCTCCAACTCACTGGGCATCAGCAGCACGTGTGCCAGAGGAATGAGGCGCTCCACGTGATCCTGCTTGCCAAGGAAACTCACGTGGTCTTGCACGCCCAAGTCGCGAGCCAGCACTTCCGCTGGTCCGCGATCAGGACCGTCGCCGACCATCAGCAGGTGCGCCGGTGTGGATTTCCGTACGCGTGCGAGGATATGAATGCAGTCGTTCACGCGCTTGACCGGGCGGAAGTTCGAAAGGTGAATGAGCAGCTTCTCGCGGTTGGGCGCGAACTGGTGCGCGCCTGCTTTCTTGGCGTCGGGCTTGTAGGTCTGGATGTTCACAAAGTTGGGGATCACCCGGACACG
>Ga0187819_10000386_pt1 | contig 21730 bp, 19 predicted proteins | sample NC_wetland_sal_i_15_FD_132411 | JGI IMG/M metagenome (GOLD analysis project Ga0187819, IMG submission 132411) | Wetland sediment microbial communities from Neuse River Estuary, North Carolina, USA - SO4_4 | ecosystem: Environmental > Aquatic > Freshwater > Wetlands > Sediment | place: USA...
CGCTCGCCATCAAGACAAGGCCGCCCGCCGCTTCGGATTCGACGAAGCGCTGGAACGTGGTTTTTGTCCGGCGCGATGAGGACAACCCCCGGCGATCTGCGGTGCTTGCTATAACCGCGCCGCAAGAGCCGGGCCAACCGATTCGCTATTCCTCGAGTGCGAGTTACGCGAAAGTGAGTCGTCTCTTTACGCGACGCACCCCGTTTTCGAAACCGAAGGCAATGCGCTTAGTGGCCCGGAGTGCCCTGGCGGCTCGCTTCATAAAGGAACCACACACGCCGCTCGGCCTGGTCGATCCACACCTCGATCAGGCTTGCGGTCGCCACGTCGTTCTCCTCGTCGCAGAGCTCGTGGGTCTCCCGCAAGGCACCGATCAGCGCCTGATTGTCGGATCTGAGCTCGGCCAGCATGTCGAGGGGATCGACATAGTCTGCGTCGTTGTCTGGGATGCGTCGCAGCCGCGCGATCTCGCCAATTGAATGCAGCGTGAGCCCGCCCAATTTTCGCACCCGCTCGGCGATTTCGTCGGTGGTGGCGAAGATCTGGTCCGCCTGCTCGTCGAACAGCAGATGATAGTCGCGGAAATGCGGACCGCTCACATGCCAGTGGAAGTTCTTGGTCTTTAAGTAGAGGGTGAACGTATCGGCGAGCAGCACGTTGAGCGCGCTTGCGATGTCGCGGCGGGCATTGGTGCCGAGATCGGTGGGGGTTTGCAGCGGCGCCTTACGGCGGTCCTTGGTCATAGTCTCTTTACTCACGGGATAGCCTCCTAAGTTTGCAACCGCGCGCCTCAGCGCCTTGTCGGAAAATGGGTGGCAGACAGCCCAAATGCCAGTCTGCCGAAGACTGAGCATTCCTGGGGCGTTCTGTCACGCCCTTTAAGCATGACACGGTTTCCGCCACCTATCAAAAGCGCTACGCCAGTGCTGGCTCCTTCGCTATCCTAGCAAACCCGACATCGAAGGAGTGCATCATGTTCATTGCCATGAACCGGTTCAAAGTACGGAAGGGATCGGAGCACGACTTCGAGCAGGTCTGGCTGACGCGCAAGACTCATCTCGAGCAGGTGTCGGGATTCATCGTCTTTCATCTGCTGAAAGGCCCCGAGAAGGACGACCACGTGCTCTACGCCTCCCACAGCCTATGGCGCTCAGAGAAGCATTTTGAGGCGTGGACGCGGTCGGAAGCCTTCCGCAAGGCCCATGCCGGATCTGGCTCGAACAAGCCGCTCTATTTCGGTCACCCCGAGTTTGAGGGTTTCACCGTCTTGCAGGAAGTGAAGGCGGAAGGTGCATCGAGCGTCGCCGCCGAATAATCCGCAAAGTAAAACCGAGAGCCTCAGGCCTCAACGTGACCCCGCGGGCTGAATCGCGTCTCCCACGCCGCCACGACGATGAGCGCAACTGCGCTGGCGAGGCTGAGAATGAGCGGCGCGACGACGGGAGTGAGCAGCGCCACGAGGGCAAGCAGCCCTAATCCGATGAGATGAGACAGCGGCCATCGCCCTGTGATGGTCTGCTTGAATAAGAGATTACCTGCAACATAGAGCGCCGACCCTCCGACCACGGCAATGGCCGTGTTCATCTCGACAGGACCGAGTGGCTGCGCCAGCACAAGCCCATCGCCCACGGCGGAGAGAATGATGCCGCCCACGAGCAGAAGATGGAGATAGGTATAAGCAATGCGCGCCACTCGACCCGGATCCTTGGACTTGGCGATATGCCGGCTGCCGCGTTCCGCCCCGATATTGAAATAGATCCACCACATGGCGATCGAGCCGATCAGCGCCACCACGAAGGCGCTCGCGTTGACCGGCGTCCAGTCGAGGCGCGCGAAAGTTGCGCCCGTCACCAGGATCGACTCCCCAAGCACGATGATAATGATTAGGCCGCATCGCTCGGCGAGATGGCTCCCCTCGACATCCCAATCGGTGGTCTCGGAGCGGCCGAGGCCCGGCACGAAGAAGCCTACCGCCGGCGAGACATGTTCGATCGCGACCGCCACGGCCCAGAGAGCGAGCCACGCGCCATGGTCGGCCACGCCACCTGCAATCCAGAACACGGCGGAGACCGTGAGCCATACCATGATGCGCTGAAAGTTTTGGGAGTTTGCGGGACTGACGCCTCTGAGCGCACGCATAGTGAAAAACGTTCGACTGAGCTGCATGAAGACATAAGCCAGCGCAAGGGTCAGGACTCTGTCCTCGAATGCTTCGGGAATCGACGTCGACAGCACGGGCCCTGCGAGCATGAGAAGAAACAGCATCAGCCGCACGGGCGTCTTGTCGGGATCGAGCCAGTTGGTGACCCAGCTCGTGTAGATCCAGACCCACCACACCGCCATTAGCAGCAGCGTGGTCTGGACGGCGCCCAGCAGCGTGAAATGCTCGAGCAGGAAATGCGAGAGCTGGGTGATAGCGAAAACGAAGACGAGATCGAAGAACAGCTCGACGAAGCCGACCCGTGTCTCTTCGCCTTCGCGTCGGGCGCGCAGCAGCGAGTCCTTCGGCCCTTTCATGCTTCGAAGCAGAAGCGGACCCTCGTCAATTCACGCGGGTGACCTGCACCAGATTGTCCGAAAAGGTCGGTGCCCGCCCGAGCCCGCAAAAGGCATCGGAGGAGATCGAGTTCACCGACCCGTCGGAGCGGTTGAGACTCCGCCAATAACCAAGCGTGGCGACGATGACACCCGGCTGCACGTCGTCGGTGACGCGGGCAAAGCCCTCGAAGTCTCCGCGGTCGTTGAACACGCGCACGGGATCGCCTTCGCGGATGCTGCGCTCTTGCGCGTCCTTGGGGCTCAGCATCACGAACTGCTCCCCCTGCCCCCGGATTTTGTGCAGCTCGTTGGCGTAGCAGGAATTGAGGAAGCCATGGCTCTTCGGCGAGATGATGTTGAGCGGATAGAGCTTGGCGCGGCTGGCATTGCTCTGCGGGCTCTCCCACGGCGGCACATAGCCCGGCAGCGGATCAACATCCTCGCCCGACTGCATCGCCTCGTACATCATGCGGAATGGGGGTGCCACGAAGTTCTTGGCGTCATTCACCAGGAACTCGACCTTGCCCGATGGCGTCGGGAAATTGCCGTTGGCATGCGGGAGGCGGTCATTAGGCGTACCCACGGCGAGATGGAAATAGCCGTGCTTGCGGAAATAGTCCATGTCGATGCCGGCCATCTGCGGCGTCTCCCATTTCAAGTAATGCTCGGCGAGCTCCATGTCGCCCATCTTGAACTGGGGATCGTCGTAGCCCATGCCGCCAGCGAGCAGCCGGAAGATCTCGGCGTTGGACTTCGCCTCGCCGCGAGGTTCGATCGCCTTTTCGTTGATCGTCAGGTAGAAGTGGCCCCAGGAGAACATCATGTCGTCGTGCTCGCCAGCCATGGTCGCCGGCAGCACGATATCGGCATAGGCTGCGGTGTCGGTGACGAAGTGCTCGGCGGTCACGAAGAACAGATCTTCGCGGGAGAGCCCCTTCACGATTTTGTTCGTCTCCGGGGCCTGGCTGACCGGATTGGTGTTGTAGATGTAGAGGCCCATGATCGGCGGATCGAGCTGCATCTCACCGGTCAGCGCCTGACCAAGTTGAAGATTGTTGACCACCCGCGTGCCGGGCCTGATGAAATCAGGCCGCGAAACGCGCGCCCAATCCACCGGGAACTCCCAAAGGGGCATCTGCAACACTCCGCCGCCCACATGCCGCCATGAGCCGGTGAGCGCGGGGATCGCACACACGGCGCGAATTGTCTGGCCGCCACCGGCATGACGCTCGAGCGCCACGCCCATGCGGATGACCGAGGGCTGGATGGTGGCGAATTCGTGGGCGAAGCGCGCGACATCCGCCGCTGGAACGCCGGTGACACCTTCGACATAGGAAGGCGTAAACTCTGATGCGCGCTCAGCGAGCTCCTTGAAGCCGACCGTATGCCGCTCCACCCAATCGCGGTCGACAAGGCCGTTCTCGATCAGCGCGGCGATGACGCCCATGGCGAAGGCGCCGTCGGTGCCCGGCTTCGGCATGATGTGCCAATCCGCCTGCTTCGCCGTGCGTGACCGGTAGGAATCGATCACCACGATCTTGGCGCCACGCTTCCGCGCTTCGAGCACGAAGGGCCAGTGGTGCAGATTGGTCGAGATCGAGTTGCAGGCCCAGATGACGATGTATTTGGAGTGGACGAAACTCTCAGGATCGACACCGCCGGTCGGGCCCACCGTGAGCAGCCACGCCGTCGAGGAGCCAGAGGCGCAGAACGTCTTCTCGTTCACCGTCGATCCGAGCCTGTTGAAGAAGGCATCGCCGGCAGTCAGCCCCTGCACCAATCCCTCATTGCCGAGATAGGAGTAGGGCATGATCGCTTGGCTGCCGTATTTCGCGATGATGGCCGTCCATCGCGAGGTGATCTCGGCGATCGCCTCGTCCCAGTTGATGCGGGTGAACTGGCGCGAGCCCTTGGGCCCAGAGCGGCGCAAGGGATAGAGCACACGGTCGGGATTGTAGTGGTGATCGTGGTAGTCCTTCAGCTTCACGCAAAGGGTGCCGCGGGTCATCGGGTGGTCCTGATTCCCGCGTACCTCCACGAGCTTGCCGTCCTCGACCTCGTAGATCATGGCACAGGTGTCGGGGCAGTCATGGGGACACCCGCCGAAGAACGTTTCGCGTGCCAGCTGCTCGTTCATTTGAGCCCTCCCTTTGCGTCTGTTCGATGCCGACTCTTGACGGCTGGCAATCGCATAAACCTAAGGACGCTTGGCGTTCTTGTCGATCATCAAGCGCGGAAAACAGCTGACGATAAGACTGGACGAGAGCGCCACAGCCTTTCATATATCTGTCTTGCGGGTATCGGCAGGCCGAAATCAGCCCCATTCGTACCAATTAGGCGGCCCGGCATTGGCTGTAACAATGCAAATTGAGCCCATCATCCGCTGCCCCCGGAGGCGGCGTTGAACGAGGCGAAATCCATCGACCAGGCGCTTGCGGAGGCGTTTGTGAAGGCCGACCATCTCGAAGCCCCGCTCGACCAGCGTCTCGAATTCTACCTTGGCGAGTCGCGCCAGCTGCTTCCCGACCTGGAAGCGACCTACGATCAGCTCGTCGCCCGCATCGCCGCCAATGTCCGCACCAACAACCAGGTGCCGGCGGTCGGCGAGGTCCTGTTCGATTTCTGCATGACGGACAGCGACGGGAAGCTCGTCGAGCTTGCCTCTCTATTGGATAAGGGCCCGCTCGTGATCAGCTTCAATCGGGGGCCCTGGTGCGATTATTGCGGGCTTGAGCTGCATGCGCTCGCCCGCGCCTATCCCGAGATCCTCGCCGCCGGCGGCGACGTGGTTTCCATCGTGCCGGAGACCGCCAAATATGCGCGCAAGCTTCAAGCGACGCGCGGTGTGCCCTTCCGCGTGCTCACCAACTTGGATCTCGGCTATGCCCTGAATTTGGGGCTCGCCTTCTGGGTCGGCCCAAAGATTATGGAAATGTATAGGGGCATCGGCATCGATCTTGCGCATTTCCAGGGAAATGGCGGCTGGTTCCTGCCGATCCCGGCCACGCTTCATCGACCCGGACTTCCGCCATCGCATGCGCATCGAGGACGTCTTGATGGCGGTTCGCGAGGCAGCCAAGAGTTAAGCCCGACGCCCGCTCGGCATATGCTTGCGAAGCAAGGTAAATCACCGGGACAAAGGCCGAGCCGGCTAAAGTTTCTCTACCGGCGCCTCTCCGACACGCTCTACACTGGACTGTCGCAAATTGGGGGGAAAGCGCATGTCACTCGGCACAATTCTCATCATCATTTTGATTCTGATTCTACTCGGCGTCATTCCAACCTGGGGCCACAGCCGGAGCTGGGGCTACGGTCCATCCAGCATTGTCGGCCTAATCCTCATTATCCTGCTGATCTTGCTGCTGCTCGGTAAGATCTAGGCCAGCCAGACGATCTAAGATCGCGGGTTGGTGCGCCGGCCCGCGATCCTCGCCTTCTCTATTCCTTTGGCGCCTCGTCACGCTTCCGCAGGGCGAGTGCCGACCCGCTATTTGCGGGTCCAACCTCAAGACTCGCCCTGAGCAGGAGGAACAGCGCAAGCCCGTTCAGCAGATGCCAGACGAAATGGGTACCGATCTTGCGTCCTTCGAACCGGTATGCGTCGCACAGCGCAAGATCGAGCGAGCGGAACGTCACCGAGATGGCGAAGATCAGCGCGGCCCAAAGAACGTAAGGTGCAGCCGGATGCTTCCGCTCGGCCAACATTCCCCCGACGATCACTATACCGAAAAGCGCCGGCAGATAGACAAGACTGCCGTTCAGGCACTCCGAGGCGCCGGAGACCTCCGCGCCTGGGAAGCCAATGCCCCCGCCCCAGCATTTCAGCTGCGTGGTCAGGAACACGACCGCGGCAAAGCCGATCAGGGTCAGCACCGTCCAGCCCGGGGGAAGGCTGAGGAAGCGGTTCAGCGCAAAGCCGAGATAGACAAGCATGAACACGTCGATCGGCACCACATCGGCAAAAAGCGACGCGCGGTCGGCGAGAAGGTGGAAGGCGAGGCTACCGAGCCCGATCACGAGCACGAGCGCGATGAGCAGGGCATGGTCTGCGCTGCGCATCTCCTTCGGGCGCTGGAGCAACAGCAGGATCGCGGCGAGCGCGGCCAGTAAAAACGCCGCGTTGCTGGCGGCGTTGAACGGCTCGGCGAAGAGCCCCTCATTCGCACCCCGCTCGCAATAGAGCAACACGTGGTCGCTTAGGGCCATGGTCCTTGTCCTCCCCGCGCTAGGAAGATTTGGCGGCGTGGGAAAGTTCCATCCCCGCTGCCTTTCAATTCCTCCCTTCGCGTGGCGGCGCCACGACGTGTTCCCGCAATAGGACCTTCAGAGCCTATTCGTCCTGCGGGATGTCTTCCTCGTTGACCGGAGCACCCTCTTCGTTATCGTCTTTGTTCGCTGGCATGCCGAGGCTCGCCTTGCACTCGTCCTCGAGACCTTCATTCTTCTCCATCAGGTCCTCGAGCTTCGGGTAGCTCGTCGCGTCCTCGTCCGTGATTTCATCCTTGTGCATCTTCGTCATCATGTCGACGTCTGTCTGACTGAGCTTCTTGTCGTGATATTTGCCGACGATGCACTCGCAATACATTTGCACGGAGACCTTGCTGCCGGACTGCAGCCCGGGCTCATCGGTGACAACGGGGTCAGCGACGCAGGCGGCGAGGAAGGCCTCGGTGTTGAGCTTGCTGTCGGGCGTCTGCTTCGGCGCCGCTTCGGCGCCGACGGTCGTAAGGATCAAGAGTCCCGCAATGATGGAGCCGCGCGTCAAACCATCGACCATCTTACCCTCCAATGGCGTGCAGAGCGGCTCTAGTGAGAAGGCTTAACTGCCGCGCCTAAGCATAAGAAAGGAATCGGTCTTTCGGCAACTGCCGAGAGCGGGCATCGCCGCAGTCATCTTGGTTCTTGGTTGAGAGACTTATTTACTGCTTCTTGGGCGGCAGGGTGAGCCGGATATGCAGCTCTTTCAGCTGTTTTTCGCTCACTTCCGAAGGTGCGCCCATGAGCAGGTCCTCGGCCTGCTGGTTCATGGGAAACATCACCACCTGCCGCAAATTGTCCTCGCCGCAGAGCAACATGACGATGCGGTCGATGCCTGGCGCGATGCCGCCATGGGGCGGCGCACCATAGTGCAGTGCCCTGAGCATGCCGCCGAAGCGCTGCTCGAGGTCGTCCTTGGAGTAGCCGGCGATGGCGAAGGCCTTCTCCATGATCTCCGGCTTGTGATTGCGGATGGCGCCGGAGGAAAGCTCCACCCCATTGCACACGAGATCATATTGGTAGGCGAGGATGTCCTCAGGCTCCATGGTCTCAAGCGCTTCGAGGCCGCCCTGCGGCATGGAGAACGGGTTGTGGGAGAAGTCGATCTTCTCCTCCTCCTCGTTCCACTCATACATGGGGAAATCAACGACCCAGCAGAACTCGAAGCGGTCTTGGGCGATGAGGCCAAGCTCGGTGGCAAGCTTCGTGCGGGCGCGGCCGGCAAAATCGACGAACTCCTTCCGCAGGCCCGCGACGAAGAACGCGGCATCGCCGCCTTTCAGCCCGAGCTGCTCGCGGATTGCTTTGGTGCGCACTGGGCCGAGGTTGTTGGCGATGGGCCCCTTGCCTGCGTATTCAACGTCAACCGGACCAAATTGACTCGCTTTGCTCTCTGAATCTGCGAGTACTATATCGGTCCGACGATCCCCGCTCGTAACCTTCTCGAAGCTGATATAGCCGAGTCCCCTCTGGGCCTCGGCGATCGCCCAGGCATTCATGCGGTCGCAGAAGGCGCGTGAGCCGGCACCCGGCGCCGGCAAGGCCCAGATGCGCGTATTTGCATCCATCTCGATCATGCCGGCGAACAGCTTGAAGCCAGAGCCGCGGAAGTGCTCGGTCACGTCCTGCATCTCGATCGGGTTGCGCAGGTCCGGCTTGTCGGTGCCGTATTTCCGCATCGCCTCGGCGTAGGGGATGCGCGGGAACTTCGCTGTCACCGCCTTGCCACCACCGAACTCCTCGAACAGCCCGCGCATGATCGGCTCGACCGTATCGAACACGTCCTCTTGGGTGACGAAGCTCATCTCGAGATCGAGCTGATAGAACTCGCCTGGCGAGCGATCGGCGCGGGCATCCTCGTCGCGGAAGCAGGGGGCGATCTGGAAGTAACGGTCGAAGCCCGCGATCATGATCAGCTGCTTGAACTGCTGCGGCGCCTGGGGCAGCGCGTAGAACTTCCCCGGATGCACCCGCGACGGCACGAGATAGTCGCGCGCGCCTTCCGGCGATGAGGCTGTTAGGATCGGGGTCTGAAACTCGAAGAAGCCCGCCTCGCGCATGCGGTTGCGCAAGGACCAGATGATCGCCTGCCGCTTCATAATATTCACGTGCAGGCTCTCGCGGCGAAGATCGAGAAAGCGGTATTTGAGGCGCGTCTCCTCGGGATAGTCGGGCTCTCCGAACACCGGCAGGGGTAGCTCTTTCGCCTCCGACAGCACCTTGATCGCCTTGGCCTTCATCTCGACTTCCCCCGTCGGCAGGTTTGGATTGACCGTCTCGGCGGAGCGGGCCACGACCTCGCCGTCGACACGCACGACCCATTCGGGTCTGAGCGTCTCGGCTTCGGCGAAGGCTGGCGACGCGGGATCAACCAAGCATTGGGTGATGCCGTAGTGATCGCGAAGATCAATGAAGAGAAGCCCACCATGGTCGCGGACGCGGTGCACCCAGCCGGAGAGCCGAACGGTCTGGCCGACATTCTCTTTCCGCAACTCGCCGCAGGTTTTGGTGCGATAGGGATGCATGACCGGAAGGACAGAGGTGTGACGGGCGCCGGAACAGCGCATGGGACGCCCCGCCTTGTCAAGGCAAGTGGCATCCTCAGAACAAAGCGCGTGCACTCACGTTTAATGGCCAACGGCGGATTGAGGGAGAATGTTCATGCCCAGGATTGTTGAGAGCCTTCCGGTGATAACGCGTTTTGACCCTTGAGGCGTGGGCGCTGGCGGGGCTCGTGACACTCTGCTCGATCGTCTCTTCGATCACCCACACGCCTTCGGTTACCAATGGCTTCACCGGGCATTGAGCATGCACCGAGCAGGACAGCGCACCGAACCGAGCACGCGTTTGAGGCGGCCCATCGCCCTCCCTCCAGCCCTGAGCGCCGAGCGAAAAGGTGCGGAGTAAGTAGATCTGTTTCAATCGGCGCACTTGGCCTCAAGCCGTAGGCTGAGCTATATCCGCACCCCCATGCATCTCATTACGCGTAACGAGGAACTGGCCGAAACTTGTACGCGGCTTGACGCTGCCCCTTTTGTGGCGGTGGACACCGAGTTCATGCGCGAGCAGACCTTCTGGCCGAAGCTCTGCCTCATCCAAATGGCGGCGAACGGCACCGAGGTCTTGGTGGACAGCCTCGCACCGGGTCTCGACCTGCAGGCCTTCTTCGACCTGATGGTCAACGAGCGGGTGCTCAAGGTGTTTCATTCGGCGCGACAAGACATTGAAATCGTTCATCATCTCGCGGGGGTGATCCCGCATCCGATCTTCGACACCCAGGTTGCGGCCATGGTTTGCGGCTTCGGCGAAGCGGTGAGCTACTCCATGCTGGTGAAGCGGTTGTTGAGCCGTAACCTGGACAAGACCTCGCGCTTCACCGACTGGAGCCGACGCCCCCTGTCCGACCGGCAGTTCACCTACGCGCTCGGCGACGTTGTGCATCTCCGCGATCTCTACCCTAAGCTCAGGGGCCAGCTCGACCGGTCGGAGCGCGCAACCTGGCTCAACGAAGAGATGGCGGTGCTCACCGACCCCGCCACCTACGAGCTTCACCCCGAGCATGCCTGGAAGCGGCTCAAGATGCGGATCAAGACGCCGAAATCGCTTGCCGTGCTCATGGAGCTCGCCGCCTGGCGCGAACGCGAGGCGCAAAGCCAAGACGTGCCCCGCTCCCGCATCCTGAAAGACGACGCCCTTTATGACATCGCAAGCCAAGCGCCCCGCACGGCCGAGGACTTGGGCTCGCTGCGGACCCTGCATAATGGCTTTGCCCGCTCCACCCGCGGCCGCGCCGTGCTTGAGGCGGTGTCCAAGGGGCTTGAGCGCGATCTGAAGACGATCCCGCCGATCGAGCGAGGCGAGCCGATGCCGCCGGAGGCGCAAGCCGTGGTCGATCTCTTGCGCGTACTACTCAAGGCGACGGCCGGACGTCATGGCGTGGCGCCGAAGCTGATCGCGACAAGCGACGAGCTGGAGGAGATCGCCCGCTCCGACGATACCGACGTTCCGGTGCTCAGGGGCTGGCGAAGAAAGCTGTTCGGCGACGATGCGCTCGCTTTGAAGCGTGGCGAGCTCGCCCTCGTCATCCGCGAGGGTGAGGTTGCGGTGCTACCGGCTGAACAACCAAAGCAGAAGCGAGAGCAGCAAGCTCACGAGGATTGAGGTCGTGATCGGTAGTTAGAGCACGACGTTCCGGCGATCGAGGACGATGTCACCGGGAAGCCGTCCGAGACCAAAGCGTACGCTGGCAAAGGTCAGCACGCCCGCAGCGGCCAGAAAGGCGACCACCCAAAGAGTGTAGCGTACCATCAGCGCGACTTCGGCTTGCGCTTGGTAATGCGCGTCCTGACCGTGGCACGCACGTCCTCAGGCAACTCCTCGAGAGCGTCGAGCATGGTCTTGAGCTCCGCGCGCAATCCGTGAATCTGATCGATCAGGTTGAGCAGGACGGGCACCTGCTCCTCGTCGAAGCCGAGCTTGTCCTCAAGGTCGCGGATCAGCGCCGCGCGCGCCATGTCGGCTTCCGAGAAGCCCTGCTCGGCCTTGGCGGCAGGCCTGATCCAACCGGCCCGCACCCAGACGCGCAGCCGCGTCACCGTGACGTGCTGCACGCGCGCCGCGATGTCGCGCTCGGTCAGCATCAGGCCTGCTCTCGGAGCTTCCGCCGCGGATCATAGCGGTGCTTGTCGCGCCACTCTGCCGCGAACGTCTTCAAATCCTCATCAATCCGTTCCGGCATCACCACGGTAAGCTTGACCAACTCGTCACCATGCTTGCCGTTCTTGCGCTTAATGCCGCGGCCCTTTAGCCGCAGCGTCTTGCCGGTATTGGAGCCGGCCGGAACGGTGGCCGACACCGTGCCGGTAATGGTGGGCACCTCCACCTTGCCGCCGAGCACAGCCTCATCGAAGGTAATTGGGACCTCAACGAGAATGTCGTCCCCCTCGCGTTTGAACACCGGGTGCGGCCTCACGAAAATCTCGACCAGCGCATCGCCCGGCTCGGCGCCGCCCAGCCCAGGCATGCCCTTGCCCTTAAGCCGCATGACCTGGCCTTCCTCGACACCAGCCGGGATGGTTACATCGAGGGTCCCGCCATCGGGGAGCGTGATGCGCTTCTTGGCGCCGTTTACCGCCTCCAGGAAATCGATCTCGAGCCGGTATTGGGCGTCCTGCCCACGCATGGTGAAGCGCTGACCGCGCCCGCGTGCGCCAGCCCCTCTGCCGAATAGATCCCCGAACAGATCGGAGAAACCGCCGAGATCCTCATAACCGGCAGTCGACCGGTACCGAGCGCCGTCCTCGCCGCCAGCATATTCGCGGTAGTAGCGCTGCTGCGGACGCTCCTGTCCGCTTGCATCGATCTCGCCAAGGTCGTAGCGCCGGCGCTTCTCCGTATCGCCGAGAATATCGTAGGCGGCGGTGACCTGCTTGAACTTGTCTTCGGCGGCCTTGTCTCCCGGATTGAGATCGGGATGCAGTTTCTTGGCGAGCTTGCGGTAGGCCTTGGCGATGTCCTCGGCGCTCGCACCACGCGCCACATTGAGAACCGAGTAGAGATCGTCTGCCATCGAGGAGCTTAGCGCTGGTGCCTAACGGTGAGCTGCAGGGGACGCCAAAGGCTGGCACCTTCCCTCATAGCATATCATTTGGGAAAAACGGCTTCGTCCAGCAAGTTGAGATTAGCTTGCCGCGAGTTGAAAGGAAGGGCCGACGCGGATTTCCGCGTCCCGGTCGAGCAGATCCGCTAGCACCTTGAACCTCCGGTCTACCCGCTCCCCTTCGAGATTAGAATAGGGCTCGGGCAAGGTCCAAACTAGCCGGTTGCCTTCGTAGCTGATCGGTGTGTTGGTAAGCACCCCTGGCATCGAGGCCGAGACCATATGGGCGGCGCGGAATGCGGCGCCGAGAATGCGCGCGCGCTTGAGCATGTCCTTGTCCACAAGCTCGATTAGACTTTGGCTGAGTTCGTCTTTGATCGTGCCTTCGTTGCGATAGTACACAGTGAGCGCGAGGAACGCCCGGCCCGGATGATCGACGCCGACGAAATTGCCGTGCGCCACTAGGTTCAGGCTTTGAATGCCGCGATAGTCCGGATGGGCGTGCCAGCCGATGTCGGAGAGGAGGCAGGCGGCATGGCGCAATCTCCGTTGCTCCGGCGTCTCGGTCGGCCCCGGAGCGCGGAACAGCGCATCGGTCCAGAAGCAAAGCTCATAGGCGGAGTCGATGGAGCGTGAGCGGCGCCTCGCCAGATCGTCACAGGCGGCGAGCAGCGGATCCTTGCGCCGCTCCTCCTCGCTCAGCATGGTGCAGAGCAGGCCCTCGCGGATGCCGAAGACTGAGATCACCACAGCACGAGGCTTCGCTTGCCTGAGCAGCCTTTCGAGCACCAGCGAGCCATAAGGGATCGTCTCGCGCCGCGCGCTGGAAATGTCGCGAATACCGGCAAGCGAGCTTTGCGACTGCTGATCGAGCAGGCTCGCTAATTTGAGCGCATCGGCGGCCTCGATCCGGTAGTTGTGCATGATGTTCAGCGGATAGTTGGTCTGCGTCATGTGCAGGCGCGCGAGCGCTCGCCAGGTTCCGCCGATGGCGTAGAAATCGCGGTCCTTGCCCTTATCCAGCCAATCGACCTTGGCGAGCTCGGCATCGACGATCTCACGCGCTTTCTTGAGATTGCCACCAGAGGCGTCGATCAGCCGCAAGCCGCCAAGCGGCAAGGTCGCAGCACTGCCAAGCCTGCTCTTGCGCACGTCAATCAGCTCGAGGCTGCCGCCGCCGAGGTCCCCGACAAAGCCGTCCGCATCGTGAATGCCGGCAATGACGCCCACCGCAGCGAGCTCGGCCTCCTTGGTGCCGGAAAGCACCCTGATGGGCACTTCGATGACGCGCTCGGCCTGAGCGATGAAGTCAGGTCCGTTTTCCGCTTCGCGCGCGGCTGCGGTGGCGATAGCCTCGACCCTTGTCACGCCCATCTGGTCGATGAGCGCGCGAAAGCGCCGAAGCGCCCGGAGCGAGCGCGCCACAGCGTCGGCGCCGAGCCGGCCAGTGGAGGCGAGCGAACGGCCCAACCCGCACAGTACCTTTTCGTTGAAGAGCGGCGTCGGTGCCCGCGTGGCGCCCTCATAGACCACGAGCCGGACCGAGTTCGATCCGATGTCGACCACGGCGACTGGGCTCAGCTCGTTTTTGCGGACCATGACGGGGGCGGCTCGCCGCTTCAGTTGGATTCAACCAGACGTGCAAAGCGCGGCGGCATGTTCTCTTGGAGCGAAGTCCCTCGGCCAGAGAGGCTCGGATTGGTCATGAAATAGTCTTGCGCGCTGAACGGTTCCTGGCCCTTCCCTAACCGGAGGCGTTCGGAGCTCCCATCCGGCCTGACGCGCCAGCTCTGCACATTGTCCTTGAGATTCGCCACCATGATCTGGTCGAGGATCTGCTCATGCACCGTTGGATTTTTGATTGGGACCATGGCCTCCACACGCCGATCGAGGTTGCGCGGCATCATATCGGCTGAGCTGATATAGACGGTAGCGTTGCGGCTCGGCAAGCCGTGGCCAGCGCCGAAACAATAGATACGGGAATGCTCGAGGAATCGTCCAACGATGCTCTTCACATGGATGGTCTCGGACAGATGCGGCACGCCGGGTCGCAGGCAGCAGATGCCGCGCACCACGAGATCGATCTCCACGCCGGCCTGACTTGCTTCGTAGAGCGCGTCGATGATTTCCGCATCGACGAGCGAATTCATCTTCATCCAGATCGCCGCTGGGCGCCCCGCCTTGGCGTGATACATCTCCTCGCGGATGTGATCCAAGATGCGCGCCCTGATGCCATGTGGCGAGACCGCCATGGCCTCAAGTTCGGCCGGCTCCGCATAGCCCGTCACGAAATTGAAGATGCGCGACAAATCGTGCCCAATGGTGCGGTCGGCGGTGAAGAAGGAAAGGTCGGTATAAATCTTGGCGGTGACCGGGTGATAGTTGCCGGTGCCGACATGACAATAGGTAACGAGCTCGCCCCCCTCGCGCCGCACGATCAGGCTGAGCTTGGCGTGGGTCTTGAGCTCGATGAAGCCATACACCACCTGCACGCCCGCACTTTCCAGGTCGCGCGCCCATTTGATGTTGGCTTCCTCGTCGAAGCGAGCCTTGAGCTCAACCACGGCGGTCACCGACTTCCCGGCTTCTACCGCGTCCTTCAGCGCCTCGATGATCGGCGAGGTCTTGCTCGTGCGGTAGAGCGTCCATTTGATCGCCACCACATCCGGGTCGGCGGTCGCCTGCTTAAGGAATTGCAGCACCACGTCGAAGGATTCGTAAGGGTGATGGACGATGATGTCCTTCTCGCGGATGGCGGCGAAGCAATCGCCGTTATGCTCGCGGATGCGTTCCGGGAAGCGGCTGATATAGGGCGGGAACTTGAGGTCGGGCCGATCGGCAACGATGAGCTGAATCGTGTCGGTAACGCCGATCAAGCCCTTCTGCACGAAGCTCTCGCGCTCCGAAACCTTGAGCTCCTTCATGACGAACCGCTGCAGCCGCGCCGGCATTGAAGCCTCGATCTCGAGCCTGATCACCGAGCCGCGACGCCGTCTCTTCAGCGCAGATTCGAACAGGCGGACCAGATCCTCAGCTTCTTCCTGGACCTCGATGTCACTGTCGCGCAGCACGCGGAAAGCGCCCTGGCTCCGCACGCGGTAGCCCGGGAACAGGCGCGACACGAAAATTCCGACCACGGTTTCAAGCCTGATGAACCTGATCGCACCATCCGCCCCTCCGCCCGAAGGCAGCTGGATGAAGCGGTTGAGCTGCGGCGGGATTGGCATGAGCGCGTGCATGGTGCGCAGCGACCCTTCGCGCACGAGCTCGAGCCCAAGCGTGAAGCCGAAATTGGGAATGAAGGGGAAGGGATGTGCCGGGTCGACGGCGATCGGCGTCAGCACCGGGAAGATGTGGCCGAGGAAATGGTCTTCGAGCCAGTTGCGCTCGGTATCGGTGAGCTGATCTGCCTGAAGTACGCGGATGCCAGATTCCGCCAGCAGCGCCTCGAGGCTGACCCAGCTCTCCTGCTGCTCGTCGGTCAGCTCGGCGACGAACCGATTGATGCGGTCGAGCTGCTCTGCCGGCGTCAGGCCGTCCTGGCTCGGCGTCTCGATGCCGGCGACGACTTGGCCGCGAAGACCAGCGACGCGCACCATATAGAACTCGTCGAGGTTCGATGCCGAGATAGACAGAAAGCGCAGGCGCTCAAGCAGCGGGTGGCGCTCGTTCTCAGCCTCCTCAAGAACCCTCCGGTTGAAATGCAGCCAGGACAGTTCGCGGTTGAAGAACCGATGCGGCCCGAATGCGGCAATCCCGGCGCTTGCATCATGCGGTTGCAGCTGTTCCGGTAAGGTCATGGATAGCCTTGTAAATTTCGCAACTTGCTTGCCGCCCTGCGCGCAAGACTCGGATGTACCGCATGAACTGTATCACTTGCGTTACGGAGATGGCCAATTCGCGGCTAGTCGGACGAAACCTCCGTCCCCAGCACCTCCGCCACAAGCTGGCGGCTTAGCTTGCGCCCCGATCCGAGCGCCGCCCGGTCGATCGCGGCAACCGCTACCGCCGCCGCGGCAAGGGAGCGCTCGATGCGTAGCGCCAGGAAGTCGAGTACCCTCGGATCGATGGAAAGCTGACGATCGGCGAAATGTTTGAGCATCACGGTCTTCAGCAGGGCGTCGTCTGGGGCACCGATGCGGACTGCCGGCAACGCATTGAGCCGCGATCGGAGATCGGGGAGCGAGCAATCGAAGCGGTTGGGCGCGTCACGCGCGGAGAGCAAAACGAAGAGCCGCTTCTCGCGGGCAAGGTTCAGCAAATGAAACAGCGCCTTTTCATCATAGTCCGCGCGATCAACGTCCTCGATGATCAGGGGCGTCCCCTCCCCCGTGGAGTCGAGCAGGCCGACGTCAAGGCCCGTTGGCGTCAGTGTTTCAGCGCTTGAGCGAGCCTGCCACACCCGGGCAAGATGCGTCTTGCCGCTCGCCGCAGGTCCGATGATGAGCTGCGCGTTGTCCTGCCAGTCAGGCCAGGAGTCGATCAGCCGGACGGCCCCGCGATTGCACTCGCTGACCAGGAAGTCTTCCGCGCCGAGAGCCGCGCGGTGCGGCAGATCGAGGCTGAGCTGCCTGACCGTCACGAAACCCTGACCCGCGACTGCTCCGGGCCTTGCAGCGGAACCGACTTGCCCTGGCGCGACGTCAATGGAGCGGGCGTGGGCTCATAGCTCGCCATATGCGCGAGCCAGCCCCAGAAATAGGCTCCGGCGGACAGGATGGTGAGCGCGCCCGTCACCGGAACGAGGATGCGCACCAGGCTCTCGAGGCCGAGACCGAGACCAAGCTCGGCCAGCACGAGGCCCGCGAGCACGATCTGGGCGAGGGTGTTGGCTTTGCTCACGAGCAACGGGTGGATGGGTACCGGCCGCGACAGCACCCATGACAACAGGAAGGCGCCGATGATCAGGATGTCGCGGCTCACCACCGCGATCACCAGCCAGGCCGGGAGATGATTGGAGAAGCCGAGCGTCACATAGATGCTCATCAGGAGCAGCTTGTCGGCGATCGGGTCGAGATAGGCGCCAAGCTCGGTGCGCCATTGGAAGCGCTTGGCGAGGTAGCCGTCGGCGGCGTCCGAAAAGCCCGCGAGCAGGAACAGCACGAAGGCCGCCGTCATCTCGTGAGTGATGATGAGCCATATGACCAGCGGGACGAGCACAATCCGCGCCAAGGTCAGCATGTTCGGGATATTCACGGGCGTTTCGCTCCTACGCCAAACCTTTTAAACTCCGACTCAACCTATTGAAGTCCTAAGAGGTAGCAGATTTATGACCCGCATCGAAGGCTTGGCTTAGCGGACCCGGAGGACGAAGTTTTCCTCTCCGTTCTCGAAGGAAAATCCGCTGTCGGCGAGCACCTTCTGGAGACGGCCGAGGGAGCCCGCATAGCCGAAGGTGATAGAGGCCGTCCGCGCCGAGAGCGAGTTGACATCAAGCGTCCGAATGCCGGGAACGTGCGCCAGCCGCGCGCGGATGTCTTGCCATTGCTTGAGCCCGGCAAACTCCACGACCGCCGTCACCAAGCGCCCAGGCTCTCCTTGCGGGGCGCCCTGGGGCGGCATCCCCTTCCCGTAACGCGCCGGCTCGACTGTCTCCAGGGGAGCGCGCGTCGCCTTCCAGCGATCCTCCAGCACAGCATAAGCGAATGCAGCCGCGTCTTTGGCCGCGGTCTTTGGCGCCTCGCCGTTGAGCTTATCGCTGCGTCCATAATTGATGCGCCCCACGCCATCGGTGCCGGCAAGCCGTGTGATGAACTGGTCACCATCGACAGCCTGCCCAACGGCGATGACGAGCGGCGCGCTACCATAGTCGCCCTGCAGCGAGGCGAAGGCGCTCGCATCCCCGGCAAGCACGGCACGCACCGTCCCGGCCTCAAGGCCGGGTCGCGCCTGCAAAACATTAGCGGGGGTGAGCCCGTGCGTGAGGTCGAGGTCGAGCCACGCCTGGCGCCAGCCATCATTGCCAGCGCTCTTCACTTGATTGCCCCCGATGACGACCGGAAGGATCGAGATCATGGGCGCCCGCTCCTCGCTCAAGGGAAGGCCAAGGCTGGCGATGAACTGCTTCACCCCCGATTCGTTGAAGCTGATATCGAGAGTCGCCATATAACGCGTTGTGGAATATTGCTCTTTGCGGATGGAGAGGTCGTTGACCAGACCCTCGATCTGTTCCGGTTGGAGGTCGGGCAGCTTTGAATAGAAACTGAAGGGAACGACGCGCCGCAGCACCCTATTGAGACCGACCTTCCCCGCTTCGGCGAGCGCGTTGGTCTTGGCGGCGACGGCATTCTTGGCGGTGACGTCGACAACGAGCTTGGAAGTCGTGTAGGGCGTGTCGTCGGCCTGCGCATACGCCGCAAACGCCCCAAATACAAGGCAAAAGCCGAGGATCAAACTTTGTGAGGCATTGCCCATGCCGAACCTATTCGCCGTCTGGGGTCATCGCTTGCTTACCGTCGCCAGCCTGCGGCCCATCTCACCAGATGCCGATACAGCGTGCAAATGTGACGGGCGCGGGGCCAGCCTTCGCTAACCAAGCCCTCCGGCCTTGACGGGTACGCGTCGGCCGCTTGATATGCCGGAGCGCTTGAACCTCGCATCTTGCTCCCTGAGTGGCTAGGGTGCCCACGAAATCCAAGGACAAGGCCCCCCTGACTTACCGCGACGCCGGCGTCGATATCGATGCGGGCAATGCGCTGGTCAAAACGATCGGCCCGCTCGCTGCCAAGACGGCCCGTGCTGGCCTGGTAGGCGGCATTGGCGGATTTGGCGGCCTCTTCGACCTCAAACCGTGCGGCTTCAAGGACGCCCTCCTTGTCGCCGCGACCGACGGGGTCGGCACCAAGCTTAAACTTGCGATCGAGACCGGCGAGCATGACGGGATCGGCATCGATCTTGTCGCCATGAACGTCAACGACCTCGTCGTGCAGGGCGCAGAGCCTCTGTTTTTTCTCGACTACTTCGCCTGCGGCAAGCTCGATGTGGGCATGGCGGCGCGCGTTATTGCCGGCATCGCTGAAGGCTGCCGGGAGGCGGGATGTGCGCTTATCGGCGGCGAGACCGCCGAGATGCCGGGACTTTACGCTACCGGCGACTACGACCTCGCCGGATTTGCTGTGGGCGCCGTCGAGCGCGCTGAGCTTCTGCCGCGCGCCGATCTCGAAGCCAGCGACGTGATCCTCGCGCTTCCCTCCTCGGGCGTGCATGCCAACGGCTTCTCGCTCGTGCGGCGCATAGTCGAACGGTCGGGCCTTGGCTGGAACGATCCCGCGCCCTTCGCGAAAGACAAGTCCCTGGGCGCAGCATTGCTGATGCCGACCCGCATCTATGTTCGCCCACTTCTCGCAGCCCTGCGCGCGACAAAGGCGCTCAAGGCGCTCGCTCACATCACCGGAGGCGGTTTGACCGAGAACATCCCGCGCGTGTTGCCTGATCGGCTCGCGGCCGAGAATGATCTTGGCTCTTTCGATCTGCCGCCAGTGTTCCGCTGGCTGCAAGCCGAAGCCTCCCTCGGCGATGCGGAGATGCTCCGAACCTTCAACTGCGGCATCGGCATGGTGGTCGTTGTGGCCGCCAAAGATGCCGGCTCCGTCGCAGCCTCATTGCGCAAGGCGGGCGAGAAGCCGTGGCGTCTGGGGCGCCTTGTCGAACGCAAAGGGCAAGATGCAGTTCGTTTTACCGGCAGCTTGATTAAAGAGCGTCAGGCGCCATGAACAGGAAACGCATTGGCGTTCTCATCTCCGGCCGGGGGTCAAACCTTCAGGCCCTGATCAATGCCTGCAAGAGACGCGACTACCCGGCGGAGATCGTGCTCATCATTTCCAATGTGCCGCAGGCTCAAGGGCTGCTGCGCGCGGAAGCGGCCCTCATCCCGACGCTCACCATCGACCACAAGGACTTCCACACCCGCGAGGCCTTCGACGCGGCACTTGACGCGGCGCTCAACGAGGCCCAAGTCGAGCTCCTCTGCAATGCCGGCTTCTTGCGGCTGCACACGCCAGGCTTCGTCGAGCGCTGGCGCGACCGCCACCTCAACATTCATCCCTCGCTGTTGCCGGCCTTCAAAGGCCTCCATATCCATGAGCGCGTCATCGCGGCAGGCTGCAAGATCAGCGGCTGCACCGTACATTTCGTCCGTGCCGAGATGGATGAAGGCCCCATTGTGGCGCAGGCCGCCGTTCCGGTGCTTGGCGAGGACACCGCCGAGACTTTAGCGGCGCGGGTGCTCGAAGCCGAGCATCACCTTTATCCTCATGCGCTTGCGCTCGTGGCTTCAGGCGCGGTCTCGGTGAAAGATGAACGTGTGCTGGACACCAATGATCAGGCGCAAGTGCCACTTTTTTCGCCGCCGCTTGCCTGAGTGGGCGTTTCTCGAGCGAGCGCCTTGATTGAAATCATTAACGGCCGCTTCATCATGTTCTAGACGTGGCTGGTTGTCGCACGACAAGATGCAGCCAGATTTTGGGTGCCAAAGATGGACAATGGCAAGCACCGGGTGCTAGGTACTGGGCTTAAACAGAGGCAATTGGCCGCTACTTGCGGCCGGCCGATCCAGATTTGGTGCGGCTTTAAGCTGGCCGAACGGCCGCCTGCCTCGTCATTCATGGGACCAGGGGGAAAATGGCCGAGATGAACGTCGCCTATTCTCCAGCACATGGGCTCGGCGAAGAGCAGAGCATCTGGTTCAAGCTCACGCCGCTTTTGAACCAGGAGAACCCGATGCAGGTTCTCATGGCGCTGAGCGATAAATACGGGGGCGTGATCCCCATCAACCTGAAGAACCAGCGCGTCATCTTGTTGAGCGAGCCCGCACATGCCGAGCGCGTGCTGGTGTCGAACGCCGACAACTACACGAAATATTTCGACGGGCTCAGGCCGATCTTCGGCAAGAGCATGATCACAGTCGACGGCGCGCTCTGGCAGAAGATCCGCGCGCCCCAGCAGCCCGCCTTCCATCCGAACATGTTCGAGGAGTACTTCCCCTATCTAATGTCGGCCATCGACTCCAAGATGGCGCGCTGGAAGAAATTTTCCGAGACCGGCGAGACCATCGAGATGGTGGAGGAGACCTGGACGCTTGCCGCCGACATGGTGTGCAAGGCCCTGTTCGACCGCGAGATGCCGTTCAACCCGCATTTCATATTTGGCCAGGTGAAGACTTACACGGACGTGATGAACCACAAGTCGATCCGCCTCAAAAACGTTCGCGGCCAGCTCGAGGAGATCGGCGAGGAGGGTGCCGCCAAAGCCATGAAGGTGTGGGGCTCGATCCCCGACACCGTCATCGGCGCGGGTGTGCTTGAGCACCGCGAGAAGACGCTGCTGCGCATGCTCGAA
>Ga0187819_10000387_pt1 | contig 21646 bp, 25 predicted proteins | sample NC_wetland_sal_i_15_FD_132411 | JGI IMG/M metagenome (GOLD analysis project Ga0187819, IMG submission 132411) | Wetland sediment microbial communities from Neuse River Estuary, North Carolina, USA - SO4_4 | ecosystem: Environmental > Aquatic > Freshwater > Wetlands > Sediment | place: USA...
GCAAGAAATTCCTCTACAATATATCCCGTTCCAGTTATGAGAAGAACTGGGGCACGACTTATCCGCAGCCCTGTCCGCGCTCGAGGGTCCTGGCCGTGCTCTTCCGCATCGTTCCCCGAATCGGCCCGTTCAAAGCCCTGGCCTTCAAAAGGTTGACACCTGCAACGGAAAAAATGTTCATGGCCAGCTTCAACGCGGCGATCGACCGTTATCGCGAGCTGCTTGCGGAAGTGAAGACCGGCCGGGTTGAACTGCCCAATGAGAATTGTGATACGGGCGAACCCACCGGGGCAGGCCAATATAAGTTGACCGATGCCGCTTACGCGAACTTGCTGGACAAGCTGGCGGACCACTACGCCGACATGTCCCCAGCGCTTCGAGTCGATATTCTAGCCTTCTACCACAATCTCAACGCTCCAATCTCGACTAAAACCAACGACAAAGAGTGGGCCAAGGTGCTCAAGGAACTCGATGAATTGAAAGGCGCAGACCTGCATGTTGTGGCGGGACAGTAAAGCGGTGAGCGGAATTCCAAGGCCGAGATGCAAAATCTGCACTCGGGATGCGTAATTTGCCTATTGCGTCTCAGCGACCCCGAAGGCTTTTGCCAGCGTCAGTCGTGCAAGACGATGTTCAGCAGCGAGCTATGAACGTGCAGTCCGCCGTTGTGTAGTCCGCCGTTATACTCAATGAACCCCAGTTTCCGAAACTTGTTCATGAAGAAGCTGACTCTGGAGCGAGTGGTGCCAATCATCTCCGCCAGCGTTTCCTGGCTGATCTTCGCGATTACCGGCTCCGGTTTGCCTTCTTTCCCGAAATTAGCCAGCAGAAGAAGCACCCGCGCCAACCTCTTCTCACTGGAATTGAAAAGCTGATCTACCAGGTCCTCCTCGATCCGAATATTACGCGAGAGCAGATAGGAGACGAACAGCTCGGAAAAAGCCGGCTCCTCGTGAAGCAAACGGATCACGCTCGATTTCCCCATCCGAACGATCGAGCACTCCGACATTGCGGTGGCGGTTCCCAGGTACAAGGGCCGGCCCGCTAGGCACCCCTCGCCAAGAAAGTCACCGATACCCAGAATAGCGATGACCGCTTCCTTGCCGTTGTCGGAGACGACCGTGAGCTTGACCTTGCCTTTTTGAATATAAAAGATGGCGTCCGCCGGGTCGCTTTGCGCGAAGACTACCTGTTTCTTATGGTATTCCGCAGCGGTTCTTCCGTTGCCAGCCTTAGTCAGAAAGAGCTTGGGATCCAATGAAATCTTTTCTTTCGGTGTCATACACAGCCTCTGAACGGCCAACTCGAGCATCGGTTTCCTTTCTGTGAGCAAGTCGGTCGCCATGCCCGTGCTGGCCGTACGTAGCAGTGGAGCAACACGTGCTCTCTAAGGAAGTTGGTTGAACCCGCTCTGAAGCATTTGTCGAAGAGCGCTAAGGAGAAAACCATGTTGCTGGTTTTTTTGTTGATCGTGCTGCTACTGGCAGTGGTCCCGGCGTGGCCACATAGTCGAAGCTGGGGCTACCGTCCCAGCGGGGTACTGGGCACCGTTCTGTTGGTGGTAATCGTGTTGGCATTGTTGGGACGCATTTAAAGTGCGTTCCTGTCAATCCTGTCAGGCTCACGCGTTGAACCGGGTGCACCGCACTCTTTGGGAGAAGTGCATCTTTAGCAGAGCCTACAAATGCTGTGGCTGCGGGCGGCACGAATACGTCCTGCGCTTTTTGCCCTCTTTGCTCTCTTGGTCGTACGTTAGTTTGACGAGCCCACGGCGTAAAGCTCGAATGATATCTAACCTGACTAGTCGCGCAGTTCAATGATGGCTTCTCCGCGGTAAACGGGCGGTCATCTTACGCCCGCAGCGGTTCCTGCACTTTCGACAGCAAGAATTGCACAATCCTCCATCAGTTCCGTAGCTAGGATCGGTTTTTCAGGGAGTCTCAGCTTTGGTGCTCAATCTGCCTAGAGAAGGAAGACAAGGAGAGTCAAGAAGAATGAAATACCTATCGAATATCACTTTAGCAGCCTTTGCTGGATGTATCGGCCTTGCCCTGCTACCAAGCCTTCAGGCAGACCAATGGGACAAGAAAACCATCCTTACAGTGACTGAGACGATTCAAATGCCGTCCTGCTGTACACCTGACCACACGGTAACGCTTCAACCGGGGGAATACGTGATGGTACTTGTGGACTCCCTCTCGGACCGGCACATCGTTCGGGTCTTTGATAAGGATCAGCAGCATGTGATCACCACGATCCTTGCTATTCCGAACTATCGTTTGCGACCAACCGGGAAGACCGTATTCCAATACTGGGAAGTTCCGGCGGGACAGCCTAGAGAGCTACGGGCGTGGTTCTATCCGGGCGACAACTTCGGGCAGGAGTTCGCCTACCATAAGCAAACGGCCGTGCAGATTGCCACTTTCGTTAAGACTCTTGTTCCGGCAATCGAAGTTGACACGAAGGCAGAAGAGGATCTGAGAACAGCACCGCTAGTGGTTGTTGACGAGAGTGGTAAGAGCAGCGAACTGGCCCTGACAGCGCCGGAGCCGGCGACACAACCTGAACCGGTTCAGACCGCAGCAGCAGCGGAACCAACACCCGCGCCGGTGGAGCCAGCACAAACGCTGCCGCATACCGCCAGCAGCATGCCGCTACTTGGCTTGATTGGAATCCTGTCATTGGCCGCCTTTGCGGTCCTTCGGATTCGTTCCAGACGCATGTCGTAGGCGTAGGAGGGTGACACCTTGCAACCCGCCGCGGTCTCTTGGAGAGAGGCCACGGCGTGAGGCTGTGGAAGCCGAACGGAGGAGCAATGGAATGGCGGCCTGCTTCACATACGCTCTCATTCTGGGGCTATCGATCGGCCTAAAGATATTCGCTGAGCAGTCGCCGCTGGTTGAGCCACCTGAAGAACCATTCAAACTCACCGCGACTGCCGAACTCGTGCTTCTGGATGTGAGTGTCGAAGACGCGACAGGAGCGCATGTCCCTGGTCTTGCGAAAAACAATTTCCGGATTTATGAGGACGGGCGGCTGCAGACCGTTACACACTTTTCGAGCGACGATGTTCCCGTCACAGTCGGCTTGGTAATCGATACAAGTGGCAGCATGAGGGCGAAGCACCCAGAGGTGGTGACGGCAGCGCTGGTATTCATTCGGGCAAGCAATCAGCAGGATGAAATATTCGTCGTGAATTTTAATGACCGTGCGAGCTTTGGTCTTCCCCAGAGCATCCCGTTCACGGATGATGTCGGGAAACTCCGGGCAGCCCTGACGAATGTTGCTGAAGGCCGAACGGCTCTCTACGATGCCCTGGTGCTCTCTCTAAATCACCTTGAACACGGCAAGCGAGATAAGAAAGCCATTGTGCTGGTGAGCGACGGGGGTGACAACTGTAGCGTTCATGGCTTCGAGGATGTTATGCGAATAGCCCGCGCTTCCCTGGCAACGATTTACACCATTGGCATCTTTGATGAGAGCGACGCGGATCGAAACCCTGGCCTGCTCGAGCGGCTCGCCCGAAACAGCGGCGGTGAGGCTTTTCTACCGAAGCAAGTATCCGAAATCGCAGGTATCTGCCGGCAGATCGCGAGCGACATTCGTAACCGGTACACAATCGGCTACGTTCCAGTCCGGTCCGGCGAGAGGGGTTCGCTGCGGAAAATCAAGGTTGTCGCGTCGAATTCCGGCGGGCGGAAGTTGGTAGTCCACACTCGTCCGAGCTACTTTCTCCCGGCCAGGCGTCCGCTGACGGATCAGTGCGGCGAGCCGAGCAGTAAGCCGGGGCTATGAGAGTTCATGTCTCATTCCCGGCAAGACCTGACAGCGTCGCCGAGAGCCATGTGGCCGAGCCAAACTGCGACGCGCATGACCTCCGCCGGCGGAAGCAGCAACAATGCTGGAGCCCGAGCCAATACGTTTTTCTGATTCTTGCAACGGTTTGTCTCGGACTCTACGGCTATGCATATCTCGAGCGAGTGCTATACCAATCCTACGAAAGCTGGTCTTTCGACCGGGCCCCGGCACGCACGGACTCGGCTGCCGTCTCAAGCCACGAAGTAGTCACACCAGTTGGAAGTATCATTTCCGAGTTCCAGGAATCCACGCCAGCAGAGTCTCCGTTCACAACCTCCATCATCGGACGTCTCTCAGTTCCAAGGCTGCACCTATCTGCAATGGTCCGCGAAGGCGTCGATGGGAAGACTCTGCGGCTCGCCGTGGGCCACATTCCGTCGACGGCGCTGCCCGGCCAGACAGGAAATATCTGCGTGGCGGGCCACCGTGACACATTCTTTCGTGGATTGAAGGATTTGAGGACGACGGACGAGATTCAATTCTCCACGCCGAGAGGCAATTTTCGTTACGAGGTCGAGTCACTAATGGTGGTCGAACCGAACAATGTCGAGGTGCTCGGCGCATCAGGTACCAACGTTCTTACAATGGTAACCTGTTACCCCTTTTTCTATATCGGAGACGCACCGAAGCGGTTCATAGTGAGGGCAAGGCAAGTTTCACCTGCTATGGAATGAGTCACCGAGTTAGAGAAATGAGACAATTAGCAATAGGAATAAGCGTGCAACAAACGACGGTTGCTTTTCCGGCCCGGGTCCTGGTGATTGAGGACAACAGTTCGGACGTCTTTCTTCTCCAGCGGGCGATGAATCAGCAAAATCTTCTATTTGAACTGACTCACCTCGCCGACGGAGGCAAAGCCCTGGCATTCATTCGGAGAGAAGGCGCCTATAAGGATGCGCCAATTCCAGACCTGATTCTGGTGGACTTGAACCTGTCCAAGTATAACGGCGAGGACATCTTGCGCGAGATCCACGACACCAAACATCTCGCCAGAGCTCTGGTGTGCGTGTGGAGCTCTTCACAATTCCGGCGAGACCGGACTCGGCTCATGGATCTCGGGGTAGCGCAATTCGTCACCAAGCCTGTGGGGCTAGATCAGTTCTTGGAGATTGGCAAACTCATCAAGGACCTGCTGGCCGGGCACGCGGCCGCCTGAAAGCACTAGCTTCTAAGCCGCAGCAGCGGTTCAAGCAACCTCGGCAGGCAACGGCGATTCCAGTACCTCGCCGACTCTGCGGATCAAACCGGCTACCGTAAATGGTTTGGCCACGCAGCCAAAACCGCGGCTGGCGTCCTCGCTGCCCGACATGAAGAGAATCCGTAGTTGCGGCTCCCGCCGCAGAAGTTGATCGGCTAACTCCAGCCCGTTCATGTTCGGCATAACCACGTCGGTTAACAACAGCGCAACCGCGGACTGGTGCTGTGTGTATAGCTTCATCGCGGTCTCTGCATTTTCCGCTATGAGCACGGCATATCCTTCAATTTCCAGGAAGAGTTTTACAAATGTCCGAATGGAGCAGTCATCGTCGACGACCAAAATCGTTTGACTTGACTTGTCCGGTTCCATAGGCAGCTGACTCACGACGGATCCGTCACCGAATTTACCTCGAACACAGGCGCAAGTTCGACCGTGAATCCGAGTGGTTCCAGGAAGTCGCGAATGACCTCTAAGGCGGCGTGATCGTGACTGTAGATCAGCACCGTCTTGCTGGGAGGTGAAGACCGATCAGACATGCGCGCTTAATCTCCCGATCCCCCCACAATTGCGGCGGACGTGGATTTGCTGGCTGATTTCCTTGGGGGAGGCAAATGAAGGGGCCTATTTCCTGAGCTATTGGTGCCATTCTTCGACGCGTGGATACGATTCACTGCCAGCCATTTGGGTGGCCGACCTCTTCGGCGCGTTTGCTGGGGGGCGATTCTTTGTAGGGCCTCTATTCCTGCGTCAACCAGGTCACGTTGTTCGCGAAGGTCGGTGAGAATCCTCTGAATATCCATATCACCATCGAAAAGACGCTCCAGGATAAATCTGAGTTGAGGTGGCTGTCTGTTCAATATTGCTCAGTTCCGTAACATCTTTAAGCAGCGAGGTTCTGCCGGGCGCTGCCGGCTGCGTTACAATTCAAGCAAGTTATAACGGCGCTGCTGGCCGCACTAGTTTACTGGCACGACACGTGCTGGGAGTCAGACGAAGCGAAAGAGCATGGGTGGTGTGGCAAAGAAGAACGCTGGCAGACGTCCGGCACGCGGGGCCGCGCCTGCGCCACGCTTGCAGCACTCACCACTCCGAAACCGAGGCGCCGCCGAAGCGCGGAAGCACGGCACGGAATCTGGCCTGAAACCTGTCTCGCCGGTGGCCGTCAAAGGTCCAACCGCGGAGGAAAACGGTTCATTTCCAATTGTTGGTATAGGAGCCTCCGCCGGCGGACTGGAGGCGTTCACGGAGTTGCTCAGCCACCTGCCGGACGATACCGGCATGGCATTCGTACTGATTCAGCACCTTGATCCGAAGCACGATAGCCATCTGACCGAGTTGCTTGCCAAGGTAAGCAAGATGCCAATTGCCGAGGTAACGGGCGACACGCGCGCCGAGGCCAATCATGTCTACGTGATTTCACCGAGATGCAATTTAGGCATTTCTGATGGAGTCTTGCATACCCCGCCCCGTCCTGAAAGTGGCCGAAACATGCCCATCGACTCTTTTCTGCGCACCTTGGCAGGAGATCGCCGCAGCAAAGCCTTCGGCGTCGTTCTGTCAGGAACTGGATCGGATGGGACGCTTGGCCTCCAGGCGATAAAGTCGGAAGGTGGCATTACGTTCGCTCAAGAAATGCGATCCGCGAAGTTCGACAGCATGCCGGGAAGCGCCATCGCCGCCGGTGGGGTGGATTTTGTGCTGTCGCCCGCCGGGATTGCCCGGCAACTGGCGACCATGGCGCGCCACTCTTACGTCACGCTCGAGCCTCTGAAAGTTATTGAGCCAGAGCTTGAACTCGAAAAAATATTCCGGCTGTTGCGGAGCGGCACCGGAGTGGATTTCACGCACTACAAGCCCAGCACCATCAACCGGCGCATCAGGCGGCGCATGGCCCTCCGCGGATTCGAGAGGCTGGAAGACTATATCGGAGATCTTGAGCGGAACCACGAGGAAGCAAACGCGTTGTGTCAGGACTTTTTTATCACCGTCACTGCATTCTTCCGGGAACCTGCGGTCTTCCATGAACTGAGAAAAAAGGTGTTTCCCGCTCTCGTTAATAATCGAGGCGGCGAGGATCCCATCCGGATCTGGGTGCCGGGGTGCGCCACTGGCGAGGAAGCTTATTCGATCGCCATGAGTTTGACGGAATTCCTGGACGATGCGGCAGTAGCTGTGCCGTTTCAGATTTTCGCCACGGATATCAGCGAAACAGCAATCGAAAAAGCCCGTGCGGGCGTATACACTCAAGCTGCGCTGGCCCCTATCTCGCCGAAGCAGTTGGCGCGGTTCTTCACGCGGTCTGAACGCCGTTACCAGATCGCGAAGAGCATTCGAGACGTGTGCGTTTTCGCAAGGCACGACCTGGCGCGCGATCCGCCTTTTTCCAAGTTGGACCTCATCAGTTGCTGTAATGTGCTGATCTACCTTGGAGCGGTATCGCAGCGCAAGGTGCTGTCGATACTTCATTACGCTCTCAAGCCGACGGGCTTCCTCGTGCTGGGTCCGTCGGAAAGCATCGGCACGCTTTCCGATTTATTTCATCAAGTCGAGAAGAAACACAAGATCTACTGCCCGCTGGCGGCCTCAGGCGTCCCGGCTCCCGATCTCGGCGAAGGCCGACGCGCCGGAGGCCGAGTGGATCTCCACGAGTGGATTGTCAAGGACATCCGAGATGTAAAGAGCGAAGCCGACCGCTTGGCCCTGGCGGAATACGCTCCTGCCGGTGTCGTCATTGACGATGCTATGAACATCGTTCAGGTTCGGGGACGCACGAGCCCCTATCTCGAGCTGCCGCCGGGAGAACTGAGCCATAACGTCCTCAAAATGGCGCGGGAAGGCATGATAGCAGGACTGAACAAGGCGATCCAAACCGCCAGACAAAGTAACGCCGTGGCCAAAGAGGACGGCTTGCGGATCGAGAGCAATGGCCAGGTAGTCGAGGTCAAGATCAAGGTAATCCCGTTCCGGGAATCATCCTCTTCCAAAGAACGCTACCTCTTGATCCTGTTCGAAGACGCGGCGCCGGCCGCTGGACCAGAGCCCGGAAACACGAAGGCTGCCGCGGCGAAGCGCAAAACACCCAAGCACGACGACGGAGAGGCCGCCCGGCTGCGGCTGGAGCTTGCGGCCACCAAGGAGTATCTGCAATCGATCATCGACGAAAAGGAAAGCGCCCTGGAAGAGCTCAAGTCCGCGAGCGAAGAAGCTCAAGCAGGCAATGAAGAACTGGAGACCGCCCAAGAAGAGTTGGAATCCGCCAATGAAGAATTAAATACGCTGAATGAAGAGCTCAAGACCAGTAACACGGAATTGAGCCAGGTCAACCGGGATCTGACCAATCTTCTGGAAAGCATCAACATCCCGCTGGTCATGGTTGGCAAGGACCTGCGCATTCGTCGCTTTACCCGGACCATCGAACCCATGTTGAATCTGATCGCATCCGATGCCGGGCGATTGATCACTGACCTTCAGCCTCACATTGAACTTCCCGACCTGCGGCGGTTGCTGCTGGATGCCATGGAGGGCGGCAATCGGAAGCCCCATGATATCCGGGATGCGCACGGGCGCTGGTATTCGCTCCGCATCTTGCCATCGGCAGGGCCGAACGGGAAAGTCGACGGAGCCGTGGTGATGCTGATCGATATTGATGCGGCGAAACGCGGCCGGGACTTCGCCGAAGCTATTGTGGAGACGGTCCGTGAGCCTCTCGTGATTCTGAACCACAACCTGAAGGTCGTGAGCGCCAACAAGGCGTTCTATGAAACGTTTCAGGCCACCCCGCAGGAGACCGAGGATCGTCTCATCTACGACCTGGGAGAGGGACAATGGAACATCCCGAAACTGCGCGAACTACTGGATAACATTCTCCCCGAGCACTCAGCGTTCCGCGACTTTGAGGTGGTGCACGAATTTGCACGCGTTGGACGGAAAGTAATGCTGCTGAATGCTCGCGAGGTGTTCGATGCGAATGCGCAAGCGCGGACTATTCTCCTCGCGATCGAGGATACGACCGACCGCAAACGGGCTGAGGACGCCCTCGAGGCGACCAATGCGGAGCTTCAGAATTTCGCCTATGCGCTCACGCACGACCTCCAGGAACCTGTGCGGATGGTGGTGAACTTCACTCAGCTACTAGCGCTGGAACATCAAGGAAAGCTGGGCGAACAGTCGGACAAATTCATAAAATATTCGGTGGAGGGGGCGCTGAGAATAGAGGACTTGCTCAAAGCCCTGCTCAACTATTGGGAGACGACTGAACAGGGCCAAGACGGCTTTGGCCCCGTCGACTGCAACAACGTCCTGGCCAAGACGCGGGCAAACCTCCAAGGGATCATTGCAGAGAGTGGCGCTATAGTCACATCTGAACCGTTGCCGACCGTGGTGGCCGACCAGGTAATGCTCACGCAGGTTTTCCAGAACCTCATCGCCAACTCGATCAAGTACAGGAGCGGAGAAACGCCGAGAATCCATATCGCGGCTCAGAGAGACGCGGAAGTGTGGCTGTTCTCCGTGCGGGACAACGGAATCGGTATCGATCCGCAGGATGCCGAGCGCGTTTTCGGTATGTTCAAGCGTTTGCATGGACCGGACATTCCGGGTGCGGGCATTGGACTGGCGCTGTGTAAAAAGGTGGTCGAGCGCCACAGCGGACGGATTTGGGTGGAGTCGGAAACCGGCCAAGGCGCCACATTTAAATTCACGATTCCTGCCCGGAGCGTTGCGAAGAGCCGGATCCCGGGCAATCCTGGCGGCTAAATACAATGAGTCTCGGCCCCCACGGCACATGTACTGAAATGGATAGCTCCAACGGAAACCTCACGGAAGGCGAAATCGAGCGTTTGCGTAAGACCCTCGATGCCGAAACAGAGCGCTGCCTCCAGGTACAGAAGCAGTTGGAGCACGCGAACGCGGACTTCGAAACGTTCGTCTCGATGGCGGCTCACCACCTGCGCGAGTCTCTCCGCGACGTAGCCGCGAATAGCCAATTGATAGCCGAAACGTATGCTGGCCGTCTGGATTCTGACGCCGATCGGTGCCTCGGCCACATTCGGGACGGGGTTGCCAGAATGCAATCAGCGCTGACCGACATGGTGGAGTACGCGGTTATCGATACCGGCGACCGGCGGCCGTCACGGACGGACATGGAGGCCGTATTGCTCCTCTCGATGAACAAGCAGCTAAACGATGGGAGTGCAGTCGTTACTCATGATCCATTGCCGGCGGTGATGGGAGACGCCGAGATACTTACAAAGGTCCTGAAGCACCTCATCGGAAATGCCGTCAAATACTGTGATACGCCCCATCCGCGCGTCCACATTTCTTCCAAGCGAGAGAATCTGGAATGGGTGTTTTCCGTGCAAGACAATGGTCCCGGCATAGACCCGGCATTCCACGAACGCATCTTTAGTGTCTTTAAGCGTCTGCACGGGAACGAATACCCCGGGACCGGACTCGGTCTCGCATTCTGCAAGAAGGCCATCGAGTGCCATGGCGGCCGAATTTGGATGGAATCGACACCCGGGGCGGGCTCGACGTTCTACTTCACTCTTCCTCCGGCTGATCCTGATTTCTCCGAATAGCCGAAACCTGAGCAACAGCAAATTCAGCACTGCAGGTGCAAGTATTGCATCTCCGCCCAGGACAATTCACACTACGTGCCCCTGCAGCAACGCCACAACCTCAGACTGACCAAACATTCTTTTTGGCCCCGCTATTGCAAGTACTACTACGAACGAACAATCCTGAGCCTTTTAGCAGGAAACGATTCTTTCGTGGAGCAAGAAAGTGCTTTGGTCGATTTGTGCGATTCTCTTCGTGTTGTGGGCGCTGGGAATGGTCACCTCCTATACGATGGGTGGCGTCATTCACGTCTTGTTGGTGTTCGCGTTGATTGTCTTGGTGTTCCAGATAATTCAGGGACGCCGTTCAATTGTCTGAGTCGGAGGCTTTCATGTCAGCGCGTAACGGAGACAAAGCTCGCTTCGGCCGGCTACGGCAGCAGAAAATAGCGCGGCGCCAACGTATGCGCGCACTGCGGAGCCAGCTATTTCAGGACAGCAGGCAGCGCCCACCCAGGCAAAGGCCGATGGCCAGCGGAGTGCTACGTAGCCCTCAGGAGAATGAAAATGCCGTTGCTAAGCATCGTTCTAGTGTTAATCGTGGTCGGCGTGGCGCTGTGGCTGATCAACAGCTACATCCCAATGGCCTCCAGCATCAAGGCCATTCTGAACGTCGTCGTTGTGGTTGCTATTGGGATTTGGGTATTGAAGGCAGTGGGACTGTGGGGGAGCGTAACTAGTTATCGATTCACCCATTGACCCGCGGTGAATAGGTTGCGGATTTCATGATTATGGCCAACAAGAATATTGCTTTATGCTTCTTCGTGACCGGGTTTGGAACGGGTATCGCTCTGGCAATTTTCTTTGCTCGTCGCTCCGGCGGTGCGACCCGTCACATCGTCGGACGTAAGGCCCAAGAGGGCTCAGATGTATTGAGCGCCAATGCAGCCGCGGCCGGCACGTCGCGTGGCGACTAGAGAAGCCCCGCCGGCGAACTGGCCGCCGTGCTTACGATTGCGGAAGCATCTTTGCCGTGCGGAAGTGAGGTAGGTTGGGTATGAAAAAGCTGGCCATCATCCTCGCAGCTTTAGTCCCGCTGTTTGCGCAAAGCCACGGGTCGTCTCCAGACAAACTTCAGAATCCTGTAAGCGTCCTGGACGCCCGCCAGATCCTGCAGCGGTCCATCGCGGCGACAGAGCGGAGTTGGGAGGCTCGGGAGCATTACGCATTCAGGGAGCATGATGAGGACCGGCGCTTGGACTCAGACGGGCGAGTGAAGTCGGAAGAGGTCGATGATTCGATAATCATTTTTGTCGGCGAGGCCCCTTTCGAGCAGCTCGTGAAACGCAACGGCCGGCCTCCATCGGCTGAGGAACAAAGGAAGCAGGCGGAGAAGCTCGACAAACTAAAGCGCGAGACTCGGCAGGAGCGTGTTGCGCGACTGCACGAGCAGGAGGAGAACCGGTCGTTCGTCCGGGAAGTGCCCGATGGCTTCGACTTCCAGCTCATCGGCGAAGAAGTGATCAACCGTAGGCCGGCCTACATCCTTCGGGCAACGCCTCGAGCCGGCTATCGCGCTCACGGCAGGTACGGCAAGCTGATGTCCAAGGTGGAGGGTAAGCTCTGGGTCGATAAGCAGGACTTCGGGTGGGTCAAGGTCGAAGGAGACGTGACCCAGTCGTTCTCAATGGGATTATTCCTGGCGCGTGTGCTGCACGGCTCGCACATTACCATGGAGCAGACTCTCTTCGATGATGGGATCTGGATGCCCAAGCGTATCGAGTTACGAGCCAGCGCCCGGGTGCTTTTCGTAAAGAGTTACGATATCAACAGGATACTGACCTACTCGGACTACCAACTGCTCCAGCCAGCCTCACTAGCCTCTGTTCATATCCGGCGCCAGCCGGCAGAATAGCGCAAGAGTCGCCTACGCAAACCGATTTAGGCCGCATTCGGCCATGCGACTTGGTAAAATAAAAAGTGTCGCCTCCAGCGCCAGCGCCTTCTGGCCGCATCCTAATCGTAGATGATGACGCCCCCCAGCGTGCTGCGTTGGCGGCCATTCTTTCCGACCGCGGTTTTTTGACGCAGGTTGCCGCGGACGGCCTCGAAGCCCTGGAGCAGCTTAGCACTTTCAGCGCGGACGTTATTGTTGCGGATTTGGTCATGCCGCGCATGGACGGATTCGAGCTGATCCAGCACTTGAAGGATCGCGGCGATCACACTCCGGCGATTGTACTTACTGCATTCGGCAGCATCGAAAAAGCGTTAGCCGTCGTTCACGACCTCAAGGCCTTCTGGTATCTCGAAAAGCCGGTGGAACCGCGCGCATTCGAGATCCTTCTGGACCGCGCAATTCTTCACAAACGAGCTTTGCAGAAAACCGACGAGCTTAAGCGCGAGTTGACGCTTCGTGGCGTACTTGGAGACTTGGTGGGGATCTCCCCTGCCATGCAAGAAGTCTTCTCGGTTATTCGGCAGGTAGGGCCTACTTCAGCGTCAGTATTGATCTGCGGGGAGAGTGGTACTGGGAAGGAGTTGGTCGCGCGGGAAATCCATAAGTTATCCCCACGCGGTGACGGTCCTTTCGTCGCCATCAATGCCGCGGCATTACCCGAGAGTTTGATTGAGAGCGAGTTGTTCGGCCACGAGAAGGGCGCGTTTACGGGCGCGATGGAGCGTCGTGCGGGGTGCTTTGAGCAGGCTCACGGCGGCACCCTGTTTCTTGATGAGATCGGCGAGATGCCGCTATCTGCGCAACCAAAGCTCTTGCGCGTTCTCGAAGACCTGCGGGTGCGAAGGCTCGGCGGCAAGAGCGAAATTCCCGTGGATGCGCGCGTGCTTGCCGCCACCAGCCACTCCGTGGTGGCGCACTTGCGAGAAGAAATTTACTATCGATTGAGCGTGTTTCAAATCGTGCTTCCTCCGCTCCGCGAGCGAAAGGAAGATGTTCCGCTTATTGCGGAGGTCATGATCCAGACTCTCAACAAGAAGCACGGCGCCCGTGTTACAGGTCTCGATGCCAATGTGCTGGACCTCTTTAGCACGTATGATTGGCCCGGCAATGTAAGGGAGCTGCGCAACGTGATCGAGCGGGCTACAATCGTCGCGGGCGTTGGCGCGATTCAGCTGAATCACCTGCCTTCTGCCAGCTTCGATCTGAGATCCGCCGGGAAGCCGCCAAAACCGTCCGACGGCAAAGGTCATCTGACCCTTCAGCCCGGTCAGCCACTGTCGAAAGCCGAAGAAGCCTATATCAAACTTACCCTCGAGTATGTGAACAATAACCGGAAGCGTGCCGCCGAAATTCTGGGGATCAGTCTTCGCACACTGCAAAACCGTATCGCCGAATTTCACAAAGAGGCGAAGGCAGCAACAATCAACTCATAATTAAAGCGGTTCTGGCGGCTGAGAGCCTGAACCCGCGCACGCAAATCCTGCACTTCCACTGACAGATTCTGCACGTCCCCTCCGCGGCAGGGCTTCTCTTTCGAGACTCGGGAACCAGCGACAACCGGGTCCCTTTGGTCCGGAACCCTCTACCACGCCAACAACCTGCAGCCTGGCGGTCAGCGGACCTTTGCCCAGCCTGCAACTACGCCGCATCAGCTCGGGGATCAGTTAAGACGTTGGCGCTGGTCGTGCAATAGCACACACGTCGCGGAAATTCTCGCGGCGCAAGAGGAGAGGACATGAGACTGACTATAGTGGCTGCTCTAGCTATTGCACCGCTGCTGGGCAAAGACAACAACGACGCTGTCAAGCGGCTGGATGAAGCCGCCGCAGTATTCTCCGAAGTCATGGGAGCGCCGGATAAGGGCATCCCGAAAGAGCTCCTTGAGAAGGCCCATTGCATCGTGATTGTGCCTGGACTCAAGACAGCCGCTTTTGTATTTGGCGGGAAATATGGAAAAGGATATCTGTCCTGCCGGAAGACGAGCGGCGAGGGCTGGTCAGCGCCGGCCACAGTGCGCATTGAGGGCGGTAGTGTGGGTTTCCAGATCGGCGGTTCTGAGACGGACCTGATCATGCTGGTAATGAATGACCGGGGCGAGGATAAGCTGCTCTCGAGTAAATTCACTTTGGGTGCGGAAGGTTCAGTGGCGGCAGGTCCCGTGGGACGCACGGCGACTGCTCAAACCGACGCCCAGATGCACGCAGAGATTCTTTCGTGGTCGCGGTCCCAGGGGCTGTTTGCCGGTCTCGCTCTAGAAGGAGCCACGCTCCGGGAAGACCTGGACGAGAACGCCGAACTTTACGGCAAGAAGCTGGAGAACCGGGAGATCGTAACCAAGGGGATACGCGCACCTCACGACGCCGCGAAGCTGATGGCTGAATTGAACCGTTACTCCCGGCACCTGAATGCAGAAGTTAAGTAAAGACTCAGACTCACGAAGCCGTGAAAAGAAAGATTGAGGCACGAAAATGAAGATGATAGGCGCATTCCTCACGGTATGCGGAATTCTATCGGCTCAGGCGCCGCAGGCTCCGAATCCGACTCAACAACAGAATGCAACCGAGAATGCTGCGAGGATGGCCAATGGCTCGGTGCCCATCTATCGCGTCACCGTCGTAGTGCGCACGACGAAGGCGATTAATTACCGTCACCGCAGTGGATCTACGAGGATCGGTTTTCGTGGAACGACACTGATGCCGGCGGCCCGTGGCGAGGCCAAAGTGGAGAGCAAGCAAGGTGTGATCAAGATCGATGCGCAGATGGAGAGGCTTGATCCGGCTACCATGTTTGGTCCCGAGTATCTGACCTACGTGATGTGGGCCATCACTCCCGAAGGTCGGGCGACCAACGTCGGTGAAGTGCTCCTGAATGGAAATAAGACCAAGCTGGATGCCACTACGGAGTTGCAATCCTTCGGCTTGATTGTCACCGCTGAACCGTATTTTGCGGTTACGCAGCCTAGCGATGTGGTGGTGATGGAGAACTTCGTCAGGGAAGATACCACTGGAACCATTGAACAAGTCGACGCGAAGTACGAGCTGTTGCAGAGGGGACAGTACACCTTGAACGTGAACCGGGCTGACATCAAGCCGGTGCACCTTAATCGGAAAGTGCCATTGGAACTCTACGAGGCGCGCAACGCTGTTCAGATTGCAAGATGGACCGGCGCCGAGCAGTATGCTGCCGAAACTTTCCAGAAAGCCGTCCAGGGCCTGGAGAATGCCGAGGGCTATCTGCAGGGTAAGGCGGGTAAGAAGCCCATCGGAACGATAGCTCGTGAGGCCGTCCAAATGGCGGAAGATGCCCGAATTATCACTGTCAAGAAGATGGAGGAAGAGAGCTTGGCCAACGAGCGTCAGGCGGGAGTGGACCGCGAAACGCGCGCTGAGGGCGAGCGGGCCGCTGCGCAGTCCGAAACAGAGCGTGTCACGCGAGATGCCGACGGAGCGCGGGTAGCCGCACAAGCGGAAGCAGATCGCTTAAAGCGGGAACATGAAGGGCAAATGGCGGCCGCTCAGGTTGAAGCAGATCGTCTGAAGGGGGAGAACGACGCACGGATGGCTGCCGCGCATACGGAAGCGGACCGTTTGAAGGGCGAGAATGACCTACGAACGGCTGCCGCAGCCACCGAAGCGGATCGTTTGAAGCAGGAGAATGACGCGCAAAGGGCTGCTTTCCAGACCGACCTCGATCGCGCGGCAAAAGAGAAAGCACAAGCCGAGGCGGAGAAGACGGAATTGCGAGTTCAGTTATTGCGGCAATTCAACCTGATTCTGGAAACTCGTGACACAGCCCGCGGCTTGATCGTCAATATGTCGGATGTCCTTTTTGACACAGGCAAGTATTCGTTGCGGCCTGGGGCCCGTGAGAAGCTGGCCAGAGTGGCCGGCATCATCTCGGGGCACCCGGGTCTGAGACTGGAGGTAGAGGGTCATACCGACAGCGTAGGTGGCGATGACTACAACCAGCAGCTCTCCGAACACCGCGCCACGGCCGTGCGCGACTACCTGACGCAGGCCGGAATTCCGGTGAATTCAGTCACGGCAAAAGGATACGGAAAAACCCAGCCCGCGGCCTCAAACGATACCGCCGCAGGCCGGCAGCAGAATCGTCGCGTGGAACTGGTTGTTTCCGGCGAAATCATTGGGACCGAGATCGGATCGCCAATCGCACTTAAGTAGACCTGAATGGTTCAGGGCCGGCGCGGTACATCGGAGGCCGGCCCTGACTCGAAAGGTCGAGCAAGATGAAAACAAGCACGGTGTTCGCTATCATCCTCATTGCTGTTGGGGTAATGGCCCTTACGTATCAAGGCTTCACTTTATACGACCCGGGATAAAGTTGTTGATCTCGGTCCTGTCCACGTAACAACGGAGAGCACTAAGACAATTCCGTTGCCCCCGATTGTGGGAATAATTGCCGCGGTCAGCGGTTTTGTGTTGCTGGTTGTCAGTAGAAAAAAGGCCTGAGCGAGCTACCCCCATGCGAACCTTTCTCGTATCTCCGCTTTTTTCGCTCTGCATCGTTTTTGGACAGACCACTCAGCCCGCTTCGCTTCCTGTTACCGTGACGCCATCTCAGCAGGAGCGCGCCCGCGGTTTCATCGATGACTCGTTGAAAGACAAGAACCCGGACAACCGGAAGCACGCGGTACAGGCGCTGGGCCTGGTCAGCCCGGTAGAGCCCTACCTCTCGCAGCTGGAAGCGATGCTCGACGACAAAGATGTCGAGGTGCGGCTGGCTACGATCACAAGTCTCATGGATTTGAAAAACGAGCGCACGGTTTCCGCCTTGCGCAAGGCACTCGACAGTGATGTGCCGGAGGTGAGTTTTGCCGCCGCCAAAGCGCTTTGGACGCTCAACGATCCGGTTGGGCACGAGGCCGTCATTGCGGTTCTCAGCGGCGAGACGAAGACATCATCCGGATTCATCACCAGGCAGAAGCGAGACGCGCTCAGGATGTTGCATACGCCCAAGACGCTGTTCCTGTTTGCGGTGCGAGAGGGTGCGAACTTCGCTCCAGTCCCGGGTTTGGGCGCCGGTGTTTCGTCCTTGCAAGGAATCCTTTCCGATCAAAGCGTTTCGGGCCGGGCGGCTACGGCGCTTCTCCTAAGTACCGACAAAGATCCTGAGGTATTGTCGGCGCTTGAGGATGCGCTCACTGATAAAGATTGGTCCGTCCGGGCGGCCGCGGTCCACGCCATTGCCCTCCGGAACGATCCCGCTTTGGCGAAGGACCTGCTCCCCCTGTTCGAAGACAAGAAGGAAGCGGTGCGCGTCCGCGCCGCCGCGGGCTACCTGCGGCTCGAGTACGTCAAGTCCGTGCGGCCTAAGCTTGCACTCAGGCACCAGCCGAAAAAGTGAGTCTACGCCGCTTCCCTTTCGGCCATCGCGGAATTGATTTTCGCTATTCGGACCGATTTCGCTATGCCGAAGAACATCAGGATCCTGATCTGAATCCAGGACAAATCGAACTCATACCATGCCAGTCCATGCCGCGCTGATGTCGGGTGCGCGTGGTGGTTGTTGTGCCAGCCCTCGCCGGAGGTGATGAGGGCAATCAACCAGTTGTTGCGAGAGTCATCGCGGGTGGCGAACCGGCGGCTGCCCCACATGTGTGTCGCCGAGTTAACCAGCCAAGTGGAGTGCAGACCCACGACCACACGGAGGCAGATACCCCACAGCACGAACGAAACCCCACCGATGGCGAAGAGTAGGACGCCCAGCAGGATCATAGGAACCCAATGATAGTTGTTGAGCCAGACGTAGAAGCGATCTTTTGCCAGGTCGGGCGCATACTTCGACATGAGCGGGGTGTTGTTATGCTTGCTCTCTCCGACCAGAAGCCAGCCCATGTGGGACCACCAGCCGCCATCGCGCGGTGAGTGCGGATCTCCGGGCAGATCGGATTTCTGGTGGTGGATTCGATGTGTCGCAACCCAGAAAATCGGCCCACCTTCGAGCGTCAGCGTGCCGCAAACGGCAAAAAAATACTCCAGCGCCAAAGGCACTTGATACGACCGGTGAGTGTGCAGCCGATGGTAGCCCATGCTTATGCCGAGGCCGGTACACATCCAGTAGAGGAAGAGCGCGACAGCAAATGCCTGCCAACTGAACACGAAGAGTGCCGCCACGGCTCCGACGTGAAAAAGGCCGAAGGCGATGATATTGGTCCAGTTTATTCTTGGAGAGTCGGCTATGCCGATGGGGTCGGTGCTCACGGGAGCCTCCTGGTATCGCAGCACATCCAAAATTAACAGGGATGGCCCCTGCGATCTGTAATGTTTCTGTAATTTTTAAGGCCTGTCAGCCTGAACGACCCTTCGTGACCTGAAGCCTGAGAGGACAAACCGGAAAGCACAAGTCGTGCACCTGGATGCAAGTTTTGCCGAATCGGAATCATCGCCTAGTAGCGTTTCGCGCAGTTGCATAAGGGCCATGCACATGCAGGTACCTTACGTGAATTGAGTAAGGAGACATGCATATGGCAAACACCGCCGTTTTCGGCATCTACCAGAATCGAGTCCATCTGGAGGATGCAGTTAACGCTCTACACAAGGCTGGCTTTCGGAACACGGATACTTCCGTGTTGTTTTCGGAGAACGAAGGTTCCAAGGACTTTGCTCACGAGAAGCATACGAAAGCCCCGGAATGCGCAATCTCTGGCGCGGGTCTGGGCGCTGTCGTAGGGGGCGCACTCGGATTTCTTGCTGGAATTGGCACTGTAGCGATTCCGGGAGTCGGGCCGTTGTTTATCACGGCGGGCCCGATCATGGGGTTGCTGGCTGGAGTCGGCATCGGTGGTACGGCGGGGGCCATTATTGGATGCCTTGCTGGCATCGGGATACCGGAGTACGAGGCGAAGAGGTATGACGGTCGCATGAGGCAAGGCGGCATCCTGCTCTCTGTTCACTGCGACAGCCCGGACTGGGTGAAGCGCGCAAAGGATCGTTTGAAGGAAACCGGGGCCGGGAGCATCGCTTCAGCGGGCGAAGCGAGCTCAGATTTCGCGAAGACCGACAGACCCGTACGGCGACACGCAGAGCATCTCGTGATCGTGAAGGAAACCAGCGCCGACAGCGTCGCATCACCCGTTGAAACCAGCGCGGATTTGGCAAAGACAGAAGAGCGAGCACAACGAGCTTCGCTCTGAGTCTTGCGCACCGTTCATTCACTAAAACAAAAAGGAGAGCTTATGTCATTTCTGGCTTGGATCGTTCTCGGTTTGCTTGCCGGGTTTATTGGCAGCAAGATCGTAAATAGGAGAGGTGAGGGCATCGTGCTCGACGTCCTGTTGGGAATTGTCGGCGCCGTTGTTGGGGGCTGGTTGTTCCACACCTTTGGAGCCGCCGGGGTAAGTGGGCTTAACCTCTACAGTCTGTTCGTCGCCGTTCTCGGCTCGGTGGTTTTGTTGGTCGTCTATCACGCGCTCCGAGGAAGAAGAGCCTGGTAGTGCCTAACTATTTAGGAGAAGTTACAGGGAATAAAACAAGCTTGTTATTAGCTGGCGCTTTTGGATGTTTGCTCGTCTTGATGTTCTCTGTCCCTGCTTCCGCGCAAGGCAGGGGTGGAGAGCAACATGGGGGTGGCAGTCGTGGTGTTGGCGGAGGGCACGTTCCTGCTCATGGTCCTGCTCCCGCAAAAGTTCAAAAGCCTTCCCGGCGCCACCAATCTGCCACTCAAGAAAACCGTCGGTTTGCGGACAAAAAGGGACATCCGGAAGCCCGATAAGCCGCTTCGCGGCATCTTTGTCATTGTTGCCACGCCATATACCGAATCCAAGGCTGTCGATTACGAAGACCTGGCGCGCGAGGTCGATTGGCAGAACCGCTGCGGAGCGCACGGCATTGTGTGGCCGCAAATGGCGAGCGAGTACAACCGGCTCACGGTAGAAGAGCGTTTGCACGGCTTTGAGGTGATCGCCGATGCGGCCAAGGGTAAACCAGCTGCCGTGGTTTTTGGCGTGCAGGGTCCCGACACGGCTGCTGCTTTGAATTACCTACGGCATGCCGAGAAGCTGTCGCCCGACGCATTCATCGCCATTCCGCCGGAGAAGGGCGACTCTCTCGAAGACTATCGCGCCTACTACGGCGCGCTTGCGCGTGCCACCGACCGGCCCATCTTTATTCAGGACACTGGCCCGCATAACCCGACGCACATGCCGGTGCCGTTCATCATTGGACTGGCTAACGCACATCCCAATCTCGGCTACATCAAGGAGGAACTAAGCGCGGTGCTCGATCGAATGTGCGAGTTGCAGGCCCACCGCCCGCCGATGAAGCGCGTTTTCAGCGGTGACGGCGGGCGAGGCATGCTCGCCGAGATGAGCCAGGGATCGGATGGCACCATGCCTGGCGCCGGATACACGGACGTGTACGTGCAGATCTGGGACGCGTGGCAGGCGGGAAATCGCCGGAAGGCACGAGAGATATTCATGCACCTGCTGCCGCTGATCAATCTCGAAGAGCTTGTGGAACTGGGATACCAACACATGCTGCACCGCCGCGGCGTCTTCAAGACCTCCGTCACGCGGATTCCGCGCACCAGCATGTCGCCCGAAATTAAAGCGGAGATCGATGCCGCATTCGAGGGATTGAAACCTTACCTGCGCGTCTGAAGCGGGCGCCACCGGGCGCAAGTAAGCGACATCAGGACTGAAGGGCGCCCGGCGCGGCAACCGCGTCCCTTCGGCACAGAGGACGAGCAATGCAGGCCTATTTCGTGAATTTCATCAAGACGTTCAACCCGAACAGCTCGGGTCTGCCGAACTGGCCGGCCTACCGCGCCGACGATCCCTTCGAATGGCGTGTCGCTCAACCCCGCTATCTCTCCGGACGGGAAATTGCTCGCTTACCAATCGTCCATCGGTGGACCTAATCCCGACATCTGGGTTCAGCAGATCGGCGGCGGCAAGGCTATTCAGATCACGCATGAGAAGGAAGGGGCCCTTTCTCCCGTCTAGGGCGGCGCGAGCGCTTGGAGCTTGGCTACGTGACGTTGCTCGAACTCGCGTACAAGCTGCGCTGGCGGCGGGAACAGGCCGAGAAGCGCGAGCAGTGAAAGCGCCGCGGATGA
>Ga0187819_10000388_pt1 | contig 21631 bp, 17 predicted proteins | sample NC_wetland_sal_i_15_FD_132411 | JGI IMG/M metagenome (GOLD analysis project Ga0187819, IMG submission 132411) | Wetland sediment microbial communities from Neuse River Estuary, North Carolina, USA - SO4_4 | ecosystem: Environmental > Aquatic > Freshwater > Wetlands > Sediment | place: USA...
CGGTGCCAAGGATCCCGCCACGCCGCCCGCCGAAGCCCGCTTCATCGCCGAACGCGTTCCCGGCGCCCGCTACGTCGAACTGGATACCGCGCATCTTTCAAATATCGAGGCAGCCGGAAGTTTCACCGAAACCCTGCTGCAATTCCTGTCTGAGCCGGAGGCAAAGTGATGGACGAGCGCGAGCGTCATACTGCGGGCATGAAAGTGCGGCGCGCTGTTCTCGGCGATGCGCACGTGGACAAAGCGCAGGCGACCAAGAATGCGTTCAACGAGCCCTTCCAGGATTTGATCACGCGCTACGCCTGGGGCGAAATCTGGTCGCGCCCCGGCCTCCCGCGGCACACTCGCAGCCTGATCACGCTGGCCATGATGATTGCGCTCAATCGCAACGAGGAATTCCGCATGCACGTGCGCGCCGCCGCCAATAACAATGTCACCCGCGAGGAAATTCAGGAGCTGCTCCTGCACTCGGCAATTTATTGCGGCGTCCCCGCGGCCAACACGGCCTTCCACATCGCCCAGGAGGTATTCGCGGAAATGGACGCCGGCCGTTAGCCGGAATCGCGCCTGCGCCGCCCGCGCTGCCTGCCGCACGCGCCGGCCCTCGCGCGGCTAGGCGCGGCCTATCTCCCCCAACAAGAAGCCGTTCGTCCGGATTTACCTTTTCGCACTCCACCGCAAGACGCCTCATCCCCCACCGCAGCAGAGTGCTAATTTTAAAAGTTGCCTCTCGGAGTATATTTTGACCGAGTCCTCATCCGCGAATCGCCACGCCGCCGAAAAACGCCGCAGCACGCGCGTGATGCAAGCCGTGCCCATCACGGTCAAGGGCACCGACGCGCTCGGCCAATCCTTCAAAGAGTTCACCTCCACCGTCATGGTGAATTGCTACGGCTGCAAGTTCCAATCGAAGCATTACGTCCCCAAGAATTCCATCATCACGCTCGAGATTGGAAATACGAAGCGCCACCGCGCGACGCGAATTGCTCGAGGCCGCGTCATTTGGGTGCAGCGCCCGCGCACGTTCCGCGAAGTTTTTCACATCGGTATGGAGTTCGATATCCCAGGTGATGTCTGGGGCATCGAAGTCCCGCCCAAGGATTGGTTCCCGCATCCCGAAGACGAGGAGCTTGTGATTCCCGTCTATCCGCACGCCGGCGAGCCGGAGCCATTCACGGCCCCCGCGTCCGCCCGCCACGCTGAAAAATCCGAAGCAGCCGCGGAGACGCAAACAGTTGTGCGCACGGTCCTCACAGAAGTTGCCGAACCGGCGCCCCATTCGGCGAGCGGCAAAACTCACGCGTCGCCCGCCTCCGCACACAAGCAGGATTCGCACCACGAAGTTTCTCCGCAACTATTGAAAGACGCGGCGCAAGAAGCAGTCGCCGAAGAGATGACCCGGTTGCGCTCGCAACTCGATGGCCAGCTCCGGCAAACGATCGAAGGCGCCGTCAATACGCTCATCGAGCGCGTCACCGAGGCTGCCGCGAAAAATATCGCCGCGCAGGTGGCGGAGCGCGCGGCGTCTGCTCTCGATGGCGCTCGCCCCGCTTGTCCCGCCGCCGATGGCCAACTCAATTCCAAGATTCGCCAAGCCGTCGAAGAAGCCCTCGCCGCGCAAGACGAAAATCCGTATCGCACCCCCGCAAGGCGAAAGCGCCGCCCCCGCTTCTGACATAGGAGTCCTAGTATTCGCGTACCCCTCGCCCCGTGACGAACGTTGTATTCCGCTTTCGTCGTTTCTTGCTATTATCTGCTCGTCTCGGATGCGCCGGATGCGTTCCTCTCTTCGCTTTTTCTTTTTCCTTCTCGCCGCCGTTGTGTCCGCAGGCCCGGCAGTCTTCGCGCGCCCCGCGGGCGAAAACGATACTCTCGCCCGGCCTCCGGTCATCGTCATCGGTTTTGTCGGCGGCTACGTAAGCCACACGAATAATGTCCACGCCGAGGTGCAACTCATCGAGCAGCTCAGCAAGGATTACCCCGCCGGCGTCGTCGCGCGCGCCTTCGAAAATCATCGCGGCGAGTTGGCTCATCAGGAAGTTCTGCGGCTCCTCGACGCGGACGATGACGGATCGCTCTCCTCTGCGGAGAAGCGAAACGCCCGCATCATCATCTATGGGCATAGCTGGGGCGCTTCGGAAGCCGTGAACCTCGCCCGCCTGCTCGAAAAAGACGGCGTTCCCGTCCTCCTCACCATCCAGGTGGATAGCGTCGGAAAGCGCGGCGAGAATGACTCGCTCATCCCCGCCAATGTCGCCCAGGCCGCCAATTTTTATCAGCCGGACGGCGCGCTCCACGGCCGCGCCGAAATTCGCGCCGCCGATCCCGCGCGCACTTCCATCCTCGGAAATTATCGCTTCGACTACAAAGGCAGTTCGCTCACCTGCGAGCGATATCCCTGGTGGGACCGCTACTTCGTCAAAGCTCACACGCAGATCGAATGCGACCCGAAAGTGTGGACCCAAATCGAATCCCTCATCCGCTCGAAATTGCCCTCCCCCGTCCGAACCGCCTCGCTCGTCAATTAGCAGCCGTGGCACAGACACTCTGTCTGTGCTCTTCCGTTCCCATGTGCCCCTTATCAGCACCCGCATACTCGTACTCCGTGGCACAGACACTCCTTTCTGTGTTTGGACGAGCAACTCTCCCGCAAGAATCAACCCTCAACAATCACACCGAAATTTCAAAGCCCGCCCCGGCATCAGGTACATGGACGTCATGATGACGCTCCCTTGTCTGTTCGATTCCCCTTCGTTGACTTGCCTCCTGCCCCAACCTAAGATGCCCGCCCAATGGCCGCCGCGTTGACTTGAACATTCGCGCGGTCTAAGATGCGCCCGAGATCGATCTCCGTTAAATTAAAGTACTCAATTGATACAGTTAAGTTCTGGAACCGGAGCCAGTGGACGCACACAATCCAAGTCCCGCTCACTGTCTGGAGATGGCACATGTCCTGTTTATGGATATCGTGTCCTATTCCACGCTGCCCATGGACCACCAGCAGCAAGTGCTTCACGAGCTGCAAGAGGCAGTTCGCAACACGCCTGAGTTTGTTCGCTCGCTGTCAGACGATCGCCTCCTCCGATTACCAACTGGCGACGGCATGGCGCTAGTTTTCTTTCACAATCCCGAAACTCCCGTTCGCTGCGCCCTGGAACTGAGCCGCAGCCTCCGTAACCATCCTGACATCAAGCTGCGCATGGGCATTCATTCCGGCCCTGTCTATCGCATCGCGGACATCAACGCCAACCGTAACGTCGCCGGCGGTGGCATCAACATCGCCCAACGGGTAATGGACTGCGGCGATGCAGGCCACATTCTCGTATCCAGCGCACAGGCCGAAGTCCTCGGCCAGCTCAGCGCTTGGTCTCCCATGTTGCACGATTTGGGCGAAGCGGAGGTCAAGCACGGTGCTCGCGTGCACCTCTACAACTTGTATACCCAGGACGCCGGAAATCCTGAATTGCCGAAGAAGATTAGCGCGCAGAAAGCAGCGTTATCTCGTGCCGCGTCCGTTGGGAAACTGAAAAAACGCGGCCTCGTAATCTCAGTGATCGCAATCCTGCTCACCATCGTCTCCGCTGGCGTCTGGCTTACTTATACGCGCAAGGCCCACGCCCTCACTGAGAAGGACACGATTGTGCTCGCCGATTTCACAAACACCACGGGCGATGGCATCTTCGACGACACGCTGAAGACCGCGCTCAGCATTTCCCTGCGCCAATCTCCCTTCCTCAATGAGCTTACCGACAGCGAAGTCGCGAAGACCTTGCAACAAATGACCCGCCCGGCTAGCACCTTGATCACGCCCGCGGTCGCCCGCGAGCTTTGTCAACGGGCAGGCAGCAAGGCATACATTGCCGGATCAATTGGAAGTCTGGGCAGTGAATATGTTCTGGGATTGAAGGCCATGAATTGCCGGAGCGGCGACACGCTGGCCGAGGAGCAGTTGACGGCGGCGTCCAAGGAGAAAGTCCTGGACACGCTGGGACAGGCGGCATCCAAGCTGCGCGGCGAACTGGGCGAATCGCTGGCTACGGTGCAGAAGTTAGATGTTCCGCTGGCAGAGGCCACCACGTCCTCGCTCGAAGCTCTGAAGGCTTTCAGCCTTGGCGCAAAGGTCTATCAAGAAAAAGGCGACGCCGCTGCCCTGCCTTACCTTCAACGCGCCATCGACCTTGATCCGAATTTTGCCCAGGGCTATTCGGCCGTTGGCGATGTCTACGCCGGTCTCGGCGAGCTAGCGCGAGCCAACGTGTATTACACCAAGGCATTCCAGTTGCGCGAACACGCCAGCGAACCAGAAAAGCTGGAGATCGCCGTAGCCTACTATCAGAATGTAACCGGTGAATTGGATAAAGCGGCTCAGACCGTCCAGGAGTATCTTGAGAGCTACCCGCGGTTAGTCGGAGCATACTTCGAGTTGGCCCTCCTGTTTGCCGAACAGGGTCTGTATGAAAAAGCCGCGGAGACCACCAGGCAAGGCCTGCTCCTTCGGCCGGCTCTCGCAAATGCTTACACCAATCTCGCCAACGACGCCCTTGCCTTGCAGCGTTTCGACGAGGCGCGCCAAATCCTCCACGAGGCGCAGGCGCGAAATGCGGATCACTACATACTCCACAATGTTTCCTACTGTCTTGCCTTCCTCGCGGCGGACTCCGCCGCGATGGCGGAACAACAACAGTGGTTTGCGGCTAAGCCCGATTACGAGAACTATGGACTTGCACTCGCATCCGACACGGAGGCGTATCGAGGCCATATTCGCAACGCTCGAGAACTGGCCAAGCACGCGGTTGAATCCGCGATTCGCGCCGATACCAAGGAGAACGCGGCCGTGTGGCAGGAAAATTCCGCCCTCAGCGAAGCCGCCTTCGGCAACTCGAAGCAGGCCCGGCAGTCAGCGGCAGAGGCTTTGCATCTGGCTCTCGCCAGTCAAGGCGTCCAGAGTGAAGCCGCACTTGCATTTGCGATGACGGGCGATATCGCGCGAGCCGGGTCTTTGGCCGAAGACCTAGGGAAGCGCTTCCCGCTTGACACCCAGATGCAGTCGCTTTGGCTTCCTGCGATCCACGCGCAACTGGCGCTGGACAAGAACAACCCGGCTGCCGCCTTGGATGCTCTGCGAGCTGCTTCCTCCATCGAGTTTGGCCAAATCGGATTCGTCAACAATATATCCTGCCTCTATCATGTGTACGTACGCGGAGAGGCATACTTGGGAGCCGGACGGGGCAGTGCCGCCGCCGCCGAATTTCAAAAAATCCTCGATCACAGCGGCATCGTCTGGAATTGCTGGACGGGAGCGCTCGCGCGTCTGGGCGTGGCGCGCGCGAACGAGTTGCAGGCGAAGACTTCGCAGGGCGCCGAGGCCGACGCCGCCCGCGTCCGCGCCCTCGCCGCCTACAAAGATTTCCTCACCCTCTGGAAAGACGCCGACCCCGACATCCCCATCCTCATCGCCGCCAAAGCCGAATTCGCGAAAATAGAAAAGTGAAAATGGAAATGGGAAGGCTTTGCAACGTCGCCGCCTCTTTGCGTGGCACAGACACTCCTGTCTGCGCTCTTCCGTTCCCATGTGCCCCTTATCAGCACCCGCATACTCGTACTCAGTGGCACAGCCGCTCCTGTCCGTGCTCGTCCGGCCTCCGCTGCTCCCAACAGCACTCCCCAAAAATCAGATCGCCAGCGCCTCCGTGTCCTCCCGCCTTCCTCTAAGTCCTCTGTGTTAAATCTTTCCGCGCCACCCAGCAATGCCACACCAAACTCGCACTCGCCCCCAAGGAAATTCCAGTTCTAGCACTGTCCGAAAACCTGTCCTTCTTGACACCTCTGAGAAAAGTCCAGTTTCAGTTCAGCCTACAAAATCCGTACCTCGGACCAGTAGAATTTCACTTTTCGTCGTGCTACCGTGCCTCGTGATTAACGAAAACCAACTCAAATTCCGCGAATTTTGCGTCCCGATGCATTATGTCGGGACCCCCGCCCAACGCGAAGTTGCCCCACGCTCCGATCATTCCTGGGGGTCACGCCCGCCCGGCAAGCCCGGCAATGCCATCACGATTGACGAATCACGGCTCACGAATCACGTCTTTTCTAATAGCAAACTTTGCCGATTGAGCCCCATCGCATCTCACACAAAAAAAACAACATCACCATTTTCTAATAGCAAACTTGTTGCAAATTTTGGCCTCGTTTTCGTCCCATTTCGGAACCGGGGGCTATCCGCCGGCCTCCAGCCCCTACCAGCAACATTGACCCGGGCAAGATTCAAACTAACTGATTGCAAGCAAAGGAAATCACGATTTGCTAGTAGCAACAAAAACGGCAATTCCGGAAATAGCCCTCTTCGCAGGTGGGCCGGTCTCACTCTTGGAAAGGCGGCGCCGTTAAGCAGCCGGAGCAGGGGGACTGGTGAAGCGCTCGATGACTTCACGGGGCAGCTTCTGGGATTTCATCCGCTCGGGATTCTTCGGATCGTGCCCGGCCCACACGCGGATCTCATAACCCTCCACCGCCAGGGCCTTCCCCTTGAAGAAATTATGCCGGACCACAAAACTGCTCCCGCGGAATTCCGTCACTGTGGACTCGGCCAGCAACTCATCGCCATACGTGGACGCCACGAGAAACCGCGCCTTCACATCCACCAAAGGAACGCCGAAAATCCCGTGCGATTTGAAAAGATTCTGAATCGGCAAGCCTGCCGCGGCAAAAAGCGCCGTCGTGCAATCGTCGAACCAGGCAAGATAGCGAGGGTAATAAACAATTCCGGCGGGATCGCAATCTCCCCACTCCACCAGGATCCGCCTTTGATTTGTCAGCATTTTTTCCGGCCGCTAAGGCTACCGGAGGGTGTTCGCGAGCGTCAAGCACAAGCTTTCAAACCTCCTGGCACCCCGCGAATGAGTATAATCGCCCCCGGCTCGCGCCCGACGAGAGGACGCGCCGGGATTAAAATATCGCCATGAAAACATTGAGCACCAAAGTCGGAATTGTCGGCGCAGGCCCCGCAGGGCTTGTGCTTTCGCACTTGTTGCGCCTTGAGGGCATCGAATCCGTCGTCATCGAAAATCGCAGCCGCCAATATGTCGAGGAGCGCGTCCGCGCCGGCGTCCTCGAACAAGGAACCGTCGACCTGATGATCGAAATGGGCGTCGGCGAGCGCCTGAAGCGTGAAGGCCTGGTGCACTACGGAGTCAACTTGAGGTTCGGCCGGTGCACCCACCGAATTGATTTCGCGGAGCTCACCGGCGGGAGCGGCATCACCATCTACGCGCAGCACGAAGTGATCAAGGATCTCTCGAACGCGCGGCTCGCCGCCGGCGGAAAAATATTTTACGAAGTGGAAGATGTAAGCGTCCACGATTTCGAGCCCTCGCACTCCGCCTCGAAACCCTCGATTCGATTCCGCAAAGACGGCGAGGACCACGAGCTATCCTGCGACTTCATTGCCGGCTGCGACGGCTTCCACGGAATATGCCGCCCGTCCTTTCCCCCGGGCGTGCTCCAAATGTTCGAAAGAATTTACCCCTTCGCCTGGCTCGGCATCCTCGCCGAAGCGCCGCCCTCCTCTGACGAGCTCATCTACACCTACCACGAGCGCGGCTTCGCTCTCCTCAGCATGCGCTCGCCGACGATCAGCCGCCTTTACCTGCAATGCTCGCCCGAGGAAGACATCGCCGAGTGGCCGGACGAAAGAATCTGGGAGGAGCTCCACCGGCGTCTGGCGACCGATGACGGATGGAAACTTACCGAGGGCCCCATCGTCCAAAAGGGCGTCACGCCCATGCGCAGCTTCGTTGTCGAGCCCATGCAATATGGAAAAATGTTTCTCGGCGGCGATGCCGCGCACATCGTTCCGCCGACCGGTGCCAAGGGGCTGAATCTCGCCGTCGCCGATGTCCGTGTCTTGGCGCGAGCGCTTGCCGATTTTTACTCTTCGGGCCGCACACATCTGCTCGACGAATATTCACGCACCTGCCTGCGGCGCGTCTGGAAAGTGCAGCGATTCTCCTGGTGGATGACTTCCATGCTTCACCTGTTTGACGGCGATAACGCGTTCGACCAACGCCGCCAGCTTGCGGAACTCGATTACGTCACCAGCTCGCGAGCCGCCTCACAGTCGCTCGCGGAAAATTACGTCGGCCTACCGATGGATTGGGGCTCGTAGATGGTCGGAAATTGAAATTGAGGAATGAGATTGATAGTCGTGAAAAAAATGAGCGGTATGCAAGCCGGGGAAAAGCGACCACTAGTGTGGCGCGGTTGCTCCCGCAGGCGCCATCGGCGTTCCCATTTGCATGGCTTGATTCGTAAGCACCACTTTCCCGCCGCTCCGCGCGAAAACGTGCACGTTTTTCGGGTCGATCGGCTTCAACGCATCATCCACATCGGATTCCTCGAGAAAAAAGTAAACGCGACTAGCGCCATTCCACAACCGCGCGAACGATTCGTCGTCCTCAAAAACGTGCGGCGCATCGGAAAAAAAAGACCCGAACCACAAATCGGCTCGCCGCCCGTTTAACATGTGCACCGGGATCCCGGTGTAGAAATTCAGCGTCGACCCAAATTCGTAATCATGATTGATCACGATGATCTGGCCGGCCTCATAGCTCTGTTTGATTTCGAGAGCCAGGCTCTTCGAAGAAATCACCGGAGAGAAAATCACGTAGCCTTGAAACACCGCGAAAAGCACGCCCACCATCATGGCGGTGAGCGCCAGGTTCGCTTTCAGCGCCAGCCCGCGTCTCCTCAAAAACCAATTGAGCAGTGTCCCGGCGAACAACGAGATCCCGAGAATCCAGAGCGGCGACCGGAACATTCCGAGCGACTCGATAGTCAAATCCTGCATGTGGCCCAGAGAGAGTTTGTAGTGCCCCGGATGCTGCGTAAGGACGTCGCCGAGATCGGTGCCGGGCGGGAAGGGCTTGGCCTGCGAAAGAATCGCGATGATAACTGCGAAGACGGCGACGCCGACCGCCAGCGTTGCCATAGAAACGATTTTTCCCGCGCGCCGGTCGCGGCTTCCCGCAGCCGAGTTCGATTCGCGTTCGAGCCAACCTGCGATGAGCAGGGCCAGCGCAGGCACCGCAGGGAGGGAATAATACTCCTGGCGGCTCGAGAAGCTGAAGAACGCCACGATAAGGACGGCCCAGGTTGCGAGCAATAGATTCGCGCGAGCGCGTCCATCGAGACCTGTGCCCCACGTTCGCACCCGCCTGGGAATTTCCCTGAGCGCGGGAAACAGGAACGCGCACCAGGGAACGATCCAGAGCAGCAAGAGGCCGTAGAAAAGGAGGAGCGGAACTTTGCCGTAATCGTGCGGGATGCGCTTATTCAGGTAGCGCATGAACTGCTCGTTCCAAAAATAGAACCAGAGAAACCCTTTTTGCGGACCGGTTGGTTCACCGGGGTTGCGGATGGCGGCGAGAATATGCCACGGCGCGGCCACGGCCAGAAACACGAGCGCGCTCGAGAACAATCGGAACTTGGCGAGCTTGCGAACCTCTCCGGTGATGAGCAGGAAAACGAAAATGATCATGAGGGGAAATGCCAGGCCGATGAGACTCTTGGTCAGGACATTGAGCGCGATAGTTGCCGCGAGGCCCCAGCAAATCCAACGCGAAGGCTCTTCCTGTTCGTAGGCGATCAGGAAGAGATAAATGGTCACCGTGAGCCAGACGACCACCCAAACATCCGGAATCATAAAACGCGTAAAGATGTAAATGCCCGGCGCCGTGCCCATGATCAGCGCGGCATAAAGGCCTCCTTCCTGGCCGAATGCGCGGCGGCCAAACAGGAATGCGCACCCCATCATGCCCAGAACACCGAGCGCCAGCGGCAAGCGGACCTGCCACTCACCGACGCCGAAAAATTTGAAGCTCACGGCCACCACCCAGTACATTAGCGGAGCCTTCTCGAGATAGCGGATGCCGTTCACATGGAGCGTCACCCAGTCATGGTTCAGCAGCATCTCGCGCGAAGCTTCCGCATGCACCGAGTCCGCGTCGTCTAGCAGGCCTGGACGGGAGAGGCCCGGAACGTAAATGAGCAGCCAGGTGACGAAAATGATCGCGGCCACGGAAGCATTCGAAAGAATTCCGGAGGAGGCAGAGTTTTTGAGCGCTGGCTGCAAGGAATCGTTATTCATACGCTAGTCAAACGAAATATTGTACCTGAGGGGATGATTCCGGCCTAGCTACACAGGCAGGTGAGAAAAGTGCAAGATTCTAACGATTCGCCGGGCACAGACCGTCCACTTGCGATTGCAGCGCGTCATCGAACAGCGTTCCACGGCGCGACTTCGCCGAGCAGACTTGGGCGGGACTCAAGCTGAGAGCGCCGCGCATGTCCGCGCCGTCGAGGTTTGCGTCCTGAAGGCTGGCATTGGTCAGGACCGTGCCTTGAAATTGAGCGCCGTGAAAATCGGCCGCGCGCAGGTCCGCGTCAATGAAGATCGCGCTCGAAAGCTGAGCAAATGCCAGGCGCGCGCCGGAAAGTTTCCCGGACCACAGATAGGCCTGCTGCATATCCGCATGCTCGAGATCCGCGCCTTCCAGGTGCGAGTCGCGCAGATCCGCCTTCTCCAGACTGGCGCGAATGAGGGTGGTTCCCGCGAGCCGCGCCGAATAGAGGCTCGCGCCATCAAGTCGAGCATCCACAAGAGTTGCGTTTTCGAGGGAGGAATAGGAGAGATTGACGCCGCGCAAATCGGCGCGTGTAAGGTTCGCACCGTCGAGTTCGGCGCGATCAAGGTTCGCATGCGTGAGCTGCGCGCGATCCAAAATAGCCAGGCGGAGGTTCGCTTGGCCGAGGTCAGCTCCCCGCAGGTCCGCCTCGGAAAGAAATGCGCCGCGGAAATCGGTGCGCCAGAGATGAGAATTTGCCAGAAAGACGCCATAGGCTTGGGCATACCTGAATTTTGCATTGTTCAAGTGCGCGCCCACGACTGAGCCAAGCTGATCATCATTTCCGTTCCAATTCGAGGGCTTGGTCGAAATTGCCGCTTCGGTGAGATCCGCGTACGGGTCATAGCCGACGGCCCAAAAGACAGTCGGCGCCCATCTGCGAATATCCGCTGAGGAGAATTGCGGTGCGCGCGTTTTGTCGTGGGGAACGCCGGCAATGGTGCCAAGCGAGAGGAACGAGAGCGCGACGCCCAGCGCAATGGTGACGAAGCCAGGGCTGAAGATTTTCCAGTCACGAAAAGCCGGATGCGTCCGTTTTCCGTTGAGCGCCCAGGTCTGCTCGGGGCGGCCAACTTTCGTGGTCGAGTAAGCGGCAACAGCTACAGCAGCGACGACAAACAAGGCTTGCAGGGCCGTGCCGTGCATTTCCTGCCTGGTTAAATAGCGGCCCCAGAAGAAGAGGAGCGTCGCGGGAACCACCCAATAGGCCAGCAAGGTAGAGACAATTTTTTCGATCAGGCGCGTGGATGGAGCGTCCTGATTCATCCATCGGAAATGGGCTCGCAGAAGGCCGGTCACAATCCACGGGCCCTCATCGCCGAGGATGCGCCCGTCTGGGAACACGGCGGGGAGTTCCAGCACCGCGTCCCACAGTCGCTGCAAATGGTATTGGAAGACCAGGAAAACAGCGAGCAGCAGCGCTGGTGCAATCAAGTAAAGCTCGGCGGTCGGCAACGCAGCGGACGCCGAAGGCGAACGCAAGAATGGCAGAACGGAGGAATCGGCAATCAGCTGCGCGTCCTTCGTCTTCCAGATCATGAGCCAAGAAATGAGATTGAACATCATCGTGGCGGCAAAGAGCCAGATGGAAATCCGCGAGGCGCGAGCGAAATCCTCGAGCGCCGGAAATTCCTGAATTTGCTGGGGCAAGGACGCGGCGCGCAGATTCGCTCCGGCAAGCTGCCGCGGGACAAGCCCCATGGCCGTCTCGAGGTCGGCACTTTCCAGGTTTGCGCCTTCGAGGTTGGCGCCGACGAGGCACGCCTCCTCCAGATTCGCGCGCATCAGGCAGGCGTCGCGAAGATCGGCGAGCAGCAGGTCCGCCGCTTTCAAATTGGCGTCGTGAAAATCCGCGAAGCGCAAATTGATGCCGACAAGCTCGGCGCCCTCGAACTCGGCGCGGCTCAGGTCTGCCATTTGACCGGAAACGCCCCGCGATTCAACCCATTCCTTATGGCTCGCGAGCTTCTCTTCGAGAGCCCAATTGGTGGGATCGGCGTGCGTGTGGTCGGTCACCAGACCAGCGGCAACTTCCACTTGAACGTGAGGCGCCATTCCCGAGGTGACGGCCGCCGGAATGGCTGAAGGGGCCGGCGCTGCAACAGGCGCGGGAGCGGGCGCCGGCCGCGGCATGGGAGATTCAGCTTTGGATTCCGCAATAGGGGCTTCCGTGTCGTTCACCGGGGAGGGAGCTTGGTGCGCCGCTTCGGAAGAAAGTGGTGCAATGAGGACAGATGGGCTGGAGGTATTTTCGCTCGCTGCGGACTCCTCGCGCGGGGATTCCGTCGTAACAGCATCCGCGGAGGCAGCATCCTCCACGGGCAAGTCCGCAGTTTGCACAGACGCGGCGCCTGCATCCTCGCGACGAAACCCAAGCCGGAATCGAAACCCCATTGAGCGACCCCTGGTGCCCTAAATCAAATGAGAGAAAACCGAACGGACGTGAGCCTGCGCCGAGGAGACATTTCTCCGACCTCGGCCGCTGGTTCAATCTTAGACTGATTCCCGATTCGGCCTGTGAAATGGTACGGCGTGAGTTTCCGAAAAGCCGCCTGTCCCAAAGTGCAACAGTCGTACAGCTGGCCGGAGGATTCGCGAGCATGGATCACGATCGAAAAACGGCAAATTCTCCGGCGAGGAATGAAACAGGGGCTGCGCCGCGGGTGATTCCGCAGTATCCTTTCGTTAGACCCATTTGAGTGAATCGGCGGAAGAGCCTCGCCGCGCGGAGGACGCCATCGTGAGCACGAAGCTATCGCAGGCCCCCAAAACGGAAACACGCATCGAATCCGACAGCATGGGAAAGATTGAAGTTCCGTGCGACCGCTACTACGGCGCGCAAACCGCGCGATCCCTGATTCATTTCGATATCGGCCGCGAGACCATGCCTCCGGAGCTGATTCGGGCGTTCGGAGTGCTGAAAAAAGCCGCGGCGCTCGTGAATCAGGACCTCGGAAAACTTTCGCCGGAGAAGGCGCGCCTAATTGTCCAGGCCGCGGATGAAGTGATCGCCGGAAAGCTCGACGAACATTTTCCGCTGCACATCTGGCAAACGGGCAGCGGCACGCAGACGAACATGAACACGAATGAAGTGATTTCGAACCGCGCGATCGAACTGGCCGGGGGTGTACTCGGCAGCAAGAAACCGATTCATCCGAACGACGATGTGAATATGTCGCAATCCTCGAATGATACGTTTCCGACCGCGATGCATATTGCGGCCGCTTCGCGCGTGGCCGAGGTTTTGATTCCGGCGGTCGCGGGGCTGCGCGATGCCATTGACGCGAAGGCGCGCGCGTTTGCGAAGGTCGTCAAGATCGGGCGCACGCACTTGATGGATGCAACGCCGCTGACGGTTGGCCAGGAAATGTCCGGCTGGGTGAGCTTGCTCGACCGCGACGTCGCGCGATTGAATGAAACGCTGCCCGGGCTTTATGAGCTGGCGATCGGAGGGACGGCCGTGGGAACCGGGTTGAACGCGCACCCCGAATTCGGCGAGCGCGCCGGGCGGAAAATTTCCGAATTGACGGGCTTGCCCTTTCGGTCGCATCCGAATAAGTTTGCCGCTCTTTCGGCGCATGATGAAATCGTGTTTGCGAGCGGCGCGCTGAAAACGCTGGGCGCATCGCTGATGAAAATCGCGAATGATATTCGATGGCTGGCCTCGGGGCCCCGCGCCGGGTTAGGCGAATTGATGCTTCAGGAAAACGAGCCGGGGTCGTCCATCATGCCGGGGAAAGTGAACCCCACGCAATCGGAAGCAATGACCATGGTCGCGGTGCAGGTGTTTGGCAATGATGCCGCGATTGGTTTTGCAGGCTCGCAGGGAAATTTCGAATTGAATGTATTCAAGCCGGTGATGATTCACAATTTTTTAAATTCCGTGCGGCTGCTTGCGGACGCATGCCGTTCCTTTACGGTCCATTGCGTTGCCGGAATGGAACTCGACGAGAAGCGCATCAAGGAAAATGTGGAAAACTCGCTGATGCTGGTGACCGCGCTCAGCCCGAAGATTGGGTATGACAAAGCGGCGGAGATCGCACACAAAGCCCATCACGAGAAATCGAGCCTTCGTGAAGCGGCGCTGAAATTGGGCTATCTCACGGAGAAGGAATTTGACGAGCTCGTGCGTCCGGAAAAGATGACACACCCCTGAGGATGTGACAAGTTGTCACTCATGGTATTCCGTTCTGGGGCATTTGGGCGAGTCACGTTGGTTGCATCCGGAACAGATTTAAACTTCCGACACCTTCTTTGAACAATCTTAGCCTCGACTGACGATTTCCTTTGACACTTTTGTTTGTCTTCATTAAATTGTATTCCCCTTCAATACCTCTCGTGGCTTTTCCCCTCCACTGGAGCCTGGATGCGCCTTCTGGTTGCGGAAAACGATCCCGCACTTGCCACATTTCTTCAGCGTGGATTTGACGCCGAGCACTATGCCGTGGATTTGACGGCTGGCGGGGAAGAAGCAAAATTCATGGTCCAGGAGCGCGAATATGACCTGGCGATCCTGGACTTGAATTTGCCGAAGCCCGATTGCCTGGAAGTTCTTCAGAAAATTCGCGCCCAGCGCCAGCAGATGCCCATTCTCGTTCTCACGAGCAAGGGGCAGTTGCCGGACCGCGCGCAGGTGCTGGATTTGGGGGCCGACGATCTGGTCCTAAAGCCCTTCGCGTTTTCCGAATTGTCGGCCCGGGTCCGCGCACTCCTCCGGCGGGGCGGGAGAATGGGCGAAGCTATTTTGCGCGTCGAGGATTTGGAGCTGAATCGCGTGGAGCACACGGTAAAGCGCGCGAATCGCACGATTGAGCTGACGCCTAAGGAATTTTCCCTGCTGGAATACCTGATGCGCAACGCCGGGCAGCATGTCACGCGCGCTCAAATCATCGAGCACGTTTGGAATTTATCCTACGACACAACGTGCTGATTTATTTCGACGGGGAATCCAAGCGCCGCGCCGTCCGCCGCCTCTACAGCAACCTGCTGCCGGGCGGATACCTTTTTCTTGGCAACTCGGAATCTTTGCATGGCGTGACCGAAGAATTCCATTTGGTGCATTTCCCGGGGGCCACAGCTTATCTGCGGCCGTCGCAGGCCCCCACGGGAGGGAGCCTGAAATGACCGCAGCCGTGAACGAGGCCCTGCGCGCCCGCGTAAGAAACCTGGAAGGGATGCCGGCGATGCCGGCGATCCTGGCGCCGCTCTTGCGATGTCTGGAATTGCCCGCCGATCAGATAGAAATCGAAAAAGTGGTCGAGCTAATCTCCTGCGACAAATCCATCGCGGCGCAGTGCCTGCGGCTCGCGAATTCGGCGCTTTTTTCGCGCCACTCCAAAATTGAGACGATTCGCGGCGCGGTGATCACGCTCGGAGCGCGGCGGCTGCGCGATCTCTTGTGGTCCTCGTTTCTGATGCGGATGTCGCCGGAGAAAGGCCAGTGGCCGATCAATCCGCTTCGATTCTGGGAGCATTCGTTTGCGTGCGCTCTGGTGAGCCAGCAGCTGGCGAAAAAAGTGGCGCTGCCGGGCCTGGAGAGAGTCTACTTGTGCGGGTTGCTGCATGATATCGGCGAACTAGTGAACGCGACCCTGCTGCCGGCGGAATTTCGCAGCGCAGCCGAATTTGCAATCCGGAAGAGCGTACCCCTATTCGAGGCGGAGAAAGAAGTGCTCGGGTTCACGCATTGCGACACAGGGAAGATGCTCGGCGAATATTGGAACCTCTCTCCCGACGTGCAGGACGTGATCGAATTCCATCACAATCCTGAACAGGCGGAAGCTCCGGGTGCCCTGGTGGCGTTGGTGAATTTGAGCGATCTGCTTTGCCGGCTGCGGGGCATGGGGTACGGGTACGATGAACTGCGGGAGATTCGTTTTCAGGAAGTTCCAGCCTGGTCCTTGCTGGGAAGGGCAGTCCCGCTGCTGGAGCATTTCGACGTGGCGCGCTTCACGATGGAGCTGGATGCGGAGGCGGAGGAAATTCGCGAACTCGTGGCGGCCGCGTTTCAGAACTGACAGGGGCGTAAGTGTTGAGAGGTAGAAGCCTGCCCATGCTCTGCTGCGCCGCCGCTGGGACTGCTCGGTGATATCAACCTCCAACGACCAATGCCGCCCAGTAGAAGCCGGGTCAAGCGATGGGTGGCCTCTTCGTGTGCCAACTCGTGTTCTGCTGAAAGGCATTCGCGGCAGCGACCACGGCGCGATCGTTTCTTGCACGGGCGATGAACTGAATCCCGATGGGGAGCTCTTTTGAGGTGAAGCCGCATGGCACGCTGATAGCCGGGAGGCCACAGAGATTGCCGATTCCCCCGAGCGGGTCGCTAAAGGTGAGGTCGGTTTCAAGATTGGTTTCAAGCGGCGTTGCGGCGATGGGAAGGGAAGCGGCTGCGAGCACGTCGAATTCGTCGAAAAGAGCATCCACCTTGGCCTGCAAGACGCCGCGAATTTGCAGGGCGCGCATGTGGTCGGAAGCGGAGATCTGCTCGCTGACGTATCCGCCGATTTGGCCGAGAGGATCCGCAAGCTCGGAAACTTTGCCAGAATCCAGGAGCGAGCGAAAGGCAGCGGCGCCTTCGACGGCGATGATAGTCCCGCCGGCCGCTTCGTAAGGGCCTTCGGGCAGCTTGGCGTCGGATATTTTCATGCCGTGGTGATTCAGCACATCCAGCGCGGCGACAAACGCGGATTCGATTTCCGGATCTGGCTTGGTCCATGCGTTCGTGAGACGGCCGATGCGCAGAGATGAAGGCAACGGCGCGGGGTAGGGAAACGAAGCTTCCGCGAGCGGCAGCGAACTGCGATCGCGGGAATCGTGCGCGGCGATTGTTGCAAGAACCAGGGCGCAATCATCGGCGGTCCGCGCCATCGGACCGATCTTGTCGAGCGAGTACGCCAGCGCCATGGCGCCAAAGCGGCTTACACGCCCGAAGGTGGGGCGCAGACCGGAGATGCCGCAGTACGCGGAGGGGCAGATGATCGAGCCCCAAGTTTCCGTGCCGATGGCGAAGGCGGCGAGAGCGGATGATGTTATCGCGCCGGAGCCGCTCGATGACCCGCATGTCCAGCAGGCCTCGTTCCAAGGGTTCTTTGCCGCGCCTGTGAGCGAAGCGGAAGCGTAGCGATAATTCATACCCCCGGCAAGCTCAATCATCGCCGCTTTGCCGATCAGTATGGCGCCGGCTTGATTTAGGCGCTCGATTACGGTGGCGTCGAAATCGAAATGTTGATTGTGGTAGGGCTTCGCACCCCAGGTGGTGGGATAACCCTTTACGGCGAGGAGGTCTTTCGCGGAGTACGGGATGCCGTGGAGCAAGCCGCGATAATGGCCTCGCTGGAGCTCCTTTTCAGCGGTGTGAGCCTGATCGAGCGCGAGGTCGCGGGTGATGGTGACGTAGGCGTTGAGCCGCGGGCCGAGCCGCTCGCTTCGCGCGAGGTAACTTTCCGTGAGCTCGACGGGAGAAATCTGCTTTGTGCGGATGCGGCGGCCCAACTCGCGCACAGATAGGTAAAGAACGTCATCCTCTAGCATGGGCTCACCTTTCTGAGCGGGAAGGGACGCGCTGAGCTGCCGATGCGTCAGGATAAAGTTTCAGGACAGTTGGGGGCTGATCAGAATTATCGACCGGGAACGCGCGCATGGCCTCGAGCGATTTTTGGCCTTCGGTCACCAGGCGGCGGATGTCGTCTTTCTGGGCATCCGAGAAACGAGCGCCGTACTTGCTGAAAATTGCTTGAATCTTCGCGTCAACTTCCGCCTGGCTTTCGGGCGAAAGCTTTTCGTTGGGCTGCTGTGGAGGCGTGGGCGGGACGCTGGATGGGATTGCCAGCAATTCGCCTGGGAGACAGGCGGCCGTAGCCGCAGCGATCGCAGCACGGCGTGCAAACTCGCGACGCGAAATTCCAGAGGGCCCATTCTCTTCCTCACACATCATCTCGAAACCTCCCATTCAAATTGCAAGGCGATTCAATGCAGGGCGAACTCGGAGGCCCGATGCTTCGCGAGCCTACTCGATGGCTTCAGAGACGTCAACGCCCGGTTGATTTTAGACGCGCCATGCGCGGTTTGGGCTTTCGGGTTTTTTCAGCAACGAACCTTTCCAATCTCAGCGCGGAAGGTTAGAATCTGGGAGCAGCAGCGAGCCGAATCCAGCGCGGCGGGCTGCGACGATTGTGGTGGAATTCAGGAAGCGGTTGCGTCCCGGCCTTTTCGCGAAGCCTACAAACACGAGCCAAAAATCAATCGGGAGGAAACCCCATGAAGCATTGGACATTGAGTCTATCTACGGCGGCTGGCTTGTTGCTTGCCGCTTCGTTCTTCTTCACTCCTTCGGCAACTCCGAAACTCGGGGCCGAGCCCGAAGCCGCCGCTCAAGAACGCCGCGAGGGATTCGAAGACATGCATCGCGCTGAGGAAGCCCTGCGTAACGCCAGAGCCATACTCGCCGCCGCTCCCGGAGAGTATGGCGGACATCGGGACAAGGCCATCAAGAGGGTCGATGAAGCGCTTGGCGAGGTGCATGCCGCGATCGAACATCACTAAGATTGCCGGAGCGAGTCGTGTTTTATTCGGCTTGCAGCGTCTCCCGTCCGCAGGACACGCTGCAAGCCGATTTCTTTTCGCGTTGCTGGTGATTTGGCTATCCCTCTGCTGATTGGTCTCCCGCCTGACGGTTTGGGATTCCCTTCAATGTGGTGCGTACGCTCGCGCCGGCGAGGCTGGGCATCGTTCGGGCTCGGTGCGTGATTCTTTGAGGACACTCAGGGAATAGTCTCGACTCTAAGAACTGCGGCGGCGATACGATGGGTGCGCTACGGCGCGCATCTGCCCAGCCCGCGCGCCCGGCAGAACTTTGGCCGCAGGCCGGTGTTAAATCAGACGGTCGAAGTCATTCACGGTCGTCCGAGCCGAAAGTCGGACCAGGAGGAAATCTCGATGAAGCATCAGATTCTGATCACGCTTGCGCTCGTGGCTTTGATTTGTGCTTTGACTTTTCCGGCAGCGGCGCCGGCTGCTCCGCCCGCAGGTAACAGCCATCCGGCCGCATCGGCCGCTCCCGCAGCAGCGGCAGAAGCGCATCCGGAAATCCGCGACGCGATTGCCTCACTTCGGCGAGCGAAAGAGCACATGGAGCATGCCGCTCACGACTTCGGCGGGCACCGCGTGGAAGCGATCAAGGCTACCGATGAGGCGATTCGTCAGCTCGAGATTTGCCTGAAGTACGACAAGTAAGTATCAGAATTGGCGTATACGGTGATTCAGCTTGCAGCGCCTTTTCAACCGAGCGACGCTGCAAGCTGAGTTTCTCTCATCTTGTGAATTAGTACTTCTGATCGCTGAATCCGCAACGGGCGGCGGGTGCTAACTCGGGTCCGTCTCAACAACTGGTCTAGCCGGCGCTTCCCCCGACCTCGCCCGAGCGAGAAGCGACTGCAAGATCACCCCTAACGCATTTGCGCGGCCGATAGGATGTCGGCGGGCTTCGAATTTAGGACACGCGGAATCTCTGGCTAGCTCTTCGGATTATTGGGGCTGGGCAATTTTGGATGGGCGGGGGTCGAATCGCCGAAGAGTTCCTCCCACCCCACCTCGGCGGCTATGATTCCCGCCTTTTGAAGTTTCTTCAACTCGTCCTCAAAGCATTGCATTTGTTGGCCCGTGCCTTCGCGGATGGCGTCGGTGAGGCTCATTACATTGTGCTCGCCCGCCGCTATACATTCGCGGATTCGCGGCGTGGAGAAAATAATCTCGAAGAGCGCCACCTGCCCCGGGCTATCCACGCGCGGCAGTAGTCGCTGCGAGACGATGCCTCGGAGGCTGCGGGCCAGGCGTGAGCGAGTGACGGCTTCCTCGGGAGGAGAGAAGAAGCGCAGCAAGTGGGCGAGTGTGCGTGAGGCGTCCGGTGTATGCAGCGCCGCGAAAACAAGATGGCCGCAATCGGAAGCCTCCAGCGCCAGGTCCAGAGTTTCACGGTCCGGAATGGTGCTGAGGAAAATCACATGGGGCGGATGGCGGAGAGAAGTGCGGAGCGCCATGGGGAAACTCGGTACATCACGGTGCACTTCTCGCTGCAAGATGGTCGCCTTGCGATGGCGAAACTGGAATTCCAAGGGATCCTCAACAGTGATGATGTGGCCGTCCCTCTGTTCGCTTATTCGGGTGAGAATGGCGACCAACGTGGAGGATTTTCCGGAGCCCACGGGGCCGCTCATAACCACAAGCCCGCTGCGAAGGTGTACAAAGCGATCAAGCTGCGCAGGCAGCCGCAGGGATTCGAATGTGGGGAGAGACGCGTCGGGGATCACACGCAGCTTGATGGCGTAGCTGCCGCGTTGGGAGAAGATGCTTACGCGGAAACGGCCCAGCTTGGGCACGAAGAACGAAAAATCGCAGGAACCCTCGGCGTCGAGGCGCGGCTGAACATTGGGACGATTCCCAATCAGATCGCTGGCGATGCGGCGTGTATCATCAGGTAACAATTCAGGGTAAGTGGCAAAGATGGGCGAGACGATCCTCCCATTGACGCGCACTTGCGGCGTGCGCATGGGCGAAAGGAAGATGTCGCTTACATTTTCTGCCGCTTTCACGAGCTGGGCGATCAATTCATTGGTTGGCGGCAGGGGAGGCGTTGCCGTCAAGCTGGAAGTGGATTCAGTAGACGCAGGAATAGGCATGAGAAGGTAGTGTGGGCATTTCAGGTACCGAATCGAATTTCCGCCGGATATGTATCTGCCTGAAAGCACAGTAATTGCGCGAGCGGATTGCCGGGATTAGACGGGAAATTGATTCACCCTGGAACAAAACCTCCAGTCTGGACCAATTTGGCGCAGTAATTTTGGTTGACGCCGCCAAGAAGGGAAACGGACTCGATTGCGGCTCACGACGTGCTAGTTTGATGCGGAATGCGGCGGAGCAGACGAAGCCGTGGGAGCGAGAGAGCCTGCGAGGATTTCCTTCACTATTTTCGCGGCGATCGCCTTGCTGACCGGGCATGCCGTGTCGTTCATGCGGCATTGGGCGAGTGTCAGATTACACCCACAGCTGCAGCTTTCTGAATTCAACCTCTTGAGCACCATTCTTCGTTGATCGCGTGTGAGCCCGGAAAAATCCACATCGGGAAGTTCGGTTGCGCGACTGGCATTTTTCAGGAAAATTTGGCCCGTGTCCTCGAAGGTTTCGATCGTCGCGTCCACCGGTAGACCGACCAACGCGCGGACCTCAATCTCGTATACACCGCCGGGGAAGAGGCCGACATGTTTTTGGACCACATGACCTTCCCTGTCGACGAGGAACGATGTGGGGAGTGCAGGCACGCCGCCATAGGCGTTGACAAGCTCCGGGCTGCGCATGACGATCGGGTAATTGATGCCCGCAGCCGCAGCGAAGTCCCTCACTTCCTCGGCGGGGCCGTCGTCCATGGAAACTCCGACCACCAGCAGTTGGTCCGGATA
>Ga0187819_10000389_pt1 | contig 21630 bp, 25 predicted proteins | sample NC_wetland_sal_i_15_FD_132411 | JGI IMG/M metagenome (GOLD analysis project Ga0187819, IMG submission 132411) | Wetland sediment microbial communities from Neuse River Estuary, North Carolina, USA - SO4_4 | ecosystem: Environmental > Aquatic > Freshwater > Wetlands > Sediment | place: USA...
ACTCACCTCAAATACTATTTGCGCTCATTATGGCACGCGACTGGGCCCAAAATCAGGTGGATCAAGGCCGCGGGGCCCGGCAACGCCCTATCCAATCAGAACCTCAGGCTTGGCTGGCCTTGGCCGCGGCCATGTGGCCGCGCACGGCCTCGAGGAAGGCCGCCTCGGCCGCCGGGGCGGAAAAGGCGCTTCGCGGCACGAGCGCACCGGCTCCAGGGTCGGTCCACAGCACGATAATCCCGTCACGAACCGTCACGCCCTCGAAAGCAGACCAGCGGTAGACGTGATCGACCAGGCGGCTCGTCGAGCTTATTCCGTCGTCGGCAACACTGACGCGATGCTCCGCCATCGTTGGGCCATCCGCTTTCACCACCTTGCCTGAAAGCCGCTTATAGCGGCCCCACGTCATCGCGAAGCTGACGGCCACTCCCCCGACGAAGCCGCAGGCGAATTCCAGCAGGGCGAAGGGCCTCCCGGTCAGCTCTGGAGGCCAGATAAGCGGAGGCAAGGACTGCGCCGGCGAGCAGCGTGTAGAGCAGCATCCAGCGCCACCACTCGGCGACGTAGTCGGTGTTCTTTGCCTCGACCCGGTGCGACGCGAGCCTTTGATAGGTTTTGAGGTGCTCAGGATCGTACCGAAATGTGATTTCCATGCTGCGCCCTCGCTGCCTGCCTTACGCCAAACCATCCTGCGAGCCGGCCATGGACGCCCGCCAGACAGCGAGCGCCTGGCGCGTCGCAGCCACGTCGTGCACGCGCACGATCTGCACGCCCTGGGCAGCGCCCGCCAGCGCGGCCGCGAGCGAGCCCGGCACCCGCTCCTTCGGCTGGGGAACATCGGAAATGTGGTCGATGAGCTTCTTGCGCGAGGCGCCGAGCAGGATCGGCACGCCCAGCCCATGATAGAGCGCGAGGCTCCCCATGACGGCAACGTTGTGGTGCAGGTGCTTGCCGAAGCCGATGCCGGGATCGGCGACGAGCTTCGCTTTGGGAATGCCCGCCGCCACGCAGGCTTCGATGCGGGCCTCGAGAAAGTCGAACACGTCGAGCGCCACGTCGCCGTACTGCGGATTGTCGTTCATGGTTTTGGGGTCGCCCTGAGCGTGCATCAGGATTACCGGCAGCCCGCTCTCGGCCGCGACGGCGAGCGACACCGGGTCGTGCGTGAGCGCCGAGATGTCGTTCAGGATGTCGGCGCCCGCGGCCGCGGCGCGGCGCATGACTTGAGCCTTGCGGGTGTCGATCGAGATCAGCGCGCGGGTGCGCGGGCGCAGGCCCTCGATGACGGGCATGACGCGGGCCAGTTCCTCTTCAGCCGGCACGATATCTGCCCCCGGCCGCGTCGATTCCCCGCCGATGTCGAGGATGTCGGCACCCTCCTCGCTGAGTCGCAGGGCGTGATCGATCGCGGCCTGCGTGGAAGAGAGGCGGCCGCCATCGGAGAAGCTGTCGGGCGTGACGTTGACGATGCCCATGATGCGCGGGGCATCGAGCGCCAACCCGGCGAGCCGCGCGCGCGGGGAAGTGATCGCCTCCAAGAGCTCGGAAGCTTGCAGGGTATGGCGTCCCCAATCGCGGTCAAAGGCGTCGCCGACCGAAGCAAGGTGGCGTCTAATGCGCATCCCTTCCCGCTCGACGATCTCGATGGCGGCAAAGCGCAACGGCTGCCCGGCGAGCGGCAGTCCGCCCCAGCCCGCCTCGCCGCCCTCGCCCGCGGGCGCAGGGAAGATGCCGACGGGACGGACGTAGATTTCGCGCTGCATGGGAAGGGCTTCCTGCAATTGGGGCTGCCGCGCAAAATGAAACGGCCGCGGAAGCGTCCGCGGCCGCATCTACAGCCTTTGCCGGCTGCCGGGAAGAGGTTTCGGCTCAAGCCTGAGGCTGGGGCTCCATGCCTCCGGTGCCGGGTTCCCCGCGCGGCCGCACACGGCTGCCCGAGGTCGGCACGGCGGACCCCACCTGATCCTTGGGGCCGTCGTCGTCAGACTTGCGCACGATCTTCTCGCCGCGCAACAGCGCATTCACCTCATCACCGGAGATGGTCTCGTACTCCATCAGCGCCTGGGTGATCGATTCGAGCTCCTTGCGGTGCGCCCCGACGACCTCGCGCGCCTTGTTCTCGCCGTCGGTGACGATGCGCCGGATCTCCTCGTCGATCAGCCGAGCGGTGTCCTCCGACATATTCTGGCGCTGCGTGATGGCATGCCCAAGGAATACCTCCTGCTGGTTCTCGTTGTAGCGCAACGGCCCGAGCTTCTCGCTCATGCCCCATTCGGTGACCATGCGGCGGGCAAGCTCGGTGGCCTGCATGATATCGCTCGCGGCACCCGTATTGAGGTGGTCCTTGCCGTAAATGGCCTGCTCGGCGCAGCGGCCGCCGAACGACATGGCGATGCGCGCATCGCACCACTGCTTAGAATAGCTGAGCTTGTCACGCTCGGGCAAATTCATGGTCACGCCCAGAGCTCGTCCGCGCGGAATGATAGTCACTTTGTGCAGCGGATCGCCACCGACCACCTTGAGACTGACCAGCGCATGGCCGGCCTCGTGATAGGCGGTGGCGAGCTTCTCCTCCTCGGTCATGATCATGGAGCGGCGCTCCGCGCCCATCATGACTTTATCCTTGGAGTCCTCGAACTCCAGCTGCGTTACAAGGCGCTTGTTGCGGCGCGCGGCGAGTAGCGCCGCCTCGTTGACGAGGTTCGCCAGGTCGGCGCCGGAGAACCCCGGCGTGCCGCGCGCGATGACCCTGGGGTCGACGTCGGGGGCGACCGGCACCTTGCGCATGTGCACGCGCAAAATCTTCTCGCGGCCGGCCACGTCGGGGTTCGGCACGGTGATCTGGCGGTCGAAACGGCCAGGGCGCAGCAGCGCGGGATCGAGCACGTCGGGGCGGTTGGTGGCGGCGATGAGGATGATGCCCTCGTTCGCCTCGAAGCCATCCATCTCGACGAGGAGCTGGTTCAACGTCTGCTCACGCTCGTCGTTGCCGCCGCCGAGGCCGGCGCCGCGATGGCGGCCAACCGCGTCGATCTCGTCGATGAAAATGATGCAGGGGGCGTTCTTCTTCGCCTGCTCGAACATGTCGCACACGCGGGAAGCGCCGACGCCGACGAACATCTCGACGAAGTCGGAGCCCGAGATGGTGAAGAACGGCACGTTCGCCTCGCCGGCAATGGCGCGCGCAAGCAAGGTCTTGCCGGTGCCAGGAGGGCCGACGAGCAGCGCGCCGCGCGGGATGCGGCCGCCGAGGCGCTGGAACTTCTGCGGATCGCGCAGGAACTCGACGATCTCCTGCAGGTCATCCTTGGCCTCGTCCACGCCGGCAACGTCCTCGAACGTCACGCGGCCGTGCCGTTCGGTCAAAAGCTTGGCGCGCGACTTGCCAAAGCCCATGGCGCGCCCAGAACCCGACTGCATCTGGCGCATGAAGAAGATCCACACGCCGATGAGCAGCAGCATCGGGAACCAGTTCAAGAGCATGCTCATGATCGAGGGCACGTCATCCTCGGAGGGACGGGCACGGAACTTCACGTCCTTCTTCTGCAGCCGCTCGACGAGGGTGGGGTCCTGCGGGGGCGCATAGGTCGAGAAGGCGGTGCCGCCGTCCCGCAGCGTACCGTATATGTGGTTGCCGGCGAGCGTGGCCTCGCTGACATTGCCGGCGTCGACGGCGGTCAGGAATTCCGAGTAGGTGATTTCGTTGCCACGGCGGCTTGGGGTCGAATTATTGAACAAATTGAACAGCGCTGCCAGCAGGACGAGAATCGCTACCCAGATGGCAAGCTTCTGAAAGTTCGAGTTCATTGCGTTTCCTATAGAGCCCGGCTACGCACCGGCGGAGATCTCAAGTTTGCTCGACGCGCCGCCCCGAAGCTCGCCGTTAACATAGGTGTCGGCCTGGTTATTGCCAAGTTACACGCTTTGGGCTCCCCAGGACCTTAACAGCCGTGCGGCCCAGCGCAGCAGGCATCCCTCTAAATGGTGACCCGTTGGCCAACTATAGCCTGCAATCGTGGCGCGAGGGGCATTACCACAAAAATTCGCACCGGCAGAGCTTGGCCCCGTTGCTCCAGGCTGTGGCGCGCCACGGCAGCCCGGCCAACGCGGGGACGGCGAGCAGCACGCCCTGCTGCCAGAAGGCGGGCAGCGTCGCCGCGGCGCGCGCCGGCATCCTCGGCGCCCGTTCAAGTTGCTGGCGCAGCTTCGCGAAGCCGGAGCGGCCGAGCGGTGCGACGATGACCGGCGCGGTGAGCTCGCGATCGGCGGCAACGCGGAAGCGACGGTCCCACTCTGCACTCTCGCCCGGGCGCAGCTCGATTTCGGGCAGGCCTGTGCGGCCCGGCTCGCGGTGGATGATGATCTCGCGCGCGCGCCGCACCACCATGGCGCCGCCGAGCGTCGTCGCCGGGAACTCGGGCTCGGCGAGGCGCATCTGCAGCGACTCCAGCTTTGCAAGGCGCGCTGGCTCCGACTGCCCTCCGAAGGCGGCAATCAACCGCGCGAGCAGACGCAGCCGCACCTCCTCAGGTGCGGCAAGGAACGTCTGCGCCTCGAGGCTGGCGTAGACGCCGTCGTGCAGTTCGAGCCGGGCAGCGGTCTGCAGGGCGCCGGCTGCATCGTCGAGCGCGGCGCGCGCTCGCTCGAGGCGCCGCGCGCTGAGTGCAATTTTGTCGGGCGAGAGCCCCAGCGCGGCGAGCGCCGCCTTGGCTTTACGCAGGCGCACGCGCTCGTAGTGCTCGCAATCGTTGCTGGGATCCTCGATCCAGGGGAGGCCGGCAGCCTGGAGCGTCGCCTTGAGCCGCACGCCTGGCACCGCGAGCAGAGGACGCACCAGCCGGCAACCCGCATCGCGCTCGAGCGCGCGCGACGCGCTCATGGCGGCCAGCCCGTCGAGGCCGCTGCCGCGCGCAAGCCGCATGAGGAAGGTCTCGGCCTGATCGTCCTCGGTGTGCGCGGTCACGACGGCGACGGTGCCCGCGGCCCGGTAGCGCTGCGCCAGCGCCGACAACAGCCGGTAGCGCGCGTCGCGCGCCGCATCCTGCACACCCGCCGCCGGCTTCGCGCCCGTCCAGGTGAGGATCTCGTGCGTGAGCCCGAGCGAGCGCGCCTGCTCGCCCACCCATTCCGCCTCGCTGCGAGACTCTGGCCGCAGGCCGTGATCGACGGTCGCGGCAACGAGTTTGCTGCCCTTATGCGCGTGGCGCTTCGACCAGCCGGCAACGAGGTGCAGCATGGCCATGCTGTCGGCGCCACCCGAAACGGCGAGGATCAGCGTGGCAAAGGGTGCAAGCGGAGCGAAGAGGGCGTGCGTCTCTGATTCATCGATCGGCCGCCCTGTGGACGGCGACGCCGCGGTGGCCTTAGGGGCATCCGATCCGCTGGCGCTCCGACTTGGCGCGCATCTTGACGTTGTCCGGCGCGTCGGGGAACCGCGTTGAGAGTTCCGAGTAGGACGAGCAGGCGCCATCTTTCTGTCCGAGCCGGTCGAGCGACATGGCGAGCTTCAGCAAGCTGTCCGCCGCGCGCGCGTTACCAGCATAGTCCTTATAGCCCTTCAGGAAGGCGCCGGCCGCGGCCTTGTACTCGCCGCGCACGAAATGCGCCTCACCCAGCCAGTATTGCGCGTTACCGGCAAGCGAATCCTTCGGGTAGCGATTAAGAAAGTCCTCGAACGCCGCCTGTGCCGCCCCGTAGTCGCGCTGCATGAGGTAGCCGTAGGCCTTCTCGTAGAGCTGCTTGGGGTTGGCGGCGGGCGCGCCCGGCTGCTCCGGCGCCCCCGGCGGGGTAGCGGCCGCGATGGCGTCCTGCGGCGGCGCACTGGGGAGCGTCGGTTTCTCTGGGGACTGCTGCGCGAGCGGGGGCTTTTGTCCGGGGGGCTGCTGCTCGCCGTCGGCGGCGGCGCCTAGAGCATCGCCCGTCCCTGCCGTGATCGTGGTCGAGCCGAAGCGGGTGTCGGGTCCCGGCTTTGCCAATGGAGCCTCGGGCGGCGAGGCGTCTTCGCCGGCGTCGGTGCGCTTCAGCGGCTGGCCGCCGAGCGCTCGCACCTGCTGGGAGAGCTGCTCGATCTGGGCGGCCATTGCCCGCACCTGCGTCTCGAGCGCGTCGACGCGCAGGCTGTCGGCGCCCTCCGCGCTCCCCTCGCCGTCCTTGCGCGGCGATGACGAGACGCCGTTGCGGGCAAGCGACTCGAGCGTACCGACCACGACCTGCATGTCGACGAGCTGCTCCTCGAGCTGCTCGACGCGCTGCTTCAGCGCCGCGTCGCCGCCGGACGGCGCCGACTGCGCTGGCGCTGCATCCTTCGGCTGCGCGCGCGCCTGCCCGGGCTGCGGCGGCTTCTGCGCCTGCTGAGCAAGAGCGGGCGAGCACGCGAGAAGCGGCGCGAGGATGGTCGCGGCAAATGCGAGACGGATTGGGCGCTCAATCGGCAAGGTGTCGGTTCCCATATGCGATCGTCGGACGCAGACACGCCACGCAGACAAATTCTAATCGGAAACGCGGGGCATCAGGACCGCAGCCAACATTGCTTAGCGCTCCCTTGTCAACGCGTCACGCCAACGTGCTGCGGCACGGACGGAGTTTCGACCGCCTTTGCCGGCGAGAGCGCGACCGCGCGGTCCGTCGAGGCATCCGCGGTGGCGGGCCCCGCAAGGCCGAGACGCGCGCGCGTTCCGCTCGCAAACACCAGCGTGACCGCGCGGCGGTTTTGCGAGCTGCAGTCGGGCGCGGTGCAGGTGGCGACGCGCTGCGTGCGCCCGGCGCCGACCACGGAGATCCTGCTCGCCTCGACGCCTTCCTCGACGAGACGCTGGCGCACGGCCTCGGCGCGCTGCCGCGACAGCGTCAGGTTTTCCTCGTCCGTGCCGGGCTCGTCGGCATGGCCCTCGACTGCCGCCTCGAACTCGTGCCAGCGGTTGAGCCACTGCGCCTGCGCGGCAAGCGCCATGCGGGCGCGCGTGCCGAGCTCGGCGCTGCCGGCGGAGAAGAAGATGCGGTCGCCGGCCTCCCCGCGCAGCTTGGCCTGGATGGCGGCGTTGCGGCGTAGCTCCTGCTCCCAGACGGGACCGCGCCCGGGGGTGGGCGTGGGCACTGGTGGAAGAGCAAGCGCGGCAGGCGAGGCCACCGGCGTGGCGGCCGGGGCGGTATTGGCCGGAGCGACGGCGCTCTCGGCCGGGGCGGCGCGGTAGAGGTCACCGAGGCGGCGGCGGGCGAGACCCGCCGCAGCCGAATCGGGGAAGCGGGCAATCACCGTCTCGAAGGTCTGCTGCGCCCAGTCGCGGTGGCCGCCGTCGAGCTTTTCGAGCCCATCGAGATAGAGCTCCTGCGCGCGTTGCTCGGGTCCATAAGTGCCCTCGCCTTGGCCGGGGAAGAGGCTCCAGCCGTCGTCCGTCGCGGCGTCGGAGCGGTCTCGATTGGCGTCGGCGTAACCGGCGTCATCGCCGGACACGGGAGGCTGGGCGGGAAAGGCGCGGGCTGCGGAGAGTGAATCGAGCCCCGCGATGACCAGAAGAAGCGCGCCGACGAGCGCCGCGCTGCGGCGCCCGTCCGTTCCGACCTCAGGCCGAGACATAACGCGTCCTCGTGGCTGCAACCCGCTTGAATATTGGGGATGTTCTGCGCGGCCAATGCGGCCAAACTTTGCCTCGGGAGCGCGAAAAGTGGCGGCGCGGCGAGCCGCTGCGGATGCGCTTTGCGCAAGGTTAAAGCGTTGCGATACGGCGCGCCTGTCGGCGCGATCCTAAGGGCAGCGCTGGCGTGAAACGAGCTGGACTAGTTGCCCTGAGCGACGGCCCCGTCGCGGGCATTGAGCACGGTCTGGGCACGACGATTCTGCGACCAGCAGGAGATGTCGTCGCAGACCGCGACTGGGCGCTCCTTGCCGTAGGAGATGGTGCGAATGCGCGACCCGTTGATGCCGTTCTGGGCCAGGAAGTTGCGCACCGTGGTGGCGCGGCGGGCGCCGAGCGCGATGTTGTACTCGCGCGTGCCGCGCTCGTCGGCGTGACCTTCGATGGTGATCGTGTACTGCGGGTACTGCTGCAGCCACACGGCCTGCTTCTGCAAGGTTGCGGTGGCCTCGGGCGTCAGCTCGCTCGAGTCGGTGGTGAAGTAGACGATGTCGCCGACGTTGACGGCGAAGTCGCGGTGCGTGCCGGGCGTCACCGAGCCGTCTTTGCCGGTGAGCTGCGAGTTCGCCTGATTCTGGTCGTTGGCGCAGGCCGCAAGAGCGCCAGCCACGAGCACGACGGCAAGCAGGCGCGTTGCGCGGGCGAGCAGAGCTGAAGCGGCCATTGAAAACGTCCCTTTCGTCACCCTTCCATCGCCACTCAACATCAGACAGGGGTGACAGTTCCAGTTGAAATCCTGAGTTATCCGAGGGTTCGTGCGAAAATGTGGCCAAGCGGCCTTGGCGCCAAAGGGTCACGGCATCGCCACGATTGAGCCACCTCGACCCTAGTTAAGCGTTAATCCGCTCCCGAGCGAATTGGAAATGCGACTCGCGGAGCTGGGTTCCACGCCGGGATCGCCCGCGCACAAACGCCAAAACACCAAGACCGAGGTGGACGCCTCAGCGCCGGCACCTCGGTCCTGATATCTGGCCTCCTTGGCGAAACACCAAGAAGGAAACGCCTTGGTCGGTTTACCGCGCCGGCTGCGTAGCGGCCGGAACGTCGGCGCCGAGCTTCAGCGGAGCAGGCTCTTCACGCCGGCATGCGCCGAGAGCGACAGCAGCGACCACAGTCGCGATAAGGATGGCCCCCTTCATCGTCAATCTCCTGTTGAGTTGGCTGTACCGTTAGCGAGTTTGCTCAGCGGTCGGCATGGGCGCGCCGAGCTTCAGCGGAGCAGGCTCTTCACGACGGCAAGCGCCAAGAGCAACAGCAGCGACGACGACGGCGAGTACGATTGCACTCTTCATAGCATTTTCTCCTATGTTGTCCTGGCCTTGCCGCCTGCTCTTAGCGAGCGGGCTGCGTGGCGGCCGGCATATCAGCGCCGAGCTTCAACGGCGCCGGCTCTTCACGGCGGCACGCGCCCAAAGCGACGGCCGCAACGATTGCTGACATAACGATCAGCCCCTTCACACCCTGCATGGTCTATCTCCTGATGCTTCTTCGGCACTAGCCATGTAATGGCGTACTGGCGCTGCATCAGATGATCAAGAACAGAGGCAGTTATCCATCAGTTTTCCAAGCTAGTAGATGCGAAAATGCCACGCCATTCCAAGGCCTCCGCAGATGCTTGTGTGTAGTTGGAGCCTCACTCTGAAGAGCATGAAACTACGCTGAAAAACACCCCCCTCGGCAACCTCGGCCGCGCCGCGGCGCGAGCATCGCTTTTGGCCGAGTTTCAATTGAGGAGCGGCGACCACGCAGGGTCGGAGGCGAATGCCGGAGTGGGAATCGTTCGCTCGTTATACCCCGTGAGATCGATCGAAAAGATTCGCGGGCCGCCGTCAGCTCCCGGCGCGTCCCGGAAGAACATGAGCACGCGGCCGTTGGGCGCCCACGTCGGCCCCTCGTTGTGGAATCCTTCGGTCAGGACGCGCTCGCCTGTGCCGTCCGGGCGCATGACCCCGATGAGGAAGCGGCCGCCGAGTTGCTTGGTAAAGGCGATGTAGTCGCCGCGCGGCGACCAAACGGGCGTCGCGTAGCGACCCTCGCCGGAGCTGATTCGGTGCGGGTTGGAGCCATCGGAGTTCATCACGTAGATCTCCTGCGTGCCGTCCCGGTCCGTCTCGAACGTGATCTGCCGCCCGTCGGGGGAGTAGCTCGGGCTCGTGTCGATAGCGTTGCCGGGCGTCAGCTGCCGCCGCTGATGGCTGCGCAGATCCATCTCGTAGATCCCCGAGTTGCCCCCGTTCTGCAGGCTCATGATCACGCGCTGGCCGTCGGGAGAGAAGCGCGGAGCAAACGTCATGCCCGGAAAATCGCCGACCGTTTCGCGCTGCCCCGTTTCGAGGTTCAAGAGAAACACGCGCGGCTGATCGCCGGTGTACGACATGAACGTGATCTCTTGATTCGTCGGGCTGAAGCGCGGCGTGAGCACGAGCTCCTGCCCTTTGCTCAGAAGGCGGACGTTCTGGCCGTCCTGATCCATGATCGCCAAGCGCTTGACGCGCTGCTGCTTGGACCCGGTCTCGTCCACGAACACGACGCGGGTGTCGAAGTAGCCCTTCTCGCCGGTGAGTTGCTGGTAGACCTGATCGGCGATGATATGGCCGACACGGCGCCAGTTCTGCGCGCTCGTCGCGAAGCGCTGGCCGGCGAGCTGGCGCCCGGAGGCGACGTCCCACAGGCGGAACTCGGCGATGATGCGGCCGTCCGGCCCCTGGCCGACGTTGCCGACGACGAGTGCGTCCGCGCGCACGGCGCGCCAGTCGGGAAAACGCGGCGCCGCGTTCACGTCGCCCACCTGCTCGAGAAACGAGGCGCGGTCGAGCGGCTGGAAGAGGCCCGAGTGATCGAGATCGGCGGTGATCACGTCGGCGACGTCGCTTGCGAGCTTGGGATCGCGGCCGAGAAACACCGGAATGGCGATGGGAATCGGCGCGATGGTGCCCTGCGTCTGCCGCCCCTGCAGGCCGCCGCCGGGAGCCGGGGCATCGCGACGGCTTGCGGGCGCGGACGCGGACGGCGGCGGGCTGATCTGGCGCAACTGACCGTCGAGGCCGCCTCCCGGCGGGGGGCCCTTGTAGCTGTCGTCGGGGCGCTGTGCGAAAGCCGGCGCGGCGATCACCAGCGTCAGCAGCGCCGCGATCAGCGCAAGCGCGCGCACCCCTTCCGCTCGCAGACCGAAGCGAAAGCCCGAATGTCTCGCAGTGTCGTCTCGCATCAGCTCAAACCTTCACTTCTGGGCCGCACCCTACTTCACCTTTGCACCAGCCCGAGGATGACCGGCCAATCGAACTCCCACGTGACCGTGCTCCAACCCCCATATTTGTCCGGGGGCAATTGAAATGGCGCGCACTGCTTAACCGCTCGGATCGAAGCATCGGCGGCGATCGAGTAGAGCGGCGAGCTCTGCGGCTCGACCAGGACGGGCTCGCCGTCGAGGGAGCCGTCCTGGCGCAGTTGGAAGCGCACCCGCACGACCGGCGTGTCGATGCCGCCGCCTCCGCCCGGCAATCTCGAGCATGGCTCAAGCTGCGATTTGAGCATTGACCGCAATAGATCCTGCTCGGTTCCCGAAAGCACGGTGTCGTGGCCCTGGCGCTCGCCCGCCGTCGGCCCGGTGTAGTCCGTCGGCTTCTGCGGCTCGGTAGCTGAACGCGGCGCGCCGCGCTTGTCGGGCGACTTGTCGATGAGTGCCGCGATGCGGTCCGCGTCGAACTGCTTCTTCTTGGCTTCCGCGAGCTTCTTTCTCCTTTCGTCGGCCTTCTTCTTCTCTTCGGCCTTCTTCTTCTCTTCGGCCTTCTTCTTCTCTTCGGCTTTCTTCTTTTCCTCTGCCTTCTTCTTCTCTTCGGCCTTCTTTTTTTCTTCCGCTTTCTTCTGCTCCTCGGCCTTGCGCTCTTGCTCCAGCTTTTCCTCGAGCTTCTGCTTGTCCTCAGGCGTGGGGCCGGGCGTGGGCTCGGGCGGTGGCGGCAACGCTGCAAGCTTGTCGGCGATCTGATCCTGCTTGGGCTCCTCCGCCTTCGGCGGCTCGGGCTTGGGTTCCTCGGCCTTGGGCGGCTCGGGTGGCGGGGGCGCGGCAGGCGGCGGTTCGGTGACGGGCTTGGGTTTTTCGGCTTCCTTCTTGGAGAGGTCGGGCTTCTCCTCCTCCTTGGCCTTCGCCTCAGCTACCTTTGAGTCCGGATCGCCCTGCTTGAGGCGCGTCAACTCGGACGGCGTGATGATCGTCGCCTCGATCGCCACCGTGTCGGGGATCAGCTCCGGCGTGCGATGGATCGAGATGAGGGCCCAGCCGAGCAGCAAGGCATGGCCGACAAACGAGGTTAGGAACCCGCGAAACACGCCCTAGCCTCCATCCTCCACTTCCGTGACGAGGGAGACCTTGTGGAATCCGCCCGCGCTGATGCGGCCCATCACGCGCATGACGACGCCGTAGGCGACACCCTTGTCGCCGCGCACGAAGATCTGCTCGTCATAGCCGTTCTTGGCGATCGCCTTGAGCTTGGGCGCGACCTCGTCGAGCGGCACCACCGTCTCGCCGATGTAGACGGTGCCGTCGGACTTGACCGTTATGGCGAGCGGCTCCTTGCTCGATTGCAGCTGCTTGCCCTTGGCCTCCGGCAGCTCGATCGGCACGCCGACCTGCAGAAGCGGCGCGGCAACCATGAAGATGATCAGGAGCACGAGCATCACGTCGACCATCGGCGTGACGTTGATGTCGCTCATGGGCGTGTGGCGGCGCGCTCGCCTGCGCCGACCTGCGGCCTGAGGTGTCGCCCTGATGCTCGCAGCCATGGTTCCTTTTAAGCCTTGAAGGCTTTCCCAAATCCGAAGACTCTCAAGTTCTGACGTCGATCTGCCGCGAAACGATGGCGGCGAACTCGTCCGCGAACGCTTCGAGCCGATGGCTGATCGCCTGGCTGTCGGCCGAATACTTGTTGTAGAAAATGACCGCCGGGATGGCCGCGAGCAGACCGAGCGCGGTCGCAAACAGCGCCTCCGCGATGCCAGGCGCGACGACGGCGAGATTGGTGTTCTTCGAAATCGCGATCGCCTGGAAGCTCGTCATGATGCCCCACACCGTGCCGAAGAGGCCGACGAAGGGCGCCGTGGCTCCGACGGTGGCAAGGAACAGGAGACGGCGATCAAGCCGCTCCATCTCACGGCTGATGGTCACATCCATCACTTTCTCGACGCGCAGCTGAATGCCGCCGAGCGCGCGGATGTTGCCCTCGACCGAGCGCTTCCACTCGCGCATCGCGGCGACGAACAGCGCCGCCATGGTGATGGGCTTGGTGCGCGAGAGCGCGGTGTAGAGCTCGTCCAGCGACTGCCCGGACCAAAACATGTGCTCGAAGCGGTCGGACTCGGCGCGCGCGCGCCTGAAGGCGAAGAACTTCTCCACCACGATGGCCCACGACCAGATCGAGGCGAGCAGCAAGCCCGCCATCACGAACTGCACGACGAAGGAGGCGTTGAGGAACAGCTCGAGGAACGAGAAGCCGCCCACCGTTGGGGCACCGATGGCTTCATGGGTGAGATCGGTGGGGTTCATCTGTTGATCCGTAATCGTAGGATGCGCCCGGCGGAATGCCGGCAGGGGAACGCACGCCCGATGGATTTGCCCAACCGGCGTGCACTGGTGCCGACATTGCCGTGCATTGCCCGCATCCCCAAGAGGGCATGTTGCCTCGCAATATGACCAAACGGGGGCGCAAGGCACGCGCAAAGCGTTGGCGGGCGGTGAGTTACCAACCCCTGCTTTCGGGGCCTATCGAGACAGTCCAGACGATGACGGTCCGGCGAAGGCCTATTTCCGCTCCTGGTCGCGGTGCCAATAGACGAACAGCACCGTCACGACCGAGGTGAGGATCATCGTCGTCAGAATATCGGGGCGATTGATGAAGCCGAGCCACGCGTCCCAGCCCTGCAGCGGGCGCCCCCGCGTCATCAGGAAGCCGTTGCCGACCACGATCGCCAGCACCAGCGCGGAGGTGAGCACGACGGAGCCCGCAACGAGCAGCGCACGCTTCACGATGCGCGGCACCGACAGCTTCTTCCCCGGCACAACCAATACGGTTTTGTCAGCCATGGCCAATTTCTCCGCTTGCTGACTCTCATAGGTAGCTGATTCGAGCTTGCCACGGGCTGATGGCAATACTTGGCCGCTCCACCCGCATCAACTCCCCCACTCGCGCACCACATCTCGCGCACCACATTACGTGCCAACCGCAGCTTCGGTTCCCAGCTTCTCCAAAAGTCCGTGCCAGCCCCCGTCGGTCGGGTCGTAGGCGGTGAGGTGTCCCGTCTCCATGTCGTAGAGCCAGCCGCGGATATTGAGGCGTCCCGCCGCCACGCCCTCGCTCACGATGTCGTAGGTCATCAAGTTGTCGAGCTGGAACTGCACGTGCGCCTTGATGGTCGCGGTAAGAGCCTCGGCCTCGGGCACGCGCGCCGCTGCGATCAGTTGATGCGCGGGCCGCGTAAATTCGACCCAGCGGCCGAGGTGCGCCTCCTGGTCGGGCGGGATCGGCTCCAGCAGCGCGTTGATGCCTCCGCAGTGCGTGTGGCCGCAGACGACGATGTCGTCGATGCCGAGATGGCCGACGCCGTACTCGATCGCCGCGCCGACCGCATCGTCGGCGGCGTCCGCCGGCGGCACGACGTTGGCGATGTTGCGGATCTCGAACAGCTCGCCCGGGTCGGCGCTGGTGATCTGCGCGGGTACGACGCGGCTGTCGGCGCAGCCGATCCACAAGAGGCGCGGCTTCTGCTGCTTCTGAGCGAGGCTCTTGAAGAAGGCGCGGTCGCGCTCGAACAGCTGGCGAAAGCGCTCGTGCCCTTCGATGGCATCCTTGATGTCGAGATCGATGCCGCGGGCATCCTTCTCTTGGGTCACGGGCTCCCCCCTCTCGTTCGACCTCGCGCGCGCCGCATCATCGATGCCCGCTGCGCCCTTGTCCATGGCGCGGGCGCTACACCTGCGCGTTTGGCAGCACGACGCGGATGCGCGCGCCGCCGCCCGGCGCCACCTCGGCGCTGATCTTCCCGCCGTGCGCCTCGACGATCGCGCGGGCGATCGCGAGTCCGAGGCCAGCCCCGCCGGTCTCCCAGCTGCGCGAGGGCTCGACGCGATAGAACGGCTCAAACACCGCCGCCCGCTCCAGCGCCGGGATGCCCGGCCCGTTGTCGTCGATCAGAACACCGATCTCGGAGGCGCTGCGCTCTCACCGCGTGCGTTGGTTGTGGGCGACGCACGCGGTGCATCATTCGGCGATGCATTTCAATCTATCGGCCACCATTCGCGTCGGCTGGACGGGACAGTTGTCCGGCGCCTTCGTCTTCTTTCTGCCGCTGGCGTGGATTGGATTTCCTCCCGATGCGATAAGAGCGGTGCTTGCGGCCGGCCTGCTCTGCCAGTTCTTCCTGCACGCGGCATTCCCGGTGTGCCTCGGGCCGCTGGAATGGATACTCAACACGCCGGCCCACCACCGCGTGCACCACGCCTGCAACGAGACCTGCCTCGATAAGAACTACGGGTCTGTGCTGATCCTCTTCGACCGCCTGTTCGGAACGTTTGCGGAAGCGCCGCGCGAGGAGCCGCTGCGCTTCGGACTGAAGGGCCGCGAGCTTGGTCGCAACCCGTTCGCGATCGCACTCGGCGAATGGCGCGCGCTTCTCGCCGACGTCACTCGCGCCAGCGGCGTGAAGGCAAAGCTCACGAGCCTGTTCGGCGCGCCGTGAGGGGGCGCTCGGCCGGGCTTGCCCTGCCGGTGGATTCAAAAAAAGCGGCGCTTTCGGCTTTTCGTCAATCTTTGCTTAACCATCTCGCGCGCTACGTCCCAATTCGGGCCCAATCCGCCCCCTACATCGCGTCCGACCGTACTCGGAGGGCCGGGGGGCTTGTGAGCGAGTGCATGCGTCTCCTGCGTAGCCTTCTGGCGGCACCGGCCGCCTGCGCCATCCTCGGCGCCGGCCTTTCTTCCCTTCCCCCTCCTGCCAAGGCCGAGCAATGGATCGGCCGCAGCGTCACCCTCGGCGGCCACAAACTCAATTGCAACAACGCTCAGATCATGGTCGACCGCACCCTGCCGAGCGAGGGCGGAGCGGGCGACGACTTCGTCATCCTGAACCCCGACATGCTCAAGAACCAGCCGGAGACGGTGCGCATCTTCGTCTTCAAGCATGAATGCGGGCACCTGACCGTCGGCGACAGCGAGCTCAAGGCCGACTGCTATGCCGTCCAGCAGGGCGTGCGCGAGCACTGGCTCGATCGCAAGGGCCTCGACCAGGTGTGCCAGTCCTTCGACGGGGCCCCCGAGACCGATACGCACCCCTCGGCCGAGCGGCGCTGCCGCAACCTCGACCAGTGCTACGCCGCGGCGCTGGCGGAGGCCAAGACCAATCCGCCAGCAGCGAGCCCGGTCCCGGCCTCGGTTGCCGCCAAGCCTGCCCCTGCCAAGAAGGCCGTGGCGGCCAACAAGCCGCCAGCGCCCAAGGCTACTGCCGCGGCTGCGCCGCAAGCGGCCAGCAAACCCGCGTTTAAGACGACCGTGGCCAAGGCGCCTGCCGCGCAGGCGCCCACGAAGACGGCCGCGGTGCCGCCGTCAGTTGCCGAGGCACCGCCGGCTGAAGCCCTACCCGTCACCGCCACCGGCAGCATGCCCAACGCCGCGATCCCGCCGGCGGAGGCTTGGGGCGTCCCCGTCAACGACGAGGCCGCTGACGCCGCCCGCAGGGCGGTTTCGGCTTGGCGCTGCACCGAGCCGCTGCGGGTGGGCGACGCCAGTGGCGACGCCATCGCCCATCTCATCGGCGAGGACGCCAAGACCGCCGCCGGCTGCCGCTGAGCCCGGCCACCCTCTTTGCTCGCACTATTCGCAGCCTCGAGCGTGCCTGCATCCGGGCGGCGACGTCCGCCGGCGCCATTGAATTCTGCGCAATGCAAAAGTCGTATTGCCACAACGCAGCAATTCAATTCCCATTCATTGTTTGCATCTAAAACGATTACGGAAACGTTTTAGCTTTATCCCCGCATTGGAGCGCAATCGTTGCTTTCCTTCCGTCAATTCCAAATGAAGAAATGTCTCGCGGGATAAGCAACGTTTCCCTATTCCGTTTTCCGCTATTTCGTTTCGATACGGATTGTCAAATTCCGGTACATTTGAGTTTCGATTTTTAGCCGTGTTTCTAAGGAGTTCGGCGTTTTTCTTGGCACTGAATACCAGCGGAATGCGTTTCGTGTTATCCATAAATGCGTGAGTCCGGCGACCATAAACGTGGCGTCGGAAGGGAAAATCTGCGTGGGCGTTTTGGAGGTTTTGATGCGTAATCTTCTTGGAGTCCTGGTCGCCGCGGGCGTCATGGCCGGTATGGGCATGGTTGTCGCGACGCCTGCCGAAGCACACGGTGGTGGTTGCTGCACCTATGCGAAGAAGGTGTACTACCGCACGCCGGTCGATCATGTCGTGAAGAAGGTCCACTACGAGCGCGTTCGTAGCTACCGGACCGTCTTTGTGAAGCGGCTCTATCAGAGCCATTGCGGTTGCCACCGCTTCTATCGCGACGTCGCTGTCCAGAAGCCGGTTGTGACCACGGTGCGGAAGGTCGACCTCGTGACCGTCCGCTCTTACCGCACGGTCGCCGCGATCCGGCACTATCGCCGTGGCTGCTGCTGCCACCGCTGGTGGTGGTAAGCTTTGCGCTAGCCTAGAGCCCAAAGGGGGCACGGCTCGCGCCGCGCCCCCTTTGGGCATTTGAATTCATCGATGCCTGCTGGACCGAGCCTCCGAGCCAATCGGTCGGAGGCTCAATTCCCAGCCAGGCTTTTCGTCTTTCCCGCGCGAAATCGGTCCGCCCACGCAAATAAACAGCGCCCGCACGCAAGTTCTAGACCGCGTGCGGGCGCCTTATCTTTGTGAGCTGCGGGGGGCGGCGCTTAGACCGCCTCTTTCAGCTCCTTGGCGGCGCGGAAGGCAACCTTCTTCGACGCCTTGATCTTGATAGCTTCGCCGGTCGCCGGGTTGCGGCCCATGCGCGCCGGGCGCTTCCTGACCTGCAGGACGCCCAAGCCGCCGATGCGGATCTTGTCACCCTTCTTCAGGTGCTTGGTGATCATCACCACCAGGTCCTCGAGCACCGCGGCGGCTTGCTTCTTTGGAATATCGTGCGCTTCCGAAAGCGAGGCGCCGAGCTGGCGGAGCGTGATGGTCGTGACCTTCGGAGCGGTTTTTTCAGCCATTGGATGTTTCCCTGAGAATCAGCGCTGGTTGCGCGATGCTACATCAACTGCTGCGGCCGCAATGTCATTCGCATACCGCGCAGGCGGCGGATAATTGCAAAAATCCCCGCGGTTTTCTTGAAAAACTTGCACTCCGCATGCAACTTTCCCCTGAAAAACGGGCCTAAACCGCGGCTCACTTTGCCGCACCAGGCGCCGCCGGGGAGGTGAGCCCGAAGGCCTCACGCAGCGTGGCCGAGATGCGCAAGGGCTTGCCCGAGACCGACACGAGCACGACCACCACCTCGGCCTCGGCGACAACCGTTTCACCCCGCCGCACGCTCTGCAGCAGCGTGAGGCTCGCCGCGCCCACATGCTTCACCCGCGTCTCCACCTCGAGCACCTCGTCGATGCGTGCGGGTTTGAGGAACTCCAAGGCGAGGCGGCGCACGACAAATGCCGCCGGCTCGGTGCCGCCGCTCCCGTCGATCAAGCGGCGATGGTCGCCGCCTAAGAGCCTCAGGAAATCCGAGCGCCCGCGCTCGCACCAGCGAAGGTAGCTGCCGTGATAGACGAGGCCGGAGAAATCCGTGTCCTCGAAGTAGACGCGCACCGGCAGCACGTGCCGCCGGCCTTGCCCGTGGTCGACGAGTCGGCCGGCGAGGTCGGGCCATTGATCGCGCCAGGTGGGGTCATCGCTGGTCATGAGGGATCACTCGCGGTGGGGCAAAGCATGGCGTGACCTTGCGCCGATATCGCCGCTGTTGTCACCTGCGCGCGATGCTGTGGCGCGGCCCCGCTTGGCTACGCCGCCAGCTCGATCATGACGATCTCGGGCGGCGCACCGAAGCGCACGGGCACGCCACTGCACCCGAGGCCGGCCGAAACGACGAGGTTGCGGCTTTGCTCGACCACGTGGCCGTAGACGTAACGGTTGCCGAAGCGCGAGGGGACGATAGGGGCATAGCCGAAGATGCGGATCTGGCCGCCGTGGGTGTGGCCGGCGACGGTGAGGGAGACGCGGTCCGGCACGCGCGGGAAGATGTCGGGCTCGTGCGCCATGAGGACGACGGGCGCGTCGTCGGTGACTTGCCGAAGCGTGCTGGCGAGGTCGTCGCGGCCAAAGGGTACCGTGGGCGTCCAGAACGCCTCCTGATCGCCGAGCCCAGCGAGCCAGAAGGCGGCGCCATCCTTTTCGAGCCGCACGCTGGCGTTCTCGTAGACGGGAATGCCGGCGTCCTGCAGTGCAAGGCCGGCCGCGGGCGTTCCACGGCGGCAACGTTGCACATCGGCGTCGGCCCACCAGTCGTGATTGCCGAGAACGGCATGCACACCGAGCGGCGCCTTGAGGCGGCCGAGCTCGCGCGCCCAGTCCTTCTCTGCGATGGGATCGGCGTAGCGCATCATGCCCTTCCCGGCGACGTAGTCGCCGAGCAGCAGCACGCAATCCGGCTCGAGCGCGTTGGCGTGGCCGACAATACGGCGGATGCGCTCGCGCCCCATCCAGGGCTCGCACGCGTGCAGGTCGGCAATCACGGCGAGCTTGACGGCAAGCCCCGCGGGCCAGCGCGGCGGCGACAGCTGATAGCGCGTCACCAGCGTGGCGAACGGCTCGGCGAACGCGGACCCGCTCAAACTCGCGGTGGCAGCCATGGAGGCCCCAGCGCCGTGCAGAAACGTTCTTCGTGTGATCACAAACCGAAATCCTGTGGCGTCGCCCGCCGTTGGATATAGCGCCGGCAGCCGTTCTATTTAGGGCGACTCTTGTGCAAAATTGTAAATTGGTGACCGGCTGGGGCAATCGGCCGCGAAGGCGATCGTCCGTTAATCATCGGGATGAGACTACGCCTTGGGACGGAGTCGGTTGGCAGTGCCCGTTTCCTCCAAGTCGGCGGCGGCATCCACGTCCGCATCGGTCTCGGTATCGAACAGCCCCGCTTGCGGGCTTGCCGCGCGCGCGGGGCCCGAGAGGCCGAGGTGGCGCCAGGCCTTCAACGTAAAGATGCGGCCGCGCGGCGTGCGCGCGATGAAGCCCTGCTGCAAGAGGTAGGGCTCGACGATCTCCTCGATGGCGTCGCGCGGCTCCGACAGCGCCGCCGCGATCGTCTCAATGCCGACCGGGCCGCCCTCATGCGTCTTGGCGATGCACGAAAGGTAGCGGCGGTCGAGCGCGTCGAGGCCTTCGTTGTCGACCTCGAGCGCAGTGAGCGCCTTGTCCGCGAGCACCTGATCGATGACAGGAGCGTCCGCTACGAAAGCGAAATCGCGCACCCGGCGCAACAGGCGCCCGGCAATGCGGGGCGTGCCGCGCGCACGCCGGGCGATCTCGTGCGCGCCCTCCGCGCTGATGGGGGCCACGAGCACGCGCGCGGCGCGCACCACCACCTGCTCGAGCTCGGCGACGGTGTAGAAGTTGAGGCGCACCGGGATGCCGAAGCGGTCGCGCAAGGGGGTGGTCAGAAGCCCGAGCCGCGTGGTGGCGCCGACGAGCGTAAACTTGGCGAGATCGATGCGCACCGAGCGGGCCGCGGGTCCTTCGCCGATGATGAGGTCGAGCTGGAAGTCCTCGAGCGCGGGGTAGAGGATCTCCTCGACCGCCGGACTCAGGCGGTGGATCTCGTCGATGAACAACACGTCGCGGTCTTCTAGGTTGGTCAAGAGCGCGGCAAGGTCGCCGGCCTTGGCGATGACGGGCCCCGAGGTCGCGCGGAAGCCGACGCCGAGCTCTTTGGCAAGGATCTGCGCGAGCGTCGTCTTGCCGAGCCCAGGCGGCCCGGCGAACAGCACGTGATCGAGCGGCTCGTTGCGGTCGCGCGCGGCCTTGATGAAGACGGTCAAGTTGGCGCGCGCCTGCTCCTGACCGATGAACTCCGCAAGCGACCGCGGCCTGAGCGAGGCTTCGGTGGCATCGGCGTCGCGCTTGGCGGAAGTGACGAGCCGGTCGGTCATGCTTTGTTCACTTGCCGCTGTTCGCCGCCCTCGTCAAGGCGGCGGCAGCGATGGCGCACTTATTTGAGGACCGCGGCGATGCGGCCGGCGGGAATTGCGAGCAGCCTGGTCCACTGGCCCGCGGCCGAGCCCCAAAGATAGGCGACCGGAATCGACAGGGCGAAGACGAGTGCGATCAAGAGCGGGGTCAGGAGCCCTTCGCGCCGCTCCAAGACCGGCACCGCCGGTGCCATCAGCTCAGGCATGGAACGCGCGTATCCCCACATCGCCGCCAGCAACAGGCACGTCGAGAACAGCACGCCCGCGTAGAGCATGGTCGGGAGCGGAGTTGCGTGGTCGCTCATGACGCTCGTCACGAAGGGAATGAGCCCGATCGTCATCAGGAAAAACAGGTTGAACCACATCAGCAGCGCATCGACGCGAACGATGAACGAGAACTGGTTGTGATGCGCCATCCACAGGAGGCCGATGACGAGGAAGGTCAGCACATAGCACCAGAGCGAATGCGACGAGGAGGAGAGCACGCTCGCGAGCGCGGCATCGGTCACGCCCTCGGGCAGCTTGAGATCGAGCACGAGCAGCGTGATGGCGACCGCCATCACCGCGTCGCTGAAGGCGACGAGGCGATCGGATGGGTAGATTTTGCGACCCGCGCCGCTCAGCTCCATGTCGAGCCGTCCCCCTCATCGTTCGTCCATCTGCTGGTTGGGCTGCTTCGCTTACCCCGTCAAGCCGCGCTCCGACGGGAAATGCTGCAGCGCGAAAGAGCCATGCATTCGGGCGTCGCCGCAAAAACTTCACAGACATGGCTTCAGGGAGTAGCGTTCCTGGGGGAGCCCAAGGGAC
>Ga0187819_10000390_pt1 | contig 21624 bp, 16 predicted proteins | sample NC_wetland_sal_i_15_FD_132411 | JGI IMG/M metagenome (GOLD analysis project Ga0187819, IMG submission 132411) | Wetland sediment microbial communities from Neuse River Estuary, North Carolina, USA - SO4_4 | ecosystem: Environmental > Aquatic > Freshwater > Wetlands > Sediment | place: USA...
GCCGACCTGAACGAAATTGCTGCGCTCACCGGACCCGAAGCCTACGAGTTCTCGGTCATGGGACAAACGCTAATGAACGCAATCGCCCGCTATCCCGCACCCGCCATCGCCGCCGTCGAAGGCCACTGCATGGGCGGAGGCCTCGATCTCGCGCTCGCCTGTCACCGCAGAATCGCCGCTCCCCACGCCGTCTTCGGGCATCGCGGCGCCGCTCTTGGCCTCATGACCGGATGGGGAGGAACGCAACGCTTGCCGCGCCTGATCGGAAAGGGAAGAGCGCTGGAGCTTTTCATCGCCGCCGAAAAAGTCTCCGCCGCCCGCGCCCTGGAAATTGGATTGGTGGATGCCATCGCCGCCAATCCCGTTGCCGAGGCCCTCCGGCGCGCTCTGAATCAACGCGCCCTGCTCTTCGCCTCGCTGGTATAGTAAGTAGTTTCGCAAGGAGTTTGGAACTCAGCCCTCATGCGCGAACGTACCGATTCCACGGCTCTCTCCATCGACAACGTCATCCCCACCAAGCTTGACGCCAGCTCTCTCCGCTTCGAATCGAACATGCGCGCGCTTGCCGACCTGGTCGCCCAGGTTCGCAACGAAGAGGAAAGAATCCGCGAAGGCGGTGGCCCGAAAGCCATCGAGAGCCAGCACGCCAAATCGCGCCTCACCGCCCGCGAGCGCATCCACCTGCTCGCCGATCCCGGGTCGTTTTTCGAACTCGGCGTGTATGCGGCGCACAAAATGTACGAAGAATGGGGAGGCGCGCCCGCCGCTGGCGTCATCACCGGACTCGCCCGCATCCACAGCCGCATGGTCATGCTGATCGTGAACGACGCCACCGTCAAAGCTGGTGCCTTTTTCCCCATGACCACCAAGAAGGTCATCCACGCCCAAAACATCGCCATCGAAAATCGCATCCCGACCATCTACCTCGTCGACTCCGCCGGAGTCTTTCTTCCGCTGCAAGAAGACGTCTTTCCCGACACCGACGATTTTGGCCGCGTATTCCGCAACAATGCGGTCATGTCGGCCATGGGCATTCCGCAGATCGCCGCCATCATGGGTATGTGCGTGGCGGGAGGCGGATATCTCCCCGTGATGTGCGACCACGTTCTCATGACCGACGGCAGCGGCCTTTTCCTGGCCGGTCCCGCGCTCGTGCAAGCCGCCATCGGACAGAAAGTTTCCGCGGAAGAATTAGGCGGGGCCGCCATGCACTCCGCCATCAGCGGCACGGTAGATTTCCGCGAACCGAACGACGAAGCCTGCCTCAACCGCATCCGCTCCCTCATAGAAAAGTGGGGATACCGCCGCCAATCCGTCTGGGATCGCAAACAGCCCGCCGACCCGGCGATGCCGGCGGAAGAAATCTACGGCGCTTACGATGCCTCGCCCGCGCGCCCCTACGACATGAAAGAAATTCTCGCGCGCATCGTGGATGAAAGCCGCTTCGACGAGTACAAACCCGAATACGGTAAAACCCTGATCTGCGGCTACGCGCGCATCGGAGGCTTCGCTGTGGGCATCGTGGCCAACCAGAAACTCCACGCCCACCAGACCGACCACGAAGGCCACAAGCGCATCGAATTCGGCGGCGTCATCTACACCGAGTCCGCTGAAAAGGCCGCCCGCTTCATCATGGACTGCAACCAGAATCTGATCCCGCTCGTCTTTCTCCACGACGTCAACGGCTTCATGGTAGGGCGCGATGCCGAGTGGACAGGCATCATCAAGGCGGGAGCGAAAATGGTGAATGCGGTGTCAAACTCCGTCGTGCCCAAGATTGCCGTAATCGTCGGCGGCTCTTTTGGCGCCGGACACTATGCCATGTGCGGCAAAGCCTACGATCCGCGCTTCGTCTTCGCCTGGCCCACCGCGAAATACGCGGTCATGAGCGGAGACGCCGCCGCCGGGACGCTGGTGGAAATCAAAGTGAAGCAACTGGAGCGCAGCGGCAAGAAGTTGAGCGAGGAAGAAAGAAAAGAGCTGTTCGATTCAACGAAGAAGACCTACGAAGAGCAGACTGACCCGCGCTACGGCGCCGCGCGCCTTTGGATCGACAAGATCATCGACCCGATGGAAACGCGGCAAGCGATCACGCAGGCGCTGGAAGCGGCGTCGCTGAATCCGGACGTGCCGGAGTTCAAGGTTGGCGTTTTGCAAACGTGAATCGGGTTATCGATCTAACTTGCTGACGAGCCGATATGATTAGCAAACGCACAAAGGTATTTGCGGTGTTATTCGTTTTGTGTGCAGTATTTGTTTCGGTGGCGGAATATAAGGATTTTCGCCGCTACCAGAAACTCCGCGAGGAGTGGCGAGGGCAAGAATACGCGTTGCAGTTGTTAGAACAACCTCCCACTGCGCCCCAGTTGGTCCGAGCGGCGTTCCTTACGGGAACGATTTCGCTAGTAGTTGCGTTCGCATCGGTAATTGTCGACATCCGTCGTTTCTGGCATCGACCGCAAAGGTGATCTGTGGTAACCACTTCTGGAAACGTAAAGTTAATCGAATGTCCCCGCGATGCCTGGCAAGGCCTCAAAAGCCAGATCCCTGCCGATCTGAAGACTAACTATCTCCAAGCCCTGATCTCCGCCGGCTTCAAGCACATTGACGCCGTCAGCTTCGTCTCACCCAACGCCGTCCCGCAGATGGCTGACTCCGAAGAAGTTCTGAAAGAACTCGATCCGCCCGATGACGTGGAAATCATCGGCATCGTGGTCAACGAAAAAGGCGCGCAGCGGGCGATTGCCACCGACGCCGTGCGCACCCTGGGTTTCCCGTATTCGATCTCGCCGACATTTCTGCAGAACAATCAACGGCAGACTCTGGAAGACGCGATCGAGGAACTGGAGAAGATCGAGAAGAAAGCCGACGAAGCCGGTCTCAAAACCATCGTCTATATTTCGATGGCCTTCGGCAATCCTTACGGCGACCCCTGGACTGTCGATGAAGTCGTCGAAGCCGTTGGCTTACTAGAGTTGCAGGAAATTCGCATGATCTCATTAGCCGACACCGTAGGCGTAGCGCCGCCGGAGAAAATTCAAGAAGTGGTTTCCGCGGTGATGGCGAAATACGACTATCTCGAAATCGGAGTCCACCTGCACAGCCGCCCCGACCAGGCCGTCGCCAAAATCGTCGCAGCTTATGAAGCCGGCTGCCGCCGCTTCGACTCTGCCATCGGCGGCCTGGGCGGATGCCCCTTCGCGCAGGATGATCTGGTGGGGAATATTCCGACGGAAAGGGTAATCGAAACCTTGCGTGGTCGCGGAGCGCAGTTGCCGCCGCTGAAGTCGCTGGACGCTTTGTTGAGAGCGACGGCGGAAATCGGCGCGAGATACAAATCCTCGACGGCCGCGGACTGATCTCTCCCATGACCTACAAAACACTACAACTCGCCTTCGACTTCAATATCGCCACCCTCACCCTCAACCGCCCCGACAAGCGCAACGCCGTCAGCTATGAACTCATTGACGATCTGATCCGCGCTCTGGAAGAAGCGAGAAACTCCTCGGCCGGGACTCTGATTTTGACCGGGGCAGGGAAGGCCTTCTGCTCCGGACTGGACCTCGACAGCCTGAAAGCCCTGATCGGCCGCACGCCCGAGCAAAATCTCGAAGACTCGCGCGTCATGGTCGCCCTGTTTCGTTCGCTCTATGAATTCCCCAAGCCAACGATCGCCGCGGTCAACGGGGCGGCCATCGCCGGCGGCACGGGACTCGCCCTGCTCTGCGATTTCACCCTCGCCGTGCCGGAAGCCAAGTTCGGCTACACCGAGGTCCGCATCGGATTCGTGCCCGCCATCGTCTCGACGTTTCTTCTGCGCCAGGTCGGCGAAAAAATCGCCCGCGACCTGCTTCTGACCGGCCGCATCTTCGATGCCGCGGAAGCCCTGAAACTGGGCCTGATCAACGAAATCGTTCCGCCGGAAAAGTTGCTCGACCGTGCCCGCGAACTGGCAGCGCAATTGGCGAAGAACAGTCCGCTCTCGCTTTTCTGCACCAAGCGCCTGCTGACCGATCACGCCCGCGCGGAACTCGATTCGCAAATTGAAGCCGCCATCCGCGAAAATGCCGGCATCCGCGAGAGCGCCGATTTTCGCGAGGGCATCGAGTCCTTCCTCGAAAAACGCAAGCCAAAGTGGACGGGCCGATGAGCCGCCTGCATCCATCGATGTCTACGAATCTACACAAGACGGTGAATGAAACTCGCATCCGCGTCCGCTACGCCGAAACCGACCAGATGGGAGTCGTCTATCACGCCAATCATTTCATCTGGTTTGAAGTGGGAAGGGTCGAACTCCTCCGCCAGCTTGGCTTCAGCTATAAAGACATGGAGCGCGAAGACGATTGCTTCATCGCCGTAGTCGATGCCCGCTGCCGCTACAAGGCTCCGGTACACTATGATGACGAGGTCGTGGTGCACACGTATCTGAAACATGTGCGGGAGAAAGTGATCCACTTCGGATACGAACTGCGGGGCGGGGAAGGCGGCGAGTTGCTGGCCGAAGGCGAGACCACGCACATTGTCGCCAATGCAAGAATGAAACCCCGCGCTTTACCGGAAAAATATCTGAACGTATTTCGCGCCGCAGTGGGGAAATAGAACGAAAGGTCCAATGCAAGAATTCCTCTACAAGCTGCAGCTTGTCCGCAAAGACATGCTCCGTGCCGGCCCGACCGAATCGGAGCAGGCCACAGTGACTGAACACTTTGCCTATCTCCAGAACCTCTACGCGCAAGGCGTCATAATTTTCGTGGGCCGCACCCTGAATATCGACGAGAATGCGATGGGGCTAGCGGTCTTTCGCGCCGAATCGGAAGACGCGGCGCGCCGGATCATGAACGACGATCCAGCGGTAAGGAAAGGCGTGATGACGGCTACGTTGTATCCGTTCAAAGTGGTCTTACAGGGAAAGTAGAAATTCGAACCGAGAAATCTAAGAACCGGGAACTGCCTTGAAAGCTCTGCACATTAACGGAAACGATCTGACTCTCGAGGCGGTGCGTGAAGTGGCCGCCGAAAAACGGCCGGTGTTGCTCGACCCCGACGCGCGCGAGGCCGTCAATCGCGCTCGCGCCGTCGTCGACGCACTCGTCGCCAACAACAAGATTTCTTATGCGATCACGACGGGCGTCGGCAAGCTCAGCGATGTGCACATCGTGGGCGATCAGGTCCGCGAGTTGCAAGTCAACCTGGTGCGTTCGCACGCTGTCGGTGTGGGCTCGCCGCTTGCGACGGCCGAAACGCGCGCCATGATGCTGCTACGCGCCAACTCGCTGTCGAAAGGCAACTCGGGAGTGCGCGCCATCGTCATCGACACCCTCTGCGAGATGCTCAATCGCGGCGTGACGCCCATGGTCCCATCGCAGGGAAGCGTGGGAGCGAGCGGCGACCTGGCGCCGCTGGCGCACCTGGCGCTGGCACTGATCGGCGAGGGCGAATGCCTTAACGAAGCCGAAAAAGGCGCGCGCATCCCGAGCGCAGAAGCAATGAAGCGCGCGCAAATTAAGCCGCTGGTGCTCGAAGCGAAGGAGGCCGTATCACTCATCAATGGCACCCAAGCCATGCTGGCGGTCGGTACCCTTATGCTGCTCGACGCGGAGACGCTGGTCGATACCGCCGACGTCATCGGTGCCATGACGTGCGATGCGCTCAAGGGAACGAACGTCGCCTTCGACGAACGCATTCAAAAGGCGCGGCCCTATGCCGGACAAATCAAGACCGCCGCTAACCTGCGTCATCTGCTCGAAGTGAGCGAAATCCGCCAGTCGCACAGCAACTGCGGCCGCGTGCAGGATGCCTATTCGTTGCGCTGCATCCCGCAGGTGCACGGCGCAGTGCGCGACACGCTGGCCCATTGCCGGGCGGTGTTTGAGACGGAGATGAACTCGGCGGTCGATAATCCGCTGGTGTTCGTGAAGAATCCGAAGCTGGTGGATGGCGAAGGCGACGTTCTTTCCGGGGGCAACTTTCACGGCCAGCCGCTCGCCTTCGCGCTTGACTTCCTCGCCATTGCTTTGAGCGCGCTGGCCGGCATCAGCGAACGGCGGCTGGAGCGCATGGTGAACCCCGCGCTCAGCGAAGGCCTGCCGCCATTTCTCGCGCCGGGTGCGGGGATGAATTCGGGCTTCATGATGCCGCAAGTCACCGCCGCCGCATTGGTAAGCGAAAACAAAGTGCTGGCGCATCCCGCGTCGGTCGATTCGATTACCACGTCCGGGAATAAGGAAGACTTCGTTTCGATGGGCATGACCGCCGCGAACAAGCTGAAGAGAGTGGTGGAAAACACGCGCAACACGCTGGCCATCGAGGCCATGGCGGCGGCGCAGGCGATTGACTTCCTGGCACCGCTCAAGACGTCTAAGCCACTGCAGGCAGCGCACGCGGCGATCCGGGCGGTATGCGCGACGATGGACAAAGACCGCGTGATGTACCAGGATTTCGCGCGCATCGCGGAGTTGATCGCCAGCGGAAAAGTGGCCGAGGTCGTGCGCTAAAGACCACCGCTAAATTTGTCCCCGCGAAACTTGCTCCCACGAAATTTGTCATCCTGCCCCTGAGCTCGCCCCATGGGAGGAAGATGTTTCTCGGCCACGCCACGCAGTTGCCGGTGGAGTGAATCGCTCCCAAGAATGCGCCGACTGCGAATGTTTGCGCATTCAGCGCAAGATTTATGCGGTTGGTAAGAGCAAGAATCGTTGTTTACAGCTACCTCTGGATGCGTTAAACTCACGCGGTTCAACTCTTCTTCCCCCAAGAGGCGCGGGCGAGCTTTTCAGCGTTTGCGCGTTGGATTCCCAACCGAACCCGACGAGCGGCGAACGGATCAAAAGCCTCCGGAAGCGAACCAGCGAGAGCACTAAGTGGGGGACCAGCACATGCCAGGACTTCGTAATGGAAGTTGCCGCATGGGCGGCACGGCCGTACTTGCCGTCCTTGTTTTCGTCAGCGCGGGTGCACTGCTGGCTGCGGGCCAGACAGCGGTCACTACCTATCATTACGACAACAACCGTACCGGATGGAACCAGCAAGAAACGGTCCTGACGCCCGCCAAGGTGGCGACTTCGTCGTTCGGCTTGCTACAGACCGTGGTGCTCGACGACCAGGTAGACGCTCAGCCGCTGGTGGTACCGGGCGTGCAGATTACGGCTGGACAATCTCAAGGCCCGCACGATGTAGTTTATGTGGCGACGGAACACAACACGGTGTACGCCATCGACGTTCACACCGGAGTAGTGCTGTTGAGCCCAAATTTCGGACCGCCAGTGCCGCGTCCGTTGAATTGCAACACCAACGGGCCGAACGTCGGGGTCAACTCGACGCCGGTGATCGACCTGAGCAGCAACACGCTGTACGTGATGGTGTATACGCTGCAGCCTGGACCAGCCTACTATTTTCACGCGCTCGATCTGGGGAGCTTGAACGACAAGGTCGCGCCGCAGTTGGTCACGGCTTCAAGACCGCTGACCGATGGAACGACATTCAACTTCAACGCGACTTACCAACGTCAGCGGCCGGGGCTGTTGCTCGCGAACGGCAGCGTTTACACGGGGTTTGGCAGCTTCTGTGACTTCGCACCCAGCCTGTCACGGGGCTGGCTGCTGGGGTGGACGGCAGGATCGCTGGCGCCGTTTCCCTCGAACCAACTCCTCGACCAGCAGGCAACTTCGCCGAACAACTTCTTTCTGTCGTCAATCTGGATGTCCGGGTACGGACCGGCGGCCGACGATGCGGGCAACATTCTATTCGTGACCGGGAACTCGGATAAATCAGGAACCACGTACGACGGGGTGACGAACATTCAGGAGAGTGTGGTCAAGGTCTCGCCCACGTTGACGACGGTGCTTGACGTGTTCACCCCGAAGAATCAAGCCACTCTCGACCTGTTTGATACGGATTTCGGCTCGGGCGGAGTGCTGGTGCTGCCCGATCAGCCGGGTTCGACGCCACATCTGGCAGTGGCAGCGGGCAAGTTGGGAAATATGTTTCTGATGAATGAGGACCATCTCGGCGGGTACTCGCCGAAGACGAACAATGTACTGGGGACATACGGGATCGGCGCTTGCTGGTGCGGCCAGTCCTATTTTGTGGATCCGGTGGATGGAGTAGGCCGGGTGGTGAGCAGTGGCGGCAGGGTAGTGAACGTCTGGAAGGTGCAAACATCGCCGGCAGTAGCGTTGACTACGGTGGCGACTTCGCCGTCGATAGGTGGAGGGCAGGCTGGAGGATTCTTCACCACCATTTCGTCGAACGGAAATGCCAATCCAATCATTTGGGCAATATCCCATCCAACGAGTGCCACAGGGGCGCCGATTTCTCTGTTTGCCTTTGATCCGGACTCGGGAAGCCCAATGACGGTGCTGTTTCAAGGGACTGCAGGCGCGTGGCCGAATCGGGGCGGCAATGCGAACCTGGTTCCGGTAGTGGCAAATGGCTTGGTGTTCGTGGCCAGTAACCGGCAATTGCAGATCTTTGGACTCTCCAATACCATGACCCCGACCACGACCACTCTGGTTTCGTCCGTGAACCCTTCGGTGTCTGGAAAGCCGGTTGCCTTTACGGCGGTGGTCTCGTCAACGGCTGGCACACCCACGGGAAGAGTTAGATACCTGAACGGCACGACAGTTCTGACGACGCTGTCGCTCACCGCTGGCTCCGCCACGTACACCACGTCAAAATTGCCGCCGGGTGCCAACAGCATCACGGCAGTTTATGAAGGCGACGCCAATTACAGTAGCAGCACGTCAGCCCCAGTGAATCAATTCGTGCTGAAGGCCACCACAACCACACTCTCGTCTTCGCCGAATCCGTCCGCCTATGGTCAAACGGTGGTCTTCACCGCAACGGTCACTTCCAGCTTTGGCACTCCGCCCGATGGAGAGACGGTCACCTTCAAGCAAGGCGCGACCATACTGGGAACGGGAACGCTGAGCGGCGGCACGGCGACCTTCCCGATCTCGACGCTCGGGGCGGGCACGAAGTGGGTCACGGCGGTGTATGCTGGCGACTCGACCTTTGCCAGCAGTTCGAAGACGATGAGTCAGGTGGTCAGCAAAGCCACGACCACGACCACTGTGGTTTCCTCGCTGAATCCGTCGCAATCTGGGCAGTCCGTGACTTTTACGGCGAGCGTGGCGCCGCAGTTCAGTGGCACGCCCACCGGCTACGTGACGTTCTACGATGGCACGACTGTCCTGAAGACTGTGTACATGAGCGGAGGTGCGGCAAGTTTCAAAACCTCGACGCTGGCCACGGGCACGCACACCATTACGGCGACGTACAACGGCAACGCCAACTTTGTTGGCAGTTCCGCTTCGCTGACACAGACGGTGGATTAACTTAACCCGATCGGGCCTCAGGCGGACCTGACTGCCGGCCCATCCAAGCCCAATTCCCGCGCAATCGCTTTCATGGCTGCGATGCAAAAAGCGATATGCTCTTCCAGGTCGATGCCCAATTCCGCGGCGCCCTCGATGATGTCTTCGCGGTGAACGTTGCGGGCAAAAGCTTTGTCCTTCATTTTCTTTCGGACGGATGGGGCTTCAACTTCGGCCAGCGATTTTCCCGGCTTGACCAGCGCGCATGCGGTGATGAATCCGGCAAGTTCATCGCAGGCGAAAAGAGTTTTTTCCATGGGCGAGACGCGCGCCACCCCGGTGTACTCGGCGTGCGACAGGATGGCGCGGCATATTTCTTCGGAATAGCCCCGTTCTTTCAAAATCTCAGAACCTTTGTAGGGATGCTCTTCGAGGCTTGGATATTTTTCGTAATCGAAGTCGTGGAGAAGTCCAACCACGCCCCACAATTCTTCGTCGGCTCCGGTTTTGCGGGCGTAGGCGCGCATGCAAGCTTCGACTGCGAGAGCATGTTTGCGAAGACTTTCCGACTGGGTGAACTCAGTTAGTAAACACCATGCGGTTTCGCGTTCAGTCATGGTTGTACCTGTTTTCTGCCGATTTTTGCCGCTTGCTTATAGCTTTATTCCGCAAACGCTTTGTTTTCTCCCACTTTTGCCTTGACATCCACAGGCTCACTGCAGCAGATTACACTCTAGTTGGCTTTGAGAGTAGCCTCCTGCTCTGGCACTCGCAAAACCTGAATGGCTACCACACTAACCCCCGTGGACTCACGGGAAGTTGTACGCTGCGACCGTTGTTTCTTGGTGCAATTCCGCACATCCAATAGTCTCTGCCGCCGTTGTCATCTGTCATTGGACGAGGACGAGGCGGAGATTGCCGCTATGACGCCGGCGCCGGAAGTGGTGCCCATCAACGTCCATACCAGCGGGCGTGGGCACTTGAAGCTGGCGTACTCGATCCGATCCCTGCGGCTGCGCAACGGCTTAAGCCAGCGGCAGTTGGCGCTGCGCATGGCCGTGCCGCGGACGTACGTGTCGAAAATCGAAAACGAGAAGGCGACACCAACCCTGTCTTCGCTGGAGCGGCTGGCCAGGGCGCTCGAGGTCAGCATTCCCGATCTGCTCTCCGGCGGCGAACGGAACCGGCAGGAAGAAGTTCGCGAGTTGATGGAGGATCGGTTTGTGGCCGACGTTTTGCCGTATCTGTCCCAGTTGAACGGGATGCAGATGTCGAGCATTCTGGCACAGGTGCGAGACTTGACGGTGAGGCCGCGCCGGAGCGCGTAAACAATTTCTCCTGTAGAGACACGGCTTGCCGCGTCTCCAATGCGTAAGCGGGCAAGAAGTTTATCCGGGCACACAACCAACTGGACAGCCGGGGCCTTCGGGCTCCGGCTTTTTTCTTGGCGGCGCTAGTGTGGAGTCCCGTAAATTCCTGCCAGTCATAGCGTCATCCCCCAATCATATTGTCATCCTGAGCGAAGCGAAGGACCTGCTTTCTTCTCGGGCAACGGAAAGCAGGTCCTACCCCTTCGGCTGCGCTCAGGGTCAGGATGACAATTTGATTTATGGCGCGAACTTCTGGACACGACCCTAGAAGACTCTTCCCAGCTGGAAGAACCATTTCTGGTGCCCGGAATCGCCAACGCTGCCGCCAACGAAAAGTGGGCCAAGAGCAGTTTCCGCGACCACGCCCGACTCGACGTCCGTTGGAAACTTCGCCTCCGAGGGAACCCCGTACATCTTGCCGATTTCGTACGAGCTGACGATATAGACCTTCTTCCCGAGAAATGGAGGCAGAGTCCAGAGTTCATGAATGTAGCCGGCGCGGAACAGGTAATACTGCTCGCCAAAGAGTTCGTTAGTGCCGTAAGCGCTTAAGCGGAGCGGCGCACCCAGGAAGAAGAGCGGGATACCGGTATTGCGGATGCCAAAGGTGCTTCCACCATCGGCGGAAGCGAATACCGAACCTTTGGCGCTGACCGGTTTAAAACCTTCCATGCGAGTTTCCAGGACGGGAAGCGGTTCGACCGCTCCAGGGTAAGCGTCATACCAATGAAAGCTGGCGTCGACGTTGTAGCCGTGCCGGGGAACAATCGGGTCGTCGGTGTGGTCGGTGCGGAAATGGATATGGGTGTCGCCGATGCGGCCGCTGACGGAAACGAATTCTGCCGTGCCCAGATTGAGATGGGCGCTGGTAAAGCCTGCTTGGTATCCCACACGAAGTTCGGTGAACCGGTCGAATTCGTACCCGACATCAATGCCGCCGTCTTCCTGTCCGAGTCGATAGAGCGCGACCGGATCATTGACCTTAAAGAACCGGAATCCAGCATTGCTGACGTCAGTGTGAGGCGCGAAGAACCACTTGCTCAGAGAATTGAAAGGCCGGTACAGTTCCGTGGAAACGCTGTAGGTATTGCCGAATGCGAAATCCGTTCTCCATTCGGAACGGTACCCGGCGACATTCTGAAAGGTCAGACGCCCAGCATACGTGAACGTCACGTCCTTGGCTTCGGAGCCGTCGGCCTCAAAACCGAGCTGCAGGCTCGGGGGTTCGTGGCTCTTTTCGTGGACGGTAACGATCAGCCCGGTCTGGCTGCCTCTTTCCCCGAGCCAATAATCGAAGGAATCAAAATTTCCAATCCCAGTTAGCTGGTTGAACTTATCCTCCATTACGGGAATATCGATCGGCTTGCCTTCGAGCGGCTGTAAGAAGCGTTCGACTTGCTGGGACGCCCTTGGGCCGGTGCCCCTGACCTCCACGAATTGGGGCGCCGGAACCTCGCTCTTCACCCGCTCCTTGCGATCATTTAAGTAAGCCTTCCAGGCAGGATCGTCCAGGGTATAGGGAGCCAGAATGTTCGCTTTGGCGGCGGCCGCTTGCGAGCCGCGGTCGATAATGATCCCGGCCTTCTTGTAGTCGATGGAATCAAAGTCCTTAAGATCGACATTAACCACCAGGTCCGCGCCCGCAAGACCTGCAAGTTCGTTCTGGTGAATCACGACTTCCACGGAGCGCCCGAGGACGCTGAACAGGGATTGCAGCTTAGAGGCATCGGCCGGCGCGATTTCGAGATGGACGGCGATGACCACATCGGCGCCCATCTTTCGGACCACGTCGGTGGGCAAGTTGCCTAACAGTCCGCCATCCACATACACGTTGTTGCCATCGCGGACCGGGGCGAAGACGCCGGGAATGGACATAGTGGAGCGCATGGCCTGGGCGATCGACCCGTGATCGAAGACCACGGCCTTTCCGGTCACAAGATTCGTAGCGACGCATCGGAACGGAATGGGAAGGTCATCAAAGGATCCGTTGTGGGTGTAGGCGAGCGTCTCCCGATCAATCAGCAAGCTCACCCCCTGACCTGAGTTCAGCCCCGAGGGTAGGGAGAAGCCTTTCTTCAGGCCGAACTCAATGCGGTTAGGAAGGGCGCGTTGATCTTCCTTGTGCCGGAAGGATAAGTCCTGGTAGCTGGTTTGTCCGTCGATGATCGTGTCCCAGTCCTGTTTTTCGACCAGTGCCCTCAACTCCGCGGGAGATTTTCCGGTGGCGTAGAGGCCGCCGACCAGTCCGCCCATGCTGGTGCCGGCGATGTAGTCGATGGGAATCTGGTGTTTTTCAAACCATTGGAGCACGCCGATATGCGCCAGGCCCAGCGCGCCGCCGCCTTCGAGGGCGACGCCGATCTTCAGCCTCTTCTTCCCTGCGGCAGGTTCGCTGGAAGAGGCTGTGGCTGACGAATCGGGAGCCTGAGGAAATGCGCTGAGTGGTAAGAGAAGAAATAATGCGATTGCAGCGAAGGAAAAGCGCGAGCGTGTACGCATCGGATGTCCTGGGAAGCTTGGATGGCTGATTTTACTTTAGGACGCCTTGCTGGTGGAACGGGCACCCAATCGGCTCGGGCGGGCGAGACGCCCTAGCTCCATTGTGTGAGTGATTACGCGGCCACCGTACTAGTGTGTGTCCCAGAAGTTTGTGCCATAAATAATGTTGTCATCCTGAGCGAAGCGAAGGACCTGCTTTCTTCTCGGGCAACGGAAAGCAGGTCCTTCGCTTCGCTCAGGATGACAATATGATTGGGGGGGTGACGCTATGGCTTATGGCAGGAATTTATGCGGCCACCGTGCTAATTAGGTTTGCGGAACTTGCTGTCGGCGAGATAGCGCAGCATGATCGCGTCGGTTGCGTTCTGGAATTGCTGCTCCATTTCGGGGGGCCGCACGCGCGCGTCCTGGCGCAGGGTCTGGCGGAATTTCTCTCCCATCTCGGAATCGCTGGTGACCACCTGCATGTAGAACCAGAGAAAGTGGCGCATCTGGTCGAGCGCCGACTTCAGGACTTGGATCGCTTCCATCTCCGGCGGATCGGCGAGGGCTTCCATGAGCTCCGGGTCGGTGGGGGCCTGCATGGCGGCGCAGTTGAGTTCGCGCTGGATCACGCGCAGGTCCTCGGTAACCCGCAAGATGCGGAGATGAATCTCTTCCATGCTTTCCCGGTTCTCGCGATCCATGGGGTCCCTTTCCATCCTAGCCAAGTTTTTCTGCGCACTCTGTTGACACCAAGATCGCACCTCGGAGCAGGTGGAGGGAAGGTTCCCCGCGTGCATGACCTTCGGTGATTGAAGTTACTTTAGGTCGAAACCCGCACGGGGCAGGCGATCTCAAGCGTGTGCGTGAGAGTTTGTTCTCGTGTGTGCGCGAAAGCTCACTCTCGGTTCAGCGGGGGGAATGACGCGCAGGAGAATGCAGCCCCGGAGGGGCGAGCGAGCTTAGCCCATCGCTTCAGCGCTGGGAAAGGCGGGCAAATTGCCTTAAGTCCCGGAGGGACGACCGAGTCGGTCCGCGCCATCTCACGCGCTCTTGCGGGTTCCTTCCGGAGAGAGCTTCAGTCCGGCGGAGCGGATTTCGGGGACGCCAACGATGCGAATGCCTTGCACGGGCGATTCCACGGCCTCAATCAGCGCGAGGATCAGCTGGTCCAGAGTAACCAAGCCAAGGCGCAGCGCCGCGTCGCGGGTCAACGGGAGCCACTCACTCGCCTTGTAGAAGGGCAGCAGCAGGTAGGGCCAGCGGTGGCCTGGCCCGAGCACATACCAGGGCCGGAGGATGGTGGAATTAAGATGCCGCTCCCGGATCATCTCTTCGCATTCGGCGCGCACGGCGATGTAGTCCTTCATCATCGAAAGTGGAGCGGGGTGGGCGACGCTGAGATAGATGAAATGACGCATGCCGAGTTCGGCGCAAGCGGCAATGGCCTCGCGGGCCGACACCAGGTCAACGGCGCGAAACTCGGCGGCTTTCGCAGGCGACGGATGAGGGACGCCAACCAGGTGAATGAAGGTGTCGGACGGGCGAATGAGCTGGCGGTAAGTGTTGGCGTCAAGCGCATTGCCGGAGACAACCTCGCAAGCCGCGTCCACCTTGGCTTTCGAGCCCGGGCGCACCAGAACGCGAACCCGATGGCCCCGCTCGAGAAGAATGGGAATCAGACTGCTTCCGATATAGCCGGTTCCTCCCGTAATGAAGACGCGCCGGAATTCAGCCGACTTGGGTAAGGACTTGACTTTCAGCAAGAGCCGAATATCGGAGATGGATGCGGCCACGGCGTTGGCACTCCTGGAGGCAGTTTCAGACTCTCGTGGCGCTTGAAGAAGTTTAATCCAAGCCAGGGGCTTGGTGTGGTACAAACGGTTCGCAATGATATCGCAGCAAACTGGACCGGTGCATCCTGGCTTGGTGCAACCTGGTTTGGCGCAACCTGGCTTAGTCCGGGCCATTGGCCGTTGGAGCCTGGCCGCACTGGCCGTGAACTCGGTGATCGGCAGTGGCATCTTCGGATTGCCGGCGACGGTGGCTGGGCTCCTCGGCCAACGCAGCGTGGTGGCCGTGTTGGTTGCGGGTGCCGCGATGGGCGTGATTATGGCCTGCTTCGCCGAGGTGGCCTCGCAATTCTCTGAGGCGGGCGGTCCTTACTTGTACGCGCGCACCGCGTTCGGACGTCTGACGGGAATTCTCGTGGGCTGGATGCTGTACCTGGCGCAAACGGCAGCTCCGGCGGCGAATGCGAATCTGTTTGTCATTTATCTGGCGGAATTCTGGCCGGCGGCGAAAGAACCGTGGCCACGCTTTGCCATCCTGACCTTGCTGGTGGGAGTGCTGGCGTTGATCAACGTCCGGGGTGCGCGGCAGGGAACGGCGGTAAGTAACGTGTTCACGGTGGCGAAAATTCTGCCCTTGCTGATGGTGGTCTCGGCAGGAGCTGTGTTTACCATCGTTCATCCGGCGATCTTCCATCCGGCAGCGGCTGCGGCAACGACGCTGCCCACTAAAGCGTGGATGCAGGCCATGGTCCTGCTGATCTTCGCATACGGTGGTTTCGAATCAGCGCTGGCGCCCATGGGCGAGGCGAAGAACCCGGGGCGGGACGCCGCTTTTGCGCTGTTCATGGCGCTGATCGCCTGCACCGTGATTTACGCGTCAGTGCAATGGGTGGTGGTGGGAGTGCTGCAGCCTGGGGCGACTACGGATCGTCCGCTGGCCGAGGTGGCGCGCATCACCATGGGCAATCGCGGAGCGGCGCTGGTGGCGATTGGGGCGCTGGTTTCGGTCTATGGTTATTTGGGCGGCAAGCTCCTGGGAATGCCGCGAGTCACGTTCGCGCTCGCGAAAGGCGGTGACCTGCCACAGTTGTTTGCCAGAGTCGGCCCCAGATTTCACACGCCCTGGTTTTCGATTCTGTTCTATGCCGCGGCAGTGTGGGGATTGGCGATGATTGGGAGTTTCGCCTGGAATGTGACTCTTTCCGTGGTCGCCCGGCTGTTCTACTACGCGGTGGTCTGCGCAGCGGTGATTGCGTTGCGGCGAAAGCAGCCGCAGGCCGCGGCTATGCGACTGCCGGGAGGACAGGCGCTGGCCGTGCTGGGGATCGGGATTACGATCGTACTGGCAACGCAGGTGGATTTGAGTAAGTCGCTGATTCTGGCAGCAACGGTTGGGGCGGCGATCTTGAACTGGGCATGGGCACGAAGAGCCGATCGTGCGAGAGTCTGACCGTTGCTGCGATGCGCGCTGTGATACCCTCTCCGCGAATGAAATTCTGGACACTGGCTCTGCTCCTGTGCGGCAGTCCCTTGCTGGTTGCTCAAGGCCTGCAAACTACATCTCCACACTTCGCGACTGAAAATAACGTTGCGGTGCCGATGCGGGACGGGGTTCGGTTGCGGGCAAATGTCTTGCGCCCAGCGCTGGCGGGCAGGTTCCCGGTATTGGTTTATCGGACTCCCTATGGGAAGGATGCAGCTCAACAGGATTACAAGACCTTCCGCCATGCGGTAGAACGCGGCTACGCGGTGGTGATCGTCGACGTGCGTGGGCGCTACCATTCGGAGGGAGAGTTCCGGCCCTATGAAAACGAAGGTCGCGACGGCTATGACACCATCGAGTGGGCGGCCAGTCAACCGTGGTCGAATGGCGCGGTGGGAACGTTTGGACTTTCCTATCCGGCGGCCGTGCAATGGCTGGCGGCGGTAGAGAACCCGCCGCACTTGAAGGCCATGGTGCCGGCCATGACGTTCTCGACGCCACAGAACTTTTTCTACGCCGGAGGCACATGGGACATGTCGTGGATCGAGTGGATCTGGGACAACATTGCCTGGGACACTCGGGTAAAGAAGAATCTTCCCGGCCCCCACACCAATGAAGAGGCTCTGGCAGCATGGAAGGTTGAGGGGCCGAAGATGCAGAGCGCGCTGCCGTTGACGAACCTGCCCCAGTTGCAGCAAGTCGCGCCGTACTACTTCGATTGGCTGCGGCATCCGGCGGAAGATCCCTGGTGGGATTGGAGTGAACTGCGGAATAAATACGACCGTGCCCATGCTGCCGTTCTAAATCTGTCGGCGTGGTTCGACGACAACTATGGACCAGAGGGCGCCACCACAAACTACGCTGGCTTGCTCAAGGCGCGCGCCGGAGAGAAAGATCCGCGAACGCATCTGTTACTAGGCCCGTGGGTGCATGGAGTGGGGGCCACGAGCGAGACTAAGGCGGGCGAGCGAGAGTTTGGTCCGTCGGCCGCGATCGATTACGACGATGTGGTGCTGAGATGGATGGATCACTATGTCAGAGGAATCGAGAATGGCGTCGAGCGCGAAAAGCCGGTGCGCTATTTCGTGATGGGCGAGAATCAATGGCGCGACTCGGAGGTGTGGCCGCCTCCGGCTCGGATCACCCCGTTCTACCTCGCGCCTGCTGCAACCGGAAAGCGTCTCGGCAACCTGACTGAGAAACCTGCGGAAGGAGGGAAAGCCTACAGCGAGTTCGTTTCCGATCCCGCCAACCCGGTGGTGAATGAGTATGATTCTTCCGGTGCGCACGACTATCGCAAACTAGCCGAGCGTGCCGATGTCTTGACGTTCGATTCATCGGTACTGCAGAACGATACGGAGGTCACGGGTCCGATCCTCGCGCGAATGTTTGTGTCCTGCGAGTGCCGCGACCTGGACTTGTGGGTACGCCTTGAGGATGTCTCTCCGGACGGAACGGCATTCAACTTGATGAGTCCGGGGCTGGACGTCCTGCGGGCCAGCTATCGCGATCTTGCACGTGGACGTCAGTGGCTGGAACCGGGGAAAATCTACGAACTGAGCCTCAAGAATCTGATCACGAGCAATGTGTTTCTGAAAGGACACCGGGTGCGGGTACAGATTTCAGGCAGCTTTTACCCGAATTTCTCCCGCAATTTGCAGACCGGAAAATCAGAGGTCGAGAGTGCGGAAATGAAGAAAGCCCAGATCCGCGTATATCACGACGCTGCACATCCATCGCAAATTCTGCTGCCCGTGATCGGGAGATAGAACTAGTTTGCGGAGAAACTCGGATTCGTATCAGGGTATCGCTTTAGCGATACGGCAAGTCCTTGGAAATCAGATGCCCCTTTAGGGGCTGGGTTTTGATATCGCTAACAAAGTGGAGGCATCTTGTTCAAGATTCATCGTGGGGGACTATTTTTGTTCATCTCTGTTCTCGGCTGTCTTGCGCAACGCGAGCCGGTGCTCAAGCAGATTGATCTGCCGCATTCCTATTACTATCGGGAAATGTATCTGCCGCAGTTGACGACGGGCCCCAGCGCCGCGGCCTGGTCGCCAGACTCGCGCCGCCTCGTGTACTCGATGGCGGGTTCGTTGTGGCGGCAGGATTTAGGCAGCCCCAAGGCGGAGCAACTCACGGCCGGGCCCGGCTACGACTACCAGCCAGACTGGTCGGCCAACGGACAGTGGGTGGTCTTTGCGCGCTACGATCACGACGCCATCGAGCTGTGGTCGCTGGATATGCGGGATGGGCGGACGCGGAAAATGACCTCCGGCGGCGCGGTGAATCTGGAGCCTCGATTCTCACCCGATGGGAAGCGATTGGCGTTTGTGTCTACGTCCGATAAGGGGCACTTTCACATCTTTGTAGCCCGATTTGAAGACGGATTACTCAGCGGCGTGCAGCAACTTACCAGGGAGAATATCAGCTCGCTGCCTCGTTATTACTACAGCCAGGCGGATCACGAGATCAATCCGGTGTGGACGCGGGATGGATCGGAAATTCTCTTCATCTCGAATCGCGGACACATTCACGGCACCGGCGGATTCTGGAAAATCAAAGCAGAGGTTGGCGCCGAGGCGCGCGAAATTCATTACGAAGAAACTAACTGGAAGGCTCGTCCGGATTTTTCGCCGGACGGAAAGCGCATGGTCTATGCGTCCTACATGGGGCAGAGTTGGCATCAGCTGTGGGTGATGCTGGCGGCGGGCGGAGATGCGTTTCCGATCTCTTATGGCGCTTTCGACAACGTGAATCCGCGCTGGTCGCCGGATGGGTCGAAGATCGCGTTCATCTCCAACCGAGGTGGAAATACTTCGCTGTGGGTGCAGGCGATTCCGGGCGGAGAGCAGACCGAGGTCGTGGCCCGCGAGCGAAAATACTTGAAGCCGATGGGTCGGCTGACACTGGTCGTAGTCGATTCGCGTGGAAGACCAGTGGCAGCGCGGGTTTTCGTGACCGGCGCAGAGGGACGGGCCTATGCCCCCGACAACGCCTGGATGCACGCCGATGACAGCTTCGACCGCTCCGAGCGACCGTTTGAAGCGCACTATTTCGACACCTCGGGCAGGTCCGATCTGACGGCGCCCCTGGGAACAGTTCAAGTCGACGTCATGCGCGGTTTCGAATTTACCTTCGAACAACACAAGGTGGAAATCACGCCTGGTAACGCTACCAACCTCTCGGTTCACCTCCAGCCGAAAATTCCGTACGAGCCCGCGGAGTGGATAAGCGGCGATGTTCACACGCACATGAACTATGCGGGAACGTATCGCAACACGCCGGCGCACCTGGTGGAGCAGGCGGACGCCGAAAATGTGGCCATCGTCGAGAATCTCATTGTCAACAAAGAGCAGCGCATTCCCGACATCGCCTATTTTTCGTCGAAACTCGATGCGGCCTCGACTCTGAATCATCTGCTCTTCCACGGGCAGGAGTATCACACGAGTTACTGGGGACACCTCGGACTGCTGAACCTGACCCGTAACCTTATTCTTCCGGGATATGCAGGTTACCCCAATACGGCGGCGGCCAGCCTGTATCCGTCGAACGCGAACGTAGCCGACATGGCGCATGAGCAGGGCGCCCTGGTCGGATATGTGCATCCTTTCGACACCTTCCCCGACCCGGCGAAGGACGCTTCTCTTACTAACGAGTTACCCGCGGATGTAGCGCTCGGCAAAGTCGATTACATCGAAGTGGTTGGTTTTTCCGATCATAAGTCGACGGCCGAGGTGTGGTACAAGCTGCTGAATTGCGGCTTTAGATTGCCCACCGCCGCTGGCACGGATTTCATGGGCAACTACGCGTCGTTGCGCGGCCCGGTAGGGTTGAATCGCGTCTATGCCGAAGTGAAGCCGGGCCCGCTGAAGATTGAGCCGTTTCTCGCGGCGATCAAGGCGGGGCGGACGTTTGCGACGAACGGGCCGCTACTCCATTTCTCGCTGGGAGGGCAGGGCATTGGCGGGGAAGTGCGGCTGGAGAAAAAACAAGAGGTGCGGTTTTCGGCCGAGATGAATTCGATCGTTCCGGTCGATCACCTGCAAATCATCTGCAATGGGAAGGTGGCGCGTGAGCTTGCTCTCGAGAGCAGCCGCAGGTCGGCGCACGTCGATGGCTCGATTTCATTGCAGGCAAGCGGGTGGTGCGTTCTGCGCGCTTTCAGCGACAAGGCGGAGTATCCGATTCTTGATTTGTATCCTTATGCGACGACCAGCCCGGTGTATGTGAGCGTGGCCGGTGCGCCAGTGCGCAGCGCCGCAGACGCAGCTTACTTTGTGGCGTGGGTTGATCGTCTGATCGCGGCGGCCCGGGGCAATACCTCGTGGAACACGGAGGCAGAGAAGGAATCGGTGCTGTCGATGCTGCAGGCGGCGCGGCAAAAGTACGCGAGGATGACGGAGTAGGTGCATCTATGTATCGAATAGTCTTGGCTTGCAAAGGTGTTCCCGTTCACGCGGGGGCGGCTGGCGCCCGTGACATCACCGAGGAGTTCGCAAACAGGCCGTGGCACCAGAATGTAAGTTGTGTGTGGGACGGGTCTCAACTCATTCTCCAAGCCGACAATGATTTCGACTCAGACGGGCTCGCTTTGCTCGATGAGTTCTCTGACGCGATCTCAGCCTGCATTGAAGACGGCTTCGATGGCGATATCGATATTGTTTCTGTCAGTCCTCTGCCGAGCGACGTACCGAACAACAAATGAGCTCTCAGGAACCATAATTCATGCGCATCATCATCGCAGGCGGAGGTACGGGCGGGCACGTGATTCCTGCGCTGGCCATTGCCCAACAGCTTAAGACGCAGTTCGGCGCCGAGATTCTTTTTATCGGGACGGCTCGCGGCATTGAAACGCGGCTCGTGCCCCAGGCTGGCTTCCCTCTGGAGCTGATCCAGGTCGGCGCGCTGAAGAATGTCAGCCTGATGACGCGCGCGAAGACGATGTTTGACTTGCCGCGCGCCATCGCGGCTTCTTCGCGGATGCTCACGGATTTCGATCCGGAGGTTGTGATTGGGGTCGGGGGGTATGCCTCCGGACCCGCCATGGTGGCCGCGATTCGCCGCCGCCTTCCGACCCTTGCCTTCGAACCCAACGTCGTGCCGGGATTTGCAAACAGAATGATCGCGCGCTGGGTTTCCGCCGCCGCCGTGCACTTTGAAGAGACGTGCCGGTATTTTCC
>Ga0187819_10000391_pt1 | contig 21614 bp, 16 predicted proteins | sample NC_wetland_sal_i_15_FD_132411 | JGI IMG/M metagenome (GOLD analysis project Ga0187819, IMG submission 132411) | Wetland sediment microbial communities from Neuse River Estuary, North Carolina, USA - SO4_4 | ecosystem: Environmental > Aquatic > Freshwater > Wetlands > Sediment | place: USA...
CTGGAATACCTGACGCATTTCTTTGTCACGAACGGCATGTCGATCAAGAAGCTGCATCGCGAGATTCTATTGAGTTCCGTCTACCAGTTGAGCAACGACTATTCGCAGGCGAATTTCGAAAAGGATTCCGGAAACCGCCTCTACTGGCGCGCCAACCGGCGCCGCATGGATGCCGAGCAGGTCCGCGATTCGCTGCTGTTCGTTTCCGGGGCGCTTGATACCAAGATGTATGGCCCGTCCTCCCCGCTGACCCCGGCTTACAACCGGCGGACCATTTATGGCAAAGTCAGCCGCTACCGGCTGGACGAATATCTGCAATTGTTCGATTTTCCGCCGCCCAACATTTCTGCCGAAAAGCGTTTCACCACGAACGTGCCGCTGCAGAGGCTTTTCTTCATGAACAGCGACTTCGTCGGGCAACAGGCCGAACTTGTCGCGAAGCGCGTGGCTTCCGAGCCCGACAACGCAGCGCGCATTCGCAAAGCCTACGGCATGGTGCTGGGACGCGCGCCCAGCGAAGAAGAGCTGAAAGCGGGTCTCGAATATTTGAAGCGCGAGCCCATGCAGGAGTACGAAGAACGCAAGCAGGCTGAGGCGAAGAAGGAAGCGGAGCAAAAGGCAAACAAGGATTCCAAGCCCAAAGCCGAGGGCATGCGTCCAGGCGGTGGACAAACGCCGAAATCAGATGTCGGTGCGGACGGCATGATGGGCGGCGTTACTCCGGGCGCGTCTAAGCCGGAGGATCAAGCCAAGCTGTTGCCTCCTACGGCCTGGGGCCGCTATGCAAAGATTCTGCTGAGTTCCGGGGAGTTTCTGTATGTCAACTGAGGGAAAGAGTTTCACGTGGCCGCATAAAGCGCCGGCGCCCGTTACCCGGCGCGACGCGCTCTGCCGCATCGGCAACGGCTTCGGCATGCTTGCGTTTGCCAGCCTGGTGGGCGAATCGCTGGCCAAGGCTGGCGCCATCGAAAGCAAGGACGGCTCGATCGAAGTGCGCAAGCTCGATCATCCCGCCAAGGCCAAGCGCATCATCTTTCTGTTCATGAACGGCGGCCTTTCCCAGGTCGACAGCTTCGATCCCAAGCCGATGCTCGACAAGTATCACGGCAAGCCGCTGCCCGGCGGGTCGATCGCCACCGAGCGCAAAACCGGGGCGCTGATGCGGTCGCCCTTCAAGTTCAAGAAATACGGGCAGGTCGGCATGGAGGTCAGTGAGCTGTTCCCGTACGTAGGCGAGTGCGCGGACGACATCTGCTTCATCCGTTCCGTCTACACCGACATTCCTAATCACGAGCCTTCCATGCTCATGATGAACACCGGGCATATCCAGGTGGGGCGGCCGTCGCTCGGGTCGTGGCTGACCTATGGTTTGGGCACGGAGAACAGGAGTCTGCCGGGCTTCGTCGTGCTTTGTCCTGATGTGCCGACGACGGTCGGGCCGCCGCTTTGGAATAACGCCTTTCTGCCCGCAGTCCACCAGGGAACGTACATCTCGGACAAGGTCGAAAAGCAGGCGGAGGGCAAGCTGGTGGGCAAGGAATTCGATCCGCAAAAGCTGATTTCGTTCATCCACAACGAGAAGTTCACGCTTCCTGAGCAGCGCCGCGAGTTGGACCTGATCGAGAAGCTGGACCGGATGCAGATGGCGCAGGAAAAGGAGAAGGATCCGCAACTGGAAGCTGCCATTCAGTCCATGGAGGTCGCCTATCGGATGCAGACGGAGGCGCCAGATGTGTTCGATATCCGCAAAGAGAGCGAAGCAACGCTGAAGCTCTACGGCCCCGGCAGCACAGCCCGTGGCTGCCTGATGGCTGTGCGTCTGGCAGAAAAAGGCGTCCGCATGGTACAGGTTTATTACGGAAAGGGCGATCCTTGGGATGCCCATGTCGACATTCAGATGCACCGTAAAAACGCCAAGGATTCCGATCAGCCCTTCGCCGCCGTGATCAAGGATTTGAAATCTCGTGGCCTGTTCAAAGACACGCTGGTGGTTTGCGGATCGGAATTCGGGCGGACGCCGGTGCAGGAAATCGGCTCAGGCGCGGGCGGCAGCCAGACCGGGCGCGACCACAATCCGTTCGGCTTCACGATGTGGCTGGCGGGCGGCGGGGTCAAGGGGGGCACGATCTACGGTGCCACAGACGACTTCGGCTTCAAAGTCGCAGAAAAGCCGGTCCATGTCCACGATCTGCACGCCACTATTCTGCATCTGATGGGTATCGATCACACGAAACTGACGTATCGCTACAGCGGCCGCGACTTCCGGCTGACCGATGTCTCTGGAACAGTCATTCAGGACATTCTGGCCTGAGGCTATCGTTCGGCATAACGCAGGCATCTTCGAAGCACAGTCCGCAACCTTTCCCTCCTGGCGGGGTTCTTATGCCTGGAGGGCCGGTTGGCTTCTGTTATGTTGCGACTTGCGGCAGCCGTTGCGGTGATGGCGATGATCCTGGCGATTTGTGGATCGCTGGGCGAGAACTGCGCGGTGTTTTACGACGTCAGCCAGCCAGCCTCCGATCTCCTTCGCGGTGCTGAGCGGGCCACAGGCGATGCGATCCGGGCGGCTGGCCGCGAGGCACGGCCCCAACGAGACGCCGTTCCGAATGTTCCATTAACTCCGCTTCATCCATCCGAACTTCAACACCCGCACCACCGGGGTGTACGATCTTAAGGAACGAAACCCGGCCCATTTCCGTACGTCGAAGCTCAGGAGGGGTGAATGCCGCAGAACGAAACCAAGCCTGCGGAGGCCAAGCTTAGCGGGCAGGCGATCATCGACGAACTGATCCGGAACATGGAGATCGGTCAGTTCGAGATGGGCTACAGCGTACTGCTCCCATGCGTTTTCAGCCTTTATCTTCACCCCGATGACTACGCCAGGCTGGAAGGCGTGTTCGGCCTGATCGTGGAGGATGCGAAACGGGCTCTGTGCACGCGCGTGGAGCACCTAAACCGCCGGCGGTCCCCCTGGGGCTGGAAACGTTCCGGCCGCCCACCCAAGGAATTCAAGATCGCGGCCAGAGACTGGATTCTGGAATTCCTTCCGGATGCTGAAAACACAGTGCCGTTGGGCGACGTCGAAATTCATTCTGAGCTAAACGAAACCGCGCAGCCGGGTTTTCGCGGGACCAAGACCACGCTGATGGACCGGGAGCCTTCGGTCACCAGCCCGCGCCCGGCGGCCATCACGCGAAGAACCGGCGATTCTGTGTATGCCGAGATCCGGTACGAGGACGATTCCGGCCCCCAGCTCTACCTGGTATCGCAGAACGAAGTCCGCATCGGGCGCGGCGGAGACGACCTGCCCATGGACCTGGCGCTCTATACCAGCGACGAAGTGTCACGCGAGCATCTGGCGCTGAAACGCGACCCCGCTACCGGACGTTTTCGCATTGTCGACAAGAGCGTCAACGGGACTTGGCTGGATGGCAAGCGGCTCAAGAAGGGAGTGGAGGAGTTGCTGCCAGACCGGGCGCAGATCGGTATAGCCGAGGTGCTCACGCTCACCTTCGAATCCAGGAAATGAGCCTTCACATCCCCATTGTGTCGCTGTTCTTTCTATTCGCGTGCGGCCTGGTCCTGGCCCACCGGGCGAAGAGGAGCTGAGCGCGATGCCTGCCGCGATTGGCTGGCGATCCGCCGCGGCCAGTGACCCTGGCCTCCTGCGGCCCAACAATGAAGACCGCGTTTATGCCGATGACGCCGCCGGTGTCTTCCTGGTTGTGGACGGCATGGGTGGCCGCGCGGCCGGTGAACTGGCGGCCGAGACCGCGACCCAGGTGATCCCCCAATACCTGGAAGGTTCTGACGGCGATCCTTCCGAACGGGTACGCCAGGCCATCACGCGGGCTAACAACGAGATTTACCGGTTGGCGCAGGAGCGCGAGGAATGCCGCGGCATGGCTTGCGTACTTACGCTCGCCGTCGCGCGCGAAGATCAAATCACCGTGGGCCATGTAGGGGATTCGCGGCTTTACCTGATCTGGAATGGCACGCTGCGCAAGCTGACGTCCGATCATTCGCCCGTTGGGGAATGGGAGGAGCAGGGCGAGTTGACTGAGGCCGCAGCTATGAGCCATCCGCGACGGAACGAAGTCTTCCGGGATGTCGGATCAAGGCCTCGCGAGGCGAATGAAGAAGAGTTCATCCAGATCAAGTCGTTCCCGTTCCGGCCCGGCGCTGCCATCCTGCTGTGCACCGACGGCCTGAGCGACATGCTGACCTCCGACGATATCAGCTCCGTAGTCGAACGGTACTCCGGCGATCCCGGAGTGACCGCACTGGAGCTGGTGGCGGCTGCGAACCGGCAGGGCGGGAAAGACAATATCAGCGTCATTTTCGTGGCAGGGCCGGATTTTCTGGGAAGCGAATCGGAAGCCATGGCGGAGGCCAGGGCGAGGCACTCCGTCACCCAGGCCCGGGAGATCAAAAGCTGGTGGAGGAGGCTACTGAACCGTGTTGGGCGTCTGCTGGACCCCGGCGTTTAACATCCGCAAACCAGGCCCGATTAAAGGCGCTCAATGAATGAAACCCGCGCATGCGCGCCACGTCACAAGTTCACACGGTCCGAACGTGCCGGATAACCGGGAACACGGGGGAGAACCGGAATCGCGCCGCAAGCCTTCCGCATCACCGTTGGACAGGGCCTTGGCGCAGATAGGGTGAAGCGTGCTGCACTTCAACCACTTTGGCCGGTACGAGATCATCTCGAAGCTCGGCCGGGGAATGAGCGATGTCTACCTGGCCCTTGATGCCGCCGAGAGCCGCCACGCGGTTCTGAAGATCGTCGAGCAATCCCAGGATCCCTGGACGCAGGTGGTGTTGGAGGCTGAGCGGCGCGGAGCGCAGATCCAGAAGCAACTGCACGAAGTGGACGCGCGGTTCCTGGAGATCTACGACTGCGGGGAATTGAACGGCTGCTACTTCGTGGCCATGCAGTACGTGGCGGGAAAGACGCTGGCCGAGATACTGCAGACGGCGCGCCGCATGCACCCGGTTGAGGCGGCGCGGGTTGCCGCGGAAGTATGCAGCCAACTCGAAAAACTCCACTCGTTCCAGATTGAAATCGACGGCCGCAAGCGTGCGGTGGTGCACGGCGATATCAAACCGTCGAACATCCAAATTTGTCCCGACGGCGCGGTGCGCCTTCTGGATTTCGGAATTTCCAAGGCCATCACCTTCACGCACCACCTGACCTACCATAACCTGGGGAGTCCCAGTTATTGCTCGCCGGAGCGGCTGCTCCGCGCCCAGGTGGACCCGCATTCCGATCTATGGGCGCTGGGCGCGACGCTCTATGAAATGGTGGCGGGCTTTCCACCGTACCAGGCGCAGAGCACGCAGAAGCTGGAAGAGCTGATCCGCTCCAAACGGCCTCCGCGCGCGCTTCCGGAAAATTGTCCCGCCAGCCTGAAGGCTGTGATCCGCAAGACGCTCGCGGGCGAGATGGAGAATCGTTATCCGGCTGCCTCCGGGATGGAGCAGGATCTTCGATTGTTTCTCGATGGCCGGCAGACGCTGGCCGAAACGGAGAAGCAGGTCGCGTGGGAGGTAAACCCGACGGTGGAAAAGGATCGCGAGCCGTCTCCGGCATCGGACAAGCCTCCCAGGCCGCCCCACAATCTCCGCCGGTATCTGGAGAAAGTGCTGGTGCCGGTCGCAGCAGTGGCTATCGGCGCGGTAGTCGGCTCGCTTTTCTACATCGAATCCGCTTACGCCTATCGTTTCTGGCGCGAAAGCAAGCCGCTCCGGCCGCCTCGCGACTACACGCGTGCCAGCATCGCCGAGGTCAATTCAGACTGGAATCTGTATCAGACCCTGGAGCGGCGCAATTTTCCGCTGGGCCGTTTTTCTCCGGTAGGCTGGCTGAGCGCGCCGCTGCGATCGAGCTTGCTGGCCGCAGCCGATGACGTGATCGAACGGTATCGGAACAGCTCCAATCCCCTGCCCGGCGATTTCGATTGGCAAAAAGCACAGATCTGCCTCGAGCATGCCGCCGGGCTGGACGGTGCTGATCCCGCGGTGAAGGGCAAGCTCGCGCTGACGAACGGCTACCTGGCTTTGATCGAACATCCGCAATCGGAACAAACGGCGTCGCGTGCGCAAGCGAGCTTCGAGGAGGCGGCATCGTATCTTCCGCGGTCTCCGGATCCGCACCTGGGCCTGGCTCGGCTGGATGTGTACGCGTATCGAAATGTCGGCCGCGCGGTTGCGGAGCTTTCCGAAGCCGAGCGATTGGGTTTCAAGCCGGGCCCGCGCGAATTTGAAGAAGAGGCCGATGGCTATCTGCTTCGCGCGGAGCAGGAACTGCAACACGCCCAGAAAGCCCAGGCGGCCAAAAACGACGAGTCTGCGAAGTATCTCGCCCTGGCCCAGGGCGACCTGGAGCGGGCGCGCAATCTGTATGAGCCAATCGGGGGATTCTCCAATGTAAGCGCCGATCTGAACCGGCTGTATCACGACCGCGCGAAACAGCAGCACCTTGAAGCGCAGGAGCACAAGGCCGCCACCTCGCGGAGGTTGATGGCACGGAGACCGCGTACATGGCGGTAACCAGGAGCTGGGAACAGCGCGCGATTGTCCAGATCGGCTCTTTCGAACGCCGCGTTCCGCCCGAGCGCCGGCGCGAATTGCCTTGGCTGATCGGAGCTTCGCTGATGGTCAGTGCCGGGTTGGCGCTTGTTTTCCTGGCCAAGACCTCGAACTTTCACGAACTGTCCGCTCGGCTGGAGCAGAAAGAGTTGCTCAATCTCAATGCGGTTCGCGAGCCGGAGGAACTGCTCCCTTTCCTGCAGGTTTTCCCTGATCCCGCTGAACGCCAACTGGCCGCGGAGAAAATCACGGCTTATCTGGAGAAGCACCGTCCGCTGGCGAATGTCGGGGCACTCGCGCGCCTCCGCCTCAGCCGGCAAGAGATCGAGAGCGAGCCGCGCTGGCACACGCTGCGGGACCGGCTTCAGCAGCAGATGGCCAATCAGCAAGGCCGGAAGCGCGAACTTCGCATCGCGCTATTGCCGCTGGCGCGGATCAAGCCGGCGATGGTGATTCGGACGCCACGTCAGTTTCTTCTGCAATTCCTGGGCTGGGCCGCGCTGTACCTGGCGGGCTTCTACGTCGTCCACCTTGCGTGGCGGCGCCGGGCCTTTCACGGGGACCCCGCCATCTTGCCGGCTCTCCACCTGCTGACCGGGATGGGGCTCATCCTCGCGGTAAGCTTGCGTGATCCCCTGCGCGACACGCTCGAGTTCGGCAAATTCGCTTGGGGCGTAGCGCTGGGCTGCGCCCTGCTACTGCTGCCGCTTTTCCGTTTTTTTGACTATCGCCGGTTCTCGCGTTGGATCTACACGCCGCTGCTGGCGGGCTTTCTGCTGTTCGTGTTGCTGCTGGCATTGGGCTCAGGTCCGACGGGAAGCGACTCAAAGGTGAACCTTGGGCCGTTTCAGCCGGTCGAAGTCATCAAGGTGCTGCTGGTTCTCTTCATGGCGGGATATTTTTCGTCCCGCTGGGAGTGGCTGCGGGAATTGCGCGAGAAGCGGCTGGCACCGGGCATCCTGCGCTGGCTCAATCTGCCGCGATTTTCTCACGCGCTGCCCGTGATGTGCGGCGTCGGTTGCGCGCTGGTCCTGTTCTTCTTCTTGAAGGATCTCGGTCCGGCACTGGTGACCGGCTTTCTCTTCATGGTGATGTTTGCCGTGGCCAGGGGGCGCGCCGGACTTGCGGTTACCGGCGTGCTGCTGCTGATCGTGGGTGTCACCGTGGGATACCGGCTCGGCCATCCGGAGACCGTTGTGGCGCGCGTGTCGATGTGGCTTTCCCCTTGGGATAACGATGTCACTGGCGGCGATCAACTGGCGCACTCCTTCTGGGCGCTGGCCACGGGCGGGTTGTGGGGCTCGGGTCCCGGCTGGGGCGATCCCGCGCTCATTCCTGCCGGCCACACTGATCTGGTTTTGCCCGCCATCGGCGAAGAGTGGGGCTTTCTCGGCGTCGCGACGATTGGCCTGCTGTTCGCGTTTCTCGTGCGCCGCGCGTTGCGGATCGCTCGCGCCGCGGCGGATGAGTACGCGCTGTTCCTTACCGTTGGCCTCGCGAGCCTGTTTGCTCTGGAGATGCTGCTGATCTCGGGCGGCGTTCTGGGCGCGATTCCCCTTTCAGGCGTGGTGTCTCCGTTTCTCAGTTCCGGCAATACCGCCATGCTGGCGAATTTCTTCCTGTTCGCGGTGATTCTTGCGGTGTCGAACCAGGCGCAGCGGCCGGAGATCGGGGAGCCGTTTGGGCGCCCCATGCGTTACCTGGCGTGGACTCTCGGCGGCTGCGCGCTCGTCCTGGCCGGCCGCGCGGCGTATTTTCAAGTGGCTCGCGATCAGGAATTCATTGCGCGCGATGTGCGGATTTTCGAGAGTGACGGCGTCAAGCGGGCTCAGCACAACCCGCGGTTACTATCGTTGGCGAAGGAGATTCCGCGAGGGAACATCTACGATCGTAACGGTCTGCTGCTGGCGACGAGCAGTTGGAATGAGCTGGAACGTTATCGCGCCGGATATAAAGAATTAGGCGTTTCCCTCGACGACGTCTGCTCTCCGCTTGACAGCCGGCATTATCCGTTCCCCGAGTTGACCGCGCATTTTCTTGGCGACTGGCGCACGGGCGAGAATTTTCGCGCCGGCAACGCCTCGCTTGTAGAACATGATTCGAACGAGAAGCTGCAGGGTTACCGCGATTACCGCGAGCTGGCGCCTCTGGTTCGCTACCGGCACCAGCCTGGCAATGCAGCGATCGAGCGGCTGCGCAGGCGTGACCGCGACGTAAAGACCTCGCTGGACCTTCGCCTGCAACTTCGCGCGACAGAGATTCTTGCGCGCCGTCTGAAAGCGGCGAAACGCGACAAAGGCGCGGTGATCGTAATGGATGCGCAGTCGGGCGATGTCCTGGCCCTGGTGAGCCTGCCCACGCCGGCGCGCAATGAACCCGGAACGTCAGACGAACTGCTGGATCGCGCGCGTTATGGGCAATATCCGCCGGGATCGACGTTCAAGCTGGTGACCGCGATCGCCGCGCTGCGGATTGACCCGAAGCTGACTGGTAGGACCTTCCAATGCCGGCCGTTCGGCGGGCGGGGAGGCACCGTTATACCCGGCTGGAGGCGCATTATCCGCGACGACGTGGGTGACCGGCCGCACGGGACTCTGGATATGCGGCAGGCCATCACGGTTTCCTGCAACGCGTATTTCGCGCAACTCGGGGTGAGCGAGGTGGGCGCCACCGCATTGCGAGACACCCTGCACCTGCTGGCGTTTCCGGATGCCGATCCCGTCGAATTGAAAGCCATGCTGCCCTTCGCGTCGTACGGGCAGGGGCCGATCCTGGCGACACCCTTCCGCATGGCGCGAGTTGCGGCGACGATTGCAGACGGTGGCGTCGCGCCCCAGGGCCGCTGGACGCTGGACGAGAGCAGCTCGCGAGCCGAGGCTCCGGAGCGCATCGTGTCTCCGGATGTTGCGGCTTTCCTTGCCGGCGCCATGCGGTCGGTGGTTTTGAGTGGCACAGCGCACCGTGCGATGAAGGGCGCGCAGATCAGCATCGCGGGCAAAACCGGCACCGCGCAACTCGGAGACGGGCAGCCGCACTCCTGGTTTGCCGGTTTTGCGCCTTACGATGGAGAGCGCCGGATCGCGTTCGCGGTCATTGTTGAGCACGGCGGCTACGGCGGCAGCCTGGCAGCCCCCATGGCCCGGGAGATTGCGGAAGCGGCGTCCGAGTTGGGCATCATTTCAGAAGCCACGCCGGCAACCAGCCCCGATCAGAAGAGGTGAGTGATGAGCCTTTCCGACCTGATGGAGAGATTGGGCAAGACGATTTTCGAGACGCCCTTCGATGCCACGATGGCCTCCAACGAGGCTCCCGAACTGGCGGAGATCCGATTGGCCGTTTTGGAAAAGATTCTGAAAAAGGGCCAGCAGGTGGGCGGGCGGACCATCTTTCCTTTCAATCTCGTCAGGATTCACGTCCTGGGAGCCAACGAAGAGGAGGCCGCGTTTCTCCGAAGCGATTTTCTCAAGAGCTATTTCGAGCAGGAAATCCGCAAGAGCCTCGCCCGGTCGCACTTCCGGTTTCCAGAGGATCTCGAAGTCGAGTTCTCAGCGAGCGAAGAGCTTCCCGGTTCAAAAGAAGACTGGCTCCGCGTGGAAACCGAATCACGGCCCCGGCGGGAAGCCGCTCCCGCCCCGCGCAAAACCGCCAGGCTGACGGTGGTGCGCGGCACGGCCACTCCGCCCGAGATCATCCTGAACAAGGACCGAACGAATATCGGCCGTACCGTTGAGGTGTATCGCGCACAAGGCCCGTCGCGTCGCAACGACCTCGCGTTCACCGAAGAGAATGAAATCAATTGCACGGTGTCTCGCGAGCACGCGCACATTCTTTATTCCAAGAAGACCGGCGAGTACCGGCTCTTTAACGATCGCTGGCACCGGCAGGCGAAGAATACCGCCGGCAACTGCGGCCTGTGGATCATCCGCGATGGTTTGAGCCGCGAGGTTCACCGGGACGCACGCGGTGTGAAGCTCGAGTGGGGAGATGAAATCCAGCTCGGCCGCGCGATTGTGAAGTTTCAGGCGAGATAGAAGCGGCTAACGCGCAAGTCGCGCCTCAGCCTTAAGCCGCGGCCTTTACGTGGCACTTGTTGCAGTTGCCCTTGGTTTCGAATGCGTGCCCGCCCGCCTCCTGGCTGGCAGGAGTGGCATTGTGACAGGCCCCGCACGACGTGTGATTGGCTTCCGCGGGCTTGTGCATGCCGGCTTTGAAATTCAGCGGCGCCTTCTCCTGCGGGAACAACTTGTCGTGACACTCCTTGCAATTTCCCTTCTCGCGTTTGACGTGAGCGGCGTGATCGAAGGTCACATTGCCGTTTTTGGCTTCGAACACCAGTTTGAGCGGCGGCTTCTTCTCCTGAGCCAGAACTCCCAGTACGGCGACCGAGAGAACGTACAACGCTATGAGGTAGCGCATAGAAACAATAGTATATACGGCTGCCGATGCGCGCGCCTATTTGACCGGTACGAACTCCACCGACACCGGCGTGTAGGCCTCGAGTTTCTGCCCGGTCGGCGTGAGCCGCCCGGTTTCCTGATTGATGCGGAACACAACGAGGCTGTCGGAATCCTGGTTGGCCGCAATTAGGAAGGAGCCCGTCGGATCGATCCCGAAACCGCGTGGTGTTTTGCCCATGGTGGACACAATTTCAACCCGGTTGACGGTGCCTTCCGCGGGGTCGACGGCAAAGACGGCTATACTGTCGTGGCCGCGGTTCGAGCCGTAGACGAACTTCCCGGATGGATGCACTTCGATTTCGGCTGTGCTGTCGTTGGCAGTGACGTTATAGCCTTTAGCGAGGGTCGAAACGGTGTCCTTCAATCGCAAGGCGCCGTGCGCGGGATCATAAGCGAACGTGGAGAGCGTGCACTGAATTTCGTTGATGACGTACACGTACTTGCCGTCAGGATGAAACGCGATGTGGCGCGGCCCCGCTCCAGGAGGCGTCTTCCCGAATGCAGGATTGTTGGGAGTGAGCGTGCCGTGAGCGGCGTCGAATCGATAGACCAGCACCTTGTCCAAACCGAGGTCGGCGGCGAGAGCAAAGCGATTGTCCGGAGATGTGAAGATGCAGTGCGCATGCGGCCCTTCCTGGCGCTCCTTGTTCACACTGGAACCAGTGTGCTGAATGAACGCGGAGGCGTCGCGGAGGCGCCCATCAGACTCTACTGGAAAAACAGCCACGCTTCCGCCCTCGTAATTGGCCACCAGCAGGTTTTTGCCGGTCTTGTCCAAACTCAGATGACACGGCCCGGGTCCGCGCGAAGAGACCTGGTTCAGGAACGTGAGTTTGCTGGTATCGCGGTCGATCGAAAAGGCGCTGACCGCACCGGCCTTCAGGCCTTCGAAGTTCGCCACTTCATTGACCGCATACAGAAATTGCTGATTGGGATGGATCGCAAGATACGAGGGGCTGACCGTCTCGGCCGACAGGCCGAGCGGCGTCAATTTCCCGGTGGCGGCATCGAACCGGAAGGCATAAATGCCTTTGCTGCTCTTCTCCGTGTAGGTGCCTATGTAGGCGATGTATTCACCCTTAGGCTTCATGTCCGCACCCCGAGCACTCGCCACGGAAAGAAGGGCTACCACCAAAACAAAGCCGGAGTTGATTTTCATGAATCGTCATTACACCTCGTTCCTTTTGAATCTCTGCACCAGATGATCATAAGCCCGGACCGTGATCGCCATCATGGTCAGAGTCGGATTTTGACACGCGGATGAAACAAAGCACGCTCCATCCATGACGAACAGATTCTTCACATCGTGCGTCTCATTCCAGGCGTTCAGCACGGATTTCTTGGGATCGTTGCCCATGCGCGTGGTGCCCACCTCGTGGATCGCCATGCCGGGCTCACTGAGGTCGGTATTGATCTTGATATTCTTCGCGCCGGCGGCTTCCAGCATTTCGGCCGCGGAAATGGCGGCGTCCTCCATCAGCGCGGCTTCATTCGATCCATGGGTCATAATGATTCTCAGAGCGGGAATCCCCCAGGCGTCTTTCAGCGTGGGGTCGATCTCGCAGAAATTGTCCCAGCGGGCCAGCGATTCGCCGAAAGCTTCCAGACGAACGCCATAAACTCCCCGGCGCACAGCCGCTTTGTACGAGGCGCCGAAACCCTGCGCGCCGAAATCGAAGCCTGCAGCGGCTCCGCCCTGGTATCCGTAGCCGCGGATGAAGCGGGGATGCCGCGGGCCGTTGAGCAGGTTGCGGAAACGAACGACATAAATGCCATTGTTGCGCTGCGGTTCGCTGGCGCTGAAGTCGGTCAGAAATTCCGGCATCTCGCCGGCGGCTCCCGCGCCTACCGCATGGTCCATGAGGTAGCGGCCCAGGGCTCCGCTGGAATTGGCGAGCCCAGTCGGGTACTGCTGATTCTTCGAGTTCAACAGAATGCGCGTCGATTCGAGTGCCTGCGCGCACAGGATGACGGCGCGCCCCCGAACCTGGTACGTTTTGTGCGAAATGCGATCGACATAGGTCACTCCGGCGGCCTTGTTGGTGGAGGGTTCCATGTCGACATGGCTCACGACCGCATTGGTAATGAGTTTGCAATTACCGCTTTTCAGCGCATCGGCAACCGTGGTGAAGGGACTGCTGAAATACGAGTTCGTCACGCAGCCACGCTCGCAAGGTCCGCAGTAATGGCACGCCAGGCGTCCGTTGTGATTCTTGGTGAGCATGGCCACGCGTCCTATAGTGACGGTGCGCTTGAATTTTTCTTGCACGCGCTCGCGCAGCCGAATCTCGCCGCAGGTCATGTGCATGGGCGGCAGGAACTGGCCGTCCGGGAGCGCATTATTGCCTTCCGGGGCGCCGCTGATGCCGACATATCGCTCCACGATGTCGTAGTACGGCGCCAGGTCCGCATATGAAAAGGGCCAGTCTTCTCCGTATCCATCGCGACTCGCGGCTTTGAAATCCAGGTCGCTCAGCCGGTAGCTTTGGCGGCCCCAGACCAGCGTGCGGCCCCCGACGATGCGCAGGCGCTGCCACGTGAAGGGTTTGCCGGAGGGCGTGCTGTAAGGATTCTTCAGGTCGTCGACAAACCAGTCGTAGTTATATTCCATGCAGGCGTAGCACTGCTTTTGCACCGGCCGCGTCCGAGCAATCTCCGGCGACATGTCGCGATAGGGCAACTTGTAGCCGGGCATGTGTTCGGTGAATTCTTTCGGCGAAATATTCCGGCCGGCCTCGAGCAGAGCTACCTTGAGTCCCGCTTCGGCCAGTTGCTTCGCCGCCCAACCACCGGTGGCGCCCGAGCCAACGACGATGGCATCGAACACCGGCTGTGGTTCCTGCATTCCGGTTACTCCTCGTACCGAATTGAAAGTGACATGGTGACACCGTGGCGCAGGAGACGCAAGTCCGCTATGATGACCATTCCGGTTCAAGAGAGACACCGTGGATCGTCGAGAGCTTTTCCTTCGAACGCTGTGGGGCGCGGCTGGGGTCGCGGCCGGCGCTTGCCGAAGCGCCCAGGCGCGCGAGTTTCCACCGGATTACGATGCTTCCAAGGAACTGGCCCGTGCCGATTGGAAACCCGTGTTTCTCGACGATCATCAAAATGAAACACTCATCGCGCTCAGCAACCTGATCATTCCCCAGACCGATACGCCGGGTGCCAAGGAGGCGCTGGCTAATCGCTTTATCGACCGCGTGCTGGCGGCGGAAAGCCGCGATACGCAGCGAGAGTTTTTGGAGGCCATGGCCTATCTGGATGGCGAATGTCTGACTCGGTATGGCACCGCGTTTCGCTACTTGCCGGAAGCGAGCCAGGTTGAGTTTCTGTTCCTGCTGGCGTATCCGCATTCACTGGCGACCTGGGGTAGTGAAGCGGCTGGCCAGTTTGCGGGCTACAAACACTTCAGCACGCTGAAACAGTGGATTTCAGGTGCGTTCTACAGCTCCGAAATGGGCACGCGCGAGCTTGGATGGGACGGCCCGCCGCATGGCGAGTTCGCAGGATGCACCCATCCAGAAGACGCGCACAAGTAGCTGCGCCCCGAACATGAATTATGCCTGGGATATGAGGCGATATCCCATGAACCGTTTGCCTTTTTTCTGAAATTCCCTATAGACTAGGAGGACGTAGTATTTTAGCTGTTGTCGTCCTTATACGGGAGGGCCGCTCTTAATGAGTTTTTTTAAACAACGCAGCCAGGAAGACGTTCCACCCGCGCCACGCCCGGAGGCTCCGCCTGCCAATCGGCCTGCGGTTCCGCCGTCAAATCCTATTGAAGCCAAAAAGGAGGCACCACCTTTGTCCACCATGCCTTTCAAAGCTCCTGAGCCGGAAACTACGCGCGGTCAGGCTAGCATCGGTAAGGCCGTAAAGATCAACGGCCAGATTTATAGCAAAGAAGACTTGTACGTCGATGGTGACGTTGAAGGAACCATCGAACTGCAAGAGCACCGCTTGACTATCGGCCCGAACGGAAAGGTGCATTCCAGCGTGAAGGCGCGCGAGGTCGTGATCCTCGGCAACGTTCAGGGCAACGTGGATGCCAGCGACAAACTGGAGATCCGCAAGGACGCCCGGCTCGTCGGGGACATCAAGACGGCGCGCATCATCATTGAGGATGGCGCCTATTTCAAAGGCAGTATCGATATCGTCAAGCCCGAGCCTGCGAGGCCACCGGGAAGCCCCGCGCCACGACCGCCGCAGGCGGCGTCGGTTCCCGCTGCCAATGCCCAGGGGAACGCCGTTGCCGCCGAGGTGAAGCGCTAACCAAGCGAAGGGGCCAGGGCGTTGATCACGGAACGATTGAGGGGCATGCTCCGTCGTCCGGGAACTGAGTCGTCTCCCGGCGCCGCGGTGCTTACGCCCGGGCATTCTTCTTCGGCCACCAAGCTGTTCGATCGGGAAATCGTGTCCACCCGGCCGAGCCGGGGTCTCGAGCAGTTTTTCGCGTATCTTCGGGGGCAGGCGGGCCTGTCGATTCTCGATCTGGCCGGCGCAAGCCAGGAGAATATCAACTTCATCACCAACCTGGGTCACCGGTTGTACTCGGAAGATTTCGTCAGAAGCCTGGACGACATCTTCGCCGGGGATGACCAGTCTAACGTCAGCCGGATCGATCAATTCCTGCGTCAGACGCTGAACTTTGGCAACGAGGAGTTCGACGGCGTCCTGGTGTGGGACGTGTTGCAGTACATGGCGCCCGCGCTGCTCACCGCAACCCTGGAACGCCTCCGCACGATCGTGCGGCCGCAGAGCTACTTGCTGGCGTATTTCCACTCAGACGAGAAGGCGCAACAAGTGCCCTTTTATTCGTTCCGGATCAAAGACCAGCAACATCTTCTCCTGACCCAGCGCGGCACACGCAAGCCCGCTCAGATCTTCAATAACCGCAGCCTGGAGAAATTGTTCAAGCAATTCGAATCGGTGAAGTTCTTTCTCACGCGGGAACAATTGCGCGAAGTCATCGTCCGGCGCTAAGCGCCGTCAGGTGGGGCATCAGCGGTATCTACCCCTAATCTGATTCAGGCGAACGCGCACCGGGTCCAGAAATGCGGACAGCCCGTTCAGCGTGCTGACCGTGGTACCGGCCACGTCGTTCCAGCGCACCGGTACTTCAATGGCCGAGTAGCCGAGCTTGCGTGCGATAAACAGCACCTCTACGTCAAATCCGAACCGCTCGAGCTGTTGGCGCCGGAAAATTTCGCGCGCGGCTCGGGCCTCAAAGAGCTTGAATCCGCATTGCGTATCCCAAAATGGCAGGCCCGTGATCACGCGCACGGCGAGGTTGAACAGCTTGCCAGCGGTTTCACGGAACAGGGGTTGGTGCACGCCGATCAGGGACCGATCCAGGGCGCGTGATCCGATGGCCACCTGTGCGCGGGCTTCTTGCACCCTGGTCCACAGCTTTTCCAATTCCTCGATGGGTGTAGACAGGTCGGCATCGGTGAACAACACCCACTCCCCCTTGGCGTTAAGTACTCCATGCCGCACGGAGTAACCTTTGCCGCGATTTCCCGGATTTCGCAGCAGACGCACCGAGCGCACGCGCTTGGCGAATTTCTCCACTTTCGCAGCCGTGCGGTCGCGCGAGCCATCGTCCACAACCACCACTTCACTGAACTTCCAGCCGGAGCCGGCCAGGTAGCTTTGAATGCGTTCCAGCGTGGCCGGCAAGCGCTTTTCTTCGTTATAGGCGGGAATGATGATCGAGAGCGAGCGGGTCAATGGGTGCGTTGTTCCGTAAGTGAGCGAACCGCGTGAATTATAATAGCGTATTTCCCGCAAAGGAGAATGGATTGTCCCTTGAAGACGAGCTGCTTAGGCAGCGTTGGACGCGCGTCCGCGAAATCGAAGCGCTGGGCCACCGCGCGTACGGTAGGCGCTTCGATTTCACGCACACCATCCCCCAGATCGTGGCCGAATACGGTTCCAAAACAGCGGAACAGCTTTCTCCTGAATTGAGAGTCCGTGTCGCCGGCCGCGTGAAAACCATACGGAGCAAGGGTAAGGCCGGCTTTGCGCATCTGGAGCAGAATGGTGAACAGTTGCAGATCTATGTGCGCAGCGATGCCGTCAGCAGCAATGATTTCCGCCTGTTTCAGATCCTGGACATCGGCGATCTGATCGGTGCGGAGGGGTATCTGTTCCGCACGCGAACCGGCGAGTTGAGCGTGCACGTCGACCGTCTCGAGTTCCTTTCCAAGACCCTGTTCTCCATGCCCGAGAAGTGGCACGGCCTGGAGGACGTCGAAATGCGCTACCGGCAGCGCTACCTGGATCTGATTGCGAATCCCGACTCCCGCAAGGTCTTCGTCACAAGAAGCAAGATCATTGCTTCGTTCCGGCGCCAGCTCGAAGGGCGCGGATTCATCGAGGTCGAAACCCCCATGATGCAGCCGCTCTATGGCGGAGCGGCGGCGCGCCCGTTCATCACGCATCACAATGCGCTGGATATTGATTTGTACCTGCGCATCGCGCCGGAGCTGTATCTGAAGCGGCTGGTGGTGGGCGGTTTGGAACGCGTCTACGAGATCAACCGCAACTTTCGCAATGAAGGCCTCGGATTCAAGTACAACCCGGAGTTCACCATGCTCGAGTTCTATCAGGCGTACACGGACTACCGGGGCCTGATGGATCTCTCCGCTGAACTCCTGAAGCAGGTCGCGCTCGATGCGACCGGGGGCACCGAGATCGAGTGGAGCGGCGCGAAACTCGATTTCGGCGTGCTGCCACGCTTCAGTATGCGCGAAGCTATCCTTGAGTTCTGGGAAGGCGAGGGCCGGCCCACGCTCGACAACGTCCGCGATCCGGAGTGGCTCAAGCGCCATTCGTCCAAGCCCACGGCCGGTGAAGCGCTGGCGGAAGTCTTCGAGCGAGTGGCCGAAGCCAAGCTCATCCAGCCGACCATCATTTTCGATTTCCCGGTGGAGACCTCGCCGCTGTCGAAAAATAAACCTGACGAACCGGAGCTGGTCGAGCGCTTCGAGATTTTTGCCGGCGGGATGGAGATCGGCAACGCATACACCGAGTTGAACGATCCGCAGGAACAGCGCCGGCGCTTCGAGATGCAGATCAGGATGCGCGAACGCGGCGACGAAGAAGCCCACCAGATGGACGAGGATTACGTGCGCGCCTTGTGTTACGGCATGCCGCCCACGGGAGGGGAGGGGCTGGGAATCGACCGGCTTACCATGCTCCTCACCGGCTCGCGCACCATCCGCGACGTCATTCTGTTTCCCCTGCTGCGGCCTGAAGGCGAGATCGGTGTCGCCGAACGGCTGCGCGCGCTGGAGCCCTGAGGCCGTGGGCGAGCGCTTCGAGGTCTTCGTTGCCCGCCGCTATCTCCGCGCCAGGCGCAAGGAAGCTGTGGTCTCGATCGTCACCGCGATCTCGGTGGTGGGAGTAGCGGCCGGAGTGATGGCGCTGATTATCGCGCTGGCCATCAACAACGGGTTCAGTAACGAGCTGCAGAAGAACCTGCTGGGAGCCACGGCGCACGTCGATGTGATTCCGAAACAGGCTGGGGACGCCATTGAGGACTGGCGGGGACTCATCGCGAAGCTGATCAAGATTCCTCATGTTGTGGGCGCGGCGCCGTCAGTTTCGAGCGGAGTTTTCTTTTCCGGTCCTCTGAACGCCAAAGGCGGAATCCTCTTTGGCATCGATGTCGATCTGGAGCCTCACGTCAGCGACATGTTCAAGCACATGAAAGAGGGCTCGCTCGCCGGCCTGAAAGCCGGAGGATCGCCTCCCGGCATCGTGCTCGGTTCAGGCCTGGCGCGCGATACCGGAATGATGCTGAACAGCATCGTCACCATCATCAGTCCGCAGGGGGACCTGACGCCCGTTGGGGTGCGGCCCGGTATCCGGCGTTTCCGCGTGGTCGGCATTTTTGAATCCGGTTTCTTCCAGTACGACGATTTCTGGGCGTATACTTCGCTGCATGCGGCGCAGGAGGCGCTGTCGCTCACCGATTTGGTGAACCAGATCGAACTCAAGTTGGACGACAAGTATCTGGCTCCTCAAGTCACGGTTGAGGCCCGGAAAATCGCCGGCCCGCGGCTCACCGCGACCAACTGGATTCAGGAGAACCGCCAACTTTTTAACGCCTTCCGGATGGAGAGGATCGTCACCATGATCACGATCGGTTTGATCCTGCTGGTGGCGGCGCTCAACATTTTGATCTCGCTGGTCATGATGGTGATGGAGAAGTACCGCGACATTGCCGTGCTCATGTCGATGGGGGCGCGACGCCAGCAGATCCGCCGCATTTTTATATGGCAGGGCGTGCTGATCGGAGTGACGGGCACCATGATCGGCCTGGCCGTCGGCTATACACTCTGCTATTTTGCGGACCGGTTCCGCTGGATCCGGCTGGATGAGCAGGTCTACGCCCTGAGCTACGTTCCCTTTGAGCCCCGCCTTCTGGACGGCCTCTGGGTAGCGGCGGTCGCAATCCTGATCAGCTTTCTGGCGACGATCTATCCCGCCCGCAGTGCCAGCCGTCTGACCCCTACTGAAGTGCTACGGTATGAGTGAGCCGGTGCTCCGCACCGCGCGATGCTTTCGCACCGCGACGCGGGGACACGGCGAGGAACCGGTGAGAACGGAGACGTACTGTGATATCGTGCGTACCATGAGTACGCAAAATCCCATATCTCGCCGTTCCTTTCTCGGAGTCGCAGGAGCGGTTCCACTGGTTGCCGCAGCGCAAGGCAAGCAGATTCCCGTGGGCCTGGAACTCTACTCAGTCCGTGAGGAGCTAAAACAGGACCTCATGGGCACGGTTCGCGCTGTCGCGAAACTGGGCTACCAGGATGTCGAGTTCTATGCGCCCTATTTCCGCTGGACGGACGCTCAGGCGAAGGATGTCAGGAAGCTGCTGGATGACCTCGGCATCCGCTGCCTTTCCACGCATAACGACGCGCAATCCTTCGCCGCCGACAACCTGCCGCGGGCCATCGAGCTGAACCAGATCATTGGAAGCAAGCTCATCGTCATGGCGCATCCAGGAAAGGTGCCTACAAATCTCGACGGCTGGAAAGGCATTGCCGAACGCTTGAACGAGGCGGCCAGCAAGTTAAAGCCTCTGGGGCTTCGTGCCGGGTACCACAATCACGAGCCGGAGTTCAAACCACTTGAAGGCAAGCGTCCCATTGAAGTGCTGGCCGCGCACACCGTGAAGGATGTCGTGCTGCAACTCGATGTCGGGACGTGCCTGGCTGCCGGCTCCGACCCGGTGGCCTGGATCGATAAGAATCCTGGCCGGATCGCCTCCATACATTGCAAGGACTGGTCACCGGACGCCGGCAAGGGTTACAAGGTTCTGTTCGGCGAAGGCGTAGCTCCCTGGAAGAAGATTTTCGCCGCAGCCGAGAGCACCGGCGGAATCGAATTCTATCTGATCGAGCAGGAAGGGAGCGCTTATCCGCCGGTGGAGACTGCCGATCGCTGCCTCAAGACGTTTCGGCAGGTACACGGCTGATAGCGGCACTTAAGCCGTCCGTTTGCCGCTCGTAGACTCCACGCATGTAGCGCAGGCGTACCCGCCGGGTTTGCGGGGGGACCTGCGGCTTTTCGCTCGGGAAGTTCGCAATTTTTTTCACGCGTTCTAATCCCTGTTTTTCAATGAGCCCCGCTGATCGCCTCCAAGGCTAACGCCGCCGCGCCGATCACGCCGGAGGGATCGACTAGGGTAGAGCGCACGACAGGGATGTCGCGCCGCAGGTAACTGTGGGTGCGCGCTCGAACCTCGGCGCGCACGGGCTCCAGCAACGTTTCACCGGCTTCGGAAATCTGGCCGCCGAGAATCACGACTTCGGGATCGAAAACGAACACGAGGCCGGCGATCGCTGCGCCCAAAACGCGAGTCGCCTTGCGAATGATGTCACCGGCAACTGCGTCACCGTGCCGGGCCAGGTCGAATACTTCGGCGCACGATGGAGGCTTGGCGTCGAGAGCGAGCAGGCGTGAATCCACTCCTCGATGAACCGCCGCAAACGCCTCGCTCTCAATCGCGCGCGCTGAAAACACGGTTTCCAGACACCCGCGATTTCCGCAGATGCAGAGCGCGCCGTCGGGATCCACCGTGAGATGCCCCAGGTGCCCGGCCACGCCCGCAGATCCGCGCAGAATGCGGCCATCGGCGACCACACCGCCTCCTACTCCCGTCCCCAGCGTCAGCATCACCACGTTGCGGCTTTGCCGGGCCGCGCCCCACGTAATTTCTCCGGCAAGCGCCACCCGTGCGTCGTTATCGGCCGCGATGGCTGCGTCTGCCGGAACGGCCGGAGACACGATCTCGGAAAGCAGGTGGCCTTCGAGATAATGCAGCGTGCCGGGCAGCACGTCCACGCGGGTGGTTTGCGGATTGATGATCCCCTTGCAACCGATTCCGACCGCCCGGATGGGAACGGCGGACGGATTCAAGTCCCGGATCAACCGGACGACCGCCAGCCGGAATTCGTCGAGCGATGCCGGGGTGTCGGCGCGCACCGCGCGCGCGATGGTCCCGGTTTGGTCCACCGTGGCCGCTTTGATCTGCGTCCCGCCGATATC
>Ga0187819_10000393_pt1 | contig 21588 bp, 20 predicted proteins | sample NC_wetland_sal_i_15_FD_132411 | JGI IMG/M metagenome (GOLD analysis project Ga0187819, IMG submission 132411) | Wetland sediment microbial communities from Neuse River Estuary, North Carolina, USA - SO4_4 | ecosystem: Environmental > Aquatic > Freshwater > Wetlands > Sediment | place: USA...
CTACCATAACCCATGTCGCAACCAGATCAACTCAAAATCCACCCCGCCCCCCACGAAACTGCCCCGCCCCACAGTTGCTGCTGCCGGTTATTCCCATCTCGCGATCGCGCTTTTCGGGTCACGGACCGCTTTTTGCCCTTCACTCGCCACCGGGTACTCGCCACTAGCCGCTGCAATTCTAATAGCGAACTTGGTCGATCAAGCCACATCGCATCTCATAGAAAAAAAACAACATCGTCAAAGTCTAATAGCAAACTTTTCGCACTTCTTACTTTGTCGATTTCGCATTCCGCCACCCGCTCCTCCCCCGGTTTCCGCGGGAAGCCAAGACCTCGACCCAACCATGAAGTGAATTCCGCTTCCCTCGTCCCCCACCCCTCGCCCCTGGTCCCTGATTTCCCACCCGCAACATTCAACAAACCAGAATTTAGATCAACTCGCAGCAAACACGCGCCTTACAAGATTTCTACCCGCAACAAAAACGGCATTTCCAAAATCGCTGCCCTATCCTCGTCCCTTCCGACGGCCAACCTTCTTCCCGCCCCGCTTCTTCTTCGGCCCCGCCTTCTTGATCTTCCGCGCATCCTTCCCCGCAAGCTGCACCGCCCGCCACATATACCAGCTCGCCACCGTCCGGTAAGGCCGCCAGCGCTCGCCGAATTCAGCCAACTCGCGCGGCTTCGGTATCTTCTTCTTGCCGTATGTGATGGCAAACCCCTTCTGCACCCCGTAATCGTGAATCGGCAGCACGTCGGGCCGGCCCAGCCGAAAAATCAAAAACATCTCCACCGTCCACGCCCCGATGCCGCGCACCGAAATCAGCCTCTCAACCAACTCCTCATCCGTCAGCTTCTGCGCCGCTTCAAGCGTCGGCACCACCCCTTCAACCGTCTTCTGCGCAAGGTCCTTCATCGCCAGTGCCTTGGCCTTCGACAATCCGGCCTTCCTCAGCACCTGCGCCTTCATCTTCAGAATTTCTTCCGGTGTGGGGCAGACGGCATTCGCACCAAGCGCTTTGATACGCGCATGGATCGTCCTCGCAGCTTTGCCGGAAATGCTCTGGTGAGTGATGGCCTCGAGCAACGATTCGTAGACGCTCTCGCACCCGTCGAGCTTGAATTGGAATTCGCCCACCTGCGCAATCACACGCGCCAGGTGCTTGTCCGCGCGCGAAAGGTGCTCATGCGCCGCAACGTGATCGAACGGCAATTTAGGATTCTCAGTCATTGGTGGTTTGCCAGCATACCGGAGGCACGCCCTGCAAAACAATCTCCAGTGCTTCGACGCCCAAAGCGCTGCAAGGTGAGCGCCAGGCACTGCGGCGCAGCGCGTATGCTAGACTCGAACGCTTATGCAGACAGGAATTATCGGCCTGCCGCTGGTAGGGAAGACAAGCTTATTCCGTATTCTCACGCGCGTGCGCGTGGATGCTCACGCCGCCCCCACCCAGACCCACCTGGGCATCGCGCGCGTCCCCGATGTGCGCGTAGCCAAGCTGGCAGAAGCCTTCAAGCCAAAAAAAATCACCTACGCCACGATCGAATACGTGGATATCGGCGGCTTGCAGAAAGACCGCGAGAAGAATTCCGCCTCGCTCGTCCCGCTCCGCGAAGCGGATGCTCTGGCGCATGTCGTGCGCCTCTTCGAAGACCCCGCCGTCCCGCACGAGGGTGGCTCGCTCGATGCCATGCGCGATATCGAGAGCGTGGAAATCGAGTTGATGCTCAACGATCTCGAGCAGGCCTCGAAACGCATGGAGCGCCTCGAGAAAGATTTGAAGAAAAAGAAAGAGACCGTGCTCGAAACCGAGCTGCACCTTCTAACGCGCTGTCGCCAGGCGCTCGAAAGCGAAACGCCCCTGCGCCAGCTCGAATTCAAGCACGAAGAATTCAAGATGCTCAATGGCTTCATGTTTCTCACGCGCAAGCCCATGCTCTACGTCTTGAATCTCGGCGACGAGGAAGCCCCGGAGATCGACCGCGCGATCGAGAAGCATCATCTCGAAAAGCTCGCCTCGCGCGCCCAAACAGCAGTCGTCCCGTTCTGCGGAAAAATCGAAGCGGAACTCGCCGAACTTCCCGATTCAGAAGCCGCGGAAATGATGCGCGCCTACAGCCTGGCCGAATCCGGCCGCGACCGGCTGATCCAGGCCAGCTACCGCCTCCTCGGTCTGATTTCGTTTCTCACCTGCGGCGAGCCCGAGGTCCGTGCCTGGACCATCGAACGCGGCATGACCGCGCAGAAAGCCGCGGGCGCGATCCACAGCGATATCGAGCGCGGCTTCATCAAGGCCGAAGTCGTCAACTGGGAAGATTTGCTGAAGGCCGGCGGCTTTCCCGCGGCGCGCGAACGCGGCCAGGTGCGCCTCGAGGGCAAGGAATACATCGTGCAGGATGGCGACGTGATCCTGTTCCGCCACTCGGGTTGATCGCGATGATGACTCCGAATTCCTCGCGCGTGCTCCTGGCGATTTTGCTGGGCATCACCGCCGCGGGAGCAAACGTACTTGGAGGATCGCTCGTCGCCCACCGCAATTGGTCGCGCCACTACCTTAAATATTTCATCGCCCTTGGCGCCGGATTCATGCTGGCCACGGCGCTCATCGAAATGATCCCCGAGTCGCTGAAACTGGCCGGCGAATCTTCCCCGGGATTCTTCGGCGCCGCAAACGCGGTCTTCCTCTACGTTCTGGCGGGCTATTTCCTCGTGCATTTCTTCGAGCACACGGTCGCGCCGCATTTTCACTTCGGCGAAGAGACGCACTGCGAGGAAATTTCACACGCGCACGCAAGCTATGCAGCACTGCTGGGCTTGGTGATTCACACCTTTTTCGACGGCGTGGCCATCGCCTCCGGGCTGTTGGTCTCCACGTGGCTCGGCGGCGTGATTTTCACCGCCGTCTTTCTTCACAAGCTGCCGGAGGGATTCACAGTCGCCTCACTGATGCTGGCGAGCGGACAAAGCCGCCGGATGGCTTTCGTCTCGGCGGCGATTCTCGGCGGGGCTACGCTCCTCGGCATGGCACTGATGTTCTCGCTTCGCGGCGCCGTGGGAGAAGCGCTGCCATTTTCAGCGGGCGTCACGCTCTACGTTGCCGCTTCCGACTTAATCCCGGAAGTAAATCGCGAGCCTAGCTTTGGGATGGCCGTGCTCGTCTTCCTCGGTGTTGCGATCCTGCTCGCATTGAAGCTGGTGTTCCATGTGTGACGCGTATTCATCTCGCGCAATTCTAGCCCGCGGCCCAGACGCTGGCCTGATTGAGCACCTTCCATTTGCCATTGTGCTTTTTCAGGACCACAAGATAACCGTGCCCGCAAAGCAATCCGCAGGAATTGCCGAGATACACCAGCGCCTGGTCATGCTCGGAATTGAAGCCGATTCTCGACACAATCGTGAATCCGATTGCGCCGGGATACTTCGCGTTGAACAATTTCCAGCTCCCGCTTCGTCCCAGGAAGCTGGCTCGCTCTTCCCGCGCGCTGAGCAACTGGATTCTCTCGACCGGCTGGATGTGCGGCTCCAGGATGCAGGAAGTCTTGTTCTGCGCATCGAAGTTATCTCTCGCGCTGGTGCTGATGGAACCGAGCAGGTCCTTCTCCTCATCCTCGGTGGACTTCATCGACGCCATACCAGGAGGATACCCGGCGGAAGTCCGTTCGCGGATAATCACTCTTGCCGAATCGTCGTGGTCCTTGAGCAGCACTTCCTGAATCGTCGCCGAGTAGACGTCGAGTTCATCCGTGGTCAGATTGCACTTCCCGGAGTCGAAGGCCGGCACCTGTCCCCCCGGAGCCGCCGAAGGGAAGGCGAGCGTAGATCCAAGGAAGATGCCACAGAGCCGGAGGTAATTTCCAAATCTCAATGCCATGCACCTAACGTGATGAAATGAAGGCGATTACTCTAATCATCGACCAGAACCACTCATTGCGACTCCTATTTTTAGCACATCTCCCCGCTCGTCCGGGAGGGGGGCTGCCCAGCCGCACACGGGAGCAGTGGTAGCTGATTCGAGACCCCCTTCGGCACGCAACTTTATGTCACGACAAGTGTTAGATACACTGTGGAGGCCATGACCAGGTCTGACGTCCAATTGATGCTGGACGTGAAGGCAGGGGACGATGCGTCCTTTGACCTCCTGCTACAGAAGTATCGCACTCCCCTGGTCAATTTCCTCTACCGCATGGTACGGGATACGGCCACGGCCGAAGATCTGGCACAGGAAGTTTTTCTGCGGGTCTATCGCGCGCGCAAGCAGTATTCTCCCAGCGCGAAATTCACCACCTGGCTGTTTCGCATCGCGACCAACCTGGCGTTGAATTCGGTGCGCGACAACCGCTACCGGCAAATGCAGGTGTCGCTCGACTTGCCGGCGGATGAGGACGTGGCGCCAATTCAAATCCCGGCCAGGGAAATGCGGATTGACGAGCACATGGTCGAACGCGATCGAGCCCAGATGATCCGCCGGGCGGTGGCGGCGCTGCCGGAAAAGCAACGCGTCGCCGTCTTACTGCATAAGTACGAAGAGATGGACTACGGTGAGATCGCCAAAATTTTGGATTGCTCGGAAAGCGCCCTGAAATCGCTTTTGTTTCGCGCCTACGAGACCCTGCGCGTGCAACTGGCCCCACTCGTGGCCCAGCCGGTGGTGCATCGAGCAGGGGAAGGAAGGCCAACATGAAGTGTGAAGATGTTTCAAAAGAGCTGATCGCTTATCTGGACCGCCGGGCAAGTTCGGCCGAGCGGACGATGGTGGAGGGCCACCTGGCCAAGTGCGCCGCGTGCCGGTCGCGCGCCGAGGACTTTCGCAAGCTCTGGAACGTGCTCGACGAAGTGCCTGTGCATGAGCCTTCCTTTGGTTTCGATGCGCGCCTCCGACAGCGGATCGCCGCCGAGCCGCGGCCGCGGTGGTTTACTTGGCTTGTGCCGCAGCCAAGGCTGGCGCTTTCGATGGCCCTGTTGGTCGCGCTGAGCATTTGGATGGCGCGTCTCCCGAAAGATCAGCCCGCGTCCTTTGCCACCGCGCCGAGCGAAGAAGAGCAGTTCCAAATGATCGATCATCTCGGCGTACTTGAAAACCTCGATGTGCTGACTAAATCCGACGTCCTCTCGGAGCTTCCTCCACCCACTCAACCGGAGCAAGCGCCCGCGCAAGATGAGGCCGCGCCCAAAGGAGACGGCGGATAACAGATGCGACGCCCCCGCCTCATTCTCGCGATCTTGCTGGCGCTCCTCGCGGGGTTTGCGGTGCAGCCTGCGCAGGCGCAACGCGGGCCGATTGCCCAGCGTCGCGCGGCTCGCAGAGCGCAAAGGCAAGCGGCAAGACCGCACCCGAATAGGTCGCCGAATCCGGAAGCCAAACCCCAGGGCAGGCAAGAGAATCCCTCGAGGCCTAACGCAAACGCCGGCGGCGCGAATGGAAATCAAGCTGGGGAGGCGAAAGGGCAAGGTAACCCCCGCCTGCCGGGGAATCTGCCTGGCCCGTGGGTCCAGAAGCTGGGCCAGATGCCGCCACAAGAGCAGGAACGCTTCCTGCGGAATAACCAGCGCTTCCAGAGCCTGCCGCCCGAGCAACAGGCCAAAATCCGGCAGAACCTGCAACGATGGAATAACCTCTCGCAGGCACAGAAATATCAGGTACAGCAAACTTGGGAAAAGTGGAAGAATTTGACCCCCGAGCAACGGGCGCACTACCAGAACGATATTCTCCCGAAGTTTCAGCAGATGCCGCCAGCCCGGAAGCAATTGATTAAGGGTCGCCTGCAAACGCTGCGGGGGATGACGCCGGCGCAGCGGGAAGCCGCGCTCAACGACCCTCAGTTCATGCGCGGCCTCTCGCCGGATGAACAATCCACGCTGCGAGATCTGAATTCCTTGACCAACCCGGCGCCTTAACGGCGATTTCCACGACCGCAAACCATCCACGGGAAATTTTTTCACCCGCCTGTTTACTGTTACAAAACATTTTCGCCTCCGGCCTGCAACCGGCCGACTAGCTGTGCGGAGAGCGGTCTATCGTTCCCACCACTAATTGTGGTTTCTCGGGAGGAAACCACAAGACGCCGCCAAGAATTCCAAAAAGTATTTTCAATTTGAGAATAATTCCGCTTGACATGCGGACGAACCTATTTACAATCGGGGCACAAAGTGGGAGAAAGTGGCGCACAGTGGTAAGAAGTGTTGGGCAGTGGAAGGGGCGCAACCAAGAGTGATTTTCAGGGCGTACTCGCCGGGCGGCTTTCAGAACAACTTTCATGCTGCGGGGCAACTATCCAGCAACGGTGGACGAGAAGGGGCGGGTGAAAATTCCCGCCGACTTCCTGGAAGAACTGCGCAAGTCAGGAAAGAAGTTCTATGTCACTTCGGCGCGCGGAGATCATGCCCGTATCTATCCCATGAAAAAGTGGGAAGAGATCGAGAAGAAACTCGCGCAGCGTTCCTCTTACAACCCGGTGAAGCAAAAATTTCTGGCGCGCACGAATTATTACGGTCAAGTGGTTGAGGTGGATGGGCAGGGGCGCATTCTAATTCCACCTGTTTTGCGGGAATCGGCGCAGATGAAGGGCGAAGTGGACGTTCAGGGGCAGTTGACCTACCTGGAAGTCTGGAATCACGCGCGATTCCTCGAACAATTGAACCGTAACCCGATCACGGCGGAAGACGAAAAGGCATTCGACGAATTGGGCATCTAGCTTTTGAGCGTTCTGCATACGCCGGTTCTGCTGGAAGAAGTCGTGAACTGGCTGCGGATTCGGCCTGAAGGCACGTATGTGGATGCCACGGTCGGCACGGGCGGCCACGCCATCGAAATTGCGCGGCGGCTCACGACCGGGCGGCTGGTGGGGATGGATCGCGACCCGCGGGCGCTGGAAATTGCGCGGGACCGGTTGGGGCCGCATGAGCGGCGGGTGATTCTGGTGCACGCGGAATTTTCGAAGATCGGCGAAGTGGCGGCGAAATTGAAACTGCCGCCTGTGGATGGCGTGCTCGCCGATCTGGGGATCTCAAGCCTCGAGCTGGATAGCCCCGTGCGCGGATTTTCATTCCGCTGGGCGGCGCCGCTTGATATGCGCATGAATCCGGATGAGCCGCTGACGGCGGCAGAGATTGTGAATCAATGGCCGGAGAGAGAACTGGCCGACCTCCTCTATAACAATGCGGAGGAGAGGGATTCACGCAGAATCGCCAGGGCCATTGTTCGGGCGCGGCCGATCCGCGACACCGAACACCTGGCAACGGTTGTGGCAGGGGGGCGTAAAGCAAGGGGAAGGCAGAAACTGCATCCCGCGACAAAAACGTTTCTGGCGCTGCGGATAGCGGTGAATCGAGAGTCGGAGGAACTCGGGCAGTTTCTTTCACGGACCCCTGCCACTATTTCTTCAGAAGGACGCTGGGTCGTCCTCAGTTATCACTCGCTCGAAGATCGCCTCGTCAAACACGCCTTTCAGCGTTTGGCTCGCGAAGGCAGCTTCCGGGTGCTGACAAAAAAAGTGATTCAACCCGGCGAAGAGGAAATCCGGAACAATCCTCGAGCGCGGAGCGCAAAAATGCGCGTTGTGGAAAAAGTGGCGACGGCGGAAAGCACGGCGCCTCAGGCATGGTCATGACCGAATACCACACCGTCAAGCGCATTGATAACTCGCGTCTGGTGCGGCCGGCGGCCCCGACGCGGCTGCGGGATTTTCGCCGCCGCGTGGTTGCGGGCGCGGCCATGGCCGCCTGTCTGCTGTTTTATGCCTGGCAGCATTTCGAGTGTATCCAATATCGGTACCAACTCGAGGAACTCGAGTCGGGCCGCGCGAAGGCCGCTGTGCTGAATCAGCAATTGCACCTGGAAGTGGACACGCTCGGTTCGCCGAGTCGCGTCTACGCGATTGCCGGCAAGGATTTGGGCTTGACCGTTGCCGCCCCCGGACTCGCAGTCCCGGGCGAGGTGACGGGCGATGCCGTGCTGGCTCAGGCGCGCCCAGTGGCGCTGCCTTCCCGGCCGTGATGCGAATTTGCGGCGGCCCGGCACTTAGGGCCTTTTCCGGCGACTTCCTTTCGTAACGCGCCGGGCCGATTTTCCGATGGGATAGGCCGGAGTTCATGGAGCAGCGCAGCCCGCGTCTCCGCTGGTTGGTTGTCTGGGTCCTCGCGGTGGTTTGGATGGCGGCGGTGCTGGGCCGCCTGAGTTATCTCCAGCTTTTCTGCTATAGCGAATACTTCGCGAAAGCCCAGCGTCAACAACAGCGCACATTCGAAATCAGCCCCAAGCGCGGCCCGATCTACGACCGCAAAGGCCGGGAACTGGCCGTCAGCCTCCCAATGGATTCCTGCTTCGGCGACCCGGGCGAGATTAAGGACGCAGCGATGGTTGCGCGCCTGCTCTCGCCCATTTTGAATTTGCCTGCCGACGAGCTCGAGACAAAAATCCGCGACGCGAAAACGCCCGTCCGCCTGGCGCGAAAAGTCCCCCCGGAGACCGTCCAGCGCGTGCAGGACATGAATTTGCGCGGCGTCTTCTTCCAGAAGGAATATCGCCGCGTGTATCCACAACACGAGCTGGCCCCGCACGTGTTGGGTTACGTGAATGTGGATGAGAAGGGACTGGGCGGAATCGAGCTTTCGCTCGACAAGCATATTCTCGGGCGCCCCGGCCGAATGATGGTGATGGCCGACGGGCGCCGTCGCCGCTATGACCGCAACGAGGAGGCTGCCGACCCCGGCGCGAGCGTGACCCTGACGATCGACGAGACGATTCAATTCATCGCTGAAAAAGAATTGGCGCGGGTAATCGAAAAGTCGCACGCGAAGAACGGCACGGTCGTCATCCAGGACCCGAACAACGGAGAGCTGCTGGCCGTTGCCGATTGGCCCACGTTCGATCCGAACGATGCCGGCAAGTTTCCTGACGACGTGCGCATGGACCGGGCCGTCGCGGCTGCCTACGAGCCGGGTTCCACGTTCAAGATGATCACCATGGATGGCGCGCTCGAGGCCGGCTTGACGAATCCGAACGAGCTGATCGACTGCCAGATGGGTTCCATCCTGGTGGCAGGCCGCTTGATCCACGACCACAAACCGTTCGGCATACTGAGCGTGCGCGATGTGCTGGCGCAATCAAGCGACGTGGGAACGATCAAGATCGCGCTTCGGCTGGGCGCATCAAAGCTATATGACAAGATCCGCGAATTTGGGTTTGGACAACTGACCGGAGTCGAATTGCCCGGCGAAAATCGCGGCCTGCTGCGGCCGCCCGAAAATTGGTCCGCGAATTCGATTGGCTCGATCGCCATCGGTCAGGAAGTAAGCGTCACGGCGGTTCAAATCATCTCCGCGATTTCGGCCATCGCCAATGGCGGCACTCTTTACCGCCCGCGCATTGTGAAAGACATTCAGGGCGGCATAGGTGCGCCGCTGCGCTCCGCCGATGGGCCCGAGCAGGTGACAGACGGAAAAACCGCCGCCACTTTGCGGGAGATGATGGAGAGCGTGATCCTTGAGGGCACTGGGAAGCCCGCGAAATTGGATGGGTACACCGCCGCGGGAAAATCGGGCACGGCCCAAAAAATTGATCCGGCCACCGGCCGCTATTCGCCGAACCAGTATGTAGCGTCATTCGTCGGTTTCGCGCCCGTGAATACGCCGCTAGTCACGATCCTGGTGGTACTCGATTCTCCGGTGGGATTGCACTATGGCGGCGATGTCGGCGGGCCCGTCTTCAAGCGGATTGCCGAAGAGGTGCTCGCCTATATGGACGTGCGGCACGACGTGCCCGCGGTGGCGGGCGTCGAGACCGCGAAGAATCACCGGCAGGAGCCGCAACAGACTCCAAAGTCGGACGGCGATCAGGCGCGCTTCGAAGCTGCCGCTGCGAAGAACCAAATGCGGTCTCCTTCGGCTCCCACCGTTGCTTTTAGCGACGAGGAGGCTGTCGTCGTCCCTGATTTTGCAGGTCAGACGCTCCGCAGCGTGACGGAGATGTGCACGCAGTTGGGTTTGGTCCCCGCGCCGATTGGCAGCGGAGTTGCCCTGGAACAATCTCCGGAGGCGGGTGAGCGCGTCCAGCGCGGCAGCCGCGTGACGGTGCGGTTCGGTCGCGCGGGGAAAATTGTGCCCGCGGCGCTGCGGGGGGATAGGAATTGAATTCGAGCGTAAAGGATAAGCCCGTCTCGGAGCATGAGAGTGAAAGTGCCGGGGCGGCGCTGAGAAAATCAGGAATGGAACTGCCGGAAATTCTCGCGGGCATGGAAGTTACCTCGGTCACAGGGCCGGCGAAACCAGAAGTGCGCTCAATTACGTACGATAGCCGGAAGGTCGAGCCCGGGGCGCTATTCTTCGCATTTCATGGTCAAAAACTGGAAGGCCTCGATTTCGTCGCCAATGCCATCGGACGTGGCGCCATCGCCATCGCCAGCGAGAAATCGCGCCAGGCGGGGTTGCCGAAAGAAATTACTTGGGTCGAGCTGGTCTCCAATTCCGAGCGCAGAGGCCTGTCGCTTGCGTCCGCGAATTTCTATAGACATCCGGCGGACGCGCTAAAACTTACCGGCGTGACGGGCACCAATGGAAAGACGACCATCTCATTCATTGTTGATTCGATTTTGCGCGCGTCGGGAGTCACAACGGGACTCATCGGCACGACGGGCTATCGCACCCCGCAGGGCAGCCGCAAGGCGGTAAATACCACGCCGGAGTCGCTCGACTTGCAGCAGATGTTTGCCGAGGTGCGCAACGCTGGCGGCACGCATGCGGTTCTGGAAGTCAGTTCGCACGCCCTGGCCATGGACCGCGTATGGGGCTGCCACTTCGCCGTGGCGATTTTTACGAACCTGACGCGCGACCACCTGAACTTTCACAAAACTTTCGAGGATTATTTCGCGGCGAAGCGCCGCTTGTTTGAGGGCACTGGCGCGGGAGCGCCTGATGTCGCGGTGATCAACGCCGACGATCCGTGGGCAACGCGCCTCGAAGGGCTGGCCAAGCAATCTTTGACCTATGGGCTAATGTACTCCGCGGACCTGACCGCAAAAGAATTCGCGCTGAGTTTCGACGGCCTGGAATTCACGGCGGAGACGCCCGCGGGAAAAGTGGAAGTGCGCTCCTCGCTCGTCGGCCGCATCAACGTCTACAACATTCTCGCCGCAATCGGGGCGGGCATCGGCTTGGATATTCCCATTCCGAAAATCGAGGCAGGCATTGCGAGTCTTGCGCTCGTCCCCGGCAGATTCCAGCGCATTGATGAAGGACAGCCATTTCTCGTGGTCGTTGATTACGCCCATGCGGACGACGCCATGCGCAACCTGATCTCCACTGCCCGCGAGCTGAATCCCGCGGGCCGCATCATCACCGTATTCGGCGCGGGCGGCGAGCGCGACCGCTCGACGCGTCCGCTGATGGGCGAGGCTTCCGGCTCGCTCAGCGATCTGGTGATCCTGACGAGCGACAATCCCCGCAGCGAGGACCCGCTGCGAATCATCAACGACGTTGTCGTCGGCTTGCAGAAAGTGAATGCCGATTACCGGATCGAGCCGGACCGTGAGGCCGCTCTCATGATGGCCATCGAAGAAGCCCGCCCGGGAGATATCGTCCTTCTTGCCGGCAAGGGCCATGAGAATTACCAGATCCTGCGTGATCGCACGTTCGAATTCGACGATCGCGAGAAGGCGCGCGCCATCTTGCGCCGCAAGGGTTATTCGAAGGAGACGGCCGGGCAGTAGCAGGGCCGAGCGGCCCCGAAGTTGCAGTTCCGAGAGCTGGCTATTGAGAGCGAAGCCGAGCCCATTGGAGACGCAATGCGGTGGACGGTGGTTCAAGTGGCTGAAGCAATGGGTGTCCCGGTTCCCGCGGGGCTTAACCCCCTGGCCCGGGTGGCCGGCTTCTCGATTGATTCTCGTACCATTCAGCCCGGCGAACTGTTCCTCGCCATACGCGGTCCGCGTCACGACGGACACGATCATGTCGCCGGGGCATTGGCACGCGGCGCTGCGGCCGGGGTGGTGGCGCGCGAGCGGTTCCAAGGATACCCGGAGGAAATTCGCGGGCGGCTCTTCGCCGTGGACGATACGCTCGCCGCACTCCACCGGCTTGCCGCGCGCGCATGCGAGCTTTGGCGGAAGGCGCGGCCGGGACGAAGAATCGCGGGCGTGGCGGGCTCGATCGGCAAGACCACCACGAAAGAAATTCTGGCGGCGCTCCTGGCCGCGCGGTTCCGCGTTCTGAAAACTCAGGGGAATTTGAACAACGAGTACGGGCTGCCGCTGACGTTGCTTCAGCTCGGCGAGGAGCACGAAGCGGCGGTGATCGAAATGGGCATGTCCCATCGCGGAGAATTGGCGCGGTTGGCGCAAATCGCGCCGCCGGACGTGGGCGTGATCACGCGCGTGGCCGTCGAGCATCTCGAGTTTTTCGCTTCGATCGACCAGATTGCGCTCGCCGAGCGCGAGTTGATCGAGAATCTGGCGTGGCCGGAAGCGACGGCCGTGCTGAATGCGGATGATGAGCGCGTGGTGCGTTTTGCGGACGTGGCACAAGGGCCGGTGGTTTGGTTCGGCTCGACGCCGCTCGCCGAATTTCGCGCCGAAGCGATCGAGGAGCGAGGCGTGGAAGGCTCCGCCTTTGATTTCGTTTCGCCGGCGGGCCGTGCGCGTCTCGAATTGCCGCTGATCGGGCGCCACAATGTGTTGAATGCGCTCGCGGCTCTGGCTGCTTCGAGCGTCTGGGGCATTGGCGCCGCGGAAGCCCTCCGCGTGTTTCCGGCGCTTCAGCCCGCGGATAAGCGTGGAGAAGTGGTGCGTTTCGAAGATGGATTTACGGTGATTAACGACTCCTACAATTCGAGTCCAACGGCGCTCAATGCGCTCGCTGAATTGCTTGCAGCGACGCCCGGGTATCGCCGCCGGATTCTCGCGGCCGGCGAAATGCTTGAGCTGGGCCCCTCCGCGCCGGAACTGCATCGCTCCTGCGGGCAGCACGCCGCGGCGCTCCACAAAATCGACTGGATTTTCGGTGTGCAAGGAGATGCCGCGGAAATGGTTCGCGCAGCCGTCGAAGCGGGGCATCCAAAAGACCGCGCGCAATTCTTCGAAAATTCGGCGGAGGCTGCAAAGTTCATTGCTGAATTCCTCAGGCGTGGCGATGTGCTGCTCTTGAAAGGCTCGCGCGGCGTGCGCATGGAAAAAATTCTCGAAGTCGTCGAAGCGAAGCATCCGCGCATTCGTCGCGGAGCGGCCAACGATTCCGTAGAAGCCGGACACAAGGGGCGGAGCTGAAATGCTGTACTACCTTTTCTTCTACGTTCTGCACCCTTTCTTCAGCCCGCTGAACGTATTCCGCTACATCACTGTGCGGACGGCCGTTGCCAGCCTCACGGCTCTCCTGCTTTCGCTTCTGCTCGGTCCCTGGGTGATCGAGCGCCTGCGCGAATTGCAGGTGAAGCAATATATTCGCGAGGAGGGCCCCAAGGCGCATCACAAAAAAGCCGGCACTCCCACGATGGGGGGTGTCCTGATCGTTGCCGCCATCGTGATTCCCACGCTCCTGTGGGCGGACCTGCGCAATCCTTACGTGATTCTCGCGCTGTGCGCCACGCTGGCCTTCGGCACCATCGGCTTCGTTGATGATTACAATAAAGTCGTGCGGCGCCGCAATCTGGGTCTCACGCCCCGGGCAAAATTCGGCTTTCAAGTCCTCACCTGCGTTCTTGTGGGCGGAATCCTGCTCGGATTGCAAGCGCGCGGCGCCTATTCGACGCAGCTCAGCGTGCCGTTTCTCAAGAAGCTCCATCCGGATCTCGTGATCGATTCGCTGCTCGGCCACACTTACATCTGGCCACTCGCCTACATTCCTTTCCTGATTTTTCTTGTGCTCGTGATTGTGGGCACGTCGAACGCGGTGAATCTCACCGACGGGCTCGACGGCCTGGCAATCGGATGCGTGCTGGTTTCCTCGGCCGCGCTCACGGTGCTGACTTACATTTCCAGCCACGCGCGCTTTGCCGAATATCTCGAAATCCAGAAAATACCCGACGCCGGGGATCTCGTCATTTTCTGCGGCTCGGTGGTCGGCGCTTCCCTCGGTTTTCTCTGGTACAACGCTCATCCCGCCGAAATGTTCATGGGCGACGTTGGCTCGCTCGCCCTGGGCGGCGCGATTGGGACCGTCGCTGTCATCATCAAGCAGGAAATTCTGCTGCTTTCGATTGGCGGCGTCTTTGTTCTCGAAGCCCTCTCGGTGATCATCCAGGTGGGCTCGTTCAAGCTGACCGGAAAGCGCGTCTTCCGCATGGCCCCGCTGCATCACCATTTCGAGCTGATGGGGTGGAGCGAATCGAAAATCATTGTGCGATTCTGGATCACGGCGCTGGTCTTCGCGCTGTTTTCTCTGACCACTTTGAAGCTGAGGTGAAAGGCAAGTGAGACCGGGGATTGACTTGGCGGGGAAGCGCATGCTGGTCGTGGGACTGGCGCGCACGGGTGTGGTCACCGCGCTTTTCAGCGCCGGCTATGGTGCCACGGTGACGGCCACGGATGAGAAGCCGGAAACAGATTTCCCGGAGGCCGCCGCGAAATTGCGCGCCGCGGGCGTGAAACTCGAATTCGGCCGTCACACTCCCGAAATTTCCCTCTAGCAGGACTTGATCGTCGTCAGCCCCGGCGTGCCGGCAAATCTTCCGCAATTGGAGGCCGCCCGCGCGCGCGGCATACCCGTGTGGAGCGAAATCGAACTTGCCTGGCGGCTGCTGCGCGGGAAGCTCGTTGCCATCACCGGCTCGAATGGAAAGACGACCACCACGTCCCTGGTTGCGCACATCCTCAAAACAGCGAATATCCCCACGCTTGTAGGCGGAAATATCGGCGTTCCCCTACTCGCGCTGGTCGAATCTTCGATGGATACCACCGTCACCGTCGTCGAAATCAGCAGTTTCCAACTAGAAACCATCGAGGCGTTTCGTCCCGAAATCGGCGTGCTCCTGAATCTGACGCCGGACCATCTGGATCGCCACGCTTCCTTCGATGAGTACGCGCGCGCCAAAATGCGCATGTTCGAAAACCTGCTCGAGCGCGACGCAGCCGTCCTCAACGCAGACGACCCGGAAATCACCCGGCGCATGCCTTCTCGCGGGCACATTTACTGGTTTAGCCGGCAGAAACGCGTCGCCGAAGGTGCCTTCCTGCGCGACGAGCAGATTTTTTTCCGGCTGGATGGCTCTGAAGTCGCGCTCGCTCGCCGGGAAGACATCTCGCTGCGCGGCGAACACAATCTCGAAAACGTTTTGGCGGCATGCGCCGCGGCCTACCTTGCCGGCGCCGATCCCGCCTCGATTTCGACCGGCGTGAAAACATTCAAAGGCGTCGAGCATCGGCTGGAATTTGTTGCGGAAATCGGCGGCGTCACTTTCTACAACGATTCCAAAGCCACGAACGTCGACGCCGCGAAAAAGGCTCTCGAAGCTTTCCCGGGCCCCCTAATCGTGATTCTCGGCGGAAAGGACAAGGGCAGCCCGTACGCGCCCCTCCGTGAACTGCTGCACGAACGCGCGCGGCTCGCCCTCTTAATCGGAGCGGCCGCGGAAAAAATCGCCGCCGATTTAGGTGATGCCGTGCCCACCGAGCACGCCCGCAGCCTGGACCGCGCCGTGCAAATCGCGTTCCGCCGTTCTCAGCCCGGCGACGTCGTCTTGCTCGCGCCGGCCTGCTCGAGTTTCGATCAATTTCAGGATTATGAGCATCGCGGCCGCACGTTCAAGGACCTGGTCGGCAAACTTGAAAGCCAGTCCGCAGCCGGCGCTTCCGCGCCAGAGGGATTCAACGATGCCGCGTAGCATGCAACCGGACCGTCAACTCTTTGGCGCGACGCTCGCGCTCTGTTTCACCGGTGCGGTGATGGTCTTTAGCGCTTCAGCCGTCACGCTCGGCCAGCAGACCGGCAACGGCTACACCTTCCTTCTCCGCCAGCTTCTCTGGATTGCGCTCGGCATCGGCGGGATGTTCTGGCTGATGAACACGGATTACCGCAAGCTGCGCCAGCCGCTCGTGATTTTTACAGGGCTATCCGTGACGCTGGTGCTCCTGGTCGCCGTCTTGTTCCTCGACCGCTCGCACCAGACGCACCGCTGGATCCGCCTCGGCCCGCTAAGCCTCCAGCCGTCCGAAATTGCCAAGCTCGTGGTGATCCTGTTCCTTGCCTGGTTCCTTGAGATCAGGCGCGCGCCCCGCAGTTTCGGCGTCAATGATCCGCTGCACACGATTGCCCCCGCGCTTGGAACGCCCTTGCTCATGGCCGCCCTGGTTCTCAAAGAGCCGGACATGGGCACGGCCTGCATGATTTTTCTAATCGCCATGGTGATGCTTTTTGTCGCCGGCCTTTCTTATCGCTATATTTTTGCAACGGCGCTGGCCGCGATTCCCGTTATCGCAATGCTCATCGTGCTCGAGCCGTATCGCTGGGAACGCGCCCGGGCGTTCTTCGCGCGCGATTCCGATCCGCAAGGCCATGGCTTTCAGTTGTTGCAATCGCTAATTGCCATCGGCTCCGGCGGATTTGCCGGCGTCGGCCTAATGGAAAGCCGCCAGAAGCTTTTCTTCCTTCCGGAATCGCACACGGATTTTATTTTTTCCATTATCTGTGAAGAGTTGGGCTACGTCGGCGCGGTCATCGTGCTGGCCCTCTTCGTGCTGTACGGCTGGCGCGGATTCGTTGCCGCCATGAAAGCGCCGGATGAATTCGGGCGGCTGCTGGGTCTCGGGATCACGACCATGGTGGTCGGCCAAGCGCTCGTCAACCTGAGCGTGGTGCTCGGCCTGATGCCCACGAAAGGGATCCCACTGCCCTTCGTCAGCTATGGCGGCTCGAGTTTGCTCGGCATGCTCTTGGCCACCGGCGTGCTCCTGAATATCAGCCAGCATGCGGACGAGACGTGAAGCCCGGTGCGTTGAGTTTATTGATTGCCGGCGGCGGTACGGGCGGCCACGTATTTCCCGCCGTGGCTGTGGCGCGCGAGTGGCTCAAGCGCGGCGTTGAAGGAGAAAGGCAAGTGTTGATCGTCGGAACGGAGCGCGGCCTCGAAGCAAAGCTGGTCCCGCAGGCGGGCCTCCCGCTGGCAACCATTCGTGTGGCCGGTCTGAAGGGAATGGGCGGAGCAAAGTTGCTGCGCAACGCAGCAATGCTTCCCCTCGGTTTGTGGGATTCGGCGGCCATCATCCGCCGAAATCATTTCCAGGCCGCCTTCGGAGTGGGAGGCTATGCGTCCGGGCCGATGATGCTCCTCGCGGCGCTACATTCCATCCCAACTGTAATCTTTGAACCAAACGTCGAGCCGGGCTTCACGAACCGCATCCTCGCCGACCGAGCTACGCGCGTCGCCTGCGCCTACCAAGAAACGGCCGAGAGGCTCGGGCGCAAGTCCGTCGTCACCGGCTGCCCTGTGCGCCGGGAATTTTTCGCCGTCCCGCGCAAGGAGCACGCCGCCCCCTTCACCCTGCTCATCACCGGCGGAAGCCGCGGAGCGCTGCCCATCAACCGCGCCGTCGTGGACGCGCTCGACCTGCTCAGCGCGAAAAAAAACCAGCTTTTCATCGTGCATCAAACTGGCGAACGCGATTATAATGCGGTTCGCGTGGCTTATGCGCAGCGCGAATTCAAGGCGGAGGTTGTCCCCTTCATCGAGAATATGGCGGAGAGGTTTGCCCAGGCGGACTTGATCGTCTGCCGCTCGGGCGCGATTACGGTCGCGGAAGTTTCCGCCGCCGGACGTGCCGCCATCTTCATCCCCTTCGGCGCTGCCACCGATGCGCACCAGATGCGCAACGCCCAGGCCATGCAGAATGCCGGCGCCGCCCGGCTGCTTCCACAGGACGAACTCGGGCCCGCGCGGCTGGCCAATGAAATTTTCTCCCTCCTGGACCAGCCCCGGAGAATCGCGGAAATGGAAGAGCATGCCCGCGCGCTCGCCAGGCCGCGCGCCGTCGAGGATATCGTGGATCTGCTTGAAAATCTCGCCAGGCTCCCAGCACCCTCGGAAATGGTGCAGCCATGAACGTCACGTTCCGCAATTTTCAACGCATCCATCTCGTCGGCATCGGCGGCAGCGGGATGAGCGGCATTGCCGAAATTCTGCTTTCGAGCGGTTACGCCGTTTCCGGCTCGGACATAAAGACTACGCCCGTCACCGAGCGCCTGCGCAATCTCGGCGCGAAAATTCAGCAGGGCCATCAAGCTGAAAACGTCCACGGCGCCCACGTCGTCGTGGTTTCCTCGGCCGTCCGTCCGGATAATATCGAGTTGACCGAAGCGCACCGGCTGAAGATTCCCGTGATTCCTCGCGCGGAAATGCTCGCCGAATTGATGCGCCTGAAATGCGGTATCGCCGTCGCCGGGGCTCACGGAAAGACCACCACTACCTCGATGGTCGCCTCCGTCCTCTCCGCCGCGGATTTGGACCCCACCTTCGTCGTCGGTGGCCGCGTAAATCATGCAGGCGCGAACGCGCGTGTCGGCCAGAGCGAATACATGGTTGTCGAGGCGGATGAGAGCGACCGCTCCTTCCTCCTTCTCGCGCCCGTCATCGCCGTCATTACCACGATTGACCGCGAACACCTCGACCAATACCGCTCGCTCAAGGAAATTCAAGAAACCTTCCTGCAATTTGCGAATCGCGTCCCATTCTACGGCACGGTCATCCTTTGTCTCGATGAGCCGAATGTCCAGGCGATCCTCTCCGGCATCAAGCGCCCCGTCATCACCTATGGCACCTCGAGCCAGGCGGACCTGGTCATCGGCAATGTCACGCTGCGCGGCCTCTCGAGCGAGTTTCGCCTCACCTATCACGGAGATGACCTCGGCATTTTCCGGCTGCCCTCGCCGCCGGGAATTCACAACGTGCGCAACGCCGCCGCCGCCGCGGCCGTCGGCCTTTCGCTCAATGTTCCCGCGGACCTGATTCGCGCCGGCCTCGCGAAATTTTCGGGCGTGGGCCGCCGCTTCGAGTTGAAAGGGACCTTCGCGGGCGTCACTTTGATTGACGACTACGGCCATCATCCCGCCGAAATTCGCGCCACGCTCGAAGCCGCGCGCGGCTGCGATTACAAGCGCCTGCTGGTCCTCTTCCAGCCGCATCGCTATTCCCGCACGCAGCATCTCTGGGACGATTTTTGCCGCTCCTTCAATCAAGCGGATATTCTCGTGATGACCGAAATCTACGCGGCCGGCGAGCCGCCCATCGAAGGCATCACCGGCGAGCGCCTTGCCGAAGCGATCAGCGCCGCCGGGCACAAAAACGTCGTCTTCACCAGCACCATGCAGGCAGCGGTTGAATACATGCTGCGCGAAGCGCGCCCCGGCGATGCGGTGCTGACCATCGGCGCCGGGAGCGTCGGCCGCGTCCTCGATCAGCTGGCCATGTTGTTGGGGACGAATGTCTCGAGTTCACATGCGCATTAGTGACAAACCGATGGCAGTGCGCTTGAAAGACCTTGGGGTGGAGTTGCGCCCCGGCGTTTCGCTCACGGAGAAGACTTCGCTCGGAATCGGCGGCACAACCGATGAATTGCTGCTCCACCAATACGACACAATCCCGCATGTCATGCGCCTGCTCGCCGACGAAAACATTCCCTATCGGTTTCTGGGTGGCGGCACGAACGTTCTCATCGCCGATGGCGAGCTCCCCTACGTCGTCTTGCATCTTCCGGCCGCGCATCCCGGCGTGCGCATTGACGGCAACATGGCTTATGTGGACGCTTCCGCCGATCTCGGCGGCACCGTCACCTTTTGCGCCAAGAATGACCTCGGCGGAATGGAAGGGCTCATCGGCGTCCCCGGAAGCATCGGCGGAGCCCTGCGCATGAACGCGGGCGCCTATGGAACGCAAATTGGCTCCTACGTCCGCGAAGTGGAGCTTTACCGGGCTTCCACCGGCGAGATCGAAACCCTGCGTGGCAACGACATTCGCTTCGATTACCGCCATACCTCGTTTGCTCCAAACGATGTAATGCTGCGCGTGAAACTCGAGTTGCCTTCGAAGCCGTACAAGGAAATTCTCGCCGGCATCCGCGTGTGCAATGAAAAGCGCCGCGCCAGCCAGCCGCTCAATCAAAAGAGCGCCGGCTGCATTTTCAAAAATCCTCCCGGCGGGTCGGCCGGGCGCATGATCGACGAATTGAAACTGAAAGGCCACCGCGTGGGCGACGCCATGGTGAGCGACCGCCACGCGAATTTTTTCATCAACGTAGGGACGGCAAGCTGCTCCGACATGCTGCGGCTGATTGACGAAGTCCGCGAGCGCGTGCGCGGGTCCTACGGCATCGTGCTCGAAAATGAGGTGATCGTCTGGCAAAACTGAGAGCCATGGATGCGGACGCTTACCCCCAGGAAATCCTGGCCGACGAAGAGCCGAAGTATCTCCGCCGGCAGAAGCCGTTGGAGATCAAGCGGCGGAAGTTTGGCCGCAAAGCCTGGATGACCTACCTGCACGTCGCCATGTGGATCGCGGTTGCGATCGCCGGTGCCTGGATGTCCTACGTGCTCGGGCATTTTCTCCTCGCCTCGCCGCAAATGGCGCTCGTGCATCCCGAGCAGGTGGAGCTGAAGGGAAACCATTACGTTCAGCGCGCAAGCGTGCTCGCGATTTTCTCCGCGGACCGCAACCGCAGCGTCCTTTGCATTCCCCTCGGCCAGCGCCGACGCCAGCTCGAAGGCATTCCGTGGGTCGAGCAAGCCTCCGTCCTCCGCGCGCTGCCCAACAAAGTTGAAGTCGAGATTGCCGAGCGGACTCCCATCGCTTTCTTGCGCCAGGGCAGCGATCTCAGCCTCGTGGATGTCCACGGCGTGATCCTCGAGCGCCCGCTCAAGGGCAAGTTTCATTTTCCCGTGGTCGCAGGGATCAACGCAGATTTGCCGCCAGACGACCGCGAGCGCCGCATGCAAATGTATGCCGGATTCACTCAGCAAGTGGAATCCGCTCATGCCGGAGCCCTGGAGCAGGTGAGCGAAGTGGATCTTTCCGACGCGAATGACTTGCGCGCCACCATCGAGGGCCTCCCGAGCGCAAACGCCGGTGGCTCGCTTGCGGGACAAGCTGACGCACCCGTCCTGGTGCATTTCGGTGATGGCGACTTCCAGAGCAAATACAGGACTCTGCTCGAGGATTTCAGTAAATGGCGCGCCAAAGCCGGCCGCGTGGAATCCGTGGATCTGCGATTTGCAGACCAGGCCGTCGTGAACCCGGACGCCACCGTGGCATCGCAGCAGGTGGCTCAGCAGGGTTCGCAACAGCACGCGTCCACTCCAACGCCGGCGCATCCGGCAAAGAAAAGCGCGGCCAAGCAGACGAAATAAGGAATCATAATTCGCTACAACTGGATGGACACAAAACGGAATCGCAAGGAGCGGCGGATTTGACCAAGAAAGATCGGCACATTGTGGCACTCGATATCGGCAGCACGAAAACGTGCGCGCTGATCGCCGAGCTCGAAGACGACGGCTCGGCGAAATTTGCCGCCTTCGGGGCCGCCGAGTCCAAGGGCTGGCGCAAAGGACAGATCGTGAATCTCGATCTGGCGGTCAGCTCGATCCGGCGCGCCGTTGAAGAAGCAGAAACAATCGTCGGCGTGC
>Ga0187819_10000394_pt1 | contig 21583 bp, 13 predicted proteins | sample NC_wetland_sal_i_15_FD_132411 | JGI IMG/M metagenome (GOLD analysis project Ga0187819, IMG submission 132411) | Wetland sediment microbial communities from Neuse River Estuary, North Carolina, USA - SO4_4 | ecosystem: Environmental > Aquatic > Freshwater > Wetlands > Sediment | place: USA...
ACAATGACGTATCTGATTACTGGTGCAACGGGAGAAGTAGGATCACGAGTAGTGAGGCAGTTGCTTGAGCGCGGCCTTCGGCCGCGCGTACTGGCCCGCAGTGCAGAAAAGGCACGCCCTCTCTTTGGAGACCGTGTCGATATCTACGTGGGCGATCTCGCAGCGCCAGCCTCCATTCGGGCAGCTATTCAGGGGACGGACACCGTTTACCTCGTGAACGTTGGCCCCGAGATTCCGCAACGAGACGAAGCCGTCGCAATGATCTCCAAAGAGTCGCGGGTCAGAAAAATGGTTAAGTTGTCGTCCTTGGACGTGGAGCACGGTCTTGCGATCGGAGCTTGGCACGAGAAAGGAGAGGCTGCGATTCGCCAGGTGGGAGTTCCGTTCACTTTTGTTCGTCCCACAGGTTTCATGTCGAACCTCCTGGCCTGGGCGCACTCCATCAGAACTGAAGGTATAGTGCGCTCCTCGACAGGGGATGGGCGGCGGCCTTTCATTCACTCCGAAGATATTGCCTCGGTATGCGTCGCCTCACTTCTCCAGGACGAATACACGGAACAGGCTCTGCCCAGCACCGGCCCGAGTCACTCACATTCGGAGAGGCGACCGACATCATCGGCAAAGCAATTGGGAAGCGTCTCCCGTATCAGGCAATATCGGATGAAGAAGCGCGAAAGGGGTACTCCCGAATCAGCGGCTCGCCGGAAGAGACTGAAGCGCATGTGGCATTGTGGCGGCGATACGTGAGGGCGCCTAGCGGATACTACCGACTGCGTCGAGCGGGTCTTGGGTAGAAGACCGATCCCATTGCGACAATGGGCGTCAGAAAATGTTCGCTTGTTTCTCGAGTGACTTCGATTGGTAACGGCAGTTGGCGGGAAAACCCGTTAATTCGGCTACACGTCGAGGAATTCGATTCGTTCGCATAATCTTGCGCTGATTGGCTTCGGCAATGTGGGCAAGGAATTTGTGCGCCTGTTGCGCGCGAAGGAAACGCGTCTGCGCGACGATTACGGCATCGAATTCCGCCTGACGGGCGTTGCCTCGCGCCGCATCGGCTGGATTGCGGATTCGAATGGACTCGATCCAGGCGCGCTGCTGGCCGGCCGCTTCCCCGAAACGCCCCGGTGGCTGGCACCCAAGAATGTCCGCGAATGGCTTGAAGCGGCGGATGCCGACGTCCTCTTCGAGGCCAGTTCGCTCAACCGTCACAACGGTCAGCCAGCCATCGATCACCTGAAAGCTGCCCTCGAAGCGGACGCGCACGCCATTAGCGCGAACAAAGGTCCCATTGTCTACGCGTACCAAGAACTGCGCGACCTCGCGCGCGCCAAGGGCCGCAAATTCCTTTTCGAATCCACGGTCATGGACGGCACGCCTATTTTCTCGATGTTCCCGCACTCGCTTCCGGCCGTCGAACTGCGCGGCTTTCGCGGCATCCTGAATTCGACGACGAACGTGGTCCTCACCGAAATGGAAAATGGCCTCACGCTCGACGAAGCCGTGAAGAAAGCGCAGGAAATCGGCGTGGCGGAAACAGATCCTTCGGACGATCTCGACGGCTGGGATCCCGCGGTGAAAGTTGCGGCGCTTGTGATCGTGCTCATGGACACGCCGATAACGCTCGACGAGATTGAGCGCGTCGGCATACGCACTGTTTCGCCGGAACAAGTTCGCGCCGCGCGTGCCGCGGGAATGCGTTACAAACTGATCTGCCGTGCCGAGCGCACGCCTCACGGCGTTCGCGCCAGCGTTCGTCCCGAACAATTGCCGATGACCGACCCGCTTGCGCTCCTCGAAGGCACCACCTCCGCTCTGCGCTTCGACATGGACGTTTTCGGCCTTTCGATCATCGAGCACAAACCCGGTGTGGTCGCCACCGCCTATGGCCTCCTCGGCGATTTCATTCGCGCCGTTGTGTAGCGCGATCACGTTGGGGGTGGCTCCGCCGAGCGTGTGAGCGGATTGGCAACGACGAAGCGACTGCGGGGCATGGGCTTTTCGCTAGTCACGTTCCGCCGGGCGCCCTAAAATAGTCGAGCACCATGAGCACGCCAATTGTTCAGCAGTGGCATAAGCCGCTCGATCTCGATTGGGTCCGCTCGCAGTTTCCTTCACTGCGACAAACCGTGAACGGCCACCCAGCAACGTTTCTCGATGGTCCTGCCGGCACACAGGTACCACAGCGCGTGATTGATGCCGTACGCGATTACTACGAGCAATCGAACGCAAATACGTGCGGCGCGTTTGCGACGAGCCGCCGCAGCGACGCCATGATCGCTTCCGCGCGTACCGCCATGGCCGATCTCCTCAACTGTTCGTCCGATGAGATTCATTTCGGCCCCAACATGACGACGCTAACGTTTGCCTTGGCTCACGCCATTGGCCGCGAGCTTCAGCCCGGCGATGAAGTTGCCGTCACCACACTCGACCACGACGCGAATGTTGCTCCTTGGCGCGCGCTCGAAGAACGCGGCGTCGTTGTTCGCCAGGTTGATATTCACGAAGAAGATTGCACCCTGGATATGGAAGATCTCCGCAGCAAGATCACGCCGCGCACTCGTCTGGTTGCGGTGGGCTACGCGTCGAATGCCGTGGGCACAATCAATCCCGTCGCAGAGGTTATTCGACTGGCTCATGCCGCGGGCGCGCTCGCGTTCATTGATGCGGTTCATTACGCGCCGCACGGGCCCATCGACGTTCGCGAACTTGATTGCGATTTCCTCGTTTGCTCGCCGTACAAATTCTTTGGCCCGCATCTCGGCTGCATGTACGGCAAGCGCGAACACCTTCTTCGTTTCCGTCCCTACAAGGTCCGCCCCGCCACAGATGCGCTCCCGGATCGCTGGGAAACGGGCACACAGACTCACGAACTGCTCGCCGGACTCGTTGCGGCAATCGATTACCTTGCGGATCTGGGCGGCCACTCGTTGGCGAACAGTTCAGGAGACACAACCTTCAGGGCTGGCAGCGTGGTGGATCAGAGAGCCGTTGAGGCGAAAATCGCGCGGCGCGAAGCAATCCTAGCCGCCTATCACGGGATTCGCCACCATGAGATGACCTTGGCGGCGCGTATGATCAAAGGCCTGGTCGAAATTCCCAGCCTTCGTTTCTTCGGGATCTCCGATCCCGCTTGCTTTGCTGACCGCGTTCCCACGGTTGCCGTGCGTCTCGCCAACCGCACGCCTCTCGAAGCCGCTACATTCCTCGGCGAGCGCGGCATTTTCACTTGGGATGGCAACTATTACGCGCTGAACCTCACTGAACGCCTCGGCGTCGAAAAATCGGGCGGTCTTCTTCGCATTGGTGTCGTGCACTACAACACCTCCGACGAAGTCGACCGCCTCCTTGATGCGCTCCGCGAGCTCGCGGCCCGCGGGACGTGAGTGATGGGCTGCGGCGTTTTCGTCTCGAAGCAGCGCAGCATGGATTGTGAAAAAGCCTAGGTCTTGTTGATGTCCTGCTTGTCTTGCAGTTTCTTGATGAATCCCTGCAGGATGGGCTTGATCCCTTCTGGAGCGCCCGGAAGCGCGGCGTTCGCTTCCTTCAAGGCGTTCTCGAAATCCCCCTGGCCGCTGTACACGCGGGCCATGGCCGCATGCGCGCGCCAGTGATCCGGATACTTCTTCGCCAGGCTTTTGTACACGGCAAACGCTTCTTCCTGCTTTCCTTGTCCCTGCAACTGCAAGGCATACGCGTAGAGCTGATCTACGCTGGCTTTGGCGAGAGCCTGGTTGCGTGCCGTGGTCGCTTCATCTGTGCGGCCCATCGCGTCGAGAACCCGCGACTTCGTCATCAGATTGTCGTAGCGCTCCTCGACTCGAATTGACTCGCCCGCATCTTTCAGCGCCTCGTCGTAGTTGGTCTTCTCGCCCAGCCAGTAATTCGCCGCGTCATCCCACGCTTCCCATGTGTACTGCGAGATTCCGCGCAGCTGTTTTTGTAGGCTTTCCTCGACCGCTTCATGTACGTTGACGCTCACCTTGACGGGCACCGCGAGCCTTTCCCACCGCAGCGTCACCACGGCCGAATCGGCCTTCAGATCGTCGAAGTCGTACGTCAGCGCGTCGTGAAAATCGCTGGTTGCCGGCTTCACCGTCACGCGCAAAGCATCTTCGGCTTGGTTGTAACTGAAGCTGCCCCACGCTGTGTTCATCTTCGAGAACGCTACGACCCATTGGTTTTCATTCGGGATCATGTGCAAGCCGTACGTTCCGGCCGCGAGCGTTTGCCCTTCGACCGAGACTGGCGTCGTGAATGTAATCGTCGTGTTCTCGTTCGCGCCGGCCCGCCACGGCTGCCCGTACGGCACCAGCCCTCCCCAAACCTTGCGCCCATTGACGAGCGGACGATGGTAACTGATGGTGATATCCGTAACTCCGATTCGCTGAGTAACTACTGCGTGTTGGCTGGGTCGCGGCAGATCCAGAACGAACGATTGTGCGTAACTGAGACTCGGAACAGCAGACAACACCAAAACCAAAACAAACGAGCGAAGCTTGTTCATCCACGCACCCCTTAATGAGATTTCCGCGAAAGACTGAGCCCTTCCGCAAAGGCTGAATGAAAGCCACAGACTGGCCCACTAGCGCTCCACCAACGCTTGGCTGCTTAGACGCCCCACTCGTTTCCGGGTTAGCGACACTCCACAAAAAATGCGCAAATCGGACGGCGCAATCGCGAAGTTGGGTTATGCTGACGCCTATGCCAAATCAACTTAAACGCACTTCTATCTTCGCAAGCTGTCCCTCGAGCCATACAAGCTTTCATTGTCGGAGCGGTCGATCATGAAAAGGCCCAAGCCCATTATTCTCACCGTTCTCGACGGATGGGGCTTTCGGCCCGAAACCAAGGGCAATGCTATCGCGCTCGCCCGCAAGCCGAATTATGACCGCCTGCTAAAGGATTTCGCCAATACACTGATTCACACTTCCGGACCTTTCGTCGGATTGCCGGAAGGCCAGATGGGCAACAGCGAAGTCGGCCACCTGAATATCGGCGCGGGACGAATCGTGCTGATGGATATCACGCGGGTCGATCGGCTGATTGCGAGCGGAGAACTGTTTCGTCATCCGCTGCTTCTCGACGCCATGGCTCGCGGGCGTCAGCGGCAGCTTCATTTCTTGGGGCTTATCAGTGACGGCGGCGTGCATTCGCATATCGAACATCTTTTCGCGCTTCTGCGCATGGCGCGCGAGAACAAAGTTGCGAAAGTCTTCGTGCACTGCTTCATGGACGGCCGCGACACGCCACCGGATAGCGGGATCGGGTACTTGCGACAACTCGAACAGAAAATGCGCGAATATGGCGTCGGGCAAATTGCCAGCGTGAGTGGCCGCTATTATGCGATGGATCGCGACAATCGTTGGGAGCGCATCGAGAAAGCCTACCGCGCCATGGTTCACGGCGATGCAGAGGTGAAAACGAGCGATCCCATCGCCGCTATGAAATCGAGCTACGAGAAAGGCGTGACCGACGAGTTCGTCATTCCCATCGTGATTACGACGGAAGGCGCGCCGGGGGCCACTGCCGCGCCGCGAGGCTTGATTCGTGACGATGATGCCGTCATTTTCTTCAATTTTCGCGCGGATCGTGCGCGGCAAACCACGCGCGCCCTCGTGGAACCCAGCTTCGACAAAATCTCCGATCCTGCTCGGCCGAAAAACCTGAATTTCGTCGCCATGACCCAGTACGAAAAAACATGGCCGTGGCTGCGCTACATCTTGGGACCGGAAAAGCTGGAGCATATACTTGCGAACGTTTTCGCCGAACTCAATTTCAAGAATTTGCGTTGCGCCGAAACGGAAAAGTACGCGCACGTTACGTATTTCTTCAACGGCGGCGTCGAGAAACCCTTCCCGGGTGAGGAACGCATCCTCATTCCCTCGCCCAAAGTACCGACTTACGATCTGAAGCCTGAAATGTCCGCTGCCGGGATCACCGACGCGGTCGTTCACGCTATCGAAAAGGGAAACTTCGACGCGATCATCATGAATTTTGCGAACGCCGATATGGTCGGTCATTCGGGTAAGCTCGAAGCGGCGATCAAGGCCGTCGAAACGGTGGATGAATGTCTCGGCAGAATTTTCCAAACGCTTCGCCCGCATGGGGGCGCGTGGATCATCACGGCCGATCACGGCAACGCCGAAACGATGATCGATCCCGTCACGGGCGGCCCGCACACGTACCACACCACGAATCCCGTTCCGTTCATTCTGGTTAGCGATGATGGCCGAACGCTGAAGCCGGGCGGAGCGCTGCGCGACATCGCGCCCACGATGCTCGGTATCCTCGACGTCAAAGAGCCTATCGAAATGACCGGCCACGATTTGCGTGTTCTTTCGCAATGAACCGAACGCAGCCGGCTGCCACTAAGCTCGTGATTTGTGTCTGGCACCGGTTCTCGCTGTGGAATCCACCGCCTGAAATGCCCCAGCGAGTCCGCGAGCGCTGGCCGGAAATGCGTGCCATTCACCTCCCCAATTACGAAAATCTCGATCGCGAACTTCCGGATACCGACATTTTCGTTGGTTTTTCGTTGCGACCGGAGCAATTCGCGCTTGCTCACAAGCTCAAGTGGATCCATTCCACCGCAGCAGCGGTCGGCCAACTGATGTATCCGGAATTGCGCTCCAGCGGAATCGAACTCACCAATGCCAGTGGGATCCACATCATTCCCATGTCGGAACATATTATAGGAACGCTCGTTTCCCTCGCGCGCAGGTTCCCCGATTGCGTTCGTTACCAGCAGCAGAGCCACTGGTCGCAGCAGGATTTGTGGGATGGCGTGCCTGCCCGTCTGCGGCCGCGTGAATTGCACGGCCAAACCGTCCTGTTTATTGGTTTCGGCTCGATCGGACAAGAGGCCGCCAGACTGGCGCGCGCGCTGGGAATGCGCATTCTCGCGGTGACGCGTTCAGGCGGAAGTAACGAGCCGCGCGCGGAGCAAACTCTCCCTGCGTCGAGACTCCACGATGCCTTGCCCCAGGCGGATTTCGTCGTTCTAGCAGCTCCCGAAACGCCCGAGACGCGGCACATGATGGGCGAGCATGAATTTGCCTTGATGAAGACCTCCGCATATTTCATCAACGTTGCGCGCGGGGCGCTGGTGGACGAACCTGCTCTGGTGCACGCACTCCAGCAGCGCAAAATTGCCGGCGCGGCCCTCGACGTCACCTCGCAGGAACCTTTGCCGCCGGACAGCCCGCTTTGGAAGCTCGACAACGTTTTCATCACGCCACACGTAAGCGCCGTCAGCGAGCATTTGTGGCAGCGGCACACTGATCTGTTGATGGAGAATCTGGAGCGCTGGTTCAGCGGCCGCGAACTGTTGAATCGCGTCGACCTCGCCCGCGGCTACTGACGTTTTTGTGGCGTCGTGTGACGACCCGGAACTAATTGCCCGCAGCAGCGGTGGCGGTTGGCGCCGTATAACCCTGCCGCGCATACACGACCACCTTCTTTTGTTTGCCCTTCTTGTCTGCGACGGTAAGCGGATTACCCTGTGGATCCACCACTTCTACTTTCAGCTTGTGAAATTTCCCATCCGCGGGTGTTGAGGGCGCAAAGCCAAGCGTGTACTGCGCGCGAAGAAACGCAGCGATCGAGTTGAAGATGTCCGCCGACTCTCCTGTAAATCTGGGGAACCACGCGTACCCTCCCGTCATCGTGGCAAACTGCGTGAGCTGGTTTTTTGCCTGCAGATAGCCGATGGGTGCTGCCCCAGTCCGGCTGTACAAATCGATTTCCTCGCCCATTCCAACGCAGAAGATCGTGGTGTCGGTTTCCTTCAGCACCTTGTACGTCTGATCGAGCGTGTGCTTGCTGAACGTGTCGACGCCGGTGGCGAGCACGAGGATCGACTTCCTGCCACGCACATCGCGCAGTTGGTCCAGCGTTTCGAGGATCGCATCGAACAGGTTCGCCTCGCTGAAATTCGGGAAATACAGCGAAGCGATATCCTGCTCCACTTGATTTTTATTCTGCGTGAAGTCATCTATCAGCCGCGTCTTCAGATCAAAAATCTTGAACGCCACCCAATCCTTCGGCCCCAAGTGATTCAGAAAGTCGTAGGCCCAGTATTTTGCCTTGTAACCGGCCCATCCTTGAAAATAGAAGCCATAGGCCTTGTTGCTAAACTCCATCAGGATCACGATGGTTATGGGCGCGTCCGTGGGCGCGAAGTTCGTAATCTGCTGTGGCTGTCCCTGATCGAGTACCCGGAAGTTTTCCTTCTTCAGGCCGGTCAGTATGTTCCCTTCCTGGTCCGTCACCACCGCATCGATATTCACCAGGTTCGACTCCACCGAGATCTGCGACTGTGGTGGCGGTGTGGCGGGCTTCTGTTGCTGTTGTTCCTGACCTGAAGGCGGCGTGGGCGGGATCTGCTGCTGGGCCGGCGGCTTTTGCGGACCCTGCTGTTGCGCCCGCGCGGTCAACACATCCGGCGGAACGCCCAGCGCCGCGACCAAGGCGGCTAAAAGGATGACCCCTACCCACGATTGCGATCGCATGTCGACCTCACTCTTGGCTTGGATGCCGCTTTTCCCGCGCCGGATGGTTGATTGCAATCCAGAAAACTGGGTACGAGCGGTTCCAGAACGGCCTGTAGCTGCCATGATAGTATGGAATTTCACTTCTTGCGCGCACTTTCAACTTGGCGTTTGAGCGCGCCGCGAACAGTCCTTCGAGCGCGCCTCGCTTCAGGCGCGCCGCCCCAAAGGAGGCGACCGGATGGCAGGCAAGATGGGCCGAGTATCTCTTCTCATTCTCCTTTTCGCTTGGGTTTGTCCTGCTCAGAGCTATCCGCACAACCCTTCAACTCAGGCGCCATCTCAATCCGAGTTCAATCTTCCCAGGCTTGAAAGCGAGGCCATCCTTTGGCTGCAGGGCTTTATCCGCATCAACACGTCGAATCCACCCGGCAATGAAATCGCCGCCGCGAAATATCTTGCCGCAATAATGCAGCGCGAAGGCATCAACTCGGAAATCTTTGAAAGCACGCCTGGACGCGGCTTCCTGGTTGCGCGCCTGTCCGCAACCGCCATGCCTGATTCCTCGCGCGCCCTTCTGCTCATGGGCCATCTCGACGTGGTTGGGGTCGATCCATCGAAGTGGACGGTCGATCCTTTTGGCGGCGTGATCAAAGACAATTATCTTTACGGCCGCGGCGCCATCGATGACAAGGGAATGACAATCGCGAATCTTGCGGTTCTCACCGCGCTCAAACGTTCCAACGCGCATCTCAATCGCGACGTCATTTTCCTCGCGGAGGGCGATGAGGAAGCCGGCGGGCAGTTTGGAATGAGATTCGCTGTGGATAAGTACTGGGACAAAATCGCGGCTGGTTTTGCCCTCAACGAGGGCGGCACAATCGTATTGAAAGATGGAAAGCCGCAATATGTGGGTGTGCAGGTCGCTGAAAAAGTTTCGCGAAACTTGAATGTCATCGCGACCGGCACTTCGGGCCATAGCTCGATTCCGCGCAAAGACGATCCCGTCACCCACCTGGCGGCGGCCATCGACAAAATCGCAGCCTACCAAACTCCCGTGCAATTCAATTCCGTTACTCGCGCCTATTTCGAGGGCCTGGCGAAGATCGAAGATGAAGAAACCAGCAAATGGATGCGTGCTTTGGAAGAGCCAGACCGCGCTGAGCACTCCCAGCGCTTCATCTCTAACGCTAACCCGATCTGGGGCGCCATGATGCACGACACCATCGCACCCACCATGCTTCAAGCTGGAATTCGGGCGAACGTGATTCCCGCCGAGGCTCGCGGGGTGGTCAACCTGCGCCTCTTGCCGGGGAATCTGGTCGAACCGCTGGTCGCAAAACTGCAACAAGCGGTGAACGATCCCGAGGTCAAACTCGAGGTTCAAGAGGGAGGCGCTCCGCCCGCCCCATCTTCCTCCACTACCTCCGAACTTTACAACACGATCGCCCAGGTTGCAGGACAGCAGTTCCCAGGTATTGCAGTTCTCCACTACATGTCACCAATGACCACGGACTCCGCATACCTGCGCATGCGCAATGTTCAGGCCTATGGCCTTCTCCCTTTTCCGCTCACCGACGAGGATGTCTTCCGCATGCACGGCAACGACGAACGTATTCCGCTCGATTCCTTTCGCAAGGGCGTGGACGTCCTCTATGGAATCGTGACCTCCTTCGCTGTCTCGAAGTAAGCACAACAAAAGTCGCGGGCGGGGGCTCACTGTTGCGAACCTACACTTCAGTTGCAGTTTGTAGGGGCGAGTCTCAGACCCGCCCTCAGCACACCATTTTGAATCTCTAATTTGAGAGTGGCTACCAGCGCGGTCTTTGGACTTGCGGAATGTTTGCCCGGGAGTGGCCTAATTCACCCAGTTGTCCGGCCGCGACGGAGGTTTGTCCCTGTGTTCGCGGACGTACACTTCGAATTTCCGGCGCATTCGCCTGCGTTTCCAATCGGAGAAATAGTTGCGGAAATTGTAGAGGTGAGTCCCGCGACGCAAATACAGATAACCTGCGAGCATCCCGCCCAGGTGGCAAACATGGCTGACGCCGTCGCCCGTTGCGCCTATGGTCAGGAAAAACTCGATGGCGCCCATCACGATGACAAACAGCCGCATCGATATCGTCACTGGCAGCGGAAACAACCACACCTGACGCTGCGGCATGATCACCGCCGCAGCGAGCAGTACGCCGTAAATTGCTCCGGAGGCGCCGATGGTTGGTACGAGGGCGAGGCGTTGCATGTGCGGATCGAGGGCCGTGCGTACGATCAGGTCGGTAAAGCCTGCACCAAGCCCGCACACGAAAAAGTATGTATAGAACTTCTTCGCGCCCCACATGTGCTCCAGATCGGCGCCAAACATCGCCAGATAGAGCAAATTGAACAAAATGTGCAGAATGCCGGCATGCAGGAAAAGGTATGTAATCGGCTGCCAAACGGCCGGGATGGGAAAGCCAAAAACGCTGACGCCTTTGAAGACGGCGTGCGGCGATAACCCGAAATATTGGATCCAGAAAAACCACCCATCCGGTCCGAAAAACAGCCGCGAAAACATCTGCAGCAGAAACACGCCGATGCAAATGAGGCAGAGCGTCTTGATGGCTTTGGGAAAATAGCCGCTCAGGTCAAACCGGTAGCCGTAGCCACGCGAGAAGGTCCCCACGTCAGGTAGTGTAAAGGTTTCTCGGAGGCGGAGTCAAAGTCAGCCTGTGAGACTGAAGAGCAGAGAGTGTAGTCATGGTACGACAAACCGTCATATCTTGAAGAAAACCTTTACCGGAATGGGCACTTTTGAGTGCATACCGAAGCCTGCGCCTTGGCTGTAAGCCCTTCGTTATCAGCGTCAAGATCAAGATTTGGCATTGTGGCATCGAACATGCTCTCCCTCAAATAGCAACCTGCCCGACCCAGCGCCGCCGGGAAGCGGCAATTGGCGGGTCAGGAACGGAGCAGGAGAACTGACATGGCAACTCACACTCAGATCTGCACCATGAAGTGCCCTCGCTGCGGCAGCACGGCAACCAAGGCGCAGCCCGCAGACAAGTTCAAGTGCGATAGCTGCGGTTGGAAACTGTAGTTTCCCAGCTATCCCCATCGAAGTCACGCTCGGCTCAGCTTCTTCCGCGCCGAAACGAACAGAGTCGCAGCCTAAGACCAACAGCTTCAGCAGTCAGCGATAGCAAGAACAAGCCAAGGCGGAACACCTGTTCACCCCTGGATCTTCAAACACCTTGACACAGGTGTTCCTGGTTGGAATCGCGTGCAACGTGTGCCTTACATGATGGCGGTCGGAGGGGCCGGATCCTCCGGCCGGCCAGCATTAGCCAATGGAACCAAGATCATGACCGCGACGAGAATCGCCAGGGCAATCACGGCCATAATCAGGTGGTTCCCCAGCGCAACCTGATACAGGTGCGGTTCAGCATGAGGATTCTGGGCCAGCTTGCGGGCGAGGATAGCAGCGACCGCAATTCCGCAGAGCGCTTCACCGGCAATAAGCCCTGACGCCGTGAGCACGCCCGCATTGTCCACGCGCGCTTTCTGTGCATCATTCCAGCCTCGCCGATCGCGCAGCTTGTCCGTCACCCAGCGAATCACGCCGCCCGCAAAAATGGCAAACGTTGTTCCTACCGGCAAATACATGCCGACGGCAAACAGCATCACGCTCTTGACCTCGACCATGATCATCGCGATTCCTAACAAGATGCCGACAATCACTAGCGGCCAGGCCATATCTCCGCCGACGATTCCCTTTGCGAGCATGGCCATGAGTCCTGCCTGCGGCGCAGGCAGAGCAGCGGTTCCGAAGTGATAGACCCTATCCAAGGTGGCAAGGGGCAGGAACAGGACCAGTCCCGCGACAACGATGCCAAATAGGTCGCCGACCTGCATTTTGGCGGGTGTGCCGCCGAGAATGTGCCCCACCTTCAAGTCCTGCAGCATCTCGCCCGCTACCGCCGACGACACGCAGACCACCGCTGCCACTCCCAGCACCGCGGCCACACCGCCTGTCCCCGATACTCCCAGCACCACCATCAGCAATGCGGCAATCACTAACGTGCACAGCGTCAAACCCGAGACGGGATTGTTGGACGATCCAATCATCCCTACGAGGTTGCCGGAAACGGCAGCGAAGAAAAAGCCGACGAGCACCATCACACCGGCAGCGACAAGCGCTCCCGAAAGAACCTTGGACCCCGAGAGGTTCCCCGCGCCGCTGATGAAATAGTGGTAGAGCAGAACCATGGCCAAGAACACCAGCGCTATACCGGCGAACACGAGTTTAGAACTGAGGTCGCGTTCGGTGCGATTGGTGGCTGTTTGAACCGCCGCCGATTTCCTTAGATCTGAAATCGCTCGGGCAAGTCCCACGCCCAATTGCTTGCGCATCTTGAACAGTGTGTATGTGGCGCCCACGAGCATGCCGCCCACCGCGATCGGCCGCACAATCGAGTAGTAGATCGCTCCGGCCAGCAAATCCCAGGAGATCGGTTGACCCCCAGGCTGCGCCGCTTGAATGTAGGGCCCAATTGTGAATGTGAGTAGCGGCACGAGCAAACCCCACGCCAAAACGCTTCCGGCGAAGTTCAGCGCTGCCAGCCGAGGCCCAATGATGTAGCCCACGCCCAGGTAGGCTGGGCTGATATCAGGGGCATTGAAGAAAGTCGCGCCGCCGGTAACCGTGGTCGCGACTCCGGGATTGGTCCCCGTGCGAAGCAGCAGCCTTTTGCCCAACTCGCTGATTTTCAGGGGGAACGCGTTGCTGGGGCTGAACACGTTGAACTGCCCGAGGAGGTACAAAAACGCGCCGAAGCCCATATTCGCGAACAGAATCTTCGCGGCTTTCGCCCCCTGTTGTCCCGCCTTATGGATTTCGGACGCTGCCACCGACTCCGGGAATGGCAGCTCCGGATCCTCCACCATCACCCGCCGCAGCAGCGTCACGAATAGAATTCCGAGCGTCCCGCCAATTACCATCAAAGCCACGCATTTCCAGTATTTGTCGGCGGTCAATCCTGACCACAGTCCCGCCATCACAAACGCCGGAATCGTGAAAACGGCCCCAGCGGCCACTGATTCGCCGATCGATCCCACCGTTCGTGCGATGTTCTCTTCCAGTAGCGACCCCTTCATGAGTCGTAGCAACGCCATGCCGATGACCGCCGCAGGATAGGTCGCCGCAATCGTCATGCCGGCTTTCAATCCCAGATACGCGTTCGCCGCTCCCAGAACGGCGGTCATCACCAACCCCAGCAACAGCGCGCGTAACGTGAACTCCTTCATTTCGCGATCTGGGGGGACGTAGGGTTGATGCTTCTTCGGAGTTTGCAATTCTTTTGTCGGCGTGCTCATAAACGGCACCTCGCAACATCCGTCAGCCAATACCTAAAAGAAGCGGAACCTTAGCACGCTACCTATGGGGTTACAAGACGGTCATCAACTCAACTGAACCTGCGAAACTGCTGCGCTTCTTCGTCACCGCCCGCGTGAATGCGTTCTCAACATACGCTTGGTGTGCCGAGGGCGCCGGATGAATGTACAATCGGGTTGTTTTTCCGGGGGTTGACCGGAGACTTCATACGCATTGTCACGGAGCGCGCCATGAACGCTGCACTGAAAGACTTGGAACCTCAGCAAATATGGAAATACTTTGACAGACTGACGGCCATCCCTCGCGGTTCCACAAAAGAAGCTGCCGTCCGCGACTACGCTCGCGGCGTTGCCAATAGCTTGGGTTTGGAGACGATTCAGGATTCCGCCGGAAACCTCATCGTGCGCAAACCGTCGCGGCCTGGGCGCGAGAATGCGACCCCCACGGTATTGCAAGGCCACCTCGACATGGTCTGCGAGAAAAACGAGACCACAGTTCACAATTTCGACAAGGATCCCATCAAGGTTATACGCGATGGCGACTGGCTGAAGGCTGATGGCACGACCCTCGGCGCCGATAACGGCGTTGGCGTAGCCTCCGCCCTCGCCGTGATGGAAAGCAATGATATTCCCCACGGTCCGCTCGAGTTCGTCTTTACCATCGATGAAGAAACCGGCTTCACCGGCGCCTCCGAATTTCGGCCCGGCATTCTCAAGTCCAAGTATTTCCTGAATCTCGATTCCGAAGACGAGGGCGAGCTCTGCATTGGCTGCGCGGGTGGGGTCAACACATACGCGACTCGCAACGTCAAGCTTGCCCCTCCCGGCGCTGGATCTGCCTGGCGCATCAAAGTCACGGGCCTGCGCGGCGGCCATTCCGGCGTCGATATCGATCAGGGCCGCGGCAACGCCTTGCGGATCATGGGCAGCGTCCTTGTGGACTTGCTCGATCGGCTTTCCGCCCAACTCGCCCACATCAATGGCGGCAGCGCGCACAACGCCATACCACGCGAAGCCGTAGCCGTCATTGTGCTCGACTCTTCTCGAGAGAACGAACTCAGATCGCTCGTCGCCGCAACCGAAGCTTCTTACAAAACCGAATTGGGCGCGTTCGATCCCGGCCTGCAGATTCTCGCCGAGAAAGCTGACCGCCCAGCCAGCGTCTTCGACGCGCCTGGCGCGAAAGCTACAGCGGCCTTGCTGGTCAGTTTGCCTAATGGAATTCTCGCCATGAGTCCCGATGTTCAGGGCTTAGTCCAGACCTCCACGAACGTGGCTACCATCCATACGAACGGAGACCTCGTTGAAATCGTCACCAGCCAACGCAGCGCTATCGTCACCAGCAAGGATCTTGCTGCGCAGACCGTTGCCACTGTCTGCCGGCTCGCCGCTTTCACGCCGGAACACAAGGGCGATTATCCCGGATGGAAGCCGGAACCGAACAGCGAGATTGTGCGCAAACTCCAAGACGTTCACCAGAAACTCTTCGGCCATCCCGCAAAGCTGGTTGCCATGCACGCCGGTTTGGAGTGCGGCGTTATCGGCGAAAAATACCCCGGCATGCAGTTGATTTCATTTGGCCCAACGATCGTGGGCCCTCACAGCCCGGACGAGCGCGTAAAGATCTCAACTGTGCAGAATTTCTGGAATTATCTGAAGCTTGTGCTTGCAAGCGTGTAAGTAGGAATGGACTCGAAGCGGCGGCAAGCAACTCACTGCACGCCGACGAGCCAGAAGTTGTCGAGCCGCTGTTTCAATTGACGCGCGCCGATGCGCGGCATAGCATGCCTGAAACGGGTTGCCATGACTGAGCAGACGATTGCGCACTATCGCGTCCAAGCCAAAATCGGCGCAGGGGGAATGGGCGAAGTGTATCGGGCGCGGGACACGCGCCTGGAACGCGATGTAGCGATGAAAGTGCTGCCCGAGGCGGTTGCGCGCGACACGCAGCGCATGGCGCGATTCGAGCGCGAAGCCAAAGTTCTGGCCTCGCTCAATCATCCCAACATCGCCCACATCTACGGCGTGGAGGAATCGAGCGGAACGCGGGCGCTGGTCATGGAACTGGTCGGTGGCCAGGATCTCGCCGAACGCATTCGCCAAGGGCCGCTCCCTCCTGAAGAAGCGTTGCCAATCGCGAAGCAAATAGCGGAGGGGCTGGAGTACGCGCACGAGCGAGGAGTGATCCATCGCGATCTGAAGCCCGCAAACATAAAGCTGACGCCGGACGGGCACGTGAAGCTGCTGGATTTCGGGTTGGCGAAAGCGCTGGAGCCAGAAGCGCCGGAGGAGGAACTACAGAACTCGCCGACGCTGAGCGCGGCAGCGACGCGGGCCGGGATGCTGCTGGGGACCGCCGCGTACATGTCGCCGGAACAGGCGCGAGGCAAAAGTGTCGACCGGCGTACGGACATCTGGGCGTTTGGCTGCCTGCTGTTTGAGATGCTGACGGGCAAAAGCCCATTTGCCGGCGAAACAACATCGGACACGCTGGCGTCAGTAATTCGGGCAGAACCGGATTGGTCGCTGGTGCCCGATACAGTTCCGGCGCGGATCCGAGAATTGTTGCGGCGATGCTTGCAGAAGGACCCGAAGCAGCGTTTGCAGGCGATCGGCGAAGCGCGCATCGCGATCGAGGCCGCGCTGGCGAGCGCGCCAGAAAGCGCGATTGTTGGGAGTGTGGCTGAGCCGCCGACATGGCGCCGGGCGTTGCCGTGGGCCGTCGCAGCAATCGTTTCGGTGCTCGCTTTGGCCGCGCTGTATTGGCGACCAAGCGAACCGGAGCCGCGCCAAGTGATGCGACTCTCTCTTGCGCTTCCAGAACCGCTGGCCGGCATCCTGGATCCGAATCCTGGATCTCCCATCGCGCTTTCGCCGGACGGGTCGCAGATTGCCTTTGTGGGCTCTGTTGCGGGCAAGGTGCCACAATTGTTTTTGTTGCCGCTCGATCAGCGGGCCGCGGTCCCGCTCGCGGGCACGGACAACGCAGTCGAACCATTCTTCTCACCCGATGGGCAGTGGATCGGGTTCTTCGCGCTCGGCCGGTTATTCAAGGTGTCGCTGCAGGGCGGTCCGACGATCCAGTTGGCCGACGCGCAGGTTCCTCATGGAGCGGCTTGGGCGGACAACGACACGATTATTTATGCACCGGATTTTGGCTCCGGTCTCATGCGCGTCGCTGCTGCAGGCGGCAAACCGCAGGCACTGACGACCCCGAACGGCAAAGAGCAGGAGGTGAGTCATCGCTGGCCGCAGGTTCTCCCGGGCGGTAAGGCAGTCCTGTTCACAATTCAACTCGCAACACAGACCACCTATGACGAGTCTCGCGTCGCCGTGCTGTCGCTCGAGAGCGGCAAATGGCGGACGCTGCTGGAAGGCGGCTCGTACGCGCGCTACGTGCCTTCCGGACACATCGTCTATGCCCACAGCGGATCACTTATGGCCGCGCCTTTTGATCTGCAGCATCTGCAAGTGAGCGGAAAACCCGTGCCCGTACTGGAAGGTTTGGTCACCACGGCAGCCACGAGCGGAGGGGCCGAGTACGACATCGCGCCCAGCGGATTACTAGCCTACGTAGTAGGGACGGCGCGCGTGCCGGAGCGCTCGCTGGTATGGGTGGATCATCAAGGGGCGGGCAAGAAGCTTCCTGCTCCGTTGAACAACTATTCGAACCCGCGAATATCTCTAGACGGGAAACTATTGGCCGTGCAGATAGCGAGCAGCGGCCCTTCGAATATATGGGTTTATGACTTTGATCGAAACACGCTGACCCGCCTCACCTTTGGCGCAGGAAGCAACGCGAATCCGATCTGGGCTCCCGATGGGCGAAGGGTGATTTACCGTTCGATCCAGGGTTCTCCTTCGTTCCGGTGGAAACCGGCGGACGGCAGCGGCAGCGAAGAGATGCTCCTTAACCTGGATCTGAATGCGCCCGGATCTCAGCCATTTTCGGTCTCGCCGGATGGCAAGATACTGTTGTACGGCCGCTCGAGCCCCGCGGGTGTGATTGGAACCTATACGCTTTCGCTCGATGGCCGCAGCGCGCTTCAACCGTATTTGCTGGCCACTTATCGAATCGCGGAAGCAGAATTCTCGCCGGACGGCCGTTGGGTGGCGTACGTATCAAATGAATCCGGGCGAGACGAGGTCTATGTCCAGCCCTTTCCGGGTCCGGGAGGAAAATGGATGATCTCAGTGGACGGCGGCAGCTATCCGCGGTGGGCGCGCGATGGCCGCGAGATTTTCTTCTTGAATGGGACCAAGATGATGAGTGTTGCGGTGGAGACACGGTCAACCTTCAAGGCGGGTACGCCGCGGCTGCTGTTCGAGAACCGGGGATATGCCGGACTCGGTAATTATGATGTAGCGCCGGATGGGCAACATTTTCTGATGATCATGCAAGAGGATGCAGCGGCCACGCCCAACGAGCTGAATGTTGTACTCAACTGGACGGAAGAATTGAAGCGGCGCGCGCCCCCAGGAAAGTAGCAGTTTTCTCGCCGACGCACACACCCAACGCATCGCGAGCTACAGTCGAACCCGTCACAGATTCTGATGGTGAACGTCACGATACAGGAGTGCCAGCCACAAGCAGCAATTAGATGGGGTGCCCTCAGTGGACGGCGATAGGCCCACCGGGTTTCACCTTCTTCATAAGGAAAACGAGCGGAATCATGACGAGGACGGCCACGCCCACGAGCCAGAAGTCGTCGATGTAGGCCAGCATCGTCGCCTGCTGCCCAAGCATGCCGCTAACCAACCCGTAGGCTTGTCGCGACGCCTCCGGAGCACTCGAGCCGTGCGCCATCAGCATATGTCCCGCTCCCCTAAGCATGGCTTGCAGCTTGTTGTTCCCGAGATTGATGTGCTCGGCAAGATTGGCCTGATGGACCTGGGAGCGCCTCGAAAGCATGGTGATCACGAAGGAAATCCCCACGCTTCCGCCGATGTTGCGCGCCAAGTTAATCAACCCGGATGCTTGATTGTTTTTTTCCTTGGGCAGAAATGCGTATGCCGCAGTGTTGATCGGGACAAAGAGGAACGCGAGCCCAATCGCCTGAATGAGTCGCGCCGTGGCGGCATGGCGGAAATCGATGAACAGGTTGAAATGGGTCATGTAAAAGAGCGCAGCCGCAAGCGTGCAAAACCCAAAAAGCAGTAGGCGGCGCGCATCGTATTTGCCGAGCAGAGTTCCAACCAGCGGCATCACTGCAATGATGGCGAATCCGCCCGGCATCAGTGCGAGCCCAGCCTCTTGCGCCGTGTAGCCCATCATCGTTTGCAGGAACAGCGGGATGAGCACAGTGCTCGACATCAACGCGAATCCCACCATGAACATCAAGAACGTTCCGATGGCGAACGAGCGATCCTTGAAGAGATGCAAATCGATGATCGGGTGCTTGTGCTGCCATTCCCAAATCACCACCGCGATGAGAGTGGAAACACAAAGGAGGGTCATCACCAGAATGAAATGCGAGCCGAACCAGTCATCGCGCTCGCCTTTGTCGAGGACCACCTGCAAAGTTCCCAGCCCCAAGGCCAGCAGTCCGAGACCAATATAATCGATACGGAATGATTTGCCCCTCTCGCGCTTCATGTAGGGCGGATCGAAAATCAGCCGGTTGGTCAGCAAAATCGAGATGATTCCCACTGGAATGTTGATGAAGAAGATCCAGCGCCAGCTGAAATTATCTGTGATCCAGCCGCCCAGCGTCGGGCCGATAGCAGGTGCCAGCACAACCGCCATGCCGTAGACGGCGAAGGCCATCCCGCGCTGCCGTGGCGGAAAAGTATCGGCTAGAATGGCCTGCTCGCTCGGTTGCAGACCGCCGCCACCCGCGCCTTGCAGCACGCGAAAGAGAATCAGCATGCCCAGGCTAGGAGCGAGGCCGCAGAGAAACGAGCTGACCGTGAAGAGGGCGACGCACAGCATGTAGAAATGCTTGCGGCCGATGATGGACGAGAACCAGCCGCTCATGGGAAGCACGATCGCGTTGGAGACGAGGTAAGAGGTGAGGACCCAAGTGCTTTCGTCGTTGCTGGCGGAAAGGCTGCCCGCGATGTGCGGCAGAGCCACGTTGGCCACGCTCGTGTCGAGCACTTCCATGAACGTGGCGAGCGTGACCGTCAGCGCGATAATCCAGGGGTTTACCGGCGGACGAAAGCTCGGCTCAGCCGAATTGAAGACCCGGGAACCCATTCACCTCACATACACCTTGGGTTCCACCGACATGCCCAGCCGCAGGTAGAGGTCCTTGTCCTCTCCCGGATCGAGGACAATCTTCACCGGAATCCGTTGCACTACCTTCACGTAATTCCCTGTCGCGTTTTCCGGCGGCAGCAGGCTCAGCCGCGCCCCGCTGGAGCCCGCTAAGCTGTCCACATGCCCCTTGTAGTCGCGCCCGTTCGCGTCCACGTGGATCTTCGCGGCCTGCCCCGGCCGCATGTAGTGCAACTGCGTCTCTTTGAAGTTCGCCGTGACCCATACGTCGTTCAGCGGCACGATCGTGAATAACTGCTGGCCGGGCTGAACATTCATGCCCACTTCTATGTTTTTCTGGACTACCCCGTCCACCGGCGCAAAGATTTTCGTGTAGCCCAGGTTGAGCTGTGCAGCTTCCAGCGCCGCCTGCTTCTGTTGCACGGTCGCCTCCGCCGAACGCGCTCTGGCCCGCGTCGACGCGACTTGCTGAGGCCCCGTTTGCGAGGCCCGCAAATTCGCTTCCGCCTGCGCGAGTCTCGCTTTCGCTTGGCTCACTTGCTGCTCCCCTGCGGCTGCCGACGCCTGTGCGGCAGCAACAGCGCTTGTGCTCGCTTTAGCCGCCGCAAGTGCTGTGTCATAGATCTGGCTCGAGATTTCCTGCTTGTCGACGAGCAGCTTGTAGCGATGGAGGTCGTCCTGCGCTCTTACATCATTCGCTTGCACCTGGGTGAGCTCGTCTTCAGCCGCCTCGTACTGCTGCTGCGCCGCGGCAATTCCCGCTTGCGCGCTGATGACGTCTGCCTGCGAAGCCGAGATCTGGCTCGACGTATTGGTGTTCGTAATCGGTACCGTGATCCCTGTCGCCTGTGCTGTCGCTATCGCGTCCGCCAGGTCCGCTTGCGCTCGGTCCACCGCTACCTGGTAGTCCTTCGGATCGATCTCCGCCAGCACAGTGCCCGCCGTCACATACTGGTTGTCATCCACGTTGACCTTCAAGATGTAGCCAGAAATCCGTGCACTGAGCGGCATCAGATGGCCGTCCACCTGAGCGTCGTCCGTCGATTCGTAGCTCGAAAAATACCGCCACGCAAAAACCGCCGCCACAATCACAACAATGATCGCGCCGATCACGAACAGCCGCGCACGCGGACGCGTTCTCAAATAGTTCCGCGCGCCCGAAGGAGGCGGCGCCGCCGAATGCGTCTCCGATGAAATAGCAGGATTGTCCGTCTCGGGCTTCTGGACGGGAGGAGCGGGAGCGACATCTGTATCAGGTCTCGGTGGCATGGCTCAGTGTCCTTTGAAGTATTCTTTCACACCTTGCTCGGCGTCGCCTATCGCACGGGCGAGGGCGATCTTTGCGTAATTGAAGTTGTAGAGGCTCGAAATGTATTGTTCGTTCGCGCTGGCAACTTGCTCCTCGGCTTGAACGACTTCTACCGTGTCAGTGACTCCAGCCGAGAAGCGGTCGCGGGACTGGGTGAGTGTTTGCTGGGCGAGGTCGATGTTGCTCCTGGCT